>Ga0070697_100002801_pt1 | contig 13428 bp, 10 predicted proteins | sample KBSK1501metaG_FD_65475 | JGI IMG/M metagenome (GOLD analysis project Ga0070697, IMG submission 65475) | Corn, switchgrass and miscanthus rhizosphere microbial communities from Kellogg Biological Station, Michigan, USA - KBS K1-50-1 metaG | ecosystem: Host-associated > Plants > Roots >... | reverse complement strand
GCTGGGGGAACGATTAGCTCGGTATATCCGCAGTCCAGGCAGACCGGGATCTTCTGGATGACGTAGACGGGAGCTCGTTTGATTTTTTCAATCGCGAGAAAAGCAACCGACAGGATTTATCACCCCTAGTTCCACAAAGGAAGCTAGAACTCAAACTTCAGCGCCAGCTGCCCAACGCGAGCATTTACAGCCGTGCTACTGATCACACCAAACGTCGGCGAGGTGAAGTTGCTGTCGGGATTGGCAAACTGGGGATGATTCAATGTATTGTAAAACTCGGCTCGAAATTGAAGGCTGCTTTTCTCAATCGGCCAATTGACGATCATAGTTTTTGAAAGTGCGAAATCCAGGTTCGCTTGCCCAGGACCGGTCACGATTCCTGTGCCGCTGTTCCCAAATGACGTTCCAATGCCATCAGCCCCGATGATAGGTGAGCTTGTAAAACAAGATGCGTTGAAATAGCCGCCGAGTTTCGACTCGACCTCCCCGCTCTTCACCAACTGGTTTTTCGAACATGTGCCGCTCAGTTGCGCCCGATCTTCGCTAATTCCGAAGACATTGGTGGAATTTGTTGCGGCGATGGTAAGCGCGCTGCCAGACTGAATGGTTGCTATCGCAGCTAGGGACCAGCCGCCCAGGACGGCCTGTGACACACCGCGAGGTGGGTTTGGCAGCGTCCACGTGGTGCTGAAAACGAACCGGTGAGTACGATCGAAGCTCGCCCGTCCCCAGCGCTGACTCGGAGAATTTTGGTCTCCGAGTGTCAGTGCGTTTCCTGCAGACGTTGAGTTAATGTCGGCGCCATCGGTGTCCAGAGTCTTGGAAAGGGTGTAGGAGGCGAGGAATTGTAGGCCGTGGCTTACCCTCTTTGCCAGGCTGATTTCTAGCCCGTTGTACCAGGAGCTTCCCTCGGATTCGATCTCGCGGAGAGAATCGGCGCGTATTCCAGGAACGGGAACCCGCGATCCGATGTTAGCCAACGTGTTTGAGGTCACGCCATTGATCGGATAGCTTGGAGATGCATCGAGCGCCTGATTCAGGGAACGGAAGCGTTGCAGGTGTGTTCCCCGGGCACCCACATATCCGATCTCCAACAGCCAACCTTGATGCACTTCTACCTCCGTGTTCAGCGAGAACTGTTGAACCATTGCTGGCCGAAAGTTGGGGGCTAGAGCACTGATCGAGGACACCGTGGCCTGAGAATAGGCTGGAAACATTGGAAATGACTCCGGAGTAGGGAATGGCTGTGCAAAGGGTGCTTGAAATGTCGCCGTCGCGTTCGTCAGTCCGGTGTTGATTCGGGTTAAGGAAAACGGCGCGGCAAGCACGGATTCAGTAGACGCCTGGCCGGTCGGCCGAGAGTAGTACATGCCGTACCCTCCTCGCAGCACCAGCCGGCTTGTCGTTGGCAGGATCTGCCACGCGAAACCTATCCGGGGAGCAATCGCGTTTTGTCCTTCGCCATAATTTCCAAATTTATTGTTCGCACGTATCACACCCGGCGGGACAGCGGCCGAAAAATTGGAAGCCACGATGTAGCCGTCGAGACTTCCACTCGGCGGCGGGCTTGCATTTGCCTTGTTGACATCGAAGCTTGAGTTGCGACCCAGTTCGTCGCTGAATAGCCCCAATCGTTCGTAACGCACTCCGAGATTCAGGGTCAACGACCGCCCGATCCGATAGTCATCCTGCACAAACCCCGAGCCTTCCCACACTCTAAACTCACGATTAAACAAGCCAAAGGCATCAGCCGATTGCGAGACATTACTAAAAGTTCCAGTCCCGTTGCTCTTCCCATCAAGGCCGAGCAGAAAATCCGGCCAACTGAGAAACTGTACAAATGAACCAAACCCGGCGAAGTCAAGGTTATCTTCCAATCGGGTAAGTGACCCTCCGAATTTCACGGCATTGGCACCACTGAGAAAGCTAAAAACATCGTTTAAAACGAAGCTGTTTTGCGTATACGTTCTGGGAAGTATGCTAGCCATGCTGACGGAACCGACAATACTCAAACTGGGCAGTTCGTTATTTCCGTTCATGTTGCTCTCAGTGACGCCGACATCGGACCACTTGAAGGGCGCCTCCGCCCTTGATTCGGTTCGCGTGCGAACGAATCCAATTCGGGCCTCATTGAGCACCGCATTGCTGAACACATACGTGTGAGCAAGAGAGAAGACGATGAACGCGGATTCACCCGGGCTATCGAACCCATGAGTGTTACCTAGTGGATTCAGGGCGCCGCCAGGAAAAGTAACCAACTGATCTGCGTCGGCGATAAAGAACCGAACTCCAAACCGGCTCTTCTGAGACGCAACATAATCGACATTTCCCAATCCCTGATCTTCGTTGAAGGTGCAAGGTTGTGAGAAGGCTGAAAAACCACTGCTGGTAAGCGGCTTCGAGGGGTCAACCGTTTGAGGCGTCGGAATCAGGAAGCTGCCGTCAGGCAGTTTGAAATTCAAGAGCGCTAGGGCAACGGGGTTAATGTTCGATCCGTCAGGATTAATCGCAACGCCTCCCAATGCGCCTTTCAAGCCGCCGAATAGTTCCCCAAGCGCTGCGGGCGATCTGTCATTTGTCAGCGGTGGTTCGTTCAAGCTGGCGGTGCAGGCAATCCGCGATTGACCCGCGGCTGTTCCGTTAATTTGTCGCGTCCCCTGATACGATCCCAAGAAAAGCAGTTTGTCCTTTCTGATTGGTCCTCCGAGGGCGAATCCGAACTGGTTCTCCTTGAGGGCCGGCTTGCTCTGCCCAGTTCGGTTCAAGAAGAAGTCGTTCGCATTGAGCACATCGTTTCGCAGGAACTCGAAAATCGTTTCGTGGTACTGGTTAGTTCCTGTCTTAGTGATTACGCTGACATTCGCCCCCGCAGCGCGTCCGAACGCTGCGTCGTAGAGCCCGGTTTGCACCTTGAACTCCTCCAACGTGTCGGGGTTGGGAATCGGAATCCCCCCGCTTATCGAGCTAGAGCCCTGCACGTCACTAACGCTAATGCCGTCTAATTGCCAATTATTGTCATAGGATCGCGCTCCGTGCACGAACACCCCGTCATTGGACTTCCCAATTTGTGAAAGCGCCGTTGCCCCAGTCCCAAGTTCTCCGGCGTTGTAGACTCCGACGGATACTCCGGGAGAAAGCCCGGCTATTTGCGTGAAGTTTCTTGTGACCAAGGGCAAACGGCTGACTGTTTCTTTGTTAACGACTCTTCCGAGCGCTGAAGTGTCGAGCTGAACCATCGAAGGGTCGGAGAATACTTGTGTCTGCTCCACGCGGGTTGCCAATTCAAGATGAAGTTGAAGCCGAAGCGTCTCGGTTACATGGACGTGAATTTCCGGTTGTCGCAAGGTTCTGAAGTCAACCTTGCTTGCCTGCACTTCATAGGTCCCAGGCGGCAGTAAGAAGAACCCGAACAGCCCATTTTCGTCCGAGTCGGCCGACATCGTTTCCGTCCCATCCGACTTTGCAAGGTGAACGCTTACCCGGGGAAGGATCGCACCAGAGGGATCGAGCGTTACGCCCGTCAGCGCTCCGGTGGAGGCGGTCTGACTGCAGGTGTTTATGGAGGACAGCAGCGCAACAGTCAGGGCCACCAAGAGCAGAAACCAACGGCGGCAAAGTTGATCGGGTTTATGTAAACCAATGCTCATAAGTGGCCATTGGGGTGCGGCTAGCAGCAGGGTTCTTCCTCTGACTCGCCTTTCTCTCGTTTGTACAACGGCTCAGGCCCGACAAAGTAACACAGTTGCGCACCGAAATTCGGCGTAGAGTATCGCTAGGGAGTGTGTTTTCTCGTACTTTAATCAAGTTGGCTCCTGTCAGTTTTACCAGTGCTTTGGATATTAACTTTCTGATAGATTGTTGGACCTGTTTGCTGTAAACCTAGTCTGTTCTACCTCTAGGGGTCACCTTGCTGACTACCAGGGACCATGGTGTCACCTCGCCGCTCCCATGCCTTCGTCCGGAAAGGACTGGACAGCAGGGCCGAGGAAGAGGGGTGATACGTCACTTCTGGCTCCCACTTGTGGCACTTGCAGCCCTTGTCCTGCCCCACTCGATTGCAGCGGCACCCAAGAGGGAAATCCGGCGGATTCTTGTTCTGAACGAGGTGGGAACGTCGTATCCGGCGACTAAAATCATCAATGAGGGGATCCAAACTGCGCTGGAAAATTCAGCCGACAAACTTGAGTTCTATTCCGAGTACTTGGATACCGTATTGTTCCCCGATCCCGCCGCACAGCAGGAGCTTCGCGATTTTTACCTTCGCAAATATCAGAATCGCAGACCGGATGTGATCATCACGGTCGGGCCATCCCCGCTCAAATTCATGTTAGAGGTGCACCAAAAAGCCTTTCCGGGCGTTCCCATTGTTTTCTGCCTGCCTTACGGTAATGCACCGGGGACTCCCGCATTAGATTCCAACTTTACAGGGGTCGAGAATGATATGGCCCCGGCTGAGACGCTGGAGATAGCGCTGCGGCTCCAGCCCGGCACAAAGCACGTGGTGGTGGTATCGGGCGTATCGGATTTCGACAAACAGGGGCAAGCTTTGGTCATGCAGCACTTGAAGGCCTTCACGGACCAAATAGATATTAGGAATCTGACGGATTTGGCTATGCCTGATCTGCTCGAACGACTGAGACAACTGCCAAATCACACGGTGGTCCTCCTCGTCTCAGTAGGGCAGGATGCGGAAGGAACCCGGTTTAAATCAAATGAAGTGGGCCCGATGGTCGCCGATGCAGCGAATGCGCCGGTTTTTAGCCTGTTTGATGTCTTCCTAAATCACGGAGAGGTGGGAGGCTATCTTTCTAGCCTCAACGGTCAGGGCAGGATTGCCGGAGACATGGCGCTGAGGTTGCTCAATGGGGAAAAACCGCAGGACATCCCCAGGATGGCGGGTGCAACCGCCTACATGTTCGATTGGCGAGCTTTGCGGCGCTGGGGCCTCAACGAGAGCGTTATTCCCCCCGGCAGCATCGTCCTCAACCGGCAGCCAACGGTCTGGGAGTCTTATAAGTCGTACTTCATTGGCGGCATATCTCTGATTCTGGTGGAGACCCTGCTGATTTTTGGCCTTGTGTGGCAGCGGGCGAGACGAAGAGAGGTAGAAGCCCAGCTAGCGATTTCTTTCGATGCTGTTCGGGAGAGCGAACAACGCTTTCGCTTGGTCGCCAACACGGCCCCAGTACTCATCTGGATGTCAGGTCCCGATAAGCAGTGCAACTACTTCAATCAGTCCTGGCTGGATTTCACCGGTCGTACGCCTGAAGCGGAGCTAGGCAACGGCTGGTTGGAGGGGGTGCATCCCGAAGACTTGAAGAATTGCCTGGATGTCTACACGCGGGCCTTTGATCTTCGCGAATCCTTCAAGATGCAGTACCGGCTGCGGCGGCACGATGGAGAATACCGCTGGTTGCTCGATATAGGCGTGCCCAGATTGAATCCGGACGGTCTTTTTGCTGGCTACATAGGATCTTGCCTAGACGTCACTGACGGCAAGCTGGCCGAGGAAGCTCTTTCCGGGGTGGGGCGCAGGTTGATTGAAGCCCATGAAGAAGAGCGCACCTGGCTCGCGAGAGAGCTCCACGACGACATCAATCAGCGAATAGCGTTGTTAGCGGTCCAATTGGAACAATGGGCCCAACATCCGGCCTGCTCGGGGGTCGAAGTCCCCGATCACATTCGTCCAGTTCTTGAGCAGCTCTCCGATTTAGGGATGGACATTCAGGCCCTATCGCACCGTCTACACTCCTCAAAACTCGAATACCTGGGCATTGCGGTGGCAGCCAACGGCTTCTGCAAAGAATTGTCCGAGCAACAGAAGGTAGAGATTGACTTCAGCCATGCAGGGATACCGCGCAGCCTGCCCAAAGAAATCTCCCTATGTTTGTTCCGGGTTTTGCAGGAAGCCCTACAGAATGCGGTCAAGCACAGTGGTGAGCGGCATTTCAGAGTGGAACTGTACGGAACATCGAGAGAGATACAACTGTCCGTGCATGATCTTGGTGTGGGTTTTGACCAGCAAGTCGCCACCGGCCATCGCGGCTTAGGGCTTGTCAGCATGCGGGAGAGACTGCAATTGGTAGGCGGCGAGTTCTCCATCAATTCGAAACCCGGCAGTGGAACCACGATTCGCGCTCGGGTGCCCCTAATGGCAGAAAAGCATCGTGCCGCCGCGGCTGGATGAGCTGAGGAAGAGAGATCTCACCGTCTAAACGGGATGGCAATCCACCTAATGGCTTGTCCTGGCGACGCCTGCAGGGCTGGGAGCCTTCGTGGAAGAGGCTAGGCGAACAACGGGCGTTCTTGTGTTCAGAATTCCCCACGCCCGTAAAATGACCAGTGCCAGGTCGCGGGCAATTACATTTTCACATCTTCAAGATTGATCCGATTGTTACTGAAATGCGCAAAAATGGGCAGTTTCGATCCCCCGTAGTTGCCCGCTCCTAACCTGCACTCGCGTGGCTACCATTTTGCCGCCGATGAGATGCGTCAAACAGCACTGGTATTTTTACCAGAGGACAGCGGCACGGTCGCACCTCATCATATTTCGATAAATACATGGGCTCAGACACCTCAGCGACTCCAGAAGCGGAGCCCAAGGAGACATTCGATGTTAAGGCCCCTTCTAGTGGCTGCGACGTTGTGCTTTGCAACACCTCTTCTGGCCCAATCTCCGCCAGCGAGCAGCCCAACATCAGCCCCTACGCCGGCACAACAATCCGATGCCGCATCTTCCCCTGCCAAGAGTATTGGCATGTTTGCGTACCCGAAGAACCAGCAGAGCGCAAGCCAACAACTGAAGGATGAAAACGAGTGCTACGCTTCAGCCAAACAACAATCGGGAATTGATCCTCAAGCTCCGCCCCCAGCCGCCAAAACCGAAGAGCAAAAGAAAGCAGAGCAAAAGGCAGCTGCGGACAATGCCCAGCAGGCAAAAGGGGGCCGTGTAAAAGGTGCTGCCAGGGGCGCAGCTGGAGGCGCCGCGGTCGGAGCGATTGCTGACGATGAAGCGGGTAAAGGAGCAGCGGCTGGAGCTGCAGCCGGCACAATGGTGGGTGGAGCAAAGCAAAGGCGAGCCAACAAAGCATCCAAGCAGCAAGCAGCGCAGGCCACTGCCCAACAACAACAGCAGCAGGAAGCTCAAGCAAAGGCCGCATACCAACAAGGTATCGACACATTTAAGCGACCATTCTCTGCATGTATGGACGCTCGCGGATACTCCATTAAATAACAATCTTGGTCTAGGGCCTGTTTGATGTGCTTACCGGAAAAGTGGAATACGTCCGATCACAAATGGGCCCAAGATCGCAACATTCCTTAGCGTAGCTCTCTAGCGCAACGGTTCTAACCATGTCCGTTGCCACGAAGGTTGTCCGCGTATCGTTTTGTTTCTCCTGCCCTTCGTTGGCTAAATCGGTTCACAAGGCAGTAAGGCGTTGGATAACCCAGAACATCGCTACACCACCGATGGCGTAGGGCGGGACGAGTTCGGTCCAGCGCGGAAATGGAATGCGGACGCGGCGCGCGAGGGCGATCAACGACAGCAGCACGCCGATGAACAGAAAATGGCCGGACTCGACGCCCAAGCTGAAGAACAATAGTGCCGTTGGAATGTGTAAAGCTGGCAGTCCCGCATCACTTAACCCTCCTGCAAAACCCAGCCCGTGTATCAGCCCGAAGGAGAACGCCACCATCCATGGCGCGGAGGCGGTGATGCTTTTGATGCCGCGCCGCATGCGAAGAATCTCCGCCGCGACAAAGACGATGCTCAGGGCTATAACCGCCTCGACCGGCCGCTGCGGCACGTGCACAAAGCCGAGCGTCGCCGCGGTCAGCGTGACGCTGTGAGACAGCGTGAACGCAGTGACTGTCTTCACCAGTTTCCAACCACCGCGCGTGAGAATAATTAGCGCGAGTACGAACATCAGATGATCCACGCCGGACAAAATGTGTTCGACGCCGAGCTTGAGATAAACACCAGCCGTCTGTAGACGCGACGCGGTTTTGGGAATCATCGCCGCCGGTGCAGACGGTTTCAGACGCTGCGTCCAAGTGGTGCCATCGGTGAACTCTATCCGGACAAGCACGTCAGTCATCGTTGCGGCGAGCCCATCGATGGCAATCGTCCGGCCGTTTAGCCCGCCTGGGCACGCGATGTTCAGGTGCTCCGCATACGAATCGCCGCCACGGTAGCTGGTTACCTCGCCAACCGGTTTGCAGTTCTCCGGGAAACGAGGATGAATACTTAGCCGCATCTCGCCGATGGCCGGCACCTTCCAGAGGACTGCGTACATCCCGCCGTCTGTCTGGCGGAGTTCGAGATACGCGGGGCGGACTTCGTGGGCAGACACGTTTTGCACGAGCGCCAACATAACAAGAGCCACCTTAAATGTGAGCCGGCGACGCATCAGTGTGTCTCCGCTACTTTTGGCGCTTGGAGAGGCTCGACCACGATCATGTAACGCGCACGCAGTTTGGCATACTGCGCGTCCAGCTCTTGTTTGCGCCGCTCACTCAGCAGGTCGCGGAGCACGGCCTCGCGCACGTTCGCCAGCTGCGGCGCTGCACCCGGCAGGTGCTCATCCACGCGCACCAGATGCAGCCCGTAGTTTGATTCCAGCGGGCCGGCCCAATTCCCCGTCTGGACGGATACCAGTTGCTTCCCGAAGTTCTCGCCAAAGAGCCGGGCCGTCTCTCCCGCTGAGACTTTCTCAAACCGGAAAGGCAAGAGGAGGGCGTCGCCGAGCTTTTCGACATCGATGGCAGCACCGTTCTTTCCAGTCAGCCGCGCCAGCACCGCCTTCGCATCTGCCTCCGCGGACTTTCCATGCTTCTCACGGTTGAAAAATATGTGTTCGAAGGTAAGGCGCGGTTCCTCTCGGTACTTGTCCGCGTATTGCCGGAGGTAGGCTTCGAGTTCCTGTTCGTTCGGCGGACCACTTCTCGCCGCTAAATCTTCGCTCAAGAATTCAAACTTCTGCCGCATGCGGCGCCGGACGATGATGTCGTCCTGATCCAGCCCCATGGCCTTCGCCTCGCGATAGAGCACTTCCTCGCGAACGTAGTCGTCGACCAGCCCCTGCATTTCTTCCTGCGTAGGAGGGCGCATCCACGTACGGCTGAAACCCACGACGATGCTTTCGATGTGGCTTTGTGTAACGACGATCTTCTCCCCAGAGGTGCCACCGATGCTACGCGACCGCCCAGCAATGAAAAAGATCACCGCCCCCAGCAAGAGGAAGTGAAACAGCGGCTCACGGATCAGCTTTCGCAGGGTCGCCCGCATAGGAGGCTCACTTCGCCGGCGTGTACCAGATGGGCGAAGTGTAGGCGCGCTCTTGCACTGTCATCGTCACTTCAGGTGGCATCTTGATGCCAAAGTATTTGGCGTCATACGCCGTCCAGCGTGGGGTCGGAATCTCCAGCACACGGACGTAGTAGAATGCGCTCTGCGCCGCATCGAAATCCGGATCCTTCCAGACCTTGATCAGCTCCGGCGTTCCGATGGTGTTGGTCCATGTCGCATTCGGAACATCCACCGTATTACCTACGGCAGGTAGTTTGCCGGTCTTCGAATCAGGCTTGCGGTCGCCCGACCAGGCCACATCGTAGACCTTCTCGTGTGTCTCGCCTTTGCCATCGAGCCAGCCTTTGATGATTTGCACTCGGTCGAGGTTCGCGCCGATCGGATCTTTCAGCGCAGCGACCAGGAATGTGGGCGACTTGCCCCCAGGTGCCTGTTGAAGATCGCCACCCATGGGTACTCCCTTTTGATAGCCGACCACTGCAGGGCTCCGCGTGTTTGCGTCGGTCGCAACGAAGTCCCAGCTGGCAAAGAAGCGGACGATCATCCGTGGACCGGTAGTGGCGTACGTCTCCTTCCGCTGCATGGCGTCCCACAGTGCTTCGCGCGTGTTGTCGGTAGCCCAAACACCCGCGTAGCCGGAGGCACTCGTCTCCCAACCCATGACCACAACTCCGGGATGGGCGGGGTTCTTTATGAACGGATGTTCTGCGCGCCCTGCACTTGGCTCGGCGCTGGAAGTTTTGCCGAAGAAATTGTCTTCTTCCACGGCGGCGAGACCTGTGTGCGAATCGGTGGAGCCGACCATCCCGAACTTGTACGGGTTCACACCCAGTTCTTTTTCAAGCTTCAGCCCGTTTCGCAACGCCGCCCGCGCATACTCGAACTCCAGCATCTCGGGCTTCTTGAGTTCGCTAAGATCTAGGTTGCCTTTGTCCCAGCGCTCGAAGTTGGCGAATTCGTCGTTCGGAGAGAGGAGCGGATGGGTCTCGCCGTCACCCTTGATCTGGGTCGCCTCATAGAGCCGTTCCCATTGCTCACGTCGCTCGGCGTATTCGCGGTCGATTGGCTTCCCGGTGAACGATTCGATCAGCGGGAACATGCGCCCATTCGAGAGGTTGCCGTTGTGCGCGATGGCCAGCACTCTTCCGTTCGTCTTGTCTTCGTAAGTCTGCATCCACTTCCACAAGTCGCGCGGGTTGTCGCTGCCCAGGGGCTTTGTAGTTGTGTAGGGTTCGACAAGGCCCGCCTTGGACGCGTTGTCTCGGAAAATGACGTTGCGGTGCAAGTTGTTGCCGCCGGTATTCGACGTCCACTCGAAGCCGATGAAGGCGGTGAAGCGGCCCGGATCGTTCGCCTCCTCGGCTGCCTTGATGGTCTCCGCCCAGGCGCTGCGGTATGGGGCAGTGCCCGGGAGCGGAAAGATAGCTTTGGGCATCTGTCCCTTGCCGAAGGTGATGACAATGTCTAACGCCGCATCTGCTCCCTTGCCTGACTGAATCATTTCGTACCATTTCTTGCCTTGCGGGTCGTTCAATATATCTTGGCTCCCCGACAGCAACATCGGAAAGAAGCCCATGCCATCGGAGTGATCGGCGACGACGAGAAAGTCCAGCGGACGCGACAGCTTCACGCGTTGTCCGCTCGAGGCGGTGATTTCATTTCCCTTAGCGATACATAGGCGTCCTTCGGTCCAAGCCTCGCACCAAAGGCGCCCGCGTCCATCGAATACGAAGTGTGCAAGTGCGTATCGCCCCAATAAACGCGTGCTGGAAACGGTCTCCCCGCGTAGGGAGAATACGGCGGCTTCGACGGAAAGGACTTCTCGATCGCTGCCTTGTCTGGCTCGCCTGAATCCTGCGCGAACGCCGGCAACGAGTAACCCGCCAGACCTAGTGCAAGGCCAAGGGCGAGAAGAGTGTTCTTTGTTTTCATGGTTTTCTTCGGGTTGAACATATTTTTGTTCTGCGTTCCGCTTCCTTTGGTTGGAGCTTGGCAGGTAGACAAAGTTGAGGCGACTGGTTGTATTGACAGATGTTAAGTCAACCTGGGAAACCCGATACTTCACCGTGGAAGTGACAATTCCAGTCCGACAACGCTATTCAGCTTTGGTCTGAGCTATCAGACAGCGGTCGGTGTGACGTTGTGAGTTTGTACTAGACATCTCGCACAAACTCCGACTGGAGAATCTCCCGGGCAGCACCGAGGTACGTGGAAAGGTCGGAGGAAACAGTGAGAGCCTGCAAGATCCCATTTTTGCTTTTGATCGTCATGCTGTCAGCGGTCGGCACGGCTCGCGCTCAGTTGAACGGATTTCACCTCAAAGGAGACGTGGGCCTCGATTCAGGTTCGCAACCTACTCCCGACAGTGAAACTCAATCACCGGACAAAACCACTTCCCAGAAAACTGCCGCCGTGGCAGATGGCGACTGGCATTTGATCGTATCCCCATACCTTTGGTTTCCTGGCGTTCACGGAACTCTTGGATTTCGGCAACGCACGGTCACCATACATGCCAGCCCAGGAGATCTTCTCTCTAACTTTCGCATCGGACTGATGGGGACGGCAGACCTTCGACACAGGCGTCTGCTGCTCCCGGTCGACATGATATGGATCAGGCTGGGAGATGATAAAGCGCTGCCCTTCCCGGGTTTGGGTGAGTCATCGGCAGAAGTGAGAGCTACCCAATTTGTTTTGACGCCCAAAATCGGTTATCGGGTCGTCGATCGGGATGCGCTCAAGGTCGATGCCCTTACGGGATTCCGCTACTGGCACGTCGGACAGAATCTGCAATTTAATCCCTCCGGGACTGAGTTTTCAGGTTCGCTGAATTGGGTGGACCCGTTGGTTGGCGGAAGAATTCAGGCTGCTCTTTCGACCAAGGTAAGTGTAACGATCGCTGGTGACGTAGGAGGCTGGGGAGCAGGCTCGGAAATGGACTATCAAGTCGCTGCCCTGCTTGGGTACCGGATAAAACCTTCATGGACGCTGCAGGCCGGTTATCGCTATCTATACGTGAATTATCGGAGCGGCATCATTTTCGATGCCGCCACATCCGGCGTGATGTTTGGCGTAAGCCTAAATCTGAAGTGAGAGCGATCTCGGTTTTCCGAATCGATTCCGAACTCAAATTTTTGCGCTCGACAGGGGGACGCTCGTGGTTCGAACTGCGGCATAGATTCTTCTGTGTGTCACTCCGTCTGTGAACGCTCCCGAACAAATGTCATCCTGGACCACTCACCAGGCATCAAAAAGGTGTGGGAATCGATGGAACGTGAAATGCGAGAGGCGAAGGCGCTTGTTTTCATTGGCTATTCATTCCCCGTTGCAGACCTCTACTTTTCATCTATTCTGCGGTCCGTGTTGGCAGATCGTGATGGCGCACCAGCTGTCGCGATCGTCAATCCCGATGCTGTAGCCATTGGCGAACGTCTTCGAGAGCGCTTTGCCCTGGAACGTATTGACCTCCATTTCGACGTGCGAAACTTCGTGCAAGATTCTCGAAAGAACTTACTGAAGAGGCTTTCATCCAGCTAGGCCCTGCGACGCGAGCGGCCCGACCACGCCCTGTTTTGAAAATTCATTAGCGTCGTAGGATTGTTCTCGCGTGCGAGGAGGCCCCGAAGCCTGTTTGCAGAAACGCGGATTGTCTTGTCTCCTATCGAAGCCAAGAGGGTAGGCTGCTTGTCAGCGAACACTCATCTGAAAATCGCCAAATGATCGGATCTCACGGTGCCACCCTTGAGACTCTCTTCTTATTGCCGCCTTTTGCCGCCTCGACAAATCGCTAAGTTGTTCAAGGAAAAAAGGTTGGTTGGTAGGGGCGGTGGGGATCGAACCCACGACCTTCGGCTTAAAAGGCCGCTGCTCTACCACTGAGCTACGCCCCTGTGACGTGAATTTCGTATTGTAGCATGAGTGCTCTCCGCACCAAGCGCGCCAGCTGCGCAGGAGATTCACTCCATCAAGCGCGGGTTCATCTTCCATCAGGTCATGGCAAAACGGAGCGCTGCGCCGATCCGGCAGCCACTCGCTCCGAATCGCCTGATTCAGGACAAGGCTACCGCGGGAGAGCGCGGCCGCTTGCGTTTCCATTCGTAATCCTTGCGCAGGCGCGCCTG
>Ga0070697_100002800_pt1 | contig 13429 bp, 9 predicted proteins | sample KBSK1501metaG_FD_65475 | JGI IMG/M metagenome (GOLD analysis project Ga0070697, IMG submission 65475) | Corn, switchgrass and miscanthus rhizosphere microbial communities from Kellogg Biological Station, Michigan, USA - KBS K1-50-1 metaG | ecosystem: Host-associated > Plants > Roots >... | reverse complement strand
GCCAGGGCCTCGATATACCAGAAACTGCAGATGCTGAAAGTCCCTTCAATGCCTTTGAGCCCATCGTCGGCGGCCTGATCCACACGATAGCGGTAGACCTGCGGGGCATGCGTCAGGTCCTTCTCAATGCGATCCAGCGTCTTGAGCATGCGCGGGTCGGCTGGGGCCGTGAAGCCGGTCAGCGAGATCAACAGCGCGCTGGCGTCAATGGCGTCGCCACCATAGTACTGCACGAAGCTCTGCTTCTCCTCGCTCCAGCCCTTGTCCATGATCTCCTTGTAGATGCTATCGCGCACCTGGCGCCACTGCTCCAGGGGAGCCGGCATCCCCTGGCGCTCCATCGCGCGGATGGCGCGATCGAAGGCCACCCAGCACATGACCCGCGAGTGCAGGAAGGCCCGGTCGCCTCCACGTACCTCCCAGATACCCTTGTCGGGCGTCTGCCAGTTCTCGCTCAGCCACTCCATGATGCGACTGATTTGTTCCCATCCGCGGTAGTAGAGACCTCTGTGCTCGAATAACAGATACAGCGCGTCGAACAGCTCCCCAAAGACATCCATCTGCAGCTGTTTGGCCGCGCCATTGCCGATGCGCACCGGCCGGCTCTGGCGGTAGCCATCAAGGTGGTCGAGAAGGATCTCGGGCAGCTCCGTCTCCCCGCGAATGGTGAACATGGGCTGGATGGGCTGATCGGGCTTGAGCTGGAGAAAGCGCGCCTGCACCCAGTCGGTGAAGGCATCGGCCTCGTGCTCGAAACCCAGCATGGAGAGACTCTGCAGCGTCAAACCGGCATCGCGCAGCCAGGTGAAGCGATAATCCCAGTTGCGCTCGCCCCCGATGCCTTCGGGCAAGCTGGTCGTGGCCGCGGCAACCACCGCGCCGGTGGGCGCGTAGGTCAGCAACTTCAGGGCCAGCGCCGAACGATAGACCGTTTCGCGCCAGCGTCCCTGGTAGCGGCACTGCTTGAGCCAGTTGCGCCAGTAGTCCTTGGTATCCGCCAGGACCTTCTGGAACTTTGCGGCGGCCTGCTCGGGCGTCGCCACCTGGGGGGCTTCGGCACTGGTCAGCATAAAATAGGCCCATTCATCCTCGCCCAGGGTGAATGACGCGCGCGCGCCCCCCTGGCCGTCAGCCTGCACAGGGATGGTGGAGAAGAGCCCGAGCATGAGGTCGGAGCTGCGGAAGACCATGCCGTGCTCGACGGGTTCGACAGTATGGGAATCGCGCGCGTAGTTAAAGGCGGGACGGCACGTCATCTCGAAAGACAGCGAGCCAGTGACGACATGGACTGCCCGCACGATGCCATGGCGGTCGGTGGGACTGGTGGCCTGTTGAATAGGCATGAAATCGGTGACTTCTCCCACCCCGCTTGCCGTCAGAAAGCGGGTCACGAGGACGTTGGTATCGGGCAGATAATGCTGCTTGTGACTCTCGACCGGCGTCTCGCGTGGCTCGATCTGGAAGTGCCCTCCCTTTTCGCTGTCCAGGAGCGCGCCAAAGACGCTGGGAGCATCGAAAGCGGGAACACAGTACCAGTCAATCGAACCATTCTTTCCCACGAGCGCGACGGTGTGGAGATCGCCAATGATCCCATAGTCTTCGATTGGCAAGTAGGTTCTCACGCGGGGGGTATTTTGCTTTTGCTCAGCAGTTGTTACCATGTGTTTGTCCTTTCGTGAGGCACTTCAAAAGTGCAATAGCAAAGATGGCTCTGACCCACATTCTGAATATTTTCACCCGGATGATTGAACAGGGGGCGATTTGATGTCGCTCCACAACTGGGGCAAAGGTGCCAGGCCCAGCTCACGAACCAGCTTCTGCGCCGCCATCCCCACGGCCTCCGTGAAGGTGGGGGTTGCAAGTTGCAGTTCAGCCAGTTGCTCGACCCTCATGCCGCTTGCCATGCAGGCTGCCACCATCTGGATGATTTCGACCGAGTATTCCCCTATGACGTGCGCCCCCAGGATATAGCGGCGGCGTTCGACGATCAGTTTGCAGAATCCCTCGGGATGGGCATCGACCACGGGACGCAGTAAGTCAGCATACTGCACAACTGCAACTGCGCAATCGTACTGCTGGCGGGCTTGCGCCTCGGTCAATCCGACGCTGGCGTATTCCGGGTCGGTGAAGCTGCCACTGGGCACGATCTCATGCGTGAAGCGGCGGTAGGGCCCAAGCACAGCGTTTTCGGCGGCAATACGGCCCTCGTAGCGGGCGCTCTGCACGAGCATACTCTGTCCGTTGATGTCTCCTGCGGCGAAGATATGCGGCACATTGCTCTGCAGGTAATCGTTGACCGGGATATAACTGCGTTCGGTCTCCACGCCAGCGGCAGCCAGGTTGAGCGCATCCACGTTGCCCGGCCAACCGACCGCAAAGAAGACCGCGTCCACAATCAGGCTGGCGGGCCGCTCCTGCGTGCGGTAGTGTAGTTGGATGCCGCCATCGACCTTTTCCAGGCGCTCGGTTCGGGCCCCGGTAATGACTGTCATGCGTTGCTTGCCGAAGGCATCGGCGAGCGCCACCGCGATATCCTCATCTTCTCTGGGAAGAAGCCGCGGAGCAAACTCGAGCAGGTACACCTGGCACCCGAAATCTTCGAGGATCGACGCCAGTTGGCAGCCAGTGGCTGCTCCCCCGACAACCGCCACGCTGGCCGGCAACTGCTCGAGTGTCCAGATGTCGCTGTACGTCAGGGCCAGTTCGGCTCCGGGTAGCGGCAGTACATATCCATGGCCACCCACAGCGATGATGATTTTATCCGCCTGCCACGTTCGCCCGGAGGCCTCGCCCACAGTATACCCATCGAGAAACCGCGCCGGACCAACTCCTTCGATGAGCTCGATGCCCGTGCTGCGTACATACTCGGCCAGGTGTTTTTTCTCGTGGGCATAGTTCGCTACACGCCTGGCATTGGCTAACACAGCGGCCAGATCAATGTGGGGGCGCGCTCCCTTTAACCCAAAAGTCTCCCAGGATCCAGCATCGCGGGCCAGCCGCGCGGTACGGGCGAGGGTGCGTACCGGTGCCGGGCCCTCGTTAATACTGGTCCCTCCAACTCGCGTGCTCTCTAGCAATGTCACCTCGGCCTGCAGTTCGCGTGCCTGCAGCGCCGCTGTCAACCCGGCGGGTCCTCCACCTAACACAATCAGCTTCATTGCTCTCCTCCTGAGAAACTAAGCGCCGTCATCTTCATCCGCCTTACGTAGGATCGCGCGCGCGGGCGCACCATCACTGCCGTCAATTCTCAGTGGCAGGCAGATCAGCTCATACGTCCCAGGTTCCACCTGGGAGAGATCGAGACCCTCAATGATCCAGATATCTGCCTCAAGCAGCGCCCGGTGCGTTTCGACGCCATCTTTAGTGTACCCACCAACCGAGAGATAATCGATCCCCACGGTTAAGACCCCAACTGACGCAAGGTAGCGCGCTGCCTCCTGCGAGAGATACACGAAATCCTCAACAAACGTATCCGTCTTCCAACAACGGGAAGAATTCAGCATCTTGAAAAGCAAGCGTTCGCCTTGCCGGATATGGTGGGGTCGCAGTTCGCCTGGTTTAATCGACTCGGGGTCGCCGATCTCGATGACTCGTGCTCGTCCAAGTGCCGCGTGAAAAGGCATCTCATGCAGCCCCTTGCCCTCTGGCAGGAAGTGAAATGGGCCATCCATGTGGGTACCGGTATGCGATCCCATGGACAGCGTCGAGACATTGCACACATCACCACGACCCATATATAACATGTATTCAATGCGCACTGGTGGATTGTCGGGCCAGTGCACCATGCCCGAATGAAGTGGTACAGAAACATCAATCCAGTCGTGTATCATCTGCTCTGCTCCCTCTCAGTGGCACTACCGGACGTCTCAAAGGTAATCACATTCTTGATGCCACCAATGTTGCCAAGCAGAACGCCTGGAGCCTCTTCGGGAGCCGAACGACTCGTGATGAGGGCGCCTAGTGCCTGGGGCCAGCGCTGGTGAAAGACGCCAATGTCCCTGATAGCCTCATCAAAGTTCTCAGCACTGGCGTTCACAGTGCCAAAAATGATTTGATTCTTCAAAACGATGTTACGCATCAATAGATCGGTATCAACCTCGATTGGTCCTATCAGACTGGGAACGCCGGTGAAAATGAAGATACTGTTTGGGCCAAGCAGCTTCCACGCCTCAAATGCGAGGCGCGAGACGCCGGTCGCCTCGTAGATCAGGTGGATGTGACCGAACAGTGCCTTTTGCTCCTCCACCGGTACCTTTCCCTGGGAGAAGTACTTTCCTCCGATCGCCTCGACGATGTTTGAATTCGGATTTGGAGCAGGCGCCAGCGCGTACACAAAGGTTTCACAGCCCGCTACAATCAATGTCATCGCACCCAACAGCCCAACTGGACCGGCACCCAGGACCACGGCTGTCAGGGGCAAGCGCCGCGTATCTTGCGGCGTATCTTCCGGAATATCGGGAATGAGCCATCGCAGACGACGCGCGATCTGCCGGATTTGATCGCGGGCTTTTTCCGCGATGGTTAGCGGCTCTGTCAGAACAGCGACATCGCGCAGCTCTTGCGGCACGACATGCATGTAGCGCTCGTGGTCGACCACCTCCTCGGTCATGAAGCCGTGCTCTCCCTTGATACCGCGTTCAGTATAGTCACCGGTGATGCAAAAGTCCGGGTATCCTGCACGACACGGACGGCACTCCGGGTGTGGACAAGGACGACGCACGGTCGTCACGACCAGGTCGCCCACTTTCACGCGGCTTGCCGCCGGACCAACTTCAATCACCTCACCCAGTGACTCGTGGCCGATCACCAGGTAGTCGGAGCCCGCAGGGGGAGTCCCATATGCAAAGGCGCAGATCTCCTTGTCTGTGCCGCACAACCCAATGTCGAGGATACGAAGTTTGACCTGGTCGGGTTCAGTTATACGGGGAACTTGATGCTCGATGACCCTGACCTCTTTGGTTTGTGGAAAGACTGCTACTGCTTTCATCTCTTTGATGACTCCTTCCCCTTTCGCCTTGAAAGTAGCTGTTGCGTTAAAATTGACTTGGCTCGCACCACCTGTGCAGGGCAGTGCTCACTTCGCTGCGACAAAACCCGGCCGGGTGGCATTAGTTGAGCGCGGTCAGCAGCAGCTGCATGCGCACCAGACGAACTTGAACCACTACTGCCAGCATAGCGTCCCGAGGGCGAAAACACATGCTGTAAACACACTATTTTTGTGCACCGCTAGCTAGCTGAACACCACAAGGTGATCGTAGTGAGTAGTGTAAATACACTATGCGACAAGGATTCACTCAGCTTCCGATCGCATGTCGATGCACCTAAAAATAGTGCATTCAGGGGCTATGTTTTCGTATTGTAGCGTGTATGCTAATGGCAGAAATCTACGGGCCTCTCGTTGGCAGCGGCAAAGGGTGGCCAAGCTACATGCTTTGTTCTTTGTTAGGAGGTATCATGGCTTTTCAAGATTTTCTCATCGGCCTGCTGGTCTTGTTAGTGGGAACAGTATTCTGCTTTGCCGGCTATCGATTCTTCCGGATTCTGATAGCTGTTTGGGGCTTCTTCGCCGGGTTCAATCTCGGTGCTGCAGGCATGACTGCGCTCTTTGGGCAGAACTTCCTGGGGACGACGACTGGCTGGATCCTCGGATTAGTGGTTGGCCTGGTGCTCGCCGTGCTGGCGTACTTTTTCTACTACGTTGCGGTCGTGCTTTTGGGCACATCGGTAGGGTACTCGCTCGGCAGCGGCCTCATGGCGGCCTTTGGCCTCAACAATCCAGGCTTCTTGTCCGTGACAGTCGGGATCGTCTTCGCTGTTGTGTTCGCTCTGCTGATCCTGCTCCTCAACCTGCCCAAATTACTCATCATGGCGTTCACAGCGCTGGGCGGAGCTGTGGCCGTGCTGGCGGGGATCCTGATCATGCTGGGACAGGTCCATGTGGTTGGCCTGCAGTACGGCGTTGCGATAGCACTGGTTAAGGCCTCGTGGTTCTGGAGCATTGTGGCGATTGTGTTGGCAATAGTCGGCTTTTTGGCACAGTGGCGCACGATGCAAAAATATACCCTTGTGTGGTCAGAAGCACAGGTCCCAGGCGGGTCATCAAATGTTTGATACCACAACAATGATAGAAGCAAAGCCTCCGGGGGCGTGTTATGGATATCAATCATACGGTTGAGCTGATAGGTTCCGCTTTCGAGCTGGCAGGGGTCGGGGTTCTCGCCGCTGGTTCGGTTCTGGCATTCGTACGATTCCTTGTTTCCCTTTTCAGTGTACGTGATGGCTCGCTGGCGTATCGTCATCTGCGTCTCTACCTTGGTAGAGCAATTATGATCGGGCTGGAACTCCTGATTGCCGCCGATATCATCCACAGCGTCGCCATCGATCCCACCTTCGCGACCGTTGGTGTGCTCGGACTGATTGTGCTTGTCCGCACGTTCCTGAGCTGGTCGATCGATGTCGAGATCAACGGCGCATGGCCCTGGCAACGTGCGCGGTTCCACAGGGGTGAACCACCAGCTCCGGATGAAGTTTGAAATTCATCGCAAACGAGCGTGTTCTAGTGTTCCCTCAAACCATGTCTAGTGTAAATATGCTATCCCTCCTGTGCAAACAACGGTGGGTTGCGAAGATGAAGACAGTGTATTTAAGGGATGTATTTTCACGCTTCGCACCCCATACTTGCTAGTGGCGATAGTTTTCTGAGCACATCTACTTTTGCAGCATGGCATAGGCTAGAACTCGGTGACATATCCAGCCAAAGCGTCCAGTGGAGGTAAACTTCGCCGACCAGGCAGTTGAGGCCCTCATGAGGTGGGAAAAGACTCGTGAGGACATTACGGAACTCGACGAGATCGCCATGCTCGTCGGTGACAAGAATGGTTGCGAATGAAGGAGATACAAGCTATGCAAAATACCATCACGAAGACCGCATCCAGCTTCTGGCCGATCGTTTTCCCGCTCGCGCTTGCCCAGTTCGTTTGTTCTTACGCCGCCACCACCATGAATGTTTCCATCGGCAGCATCGCCCACGATCTGGGAACAGATGTTCACTCTATTCAAATAACGATCACCTTATTCACCCTCACCATGGCTGCGTTGATGATCCCCGGCAGCAAGCTGACGGATATCTGGGGCCGTAAATTCTGTTTAATGCTCGGCCTCATCATGTACGCTCTGGGAGCGCTGATCGCGACGTTCGCCCCGGTTCTGGGCGTCTTGTTGTTTGGCTATTCCTTGCTGGAGGGCGTTGGCACTGCTCTGCTGATCCCGCCCGTCTATATTCTGTGCACGGTCTCCTTTCTCGACCTGCCCACACGTGCCAGAGCGTTTGGCGTCATCAGCGCAGCAGGCGGAATCGGGGCCGCAGCGGGACCACTCATCGGCGGTGTCATTACCACTGCAATCAGCTGGCGCGCTTCTTTCACCTTGCAAGTCCTGATTGTTGTAGTGATTATGGTGCTCAGCCGTCGCATCGCTGATCCCGGGGTACAGGGTGCCAGACCGCGCTTCGATATCATTGGCACGATCCTTTCGGCTGCCGGACTCGTCTTTGTGGTGCTTGGCATCCTTCAAGCGGGAACGTACGGCTGGATTACGGCCAGCCAGAATTTTACCATCGGCAATACCGTGGTCATCCCTCAGGGCGGCATCTCACCGGTCTGGCTCTTCGTCGGAATCGGCGCCCTCTTTTTAGTGGGGTTCTTCTTCTGGATCCGATCCCGAGAACGGGCCGGCAAAGAGCCGCTCTTATCCACGCACCTGTTCCGCAATCGTACCTCCAACCTGGGGTTAGTGACACAACTCATCCAATGGTTCATCATGCAGGGCAGCTTCTTCGTGATCTCGGTCTTCCTGCAAGAGGTGCACCATTACAACGCCATTCAAACCGGCTTGGCGCTCACCCCCACCACCATCGGCATCCTGCTCACAGGCGCCCTTGCTGGCAGACTTGCGCAAAGGCGTGCGCAAAGAACCCTCATCCAGGCAGGCTTTGTCTTAACCATCGTCGGCATGATCCTGCTGTTGCTCTTAGCGCGTCTCACCTCAAGCAGCCTCGCCTCCATTCCGGGCCTGCTGTTGATAGGTCTGGGAGTGGGAGTGATGCTGACCTCCTCAGTCAACGTCGTGCAGTCCAGCTTTCCCGACAAAGACCAGGGGGAGATCTCCGGCTTATCGCGCAGCGTTTCGAATCTGGGGTCCTCGCTTGGGACAGCCATTGCCGGCTCGGTGTTGGTCACGACACTCGTCCCGCCAGACAAGACCTACCCCCTGGCCCTGATTACGATGATCGTCTTTGCATGCATTGGCCTGATCGCGGCGCTCCTCCTTCCCTCTCTCAAACCGGCGACGAGGGAGGGCGCATAGATCAAGGCCACTTGCCGGACGATGGTCGACCAGCCCGAGTAAGCAGGCCGTTGCAAACGAAAGAAGGGCAAGATCACTCCTGCCGCTTGCCAGCGTTTGCACAGTTGGGAAAGGCTGGGAATGCGCGGCTGGCCATCTGCATCGAGCGGCAAGCCACAGGCCAAGGCCAGCGCAGGCCAACTCTTGAGCCAGTCATACACGTCCTGGTAGGAAAGACAGCCAGCTTCATCAAAGGCGCGTCAACTTTTGTTCGCTCCTCACATCGGTTCCTCAATAAGGGGGATGAGATGTGCCTCACCCCTATCATGGCTAGCATGGCGTAAGCGTGTCAGGGCGATGGTTGGGTAGATGATAACTGACCGGTTGAGCTCGACAACTGCTCTCTTCTGTACGTGATGAATCTTGCTTGTCAGCGCTCGCTCGAAGCCCTGGCGCACTACGGAGCGGTCGCACTCTTCGTGCAGCGCGCGCAGGCGATTGCGCGCGATTTCCGGCTGACTGAAGAGAACGCCCAGGACATCGCAGCGATCTGCGCACGGCTGGACGGCTTGCCGCTGGCGATTGAACTGGCGGCCCACACGAAAGTGCTCCCACCTCGCCTGTTGCTCGCCCGCCTGGAGAAGCCGCTGGACGTGTTGACGCGCGGCTGGCCAGATCTACCCGTGCGCCAGCAGACGCTGCGCATGAACTGCATGGATTGTCCCTGTGAGTCCTCTGAAAGGGACTATAATTTGTCACACGTACCCGGCTGCTTATTGGAAAGACTTCTACCCCAAGATATGCTGATCTCCTCTCTGTCATCGTGTTTCGTCCTTTCCCTTACCTGGCTGTATCCTGTCTCCTATCGTCGATGTATCGACCCTCCCCCGACCGAAGGCATCAATGCTACCCCAACGTCCCGGGATGTCCAGCAATTCGAGCCGGCCTAGCGTCCGAGGCAGGGCCGGATCGACAACAAGGTGGTCACCAACCGGCTCCAGGCCAAGCATCGCACGCAGAAGCAAGAGCGGCGCCCCGCTGGCCCAGGCTTGCGGGCTACATGCGGTTGGATACTCCACCGGAAACTCCGTCAATTCACGCCGATAGCCGGCGAACGCCTCAGGCAGGCGGCCCTTGAAGTAGGCAGCTGCCTCGAGCATGTTCATCGCAACCCGTGCAGCCTCCTCACGATAGCCGTAGCGTCTGAGCCCCATCGCGATAAACGAGTTGTCGTGTGGCCAGACCGTACCGACATGATACCCAATCGGGTTGTAGCCACCCTCTCCTTCAGCCATAGTGCGTATGCCCCAACCGGAATAAAGTTTGGGGCCCATCAGGTGACGTACAAGAGCCTCCGCCTTGTCCTCATCGACGATGCCACTCCAGAGCAAGTGCCCAATGTTCGAGGTCAACGAATCAACCTTGCGCCCATCACCATCGATGGCGAGCGCGAAGAACTCTCGATCTTCGAGCCAGAAGTCCTGGTTGAACCTCCGCTTCAGTTCGGCTGCTTGGCTCTCTAAGCGTTTGGCAAGCTCAGGATCGTCCCAGAACTCGCGAGCAAGACGCGCGCAGCGCATCTTGGCGTCGTAGACATAGCCCTGAATCTCACACGTCGCGCGCGGCAGGCGCGAGAGCGTGCCATCGGCGAACAGGATGGAGTTCCAGGAATCCTTCCAGCACTGGTTCTCCAGTCCCGTCTCCTTGTTGCGGCGGCTGTACTCAACATAGCCATCGCCATTGCGGTCACCGTATGTGTCGATCCAGGTGAGCGCAGCCCTGGCTTCCATCTCAAGCTGCTGTACCAGCTCGGCGTTGCCGGTCCAGCGCTCAAACTCATCGAGCAAGATGAGGAAGAATGGTGTGACGTCCGCAGCTCCATAGTAGGGTGAGTGCGGGCGTTCCTCGAACGCGGTCATCTCGCCGAAGCGCGCCTCGTGCATAATCTTGCCAGGTTCCTCATCGCGGAAATCGTCGATCCTTGTCCCTTGCCGCTGCGCCAGGGCGCGTAGCGCCGCCTCGGCTAGCTCGGATGTGAAAGGGAGCGCCTGGTAGCTCGCGATCATGCTGTCCCTGCCGAAGATGGTCATGAACCAGGGTAAGCCAGCGGCAGGCAGCGCCTGTCCTGACAGCGTCAAAGGATAAAAGCGCAGGGCCGCCAGATCAACCAGACTCCGACTGTAAGTTACTTGGAGAGACGGCCACTCACACGAAAGTCGTGGTAAAGCTTCACTCAACTTCTCCAGACTCCTCTTCACGTTCGACCTCGCTCGTTGATCTCCGTGTCCGTTCTTCGTCTCCTGGTGATTCTCGTCGAGCAAGCCTAACCTGATGACGACATCCAGAGACGTAGTCCACTGGCTGTGAGGTTCGATATGCACAGCGAAACTCAGACCGTGCTCGTCGATATCGGCCTCGGCACTGGCGGTAATCAAGGTCTCACGGATGAAGGTTTCACGACGATAGCCGAGTACCAGGCGGTCGCTTTCGATCCGATGGTAGAACTCACCTTTTTTTGTAAGTTTATCTTTGACCTCGAACAGATCAGCAAAGTCAGCCGCCGCTTCAATGCGCACCTTGAGGTCAACTGGTTGGTCTTTGTGATTGAGGATGGTCAAATCCTCGTGGAAGCCGTTTCCGATTGCTCGTTTGCGAATGATCGACTGGTCAGCATCTACATAGATGGTGCCGGTTCCCGGAACAAGGAAGAACTGCACGTAGAAGTAATCGAGGTCATCCGTAGACAAGATGTTCGGACGCAGCCCGTCCACTGTCAGCAGCCAGCGTGAAAGAAAACGCGTATCCCACGCAAACAGCCCCAGCGGCTCAGTCGGCGAGGCGTCGATGTCTCCGCGTAAGTCACTGACCACGAAGTTGTTTCCCTCCAGGACACTAACCGTTGTTTTCTCACCCATTGTCTTCTCCTTTATCCCTGTTTCCCGCGGGACAGGCTCTCATCGGGAAAGAGCCGCTGGAACATCTGCGCTAGCGCGAGATTGCCTGTGATCTTCATCCTCCCTTGCATGAACAGCGTGGTGGGATTCTGCTTTCCCACCACCAGGCGGTCGAAGTCTTCCCGGCTGCACACAAGCACGCAGTCTGCTCCAACCGTATCTCTGCTCACCGACAGCGATCCGTTGTTAACGACGACGAACCAGCTTCCCACATCCTCGATATCACATCGGATAGTTCCAGAGATGCCATGAAGCAGTGGTTCATACCCACGTTCGGCAAGTCGCTCAAAGAAAGCTTGAGTCGTAGCACTCATAGGTCCTCCTCAATAGTAGACCCTGCCCGGTTGCAGTGCTGAAGAGCCACAACCAGACCGGACGCTTTATGCACTATATCAACAGCCAGCAGCGTAGTACCTCTGCAACACTCCAGGCCTGTGCATAACATCCGGCTGGCGTGAAAGGAGCTTCTGGTTCTGCTACTTCACTGACTGTACCCAGACAGGCATCCCACAGATGCTGCACGAGTGGTTGGAGCAAAGAGCGTACAGCTGCGCGGTCATTGTAGACGGAGAGATGAACATCAACGTATGGACCGATCAACCACGGCCAAACTGTCCCACGGTGATAGGCACCATCGCGTTGCTGTTGATTCCCGTTAAAATGCTTGCAGTACGATGGATCACCGGGACTGAGCGAGCGCAACCCCATCGGGGTGAGTAAGGTTTCTGTTACTTTCTGTAGCATACTCTGCATTTGGTCCCCGGTGAGCAGCGAGGGGGTCAGCGACGCGGCAAACAACTGGTTGGGACGCAGCGCGGCATCGTTCTGCCCCGCAACCCCCTCAACATCGACCACATCGTAAAGATGCCCTCCTGCTTCATACCAGAAGCGCCGGGTGAAATTCTCACGCACCTTTGAACGAAGTTGACCGAACCTGCTAGCATCAAGAGAGAAGCGTCCTGCCCAGGATTCCATGCAGGTGAGCGCATAATACCAGAGCGCGTTTACCTCTACAGGTTTGCCATGACGAGGGGTGACCACCCAATCACCAACCTTGGCATCCATCCAGGTGAGTTGCACCCCCGGTGTACCGCCACGCAGCAAACCATCAGCCGGATCGACGCCGATGCCATAGACTGTGCCTTCTACATGCCTGTCAATAATGCTGCTGAGCGTCAGGAAGAGTTCATTGAGCAGCGACCAGTCTCCCGTCGTCGTGAGGTAGCGATCAAGCCCATGGAACATCCAGAGGGTCGCATCAATTGTGTTATACTCTGGTGCCTCTCCACTGTCGGGGAAGCGGTTAGGAATGAGTCCCCCGTGGGTATAGGAGGCAAATGCTTCGAGGAGACTGCGCGCCTCGTTATACCTCCCCGTGCTGAGAAGCAATCCGGGTAGGGAAATCATGCTGTCCCGTCCCCAGTCGGCGAACCAGGGATAGCCGGCAATGATCGTCTTAAGATCAGAAGAGCGCTGCCCTTGCCCGCTACCTGGCTGGCTATCTTGCGCGTTTGCTGGGCGAGCGACGATAAATTGATCGGCGGCAAGTGCCAGCCGAGCAAATACTGGATCTGCTTGTGGCAGGGGATCTTTTGAGCGATTCGCCGTCGCCAGGAGTTGTTGGGCACGCTGCTGGTGGCGCGTCCAGGCCTTCTCCACAGCGGCTTCATGTTGAGAACTACCAAACTCATTCTGCAATTGAGGTTCAGAACTGAGTACGATGGTTACACGTTCCCCTGGAATCATCTGTAGACGAAATGTGCCAGGCTGATACACATCCTCTACATCAGGAAGTCCACGCTCTGCGTCACGCCGGTGCTTTACACCCCAGAACCAGTTCCCCATAGGGGTGAAATGGGCAGAAGGCCCTAGGACCAGGGAATAGGCAGGGGCTCCGTCATAGGCTCGAATACGGCAGCGATTCCCCATATCCTCCACCAGAAAATGCCAGTTGGCGTCTCCATGCGTGGTAGCATGGTAATTGCGATAGAGGCAGAAAGGAGTGAGCGTGAGCTTCACAGGCGCGTCACTCGTTACTTTACCGGGCGCAGCGGAGAGCGCATACTGCACATACGTTGTGTTCTCTCCGTATTCCATCCAGATACGCTTCTCAAGCGTTATGTTTTCGTCCA
>Ga0070697_100002799_pt1 | contig 13435 bp, 11 predicted proteins | sample KBSK1501metaG_FD_65475 | JGI IMG/M metagenome (GOLD analysis project Ga0070697, IMG submission 65475) | Corn, switchgrass and miscanthus rhizosphere microbial communities from Kellogg Biological Station, Michigan, USA - KBS K1-50-1 metaG | ecosystem: Host-associated > Plants > Roots >... | reverse complement strand
CGCCGACTGCAGACACTCCCCCGTGTCGGCCACGCCGTTCCAGTTGAGGATCACGACCGCCACCTTTGGAAGCACGCCGGGATAGGCCGATCCCGTCCTCCGCTGACCATGACGACCGGGCCGTCATACATCCCTGTGTCGAGGCACCGCACGTGGCTATAATGAGCCCATGAGCATAGCCGCACTCGACAGTTGGGCGGATTTCCTCGACCCCAAATGGCGTGAAGTGTCTGGAGGAATCCCAGAATCCTTCGACGAACGCTTTCTCCCCGCGCGCTCGTAGGTTCGATGCACGTCTTAGTGGATGGAGCCGTGTACGGCCGGCAGCGATTTGGAGGCATCAACACATATTTCAATGAAGTACTGCCACGTATCGCTCGACAGGCCGATACCTGGGTTGACTTGCTGCTACCGACCGAGCGCAGGGGCAAACCGCCCGGCGCGCCGGTGCGCTGGCTTTCCCGGGACTTCATTCCTCCTCGAACTGGTTTGAGCTGGCGATTGGACCAGAAGCTCGAGCCGGTGCTGGAGGCGCTGAAGCTGGCCCTTGTCGGGCTCTGGGCGAAGACACAGCGCAATGGGGTGTTCATCTCCACCTATCTCACGTCGCTCCCGGTGTCGGTTCCCCACGTTGCCATGGCGTATGACATGAATCACGAGGTGCTTCGGGATCTTTACGACGACGCTCACGGCACCTGGCTACGAAGGCGGTATCCGGAGTATCTCCGGACGGCCACAAGGATCATTGCCATATCCGAGACGACGAAGGCGCACGTCGAGCAGTACTACGGCATTGCTCCCGAGCTGATCGATGTCGTCCATCTCGCCGTGGATCCGTGGCAGTTCTATAGGGACCTGCAGGAGGATCAATTCAAGGCATCGACACACGCTTACGACATTTCTCGCCCCTACATTCTCTACGTGGGCGGTCGTGCCCATTTCAAGAACTTCTGCACTCTCCTCGCCGCAATGACTCGCCTACATCGGCGCACGGGCGTGACACTGGTCGTCGCCGGGGGTCCATGGACCGATAGGGAGTCTGCAGAGATTCCCGCGCTTTCCGTGGCGTCAGCCCTCCGCCTCGTGGCTCATCCCGACCAGAATCTGCTCCGTCTTCTCTACAGCTTTGCGAGCGCCTTCGTCTTCCCCTCCCTTCACGAAGGCTTCGGTATTCCCCTTTTGGAGGCCATGGCGTGCGGCACCCCCGTGGTTGCCTCCGACACCCAAATTTTTCGGGAGGTGGCCGGGAGCGCTGCGATCTATTTCAACCCCTTGGACCCCGACGACCTAGTCCGGGCGATCGAGCTATGTCTCGACGGGCGCACCGGTCTCGAATTCCGGGAACGCGGGCTCGTCCAGGTGGCCAAGTACTCCTGGGACAAGGCCGCGGCCCAGACCCGCGCCGTCTACGCACGGGCCTTGTAGATCCGCGGAATCCGAAGGATGTGGCCCCCGCTGATCGAGAATCACGCCTTCCTGGAAAGGGTAGCAATCCTGTTTCTCGCTACCCTGCCGGTGTACGCCGGCGGGCGTCCAGGAAGAGCCGTCTCTGGCCTCGCCTTCGTTCGTCAGATGGTTCCGACCTATGATTCCACGCGGACCCGGTGCTAGGGGCCCTGGCGTGGTTGGATCGGGACCGCACTGCCGCACAGCCCCGCGTCGTCAATGGGGAGGCCTTCTAGGGAGCAATTTTGCTCTGGGCTGTAGCTTTGTGGTTATGCCGCGCCGCCGTATACTGAGATGAGTGCACTGAAGCGTCTTGACTTCCTACGAGGGAGAACACCGCGGAGTATGGCCAAGGATTTGATCCAGGGGGTGTCCATCGTTGACGGCGCCCCGCCCGAGGGAGTACCCACGTCAGACTCTCCGGCACTGCCCCTTGTTAAGACGGTGATCGAGCCCTCCCGTGGCTGGGTGCCGCTGAAACTCAGCGAGCTATGGGAGTATCGCGAAGTACTCTACTTCCTGATTTGGCGAGACGTCAAGGTCCGCTATCGACCGGCCCTCCTTGGAGGGGTTTGGGCCGTCGTTCAGCCATTCATGACCATGGTCGTATTCACCGTTTTCTTCGGCCGCCTCGCCAAGATGCCCTCCGACGGAGCCCCCTATGCCTTGTTTGCGTTCGCTGCCCTGGTGCCGTGGACGTTCTTCGCTAACGGGCTTACACAATCGGCTAACAGCCTTGTTAGCAGCAGTCACCTGATCACCAAAGTGTACTTTCCTCGGGTTCTGGTTCCGATGGGCCGTGTGCTGAGCGGTCTACCGGACCTTGGCCTGTCATTCCTGGTGCTCCTCGGAATGGTCTGGTGGTACGGTCTCTTCGAAATACGGGGCCGTCTGCTCTGGCTCCCGGCGCTCGCGTTCCTCGCGTTTATCACCGCGTTCGGCGTGGGGCTGTGGCTCTCGGCTCTGAACGTCCGCTACCGCGACATCCAGCACGCGGTTCCGTTTCTGGCCCAGATCTGGCTCTTCGCCACACCCATCGCCTACCCTTCTAGTCTGCTGCCAGAACCCTGGCGCACGATCTACAGCGTCAACCCGCTTGTTGGTGTGGTTGAAGGCTTCCGCTGGGCTCTTCTCGGCAGCGGCCACGCTCCTGGCCTTAGCCTCGCGTTCTCGACGCTCGCGGCAGTCGTTCTCCTGGTAACTGGGGCTTATGTTTTCCGCCGGAGCGAACGCACCTTCGCCGACGTGGTCTAGACATGGCCGACATCGCCGTCAAGGTCCACGATCTGGGCAAGCGCTATGAGCTCGGCACTCGCGTCAATGGCGGCCCCACGATGCTGCGGGAAGCCCTTTCCAACACCTTCAAGGCGCCCTTCGGTAAGTTCGCGACCCTCACTCGCAGACTTCGCTCCCGTGGTCCCGACACCGTCTCGGTCTCCTCCGCTCCACCCCGCTACATTTGGGCTCTGCGGAATGTGTCCTTCGAGGTTCCTCGTGGCCAGATCATCGGGATCGTCGGCCCTAACGGTGCCGGCAAGAGCACCCTGCTGAAGATCCTCTCTCGCATCACGGATCCTAGCGAGGGTCGCGTTGAGATTCATGGGCGTGTCGGCTCCCTCCTTGAGGTTGGCACCGGGTTTCACCCTGAGCTCACCGGGCGCGAGAACACGTATCTCAGCGGTGCTCTGCTTGGCATGCGAAGGATGGAGATCGACCGCAACCTCGATGAGATCATCGCTTTCGCCGAGATCGAGAAGTTTGCCGATACCCCCGTGAAGCACTACTCCAGCGGCATGTACGTCCGCCTCGCCTTCGCCGTGGCCGCTCACCTGGAACCGGAGATCCTGATTGTCGACGAAGTGCTGGCGGTGGGCGATGTCGCCTTTCAGCGTAAGTGTCTGAACAAGATGGAAGACGTTCGGCAGCACGGCCGCACCATCCTGTTCGTCTCACACAACATGCAGGCCATCACGCGCCTCTGTACGCGCGCGATTCTGATATCGCATGGTGGAATTCAGCATGATGGTCCCGCCGCGGAGACCGCCGGCAAGTACTTGATGGAGAGTGTCAGCACGAGTGCCGAGCGTGTCTGGTCAGAATCGCTGTCTGCGCCCGGCGATGGGGTAGCTCGACTCCGAAAGGTTCGGGTGCGCGACGAATCCGGAACCACCGTCGATGCGATCGATATCACACGAAGATTCGGGATCGAGATGGTGTTCGAGGTTCTCGAAGACGGTCACGCCCTGATTCCGTCACTGGCCGTTCTCAACGAATCAGGGACGTGCGTGTTCATAACTGCAGACCGTGATCCCGTCTCGAGGGGCAAGCCGCGACCTCGTGGAACCGAGACCGCCGTGGCCTGGATTCCTGGAAACCTGCTCTCCGAAGGGCTCTTGCTCGTGTCGGTGGCACTCAGTACGCCTCGGACCCTGACGAGGCATTTCTACCAGCGGGATGCCGTTGCCTTCCACGTCGTTGACAACTTCTCGCCAGATTCGGCGCGTGGTGATTGGGAGGGGCCCATCCCTGGTGTCGTTCGGCCGCTGCTGAAGTGGACGACCCAGTCTACCGCCGCCGCCGCTGCCCCTTAGCGTTGCGGCAGCACTCCCGCCACGCTCACGACTCCTTTATGATGTGTTCGGCACCGAAGGCCGGAAAACCGTCGAGCTCGCGCGATCGCCTCGCTCGGGCTGTGCCGACGACGGGAGATGTGCGCCGGCCACTCCAAACGAGGGAATGGATCTAGTCGGTCCCTGACCATCAGAAGCGCCACAGCGACTTAGTCGCCGTGTTGCGCTGGCGGTGCCGCCCACCTCACTGGGCATCAGGAGTTTGACGACGCGCTCTCGGGATTTCAAGCCGTTATCGATCCTCTCCCAGTCGAGCAGCAGTTGACATGTTGTGGGCCGAAATATGGCGAAATGGATCCTGCCGCCGCGCGACGCGCCGTTCGGCGACCGGCGGACGCTCATCGTCGTCGCCGTCGACGGGCGCCCCGCCGGGGCGTGACGGGATGACATGCGACGGACGGCGGCGGGTCGACGACGATGTGGCTCGAGGGGGCGGGCGTTTTGAACTACCCGTCGGACGCGACGGGCAAGCGCGCCGTCTCGAACCACCTAGGCGTCTCCGCGACCGGGAGCGGGGCGGCGAGCCGCCGCCGCAGCCGGAGGCGCAAGGGGGCCCGGTGGGGGGAGACGTTGGCAAACACGCCTGGCGCCGGGCCTACGTCACGCGGTAGCGGGGACATATCACCTGTGGGGCGGCGGATGGCAGCGCGCCGCCTGTCTCGTCGACGACGTGCCGCCTTGAGTGCAGGTGCGCCGGTGGGTCCTGACGCTGCCCTATCGCCTGCGCTACCGACTGAAGGAGGTTGACTGCGCCAACTGGTAAGATCCAGGGGGAACGCGCTCTCAGGGGTATGAGGACAAGAACACGATGGGCATTCGAAGCGTCCGCCAACGGCTTCGCCAGATTGTAAAGTCGCTGGGACTTCTGATACCGCCCTTCCGGAAAGCCTTCGAGGAGCTGCACGCGTATCGTCAGGCGTGCAAATTCGTTCCGCCGGGCCACTTTTACTCCCCAATACCCTCCCTCGCCGAGGTGAAGCGAGATGCCCGTCGTCTCTTCGGACCTCCGGCCCGGACCATCGCCGGCATCGACTTGAATGAGGCCGCCCAGTTGGCACTCCTGGACGACATCAAACACTACTATCGCGACCTGCCATTCCCGGATAAGAAATCTCCCAGATTCCGATACTTCTACCAGAACCTCACGTATTCGTTCTCGGACGCCATCTTTCTCTACGGAATGATCCGCCATGCCGGCCCGAAGCGGATTGTCGAGGTTGGGTCAGGGAGCTCGTCGTGTGTAATGCTGGACACCATCGACCTGCATCTCGACCATCAGGTCACGTGCACGTTCATCGAGCCATATCCCGACAGGCTCTTGTCTCTGCTGAGGCCGCAGGATGTGGGACGCGTAACGCTTCTCCGGGAGCGCGTTCAAGATGTTGACCCTGAACCGTTTCTCGCTTTGGACCGGAACGACATCCTCTTCATCGACTCCAGTCACTCCGTAAAGATCGGCAGCGACGTGACCTATCTGCTGGGCGAGATCCTGCCGCGCCTCCGCCCCGGTGTCTATGTTCACTTCCACGACATCTTCTATCCGTTCGAGTACCCCGAAGAGTGGGTGGCCGAGGGGCGTGCCTGGAACGAGGCATACGCGCTGAGGGCGTTTCTTGCATTCAACGACACGTTCGAGATCGTGCTCTTCAACACGTACCTCGAGCGGTTTCACCGAGAGGTGTTCGAGCGCGACATGCCACTGTGCCTGCGGAACGAGGGGGGGAGCATTTGGTTGCGGCGGGTACGATGAGGCCATGAGGTCCAAATGACGACGCCTGGAGAGGGGGCGGTGCTTACGCGGCAGGCTCAACCCTCTGGGTCGAGAAAGAAAGAACAGTGCCTTGCTCGTAGTGCGACACGAAGCGGGCTTTACTGAACGGTCGCTCTACAGCCAGCCACTGGGCCAGTAGCGTGACCTTGAGACCGCATTCGCTCACCAGCAAGTCGTAGACGGCCGCCGGCGTCGTTCCCTAATAGGCGGCCGCGCCGAGGCCATGCTCAAAGGCGATGAAGGGGTGACACCGGCGAATCGTGTCCACTGCGCCACGAAAGACCTGCAGCTCGCCGCCCTCGACATCGGCCTTGATCAGCGCGATGGGCATGGTTGCCGGAACGACCTGGTCGAGGCGCTCAGCCTACACCGTCAGTGTCTCCACGGTCTCGTCGCCAAGCGGATACTCGCGGCGCCGCAGCCCGCTAAGGCCGGGGGCGTTGACGACGTGCTGGAACGTCACGGACCCCCGGCGATCTGCGAGCGCGGACTGGTAGACCTGAACACTCGGGAATCGCGTGCGAAGCCCTTCGGCAAGGCGGGGAATCGGCTCAAAGGCCAGATGGTGGCCGGATGCGCGTGCGCGAGCATTGCCTGCAGGATGGTGCCGGTGTGGGCGCCCATGTCAATGCAGTTCGAATCCTGCCGCAGCACGCGCGCCATGAGGGGTGACTAGTTCAAGGTCATAACGCTCGTTCTTCTCGGCGGTCGACAGCGGCCTGAACCGCCGATAGGGGCGGCGAGCGGACGGAGCAAAGCGCGAGTGCCGGATGGCCCGTTTTAACGCAGATACTCGCCGGGGGATGCACGCATGCGGTGATCTGTATCAGATTCGATCGGACCCGCGCAACGTTTGATCCTGGAGCTGCGTGTATCGCTGTTTGGTGGAGCCCAGAGGTTGTCCCGGAACGGATGGCCATGGCGTCACGGGAGCCTCGCGCCCCAGTGGGACGATGTGCACGTCGCTGAGAAGGGAATTCGCATTAAGGCTCGCTTTGTCCGACCGCATGACTAACCTCTTCATCCTTTCAGAAACTGCGTCACGTGTTGAACGAACAATCCCGGATATTGGTATTTAGTGTAATTTGTTGATATGCAGATATCTGACCTGCCCGTGCTCAAGAACTCAATACAAATACGGATTGATCCATTTGCTGGCCTTCCGCTTGATTCGCGTTCGCAACCGCTGGTCACACGGGTCCCTCTTAGCTCGACTGTAGGGTTGGTCGATCCAGTCGCGGTCCTGGTTCGCTAATTTCTCGTAGAACCGGACGAAGTACCCCTCAGTGACACTGCTAGTCAGCCGGTAGGCTCCGTTCTCCTCGAGGAAATCGCAGTGCTCGCGGACGGGGCGAAGCTCCACGTTGTCCATCCCGACTATGCCGCCGACCTTCAGGTGTCTATCAATGTAATGCCAATCGAGGGCTGGGAATGGGTAACCGTGGCATCCATCAATGTAGGCGAAGTCGATGATCGTACCGATGCCTAACCGGGGCAACGTTTCGTCGGTCGACCCAAGCACAAAGGTAAGTTTGTCGTCCGAAACGCCGACTCGTTCCAGATATGCGCGGATCTTGTCCGCTTCAAGCTGCGAGCGTGTGCAGCAGTAGTGGTGCCTGGCAAGTGCGGCGAGCAGCACTGTCGTATGTCCCGCGCCCGTCTCGATCGTTACCATATCTTCGGACAAGTGATCGGCGATCGACCGCAGAACACCCGGGCCGACGGCCATACTGAAGTCGCCAAGCGGGAGAGTGGCCCCAGCTGCGGCCGCTCGCCGCACTCCGAGTTCGTCGGCGTAGTGGAATAGAGGTTTGTCTTGCACCAGCTGAGCCAGGATCTCCAACTTGTCCATCACATCCCCCGAATCTAGCCGTGTCCTTGCGCGTCGCCTAACGTGGGACTTTCCGATATGGGCCGGGAAGCTTGCCGTACCAGGCTGTCGAAGCTCCACTTCGCCTCGTAGATGATGACAACGTGGTTAATGCGATCGGTCGGCGAGGGGCCGGTCGCCATCGACGCGCAGGCGGCGACGACCAGGGCGAGCACCGGCAGCAGCAGACGGAAGCGTCCTATCCCGGATTTCCGATATGGACTCATTTCCACCCTTTGTCGTCGTGCAGGTACCACGCGGTGTCCTCCCATTGATACCGGACCGTCAGGACAACTGACAGCAGGCCCCCTAAGCCCAAAGACCAAGAAGCTGGTATCAGTTGTGCGGTTCGTATGCGACGCTGGCGGTCGATGAAGCGCAGCATAAGCTTTGAACCAAGGATCGCGGCACCTCGTCTAGCCAGAGGCTGCGGTTGGCAATGTGACAAATACGTGGGGGAGGCGCCAAGTGGAACGATGAGGACGGGAACAATGAGGAACACTCGACTTTCTCGCTGGTCCTAACTGCTCGGCCAATGTCAGCGACCGGAGTGCGCACGACGCCTCCTCTTCGAATATGTCCGCGTTGCCAGGAGCGGCTCATCCCGCCGATTGAACCACCCACCCTTTGCCTGCAATTCGGAGTCTGCAAATGTATTCGTGTCCATAGGAGATAGACCACATTAGGGAGGAGGCTCGCTAGATGAGCTTAACTTCGGAAAAGCGAAGTTCCCCCGAATGACGGCCTCCGGCTCCAGCGCGATGACATCACCGGGCAGCGCCGCATTCAGCGCCGCCTGGAAGTCACCGCCAGCGCCGACCGCGATCGTGCGACGTGTGAGGATTCAATGGCCTGATTACCGCACCTGCCAAATGCCCTTTTATTCATCAGCGTCGTCCTGCTGCCAGCGCGTGAGATGCTCGTCCAACACCGTCGCTAGCTCTGCAAAGGCTGCTGAGCGGGAGAATCTTCTCTCCGCAAAAAGCCGTCCCTCATGCTCCAATTGCTGCCGCGCGCTGTCGTTACACAGCATCGTGACCACAGACTTCGAAAACTCTGTCCAATCCGAGGCAAGAAGGTATGCCCGGCCGGCACCCTCCTCGATGCCATCTGCTCCTGCAGCCATCGTGACGAGGGGACAACCTGCGCTGAGCGCCTCCACACACTTGATTTTCAAGCCTGTCCCGGCGACCTGCGGATTTATCACCACATGGGCTGCCTGGTATCTGCGGGCCAACTCATCGTCACTCAGCGGGCCAACATACTCCGTCCCAGGCCGCCCGAGGACCTCGGCCTGCGGGAAGCTACCGACCACCTGCAGGCGTGCAAACGGGGCCTGCTGCAGCACAAGGGGCCATGCGCGCTCGAGAAACTCTCGCATGCCGTGGACATTGAAGGGGTTTGACGACCCGACGAAAAGTACTACGCCCCTGTCTGGCATCGCTCTTCGGAGCTGACTCTTTCGGTAGGTGTGCGGTACGGTGATCACCCGCTTTCCCGGCAGCGCCGCGCGCAGTGCTTCGGCGTCATTTTTCTGGATTGCGATTAACACGTCGGCGCGGCTTAATGCGGCCTTCTCAGAAGCTTCGGAGCACACCGCTGGAGCGGCCAAACCCGGGATCCGAAACCGCTCGTCGTTACGGAAGAATACCTCGGTTGTGTCAATGACTCGAAGGCTTGACTCGCGCACGACCTCCAGGCACTTGCTGAACAATACATACTCGCTGAACACCGCGAATAGGCGACAGGATCTCGATGCGCGCTGCACTTCGTGGCACGTTGCGTCCCAGCACCAGTCATCGACATCCGGTTGAGGAGCCCCATGCGCTCTCCCCTCTCCGTGCTTTCGCGGAGTCTGCTCGGCCCCTCGTGGTCTGCGGCTCGTGAGTCGACGCCTCGACGGTAACAGGTGGTCCTTGACGGCCTGAAACGCCTTGCCCACAGCGTTTCCGCCAGCCCTTCGCGTCGGTACCACGACGAGCTGATGCACGAGCGCGCGTAAGTCCGGGATCCCTCTACCATCATCCACATCGAGTGGCTGCAGAATGAAGCGCACCCGAAAACCACGCTCTTTCAACCACGACAGGAGAGTCAATAGCCGGCTACGATTTCCGTGAGTTGTGGGAAAAGGACACACATGAGAGATGACCAGAACATCAAGAGGCTCGCGTGCATGGACTTCCCGTCTCACCGGATCCTCAACGCGGCCAGCGTCCTACCGCCGTGTCCCGCGCAGCGCGCTGTAGACCATACGCCACGCCCATGCACGTGATCGTAGATGGAGTCGTCTATGCGCGCCAGGGACGTCGAGGGATCGACATCTACTTCGACCGGGCACTCACAGGAACCGCCGGACACCCGCGGCGAGCGTCGACTTGCCCCTGCCCGGCGTGTCGCAGGAGGCAGCCGTCCGGGTCCCCGGTGAGCTTGGTTCCGCGCGACATGATTCAGGTCTCTCATCGAACCGGTCGCAGCTGGCGGGTGGCCCAAAAGCCTGCGCAGCTCGTCGACTTGCCGAGGCTGAGAATTGGGGGCCACTCAGCAAATACCACGCACTCGCGGGCGTAGACATCGAGGGCTGTCAAGATCTACACGGTACGCCCGCCGGCCAGGACGTTGTGCATGAAAGCGGGGCTGTAGGCAACGTATGGGGACCGAAAAGCTCAGATATCTCGGCCGGCCGTGGCGCCAACGGTGTGGCGAAAGAGCTTTGGGGTGAAGGGGCATTTGCCGCGGGCAACGATCCTTGCCCCAGCCGCTCGATTTCTGACCGCAGCACCCGTGTCGAACCTCTTCGTACATATACGTCGTGAAAGGGGAGCTTTTCGTACTCTGCGTCCAGAATTGCTTTCCCTTCTGACCTCAGCCGCCTGGGTTGCGCCACAACGTCGGGCTTCAGCAGGCCGATCGAGTATGCATAGTCGTATTTCATGTGACCCGGATGAAACGCAACGAGCTCCTGCAGTCCGGTGGCTCTGCGCATGAGAAGATGCGCTATGTGCTTGTCTGTCTTGCCCAACAAGTCAATGGAATACCGATCGCTGAAATACGGGATTGTGCCGGCCCATACCACGGCGACGGACGCATCAGGTGGGGTAATCCTCCGCAAAAGATAGGCGAGCTCGACCATTTCCTGGTTTTCCGTCACATACAGGGGCTTGTGCCGAAGGAGCCATCGGGCTAAGCCCTCACGGTTGTACGCCATGTTCACGTCTAAAAGGCAAGCTATCAGCAGAGCAGGATACGCGGCCCTCAGGCCCCATCTGGACCACCGCCCTCTCGTCGCCGTTTCGCGATCGTGGGGGTTGCCTAGGAGGACGCAGACCCAATACAGTGAACAGGCGAGGAGGATGAAGAAGCAAGGCATCGCAATCGCTATGTAGCGGTTGGCGCCCATTGCGAGTTCTTCCCACGCATCGCCCCCCACGTAGATGCTGTACAGGGATTGTGCACCAAAGAGCGCAGCCAGGAGTCTCGCTGCCATCTGACGCTTGACCATGAGCCATGTGAACGGGAGGATGAAAAGCAAGAGGCCCATACCCGCCGCGAACTCGAAAAACACGAAGGCACCACGGCTCATCCTGAAGGCAACCGGGTACCCAGTCATCTTGACGTAATATGTGTTCGGCAAGAGATCACCGAAATACCAGAGCCTGAAGCCAGTCTGAGCGAGTACACACAGGGCCAAAACTAGCCCCGCAGCGATGACACTGGGTCGCCTCCTCACGGGGTCTGCGAAGCAACAGAATCCGACGATCGTCAAGTAAACGATCACCATGTCCGGTCGGACCAGCGTTCCAATTCCCAGCAGCGCATACAGCAACGGGGACACACATTGCGCGCGAAGACTGCGTAACGCCAGCCACGAGCATCCGGTGGTGAGGCATGCGAGGGTGCCCACTTCTAGTCCCTGCAAGGCCCAGTTGTTGATCGGATAGTAGAAAGCAGTCAGGACAACCGCTCCTAGCGCTACTGCGATTGACCCCTCCGCAAGGTCGAAGGCAATGCGGTACACGAACCACAGGTTCAGCAGAAGGAAGAGCGCTGCGGTGACCTGAACGACGGCACTGACCTTGGCTTGGGAGACTGGCAGCACATGCACCACACTCATGTAGAGCACCCAGAGCAGATTCGTATACCCCTCGACTCGCTCGCCGCCGGGATTCCACACGAGGCCATACCCGTTGGCGAGATTTCGGGCGTAGCGCATCGAAACCATTGCGTCATCAAAGAGAGAGAAATGCCGTGTGCCATTCACTAAAAAACTTGTCCGATAGATGAAGGCGGTCGCATACACGGCGAACCCGAACATCGCGATACCGAGGCCCACAGGGATTCCGACGAATAGCCGCAGCCCTGGGCGTTCGGGTCGACTGCGATCCGAGGCCTCTCTAGCGACCTTGTGCATAGCAGATGTCACGGGAATACGCCGCCCACTCTGAAATGGAGTCTACGCTTGACCATGGGCGAGGATCGGCTCGCGCCGCCCGTAGCAGACATCCGGGGGCGTCACGTTGTCGCCGCAGGCCTGGGCTCGGGTAGACGGCAGGCCCGCGGAGTCCCGGTGCCACAGCGATGCGTCAGCGGTAATACGTGGACGGCGCGAGTTCCAGCTCGGCGAGCACCTGCCGCTTGGCTTCGGGCGCCCGCTTGTGGTCTGGACTCATGCGCCCGTACCGTCGCCGCGGGCTTCTGTCCCAGACGGCCCGCGGAGGTCTGACTTGACCGTCCGCACTCCGAGGCGCTGCTCGAATTGCTGCTCGCAGAGCTCACCGATATACCGTAGCATGCACTCATGCGATTGCCCGAGGCTGGCCAGGGAGTGGACCTGCCCTCGAGAATCGGCACCCTCAGCCCTCGCCGCATATCCGCGAAGCTCTCAAAGATCCACATTGACACGATCTCGGGCTTGGCGATAATCGCTCGATCTCCCAAGGCCTAGGCCGGGATCGAGAGGGTCCTCCTGGAGGCTCACGGGTGACACAAACCACGGACTGCCCGCGCGTATCTTTGACAGTGGTCGCCGCAATCGCCTTGGCGGCACTTGTTGCCACGCTGTGGTTACCCTTCGGCTGGAAAGTCACTGGTCTGTACGAAGAATGGATCTATTTCCGTGATATCGACGCGCGCACTCCCCTGCAAATGCTCTGGAATCCACCTTACTCGGCAAGTGCGCACCGACCCCTCTCGCTGGCGGCATATCTTCTTGCGTATCTCCTGACGCCGGATTCCTTCGTCGGCCTCAATGTCATCGCGGCGCTCATTTTATTCGGAAAGGGCCTCGCGATGTACTTTCTCGTGCGTCGGCTTGTACCGGGCAATTCCGCACTAGCCCTTGTTTCCGCCGCCCTGCTGATCGTCTATCCGGCGGACGACGCTTTACTCACCCTGCGTACGACGAACCTGCATGCAGGCGTCTTCCTTCTCCTAGTCGCCATGAATGCACTCATCGTGGCCTACGAACGTTTTCGCTGGACGACGCTCCTCGCAATGCTCGTCGCGGAGGTCGTTGCTCTGGAAACCTACGAGGGCGGACTCCTGCTGATGTTCTGCTGCCCGGCGCTCCTCGTCTGGCTGGGACGCGGAATCGACAGGCGGATCATCGTTGTGGCTTCCTTGTGGGAAGCCACGTCGCTCTACTTTTTCCTGATGCACGTTGCGGAGGTGCTACGGGATCCCGCTTCCTATCCAGCCCAGCTGATGGCAAGTTCCGGCCTC
>Ga0070697_100002798_pt1 | contig 13437 bp, 10 predicted proteins | sample KBSK1501metaG_FD_65475 | JGI IMG/M metagenome (GOLD analysis project Ga0070697, IMG submission 65475) | Corn, switchgrass and miscanthus rhizosphere microbial communities from Kellogg Biological Station, Michigan, USA - KBS K1-50-1 metaG | ecosystem: Host-associated > Plants > Roots >... | reverse complement strand
ATGTCCGGTCCACCGGACACTTACTTCGGAGATCGACATAAGGACAAAGGCAGTGTGAGCGAATTCACGAGGTCTTCTTAATGAAAACGCAAGCATATACAGCATCCCGATCTTTTGCACTGAGATGAAAAATAAACGAGCCCTTGAAATTGACAGACGCGCTAATTTCCGCGCCGCGTCAGAAAAATTTAAGCTTACCAAACACTTAGCCAGAGTTTGGCGAGACCTCGAAGATAGTCAGCGTTGGAAATACGATGAGTTGTCCCCGGTTCAAGTGCTGGAAAAGTTGAAGCTTGATGAGTGTCCGGCGGACAAGGATGAACTCGCACGCGCTGAATTCTTTTGGAGTCGCCGGCCACGCTTGCTTCCAGTAACCGGCAATATTGTTTGGCTGATTGTGGCTCTCGGGCTGCCATTTTGGCTATTCATTGTTCCGGCAATAGGAGTGCCGCTCCTAATGATATCTGCGGTGGTAGTCGACACCGGGATCGTACGATCTGTGCGGTGGCGACGCCAGTATGAACTAAGTATCGATCGGCTCATCCGACACTTCGGTCGGAGTGAGCATTCAACGCCTTCTGTTTGAGGCTACTCGCAACAATGATGGAGCGAGATAACTCGCCAACCGCACGCTGGAAGATTGAGATGCATGAGCCCGAGCTTGGTCCCTGCGTCTGTTCTCACGTTCGCAGATTAGCGAGAAAACTTTCCTCCCTTTTCGACAGCAGTCATACCGATGGTTAACACGCAAAACGACTGTTCAATCAACAAAGGAGACTTGTGTGTGGCTTCAATCGGTACGTCGGCCTTTAAGTCCCGTGCCGAACGCTTAGTGCATACAAGCCAAAAGTGCACAGCGCAAAGTTTTAACTGATAATGTCTACTGCATCCGTTACTCATCTGGACGAAGCAACTTTCGATCGGTCGGTTAGCGATTCAAATGTCCCGGTCCTCGTTGCTTTCTTGGCGACCTGGTCCGGTCCTTGCCGCATGATCGCACCGGTTCTTGACGAGATCGCCAAAGAGCAGGGGAACGCTGTTCGCATCGTGAAGGTAGATGTTGATAACAATCCTGTGCTCTCAAATCGTTTCGGGATCCGGAATATTCCACGTTCCCCATATTGTTCAGGTACTAGGGGATAACCTTCACGAAACAGCGAGCGCAAAACCAGCGCGGCAGCTTAGTCTCGTTCGCCGCGTGTTCTTTGTTGATCAACGAGCACTGCCACTAACAGAATCGCGCCGCGCACCAAGTATTGGTAGAACGCGTCGATATTCAGCAAGTTCATCACGTTCTCAGCCGTCCCGAGGATAAACACTCCGACCACTACTCCCAATATCGTGGCGCTCCCGCCTTTGAGCGAGACGCCGCCAAGGACGCAAGCGGAGATAACATTGAGCTCGAATCCAATCGCCGAATTTGGCTGACCGCTCGTGATGCGCGATGCGAGGATAACTCCGGCCAGACCGGCTACCAGACCCTGGACCAAAAAGATAATGACTCGCGTCCGTTCAACTTGGATACCCGCTAACCGTGCCGCCTCGGGGTTTCCGCCGATTGCAAGCGTGTTCCGCCCGTAGACGGTCGAATTGAGCAGAAATCCAAACAGAATGAAACACGCGAGAGTCGTCCAGATCGGCATCGAGATACCGAGAAAAGAACTGCCGGCGAACAGGATGAAATCGGCATTGCTAGCCCCCACCGCCTGACCATGCGATGAAATAAACGCTAAGCCTCTGACGATTTCCATGGTCGCGAGCGTAGTGATGAGCGCATTAATCCGCAGGTAAGCGATGATTACACCATTCGCCAGGCCGATTACCGCCCCGCAAATAAGCGCTGCGGTGATTCCGAGCCAGAGGTTATCAGTCGCGTTAATAACCGTGGCGCTGAGCACTCCAGTAAAAGCGACGATCGATCCGACAGATAGGTCAAAATCGCGCGATGCCAGGCAGAACATCATCGTACAGGCGACCATCCCGATCTGCGAAACCGAGAGCGCCAAACCAAGTAAGTTCTGAACGGTGAAAAAATATTGGACCGAGATTGAGAGCCCAATGAAGATCGCCAGGAAAATGAGGATAAGGTTGTATTCGAGAATGAACGCTCCGATCCGTCGAAGAAGCGTTTCAGACCCGGCTGGCGGCGCCTCTTGCGCGTCAGCCTGGGAAGTTGCGCTCGGCACCGTTTTCATGCTAGCGCTTCATCCGGCAGAGCAAAATCAAGGATATAGTGCTCGGAGAATTCAACTCGGGGTATGTCAGAAATAATTACGCCGTCCCGCATCACGAGGATGCGATCCGCAATGCCCAGCAGCTCAGGTAATTCACTTGATACAACGATCACTGGTATTGCTCGCTCCGCTAATTCGTAGATAATGTTGTAGATCTCATGTTTCGCGCCAACATCAATTCCTCGCGTTGGCTCATCCATGATCATCACTTTCAGGTTCGGCTGGGTTAGCCAGCGCCCCAGAATCACCTTTTGCTGGTTGCCCCCTGAGAGGAACCGCACCTTCTGGCGCCGGCTCGGAGTTTTGATCTTTAGCCGCTCGATAAAACGATCGGTCACTCGCGCCTCACGCCCGCGGTTGATCAGAAACCCGCGCAATCGATCTCGCTGCCGTGCACTTAGGTTAAGATTTTCGTTTACAGAACAGATCGGCACGATCCCGCTCTCTTTCCGGTCTTCGGGACAGAAAGCGATTCCGGCGCGGATCGCGTCGATGGGATGCCGGATACGGACCAGTTTTCCGTCGAGTTTAATCCAACCAGATCGTAAACGGTCTACAGCAAAGAGGAGATGCATCAATTCGCTTCGTCCAGCTCCCACCAGACCAAAGAAGCCGACAATCTCACCGCTTCGAGCAGAGAAAGTCGTGGGATGGGTGATCTTCTTGCCGGTAACGTTACCGATTTCCAATCTGATCGGACCAATCGGACGAGGCCGATAGCTGTAAATGTCACTAATCTCCCGGCCAACCATCTCGCGAACTAACTGAGCACGGCGCACGTCAACCAGAGGATCATGAGTAGCAACGGTCTTGCCATCACGGAGAACGGTGCAAGCATCACATAACTCAAAGATCTCATCGAAGCGGTGAGAGACATAGATCAGAGTTTTGCCGCGCTGTTTAAGCTCTCGCACGAGCCGGAACAGAATATTAGTTTCATGAAGCGATAGACTGCTGGTCGGTTCGTCGAGCGCTATGATCTCGGCCTCGCGCAGCAATGCTTTGCAGATTTCTACCATCTGCCGCTGAGCGATTGACAAGGTTTTGAGCTTGAGCCGCGGATTCAGGTCCACACCCATTCGACGAAGATGATCACCCGCAATCCGAATCGCGTCGCGGCGCCGGAAATAGCCGAAATGATGCGGTAGATGGCCTAATAGCAAGTTCTCTGCGATGGTCAGGTTAGGTACATAATGCAGCTCTTGATGGATAATGGCGATACCTGCGGCAATGGATTCCGCCGCCGATTGAAAGCGCCGCTCAACTCCTCCAAGGAACACCGTCCCGGCATCAGGTTGATAGATGCCTCCCAGGATCTTCAGCAGAGTCGACTTCCCTGCGCCGTTTTCCCCGACCAAGGCATGGACCGTTCCCGGTTCCGCCGAAAACGTGACATTATCAAGCGCACGAACCCCGGGGAATCGCTTGGTAATACCGACGAGGCGCAGGGAAGTACTCACGAAATATGACCTATCTTGTCAGAGACCAAATTCTGCTCGGACTTCTTTGAGATTCGCCCGGTTCATTAGTTTGCCACTCGTCAGAGTCAGTTTTGGCGGCTCCTGTTTCTTCGTAATCCACTCATACATATCAATCGAAGTTTCGTAGCCGTGGCGTTTGGGACTGATCAACACCGTTCCAAAAAAGCCGGTAGGGTTTGGTTTGTTAAACTCATTGATGGCCGACTGCGCACCACCAATCCCCACGGCGATCATATCATCGGCACTAAATCCTCGGCCTTCTGCAGCTCGGACAAACCCGAGCACTGCTTCGTCGTTCAGTCCAAAAGAAACCCATTTCTTGAACTTTGGGTTTTTCGTCAGGGCAATATTCGCCGCGTTAAACGCGTTCTCCGTATCGGTCCTGGCCTGCGGAGCATCTATGATATTCTCCTTGGGAAAGCCGGCCGCCACCAGAACTTCGGTCGCTCCAGTGACCCGGTCATGGGCCGTTGGCAGTTGCTCGTAGGTGATGCGGCAGGCACCGACGTCTTGCATGTTCCAGCCACGTTTCTTTATCTCGTCTAAGATCGCTTGGCCGACCTGCTTACCAATTTCGTGAGCTGAAATACCCATGTGCGGAACCGTAGCAATCGGTTGTCCTTTGCCGTCGACTAGCTGATCATCGACCGTCATCAGGTTAAGGCGATCGGCGGCCGCCTTAGCGACCACCGCCGCTCCGAGTTTGACGTCGGGAACACAGATGATGAAACCCTGAGCTTGTTGAGAGGCAAGATTGTCAATAGCGCTCATTACCTTTTCGCCGTTCTCGGCGCCAATCTTGACCACGGTAAATCCTTTCTCTTTCCCGGCTTGCTCCGCGAAGCGCCATTCATCTTGGAACCATGGTTCCTCTGGTTGTTTCACCACGAACCCGATTTTAACGGGGTCTGCTAAGAGGGCGCTTTGTAAGGCGGACAAAAGAACACCGGTCAATACAAGATACTTTAGAACGCGAGTAACGTTCGGCGATTTCATTTTCTATTGCTTGGGGGGATGGTTGTTTTGGGGATTAACTATCGGAAATGTGAAATCACTCGGAAGGCCGAGCAGCTGGCCAGTTAATGAACAGGCCGTTAGTCCCAAGTCGCAGCTGTTGTTTCGCGTCGAGGTGAGACGGATCCAGTTTGAGGACCTGAAAGAAGCAGTTTTGCGCATCTTTGAATCGGCCAAGACCGGCAAGCGACAATCCTTCAAGGAGCAATCCGTCTATTTGATTGACTCGAGACAAATCATCCTCAAAAACGAGCATGTTCGGAAGAGAGGTAGCAAAGTAGTCGATCTTCGCTGGGAGTTTCTTAAGACCTTCCGCATGTTCACGAAGTGCTGAGAATAACTGCTGCGCTTCATGATCTCTCTTAAGTGCGAGCAACGAGAGACCGCGGTAGTAAGTAGAGGAAGAATAGAGTCTGACTGCCATTCCCTGGAAGTCTTGAGTTTCTTCTGCGCTGCTCAAGTACGCGTCTTCAGAGTCTTTCGGCCGGCCTAGCATAGACAACGCCCGTCCACACCAATAGTTAACGTCCGCTCGAGACTGTAAGAAATGAAATTCCTCGCCCAAATTCCGAGGTGGAACGCTGGCAGAAATAAACTGTTCCAGTGCTCCGGTCGAATCTCCCCGTTGTAGTAACTCGCAGCCGAGAGCGATCCGGGCGAACCGGTACTGCGCTAGCACCTTGCCCTCGCCTCCCTCCCACGGGTGAAAACGGCGGCTGAGCATGAGTCTCAGCGCGTCGTCGTGGCGCCCGACAAAGTTCAATAGCGATAGGTATTCCACCGTAAAGTCGTCCCGGCTCAGCACGATTTCGATTTCGGTTTCGAGTGCATTTATGCGGATCTCGGGAGATTCGTGCAGGCGCTTAGAAAGCTGATCGTGCTCATACGCTAAACGCCGGTCGCTCGGAGCGAAATGCAGCGCACGATCGTAGGCCTCCCGCGCCTTGGCCGGCTCACGACTGTGATTGAAGTACGCAAGCCCCAGGTTTCGTTGCAGCGGCGCAAAGTGTGGATCATCGTTCGCACCGGCCTCCCAAGTTTGAATTGCATCAGAGTGCCGGCGGCGATCGTAATAGAGATTGCCTAAGCCGTATGCCGCATTACGACGGGAGCCGGGTCGTGTGATTGCCCATTCAAGGACCTGTACCTCCAAAGCCCGAGAAGGGAAGAAATAGAACGGCACCGCTCGCTGCGCATTAGCAAGCGAGTCCTTAGAGCCTTTTTCGTCTCCGATTTGGTCATAAAGCCAAGCTAAGACGAACTGGATCATGATCGTCTTGGCAGAAGGGTTAGGCGTCACGGAATTCGGGCTAGGCGAATTCTGATGAAGCTCAACCAAATCGATTGCTTCCCGAACAAACCCTCCCTCGATATAGTTGAACGCCAGATCCAGGATCGTCTGCGCATCATTGTGGCATCGGGACAGGAATTCATCGAAACTTCCTCCGGAGGTCTGCCGGACTAGTTCGTAGAACGCCCAGTGATCAAGCGGGTCACGCCGCAGCAAAGCCTCCAATACCTTTGCGCTGTTCGATCGGTCGTTTTGCATCCAGGCCACGAGACTCCGGAGAACCGCGGCATGATTATTTTCGCTCGATTCCAACACCCTCAGCAGTTCGGCCGCTCGAACAAAATCCTTTCGGCGGCATGCTAACAAGCCCAACTCGTAGGTTGCCGGCTCCAGCCAAGACCGATCCCAAGCAGCCTTCCCAAACGCGTCTTCTGCCGTTGAGCAGTTGTTCGAAAACCGCAAAGCAACACCCAGGTAATAGTGAGCTTCCCCAGAGATCGGGTTAGGATGGAACGCGGTTAATCGCTGAATTGCTAAGATGAGATGACTAATAGCCGCCTGGTATTGAAATCGGCCGATACACCTGCGAGCAAGAGCTACTCGGCTCCGATAGTCACCGGAGTCGCGCCGGATCACTTCGTTCCAATAAGTCTCGGGATCACGGGTTGGGTGGCGATATTGCTCTAGATGTTCTCCCACCAGAAAAAGCTCGTCACTTGAGTTGATCTCTGCCGGGTCTCGCGGCTCAGTTGCTGGATTGGGCAGTTTTATCCGATCTGAATCGGTGCTGACTTCGTAGGACAAGAGCTCTCGACCCGCCGAATCGACTAGCACCAATCGGTTTAGTTTGGTTGCAGCCGAAATGTTGTGTGTCCAGATCTCGCCCGGAACTAAATTTACTGTTCGATCAACATAGGGATCGCCCGAGCCCTGAACAAGCAAACGCGCGTTCTTGATCGTCGATGGGGAAACCAACCGAATCTCACAGTTTCCCTGATTATCCCGAGTAACACGAATTGCAGCGTATCGGTTCGCGTTCTGGACCGGCCCAATGCCCTTGATCGGCCACCAGAACTGCGAAAACGATTTTGTTTCGTATGGCAACAGATAACTAAAGTCCGGCTGGTTATCCGTGTAGACACCACCCATGAGTTCTATATACGGGGCAGAATCGTCGCTGAGTTCGCGATCCCAGGCGCAGCCAAAAGCCGCGTTACCCCAAGTCCATTGCTTCTTCCCCGGAGCCACGGATCGATCAGCCACATGGACGAACCCGCCATTCGCTCGATAATCATACCCGCCGAGGAACCCATACTCGGATTCCACAACCATGTAGCTGGTTGGGACGGGAATATTCTTATAGAATCTCAGATCATTGGCCCCGGGACGTTTTTGATAGTCGACCCCATAGTAAAAACCCGACGCTAGCGGGAACGAGCTAATCGCGCGCTTTGCGTGATCTGCCACATAGTAAACGTCAGGTGGAAAAAAGCTCTGGTAATCGTCATGCACCTTTACAGCCGCATTGGCCCACCATAAGAATGTTTGCAGATAAGGAGTCCGATTGAACAATCGGACTCGGAGTTCGATGAGCGAGGAATCCGGTGTCAGGCGGAGGCCATGCATCCCCTTCAGCCGGGTGAGCGGGTCGTGGTCTGACATCCAAACGGTGACGGAGTTGTCGGCTGAGCGTTCGATTGTCCAATCGACCGGCATAAAGGTTCCTGGCCGGTGATGCTGCGGCCAATTGAACTCGATCCCGCCGGAGATCCATGGACCACTCAGGCCGACTAATGCCGGCTTAATAACCTTGTGGTGATACAGGATATCATAGTCGTCGTTGGCTTTGTCCTGTATTGCATGAACGCGGCCTCCGATTTCGGGCAGAAGCAAGACACGAACGAACTGGTTTTCCAATCTAACCGCGCGATAGCTGCGGATCTCGGGAACGTCAAAGACCTTATCAATGAACGGAAGCGGATAGACTTTACCACTTGATCCCTGGTAAACCCGCTTTTCGAAAAACAGAGGGTGTCTCTCGGGTTCTCCCACCGGGTATGTCGGGTACTCAATCGTGAACTCTTCGGCGAGGACCGGCTGCGTTTCCGAATTCTTAGGGGTGAAGAGATCCACAGTATGACCCATTTAATGCAACCGGCGCGGCGTTCCCATAGAAGATCCCTGGAAAAGCATGGATTTTATTCCTATTTTCGGACGAGTGCGACGGATCAAGATAAGAGAAGGCTTTCCCGGGCAACGTCTGGTTGTCATCCCGTCGCGTATCGTCAGCCACGCGCTTGAATCCCCGATCTGCAGGTTACTTTTGCCGACCCGGATTGGGCGATTCAATCAGGCAAAGTATCATTTCGTCGAGAGACGGCACGGAGTGAAGGAATACATCCTGATTGTCTGTTTAGCCGGTTCGGGCAATTGCCGGTTAGGGAGTCAAGACTGGCATCTGGAAGAGGGACATGCCATCGTGCTGCCCCCCGACGTTTATCATCGATACGAGTCCGATCAAGAACGGCCATGGACGATCTTTTGGGTTCATTTTGCCGGATCAGCTGCGCCTGCTTACCTTGAGGCGATCGGGGTCACGATTAGCGAACCTCGGTTTTGGATAGGCGACCTGGCTGTCGTCACGGACGCGTTCGAAGAGACTTATCGGTACGTGCTCAGCGGCTATTCCGACAAAGACCTTTTCGCTCTGTCTACCTCTTTCGGTCGTTTGCTCGGCCTTTGCCGGATTCATCAGAAATCAGCCTTACCTCGCCGCCGGATGGCTGAAGACCGGGTGCTGCAAGCGATAAGGTACATGAGAGAAAACGTCCGGCGCCCCCTCAGTCTTGGCGACTGTGCCCGGTGTGCTGGCTGGTCCAGCGCTCATTTTAGTATGGCTTTTCGACGGCAAACCAACTTATCGCCGATCCAATTCTTTACCCGTCTTAAAATGAGCCTCTCCTGCGAGCTGCTGAAGACGACCGATCTTTCGATGAAAGAGGTCGCAGCGAGCATCGGTTTAAATGACCAATTCTATTTTTCTCGATTGTTCCATCGCCATCTACGGATGTCGCCGACCGCCTATCGCCGTGATTATTCACTGAGGCAATAGGCAATGCGAAGAGCAAGGTGTTGATCATAGGACGGTTTAGGACGGGAGATGAAGCAGGTTTGGGAGGATCGGAAGGGATTTTCAGTGGAACTCAAAGAGGCGGTTGCCACGACGCGTTACCACGCTCTCCTAATTCCTGTCATCGAACGTTCTGAGATAGTTATCGGATATATCGAACGCTAACGGATTCGAACCCGTGTTACTGGGAGCTTAATAGGAATCCGCTCCATACCCCTGAAAAACGTCGCCGCCTTCCCGCTTCGGCGTGAACCGTGTAGTTTGCTAGCCGGATACGTTGGTCTGCGTTCCTCAAGGTCGAGTCAAACCGTGGCGCGACGATGCAGTGGTGTTGCCGTAATGGGCGCTTTGGCTGCATTCTCTCACCTGAAATCCTCCATCGCGCCGCGTACCGGCGAAGCTGGTCTTCGTCAATCTTCTCGTTGATCGGTTGATCCGTTGTGCCCTCGCCGACGGACGTTTCCGCAAACCGGATTGGTTAGGATATGCCGAACTGTTACTAGTCGACTCAAAATACCTGTTTCACAGGATGGTGCCGGTACGTGAACTAGGCGAACAGGTCGTCGCATACTTTACTGGATTTGCGCAGGCCGAACGCTCCAACCCCCAATGGAATTCTGGAAACGTACACTGAACCTTGTCCCCGGAAGGCCGGCATCTGGCTCCGAACCAGCTTCGCAGCAGCTCGCCAAGCCTGTTATCGGTAGTTCCTTTGGGGTGCGCGACGTTACAGGCCACCTTCACAAAGCGAAATACCCAAATGGAACCGTCAGGGAGGGTCGCCTCGATGGGTCCGATAGGCACTTCCCGATCGGTCGCCGCTTCAACATCCCCGAGCCGCCGATGGCGGATGCAATTCGGACAAGGCGCTTACCTAGAGCTCCACGCAAATCCGCATGACGCCGCTCTCGAGGACGAGGACGAAGCGCCTTGTGAGCCCCTTTCAATCCGCTACGCGGATGCAATTCCGAGAAGGAACATGCGGCGAGGTGGCGGCACGTGGCGACTGCGCCTTGGGTGCGAGGTCATCAGTCACCCTGGAATCGTTCACTGGTGTTATCGCACCATCGGCGCAGTGGGACAGTCGCCGCTACCGGGGGGGCAGTTCTCGGCGTTCGCGCTCGTTTCTTTGTGCCTTCGTGTGAGATTCCACATTCTAAATTCTATTCGAACTCCTGAATTCTATCCCGGTCCTCCTGATCACAGCGCGTAATCTCCCCAGTATCGCTCAATCCTCAACCCACGAATCAAGCGCGAGCAGTCCTCCAGGTTATCTGCGATCAGATGATATCGACCCACGAGATCCAACATTCTCAAAGGTTCAGTTACTTTGTGCACATTTAATATTCCGCTTTGCCGGATCTGCTGGACCGTCTGATCCATTGTACTCAAGGCGCCGTGCAGGGTGGGGAACTCACGCCGGCAATCGCCCTGACGAAAGGCTTCAGCAAAAGCGGCCAACATCTGATCGAACTCGTTCTCTAAACGCTCGAGTTCTGGCCTTAGCAATGGTTCGGCAGCCTGCGGCAGGTTCTTTCGATAAGAAACGAGATGTCCGACGCGAGGCACCAAGGCCTGTAGCTCGCGAAGCAAAGCGCGGATACCGGACTTCTCTTGCTCGGAATACCCGTGCATCCGGATCCGGCGAATCAGTAATAGAGATTCCACCGATCGAATTATTAAGCGGGCTTTAATCTTTTCCGGATACGGATCTTCTCGCAGCAATGCTCTGATGCCTGCCAAAAGATCGAGCAGATTATCTTTCAACAGCCTTTGCGGCAATACCGGCCAGATCAATCTCCCCACGAAGGCGCCGATAAACATTCCAACCATCAGTCCGATAAACGAATCGATGATATTCTGTGAGTCGACCGGTTGTTGCGGATTTAGTCCGACGAAGACGCTGATTGCTAAATAAGCGAGCAGGATCCAAAAGTTAATTCCCTGGATCCGGGCGGTTAGAAACCCGAGGCTGAAGAGGATCGCAAACAGCGTCAAATTCATCACAAGGTAATTCGCTAGAAACGGCGTGATGAGCAGGAGCACGATGGTACAACCGATGAGAACCAGAGAACCGAGAAATGAATTTTGAAAAATTCCTTTGTCGCCGGTGCCACCTGCCCTGACAAACGGTCTCGTCAGCACGGTCTGGATCCAAGCCATGAGCGGAAGTGCACCCGGCCCAGGAGGATGGATCCACAGCAGCAGCGTGATGGCAATAACCCCGACTAGGCCGCTTTTAATGCCAACCTTTACCCAAAACCAGTCGATAGTGGGCAACAGATCCCAATGGGGTTTGGCTTCCGGTAATGGCTGACCAAAGCGCGGCAACCCTTCAGTCACGTTCCGGATGTTGATTAATTCATCCCGTAACGAACGCAGTGCGGCAAAATGGGTCCCGAAAACAATGGCCGTTTGGAGGGGCTGGGTAGCGAAGAAGCCTTGGTCCCGAAGCTCCTCTATCTTTCGTATCAGGGAAGCGAAGGCAGCCTGCAAGGAACCAGGCGGCAGTTTTTCACCAGGACGATGCGGCCCTGACAAAATGCTAACTTCTTCCGAAATAGCAGTGCTGACTGACTCCAGTTCTGCCTGCAGGCGTTCGACAATCGCAGCATCAACGCGGCGCCAACGGCTTAGTAAGAGGGCGCCTTGAAACAGGCTGATCAACGAAACCAGGAACGCATTGTAATTGGAGAGCCGAGCAGCGAACAGGGTGCTCTCCATCGACCCCGCTTGCAGCAGATTCCGCAGGATCGATAATTGCCCAAGAAATGTCTGCCGGATTTCTTCCACTTTGGCAGGGGATTCGGCTCCTAGTGCGTAGGCTTCAGTCTGAATTGACACCAATTGGCCGATCATCTTGAGGCTGTCGCGGCTAGCTGCCACGAATTCTTCTCGAGCGGACCGTGGCCACAAGATAGTCGATACGAGGAGTGCGATCATTGCTCCCAGGAGAATCTCCTCTGTCCGGTCTATTCCGACTTGCCAAGCCAGGTCGGGAGTGGCTACTCCATTCGTGACGACGCTTAGCGTTGTCAGACCAAGCAAGTAATAGGCATACGGAACCTGGCGTGCGCCGTACTGGCCGTATTTGTAACTCGTGACCGCCAGCACCAGAAAAAATACCGGCACAAAGATCATTGGAGTGGAGGTGTAATCGCCGACTAACCAGACACCGACGACTGCTCCGCCGATGGTTCCGAGCACCCGCATAATGGCTCTGACGGCAGTCGAACCGACATACTGAGCGGTCATCATGACCAGCACCGTCAAGATGGCCCAATTATCATGGGGCAACCTTAGAGCCTGGGTACTGAATAAAGCTAGAGTACCGGCTAACCCCATTTTGATCCCGTACCTGACCCGCAGGTCACGAAACACTTCTTCCAGTGGCCAGTGCCACTTCCGTCCGGATGAAAGGACATCGGTCTTAAGAGCAGCACTCATATTGGCGGCGATGGGGCGGAATTAGGAGTTCGAATTTCGAATTTAGAATAGATCTCCCGCGGTGGCTTTCATTTCTTTGTTATCGGTTATGTATGACGCAACAAAAGGGGTGGCGATGTACGACCCACTGCGGTTTTCGGCGTCAACGTGAGAGCCACCTGCATGGAATGCTCTTTTGAAACACTCACCAACGCGCGGGGCGCCGCGGCAACAATCCGTCATATGCCCATGGTGCAGCCTCTGTGCCGTTAGCTGGTCGCTTCACCAACAACCTCATTCCTCCATGACGATTTTCTCGCTCTATCCCGCGTAATCTCCGCTCTCAGCGCTAACTGCATTGCGTTCGCTTATCGGGGCACCGAGCAGTAGTCCCCGGTATCACCCGAACTGTTACTAAGGGTTGGAAAAATGACGACCGCCCTAGCTCGTCTTGTTCCGCACCGCGTTTTACCTTTTGTGGCCTCGGTAGTCTGGCTTTAAATATAGCGCCCGATTTCCAAGGTCAATGAGCGCCTCGTGATAGTGCAGCAAGTCCGGTCCCAGAATTCCACCGTACTCATGGCGAAAGCCTGGGTCAAAAGTATGAGATTCGGCAAAACCGATTCGAAAGTCACTCAGGTCCTGCAACCCAATTCTAAATCCAGGTACTGTCGCCTGCGTCATGCGGACCTCTTTTATCCCGGCGTAAGGAGCTGTCAGAATGACTCTGGTAGCATTGAAAGCGAGATGGTTGCGCTCCCGGATCTTGGGCTCCAGGATGCTCACAAATGCTCCGGTATCCAACAGAAAGCTGTAGGTCGAGCCGGCGATGGTTCCCTCGACTTCGATGTACCCCTTGGG
>Ga0070697_100002796_pt1 | contig 13442 bp, 11 predicted proteins | sample KBSK1501metaG_FD_65475 | JGI IMG/M metagenome (GOLD analysis project Ga0070697, IMG submission 65475) | Corn, switchgrass and miscanthus rhizosphere microbial communities from Kellogg Biological Station, Michigan, USA - KBS K1-50-1 metaG | ecosystem: Host-associated > Plants > Roots >... | reverse complement strand
CCTTCGTGGGCATCATCATGCTCGTGGGACTCGTGAAGAAGAACGCGATCATGATGATCGATTTCGCGCTCGAGGCGGAGCGCGGTGAGGGCAAATCGCCGCGCGAGGCGATCATCGAGGCGTGCAGCGTGCGGTTCCGGCCGATTATGATGACGACGATGGCCGCGCTGATGGGCACGCTGCCGATCGCGATCGGTTTGGGGGCGGGTGGTGAGTCGCGGCGGCCGCTGGGGTTAGCGGTGGTCGGCGGGCTGGCTTTCTCTCAGATCATCACGCTGTACGTGACGCCCGTCGTCTACACCTATCTCGACGCCTTCCAACACCGCTTCGGACGCCGCGCGAAGCGCCCAGTCGAAGAGCCCGCCGCGGCCGACTGACGCTACGGTTTGGGAATGGCGTCGACGCGCACGTTCGCGGTGATGCCGCTTCCGATGACGAACTGGTAGGTCCCCACCCGCGCGGCCTTCAGCGTCACGACGATGGCTGAGTCCGCCGACTCGAGATTGATGAGCTGGAGATCCTGTTGCCGCACGAGCAGGCGCGCGCGACCGGCCTTCAATGCCTGACCGAGCCCGTCGATCGACGTCTCATTGCCGTACAAATCGCGGGCCCGCAGGCGCAAGGCGAATGGCACACCGACCTGCACCACGATCGCCCGTCCGTTGACCACTTCGCCGTTGCGGTCCAGGATCAACGAATCGATCGGGCCAGGCTCGGCACGCAGCGTGGCCACGCGCTCGACGGAATCGATGCTTGCGAATACCGCGGCCTCACCCGCCCGCGCGCCGAGGACGACATCCAGCCGCGCCCGGCCACTCGAATCGAGAACCGCGGTTTCCGGCGTGACACGCGCATTGAGGGCGCGGAAGCGAACTGTCCGGCCCGAGGCGGGCGCCCCCTGCACTGTGCGGGCGCGGAAGATCAGCGGGTCGCTCAGCGCGTTGCCCACCGGAGCCGACGGGGACGCGACGGGCAGAAAGCCGGTGTTGACGCCCGAGAGGCCGGCCGGCGCTGAGATCTCCAGTTCGACCGGCGCGAGGCCGCGCACCCGCACCTGGACTGACGCGCCGCGGGCCACTGCGTTCGAAAAGAGCGTAAATGCGGCGCGCCCGGCGGAATCCGTCATCGCAGTGAGCGGCGCGCCGATGCCGCCATTGAGATCCACAGGCTCGCCCGCCACCGGATTCCCCAGCGAGTCCGTGACCACCGCAACGATGCTGGCCGTCGAGTCGGTGCTCCGAAACGCGATGTAGTCGGGCGTGACACGGATCCGGCCGGGACGGGAGGATTTCACCGACAGCAGCACCGTCGGTTGCCCGGGCAGCGTCGCGCCGGTGCCGGTACGGATTTCGAACTGATGCGCGCCCGCGCGGGAGACGGTCGGGAGCCGGAACACGGCGATCCCGCTGTCATCGGTTACCGCGGACGCGTCGCGCGGCAGACCCAGCGCGGTGGTTCCGCGCAGCGACAGCGTGGTGCGCCGGATTGGGGTGCGTCCCCGGCTCAGGCGAACCCGGACGGTCGGCGCGGCCCCGGCGGTGATCGTGATCTCGGCAGGCAGCGCGACGGCCGTGGTGGGTTGAGGCGGTTCCGCACTCGGCGCGGCGTTGCCGGCAGAAGTCGTGGTGCGACGGGTGTCGCAGGCAGCTGCGCTCGCAATCACCTCACCGCCGGCACCGGCGGTGCGCAAGTCGGCCCAGTCCCGCTCGGTGGGGTGGAACGCCAGACAGCTCCGGCGCACGACGTCCGCCACTTCGGTCTGGGCGAAGAGCGGATTGGTCAGCAGCCGGATCAGCTCGGTTTTGTCGAGTGGCGGCGCTGACTGCGCCGCCAGCGGCGCGACGATCGAAGCGAGGAGGAGAACACCGATGCCCGAGCGCACGCTACGGCCGGGCACAGGCCGAACGCTCGAACCGCACTTCCACTGCCCGCACGTCCGCGTAGAGGCCCTTGTCACGAGCGTCGCGCGCGGCATCCGCGCCCGCCATCAGGTCCTTACGGGCCATGTTGTACGCCAGCCAGCCATCTTCCACCTGTCGCAGACCGCGTGACAGGCCCGGGCAACCCATCCGCCGCGTATCAAACATGCGCGCCCGCATGTCGAACGCGGACACTGCGAGTGCCAGCGTGTCCGCCCTGCGGTCCAGAACGCTCGTGTCGCTCACAACGGAGCCCTTTGGAGCGGAATCGGCGCCGGCTCGGCTGCCGGAGGAACCAGTGCGAGGTCCGATGAGCCCGTAGATCGCGGTCACCAACACGGCACCCGCAAGGGCAGATGCGACATATGCGACAGGTTTGGCGATACGCTTGAACCGACGCTGCTTTTCCGGCTGCGGTTCATCTAATGGATCCGCTTCGGGGAAGAGCACGGCACGGTTCTCCCGCGTGGTCGCGCTTGGGGGCGCGGGCGACGGGCGGCGGGTGGTGGCGGGCTCGAAGCCCTGCGCGGCAACCGGCCTCAACCCGAGATCCGGACTCGACTCCGACATGGCGTCCACGAGGAGAAGGGGGCCGCAAGTCCCGTACTCCCACAACCGGCCGACCTGACCACGGCAGACTTGCAACACGTTGTCTACAGGTCTAGGACCTGTAACAAATCTGCAACACTCGCTCTCCCGGGCCGGTATCTTGAACCCGTGAGCACGATGCACCTTGCATCCATCAGTCGCCGCGGCGGGGACGACACTGCCTTCCCGTTCACCGTTCCGGCGATCCGCTCATTGGAGCAGCTCCCCCTGGACGCCACCGTCACGTTCTTCGTGGGCGAGAACGGATCGGGAAAATCGACGCTGCTCGAGGGGATCGCGGCCGCCGCCCGGCTCCCGGCCATCGGCAGCGCCGACGTGCCGCGCGATGAAACGCTGGCCGCCCAGCGCCGCCTCGGCAAAGCGCTCCGCTTGAGCTGGCAAAAGAAAGCGACCCGGGGTTTCTTCCTGCGCGCCGAAGACTTCTTTGGGTTCGCCAAGCGGCTGGCGCGCGAGCGGGCCGAGCTACTGCTGGAGATGCGGGAGGTTTCGGCGCAGTACCGCGCGCAGAATCGCTCGAAATATGCGGAGGGACTCGCTCAGGGCCCGCTGGCGTCTTCGCTCGCGGGGATGGAGCAACGCTACGGCGTGGATCTCGACGCAAACTCACACGGGCAGAGTTTTCTCAAACTGTTTCAATCCCGGTTCGTGCCCGGCGGGTTATACCTGCTGGACGAGCCCGAGGCCCCGCTCTCGCCGCAGAGCCAACTCGCGTTGCTCGCGATGATCGGGGACATGGTGAACCAGGACGCCCAGTTCATCATCGCGACGCATTCACCGATGCTGCTCGCCTTCCCCGGCGCACAGATTTACAGTTTTGACCGAACGCCGATCGCTGCGGTTGCCTATGAGGAGCTGGATCACGTCCGGTTGACGCGGGACTTTCTGAACGCGCCGGAGCGTTTTCTCAATCAGATCGTCGAGACCACGCCCAAGCCGCAAAAAACAGCCCGCTCTCCACAACGTGGAGAGCGGGACAGGGGATGAAGTCGGGGACGGCAGGGGAGGTTACCGAATCCCGATCGACACCCCGATCTGATACACACGCATGTCCACCGGCGTCGTGACTTGGCGTGCGGTGAAGCTTCCGTCAGAGTTCTGCGTCAGCCCGCCGGCCGGCACGTACGTCACGCGGTCGTGCCGCACCCCGCGAGCGGCAATGTCGATCGCGATCGGTGTGTGACCGGCCGTGATGCCGAGGAGCACGCCGGCTCCCGCGGACCGCATCCAGGTCGTGTGACCGTCGAGCCAATCGCTGGCGGAGCAGCCACAGCTGTTGTAGCTGGCATTGCTCCAGAACAGTGATCCGCCCATCGTCGCAAACCCGTAGAACCGCAATGCGCCCTTGCCCAACGTCAGTTGCGGGCCGGCGCCAAGGGTGCCGATCTGTGAAGTGGTAGAAACACCGTAGCCCTGGTACGACATGTCGTACGCCATCCAGGCGCCTTCGACACGAAGCGCGAGCGCGCCGCCACTGGTCACGCCGAAGATCGAGAGCCCAGCGGCGACATCGCCATTCCGGCTGAATTCGCCGAGCGGCTCAGCGACGACGAAGTCGGCGCCGAAGGCGCCGCGGTCGCGCACTTCTCGGAGGGCGGACCGCTGGGCAAAGAGTGGAGATGCCACAAGAACCAGGCCCAGCACCGCCATGCCGATCCGCCGCATAATCGCCGTCCTGTGAGAGTGGAAATGGGCTGCGCGTAGCGGAAAGGCAATGCACGTGCCAAGCTTTTCGCCCTACGACGGCGCGCCGGGCGTGACCTCAAAAAGGGACATTTGGGAGCGGCGATGGACCAGATCAGCTACGACGACTTTGCCAAGATCGACATTCGCGTCGGCCGGATCGTGCAGGCCGACGTCTTTCCTCAGGCGCGCAAACCCGCCTACAAGCTGCGCATCGATTTCGGGGCAGCGATCGGCGTGAAGAACTCGAGCGCACAAATCACGAAGTACTATGACCCGCGGGACCTCGTCGGGAAGCTGGTGCTGGGGGTCGTCAACTTCCCGCCCCGTCAGATCGCGACGTTTTTTTCGGAGGTGTTGACGTTAGGGGTGATTCTTGGGGAGGGCGACATTTGCCTGGTGCACCCCGACCGCGACGTGCCCTTGGGATCCCACATTGCCTGAGCTTTTTCCGAACCGTCGCTCGACGTAATCCTCGAGGATGCGCAGGAAATCGGCGACGATCGCGTCGCCTTTCAGCGTCATCTTGAGCGCGCCGTCCACGTACACCGGCGCGCGCGGCTCCTCCGCGGTGCCCGGCAGTGAAATGCCGATGTCGGCGTGCTTCGATTCACCCGGTCCGTTGACGACGCACCCCATCACCGCGACCCGCAGCTCCTCCGAACCGGGATACCTGGCCTGCCAGGCGGGCCGTTGATCGCGCAGATAGGTCTGGATTTGCTCCGCCATCTCCTGAAAGAACGTCGACGTTGTGCGCCCGCAGCCGGGGCAGGCAGTGACCTGCGCCGTGAAGCTCCGCAGTCCGAGCGACTGGAGCACCTGCTGCGCGACCTGCACTTCCTCGGTGCGATCGCCGCCGGGACGGGGCGTGAGCGACACGCGAATCGTGTCGCCGATGCCTTCCTGGAGCAGAATCGATAGGCCCGCCGTGCTCGCGACCACGCCCTTCGTGCCCATCCCGGCCTCGGTGAGGCCCAGGTGCAGCGGATAGTCGGACCGCTCCGCGAGGACGCGATAGACGTCGACCAGATCCTGGACGCCGGAGACTTTTGCCGAGAGGATGATGTGATCGTGCGGCAGCCCGCACTCCTCTGCCAGCACGGCGGAGCGCATGGCACTCTCGACCATGGCCTCCATCGTCACGTCGCGTGCGTCGCGCGGCTCGGCGAGTGCGGCATTGGCGTCCATCATTTCGGTGAGCAGCTGCTGATCGAGACTTCCCCAGTTTACGCCGATGCGGACCGGCTTGCCTTCGTTGATCGCGACCTGGATGATCGTGCGGAAATTGTCGTCGCGGCGTTTGGTGCCGACGTTGCCGGGATTGATGCGGTACTTGGCAAGCGCCCGCGCGCACGCGGGATACTTGGTGAGGAGGAGGTGACCGTTGTAGTGGAAGTCGCCGATGACCGGGGCATCCACCTCGGCGACGATCGCGGGCACCGCCTGAGCCGCCTCATCGGTGTTCACCGTGACGCGCACGAGCTCGCTGCCGGCCGCGTGCAACGCGCGCACCTGCGCGGCCGTCGCGGCTGGATCCGCGGTGTCGGTATTGGTCATCGACTGGACGACGATCGGATGGGCACTGCCCACCTGCACGCCGCCCACGCTGACCGTCACGGTGGGGCGTCGAGTACTCACGGGGGGTGAAATATAGCCCCCGCCGGGGCTAGAAGATCTTGTCTTGTATGACCACGCGGATCACGAGCGCCGTGATGGCGCCCTTACCGGTCACCGCCGTGAGGCCAGGGTTCGTGCCGGTCGCGGTGATCCGCATCCAGAGCGTGTCCTTCGTGAAGAGCGTGTTGATGGTGGGACTCAAGTCTCCCGAAATCGTCACGGGGACGGTCTGCGCGCCGTTCACACTGGTCGCGGGAATGTTGAGTGCCGCGGGTGCGGTGGTCGTTCCCGCAGAATCGGCGGCAAAGCGGAATTGCAAGCCGATCGTTCCCGTGCCGGCGCTGTTGATGAGGTTTGCGTTGCCGGTCGTGATCTTGACGGAGTCCACGATCGAGCCGCCGAAGCCCGGCGGCAGCAGGATCCGCTGAAACGTCGACGCCGTGCCCGATGAGCTCGGCGGGATGACGTAGGGAATCGTGTCCTTCCCGCTCCCCGCCATGAAGCTGTAGATGTCTACGTTGAAGATCGCTTTCCCCTGGCCACAGGCCGCGACGAACACCAGGAGAGCGGCAGCAAGAGCTTTCATGGGTCGCCCCTCAATAGATCGAAATCGCCGTGGCCATCGTGATGGCTCGCTGCGTCGACAGTGAATTGCTGTGGGTAAAGAACCCGACGTCCAGCCCTAGCGGACCGAGGCGCAGGCCGCCGCCAAAGCCGAACTGCATTTTCTTCCGCTGGTCACGCGAGACCCCGCCGCGAATGGCGAGCGGGCCGGTGCGCTGCTCGACACCGACATGGATTATCGTCCCGCGGCCCGAGTTGACCACATCACCGCCGACGGTCGTGCCCGTGCCCATACGCAGCGCCGCGTTCGCGATGTACGTAATGGGCAGCTTGGTCTTCGACTCGACGTGATTGGTATCGATGGCGGTGACCAGCTTGCCGGTCGTGGTGATGTACGAGACGGTCTGCACTTTCGTATCGGACCATGTCAGCCGGGCGCCGATGTCGTTCACGCCCACGCCGACTTCAAACGGGCCGTTGACCCACACGATCCCCACGTCCCCGCCAACGCCATGACCATTGGGCTTGTTGGACGTACGCAGCGTGTCGGAGATGCCCGCGGCGGGCGTGCTCCCGAAGATCGGATTACCGACCAGGATCTGCGCGGGACCCGTGAGGCGCCCGTACGTCGCGCCCAGGTAGTAATGGACCGCGCCGCCGAGGTACAAGCCGTCGTCGCTCGCTGGATCGGCACCATGGGTGAGGCGTCCCGCGAAGCCGACCGTCGGCGCCAGGCCCGCCTGCGCGACCGCGTCGCTCAAGAGCGAGAGCGTATCTCCCGGCTGCACCCCCGTCACCGTATCGGTGAGCGCATGGCGCAGCGCGCTATCGAGCGTGAATGCGACGTCGTACTGAAGGAAGCCCATCACCCCGATGTGGAAGCCACCGAACCCGGCGCCGGCATCGAACAACCGGCTCGTGCTGCCGAGCCCGAAGTCCTGTTCCGGAATCAGCACTCGCGAGCCGCCGAGGTTCATGATCAGCTGATTCTTGCCGATCGTGAATTCGACGTTGTTGGTCGGGACCGGGGACTTCTTTACATCGATGAAGATTGGCGGATTGAAGATGATGTTCGTCAGCGCGAATGGGTTGAACGCCGGTGATTTCGGATCGAACATCGGGTCGCTGCCCAGCTGATTGATCGGGTGATCCTTAAAGAATTTGATGAGCCCGAACGGCACTGGGATCGAGAACTTCGGCGTTCCCGAGGTCTGACTGTTCGTTTTCAGCGCGCGATAGGCAGGATTGAAGCGACGGGCGTTGCCGTCCCGGCTGAGCGAAACCCCTCCCATGGCGTAGCGCCGCGCGTCGAACGAAAATTGCGCGCGAGCCGTGCGCAGGGGAGCGAGCACGAGCAGAGCGAGTGCAACAGCGACGACTCCAGTTCGCACAATGCACCTCGGACGGGGGGAAGGCCGCCACAACTTTGCACATTGTGCCCGATTTTTCCATTGTTTGGTGTGAGGAAGGTCACCCAAACCCGCTTCAGGGCGCGGTCTGGAGCGTCAGAGTGACTCGTGTCCCTTTGCCGGGGTCGCTTTCGAGCGTGATCACGCCGCCCCAGCCCTCCACCAGGCGGCGCGCGATCGCCAGTCCGAGCCCGGCGCCGCTCGACGTCGTCGAAAACGTCGGCTCGAAGACGCGCGGGAGGACCTCCGCTGGAATCCCGCGGCCATCGTCAGTGACGACCAATTGCCGGCCGCTCGCCGCGATCTGAACGGTTACCCGTTTCGCATCGGCGTTCCGCGCGTTCTCCAGCAGGTTCACGAGCACTTCCTTTACTTCGTCTCTGCGCGCGAGCGCCGGGGGCGGCGCCCCGTTGCTCGTTCGCACCTCGAACCGCGGCGCGCCGCCGAGGTCGTAGAGCTGGACGACTTCGCGGGCCGTCGCCGCGAGATCTACGGGCTCGAGCGGCGGCAACTCGGCGGCTCCCCTGCCCTCGGCCGGCGCGCCGAAACGTGCGAACGCGCGCGCGATTCCATCGAGACGGTCGATTTCCTCCAGAATGCGCTCTGACGTCTCGTTGAGCGTCGCCTCGAACGTCGTGGACCCGCCCTTCCCGCGAATCCGCTGGAGATGCTGGATCCCGAGCCGAATCGGCGTGAGCGGATTCTTGATTTCGTGCGCGACCTGGCGCGCCATTTCGCCCCACGCGAGCACGCGGGCGGCGCGCGTCAGCGCCGTCGCATCGTCGAGGGCGATGACGCAGCCGTCGGGCGCGGCCCCCAACAACGCGAGCTGCACGCGAATCTGCCGCCCGCCGACCTCGAACTCGCGCTCCTGGATGTCGTCGCGGTTCGCGGCGATGAACTGTGCGACCGCTTGCCACACGGGCGCCCATCCCGCGGCGGTCGTTTGCGGCAGCACGTTGCCGGGCGCGAGCGTTTCGGTTCCGCCCAGCACCAGCTCCGACGCGCGGGGGTTCGCCATGGTGACGCGGAGCGCGTCGTCCACCGCGATCACACCGGTCGCAACGTTCGCCAGGACGCGGGCGGTACGGAGCCGTGCTTCTTCGAGTGCGCCCTGGCTGCGCCGCACGTCGGTGGCCATGCGTTCGAACGCGCTGAGCACCGGCTCGAATTCCCGGGGCGTGCCGGGCGGGAACGCGGGCGGCTCGCTGCCTCGGCCCACCGCGATGGCGGCCTCGCGCAACGCAGCGACCGGTTTGGCGAGGCGCCGGGCCGCGAAGCCGGCGAGATACATGGCCGCCAACAAACCGATCACAGTGCCCAGGACGAGGGCGAGCGCGAGATCCTCCTGCTGCTGCCGCACGCCTTCGTCATCCAGCAGCCGCGGCACCGCGAGCACCGCTTGCTCACCGGGGGCGCCGGGACCGACCACCTTGTACCCAATGCGCGTCCGGCGACCGGCCGCCCGCGCGTCCGTCGTCAACTCGAGCTCATCCGTGCTGATCGCCTGGAACGCCGAGCTCGCGAGGAATGGATCGACGAGTCCCAACTCCGCAAGTACAGGCGAGGAAGTCCCGATCAAGACCCCGCCGCGGTACAGCCACAGCTCGGCATCGAGACGGCGGCCCAACTCCGCCAGCGACTGCCGCACTGCATCGGGGCTCTCGAGCGCGACAGCCGCCGCGCCGCCCGCGGCGTCCCGGAGGGTCTGCCGAATCAAGAGGTCACCCGCGCGGCGCGATTCGTCGGCGAGTCGCGCGAAACTCCACGCGGCAAACGCGAGCACCGGCAGAATGAGAAACACGCTGAGCACCGCGGTGAGTTGCGCCCGATAGCTCGTGCGCAACGTGGTGAGGCCCGTCGCAATCCGCGGCCGCCACCCCTCGGCAATGACCAACCCGAACATCCAGATGCCGGCCAGCAGTGCGACGTCGAGCGCGACGACCAAGACGCCACGGACCAGGAGCGTCCACGGTCCGCGGAGGTCCACGCGCAAGTGCACGTGGCTGCCACCCTCGGGCAACTCGATCCGCCGCTCACCCCGCGCGGACCACTGGTCTCGGCGCCACTGCACGGCGTTGCTGACGTGCGGTGCGTCCGCCTGCGTGGGAAGCGAAAGCGTAATCGTGTAGGGCGGCTCGACACTCGGTGCGCCGTGGAGAAACCTCGCGACCCGATCAGGCGGCAAGTACTGCGTGCGCGGGCCGACCGCGACGGTCAGGACGGTACCGTTGACGAGCGGAGTCAGCAGGACATAGTGAATGCCGGGGCTCCGCGGCACACTCTCGACGCACGGCCCTTCGACCGTGCGCGCCAGGGTCGATAAGAGCCCCGGAGAAAGATCGAGCGACGCCAGCCGCAGCTCGGCCAGTAACCCGCCGTCGCTACTCCACAATCCCAGCATTGCGGGATAATCCTGCGCGACGAGCGGCGATGTTGCCCACAGCGCATACAGATCGCCCGCGCTGCGGGGCGGCGGGTGCGATGGATCGGCGACTTGCTGGCTCAGCCGCTCGAGCAACGCGACGGCGATCGCATCGCCCTCCTGCCCGAGGCGCTGTCCGTCGCGGGTGGCGAGCGACAACCGGCCCTCAACGGCGGCGCCCCATGCCAGCAGCGCGGCCGCGGTCCCCGCCACCACCGCCATGCCGACCAGTGCCAAGCGACGCGGGGCCGGAAGAATCACGCCGGCCAGCGCGGGCAACCACAGAAACGTGTACCACTCCGGCCAGGCCCCATGGGGGTCCCACAGCCAAAGCCCGCCGATGGCCGCGAGCGCACCCCACGCACACGCCGCCGGGAGCGCCCAGCTCACGCGCACCGGCTCCGTCGAGCCGCGAACCAGGGCCGCCGCCAGCAGGATGATGGCCATCGCCGTCACTGCGAGCGCGGTTTGCCAGGACAACCAGAGACCGATACTCACGCCGGCTGCCGGCGGGGCGATGCCCCGCCCGAAATAGCGCACCACATAGGGCGCGAACAAGATGAGCAACGTGGCCGCCGCGATTCCCCACCACCGCCGCTGCACCCCGCGCCGCCATAGCCAGCCGGCCGCGAGCAAGAGCAGGACCCCGAAGACGAAGAGCGAGCCGGCGGACGACCCGATGATTCCGGCGGGGCGATAGAATGTCGCGGGTGAAAACCAGGCGGCGGGCCCCATCGGCGCGCGCACCAGCGTCCACGCGGAGACGATGGCGACTGCCCAACGCCCTCGGCCCTGGGAAGCGGTGACGAGCAGGAGCACCAGCAACGCACCGAGCGTGAGGCGCGCGAACCACGCGGTGCGCGCGAGGGCCGCGAGCTTCGCGTCCCCCTGCGAGGGTGGGATTGTCTGCACCGAGAACAGCGTGTCGCCATGCTCGCAACCGCTCGGCGGCGGGCAAATCTCGAAGACACTCGAATCGCGTGGCCCAAGCCCTGACGGGAAAAACCGCAGTGCGACATCGTGTTTGCGCTCGAACGCCGCGGCGATCGAGCGATCACCGTCGGCAATCTCCGGCGCAGCCCAGAGGAGAACGTCGCCGACGGCCACGCCGTCAAGCGTCTGGCGCCGCGCCTCGAGCACCGCGTAGAATGGAGTCATGACCGCTTGCAGCTCAGTCGTGTCCGACCTGGGAATCATGCGGTGCCTACCCAACCAGGCGATGGGAGGCGCGTTGAGATCTGCCGGGAGGATGGCGACCCCGCGCTCGATCGCCTGCCTTCCACCTACGTCCTTGCGCAGCTGGTCAAACACCTCAGGCCTCGGGAGCGTTGAGGCCTTCGCGGCGCGTTCCGCCAGGCGGCGGGCTTCAGCGATCGCCGATCCGAGAGCGTGCTGCAGGTCGCGCGATGTGGCCGGCACACGCGACTCCCGCAACGCAGGCCAGCAACACTCGATCCGCGAGACGCGCAGCGCCCCGCCGCCGACGATCACGCCGACCAGCAAACTGGCGAGCGCCGCGGCGATGCTCATCTTGAGGCGCGGAGCAGGCAGCCGCACGGCAAGCGCGACGGCGCCGAGCCCGGCCACGCCGGCGAGCGCGGCCCACACGACCGCGTCGCCGCGGAGCCACTCGGCGGTCGCCAGACTCACCAAGCACCCGGCGATTACAACGTGAGTTTGCCGCTGCACCTGAGTGTTCTCACCCCCGACGCGGTGCGCGCCGCCCTCGCGCGCGACTCACGATTGTTGGTGCCCGTAGGCACCTGCGAACAGCACGGACCCCATCTCCCGCTGGGGTGTGATACGATAATCGTCGAGCGGCTGGCCGATGACCTTTCGGCCGGTTTTGGCATCCTGCGGGCAACGACCGTCCCCTACGGCGTGAACACGGTCACCAAACGACCCTACCCCGGAAACGCCGCGGTGCGCCGCAAGACGTTGCACCGCTGGATGAACGATCTGCTTAGCTCCTGGGAGCAGGGCGGCGTCGATACCTTCATTATTCTTACCGCGCACGGCCACGACCCACACCAGGAAGCCCTGTCGACCCTCCTCACACAGCGGGCGCGCGTGTTCACCGTAGACATCTTTGCGCTCGATTTCACCGACTATCTGGAAGATCCCGGCGGCCCCGTTCACGGTGGAGAGCTCGATACCTCACTCATGCTGTATCTCGCGCCAGAGCTGGTCCGCATGGATCTCGCGCAGGACTATCCCCTGACCGAGCGTCAGGTCGCGCGGTACTGGCGGCGCGCCGCCGGCCCCGTCCCCGCCCGCTCCCCCGGCTCCGTGGGGCGGCCCAGCCTCGCGTCAGCCGAAAAGGGCGCACGCCTGTATAAGATGATTCATGACCGCATCGCGACGCGAGTTTTGGGAGTGGTAGCCGCATGAGCGCATGTCTGCTCGCCCTTGCGCTGCTCCAAGCCGCGGGATCGCCCGCGGACGAGGGCGTGCTCGTCGTTCGCGTCGACACGCTCGAGGTCGCGCGCGAGTCGTTCCGGTTGACGCGCGGGCGATTGTCTCGCGGGGAAGCCGGTTGGACGCTGGCTACGACGATCCGCTACGATCGCGCGCGGCCGGTGGTGGTCCTCGCGCCCATTCTTGAAGTGAACAGTGACACGATGCCCGCGACGCTGCAGTACGACGTCGCCGATCCACGCCAGCCCTCGCGCATTCTCGGCGAGCTGGGCCGGGGACGGTTCACCGTCCGGCTCGTCGCGCGCGCCACGGAGCGCGCCCGGGAATTCCCGACCGGACAGCGAGCGGTGGTGCTCGACGATTCGGTGTTTGCGCTCTACGTCTTTGCGGCATGGCGGGCGACGTCCGAGCCGGCCACGCTGACTGCCATCTTCCCGCGGGGCCTCCGGCGCGACGTCGTTCAGATCCACGACATGGGGATGGCGTCAACGACGCTCAATCGAGACCCGGCCCGCTTACGGCACATCGTCCTGGGCACGGAGGGTCCGAGTGCGGTCAATCTCTGGCTGGATGACGCTGGGCGGCTCATGAAGGTCGAAATCCCCTCACGACACCTCGTCGTCGAGCGTCTCGCCGGTAGCTGACCTTGCTGTGGTAGTCCCCCCGGCTAGGTTCCTGTCGCAGGCCGAAACCGCTGTAGCTGCTCGCCCGTAGGGCGCTTCGACCTCACGACATATCTTTTCAAGGACGACCATGAAACAAGTGTTGCTCGTGGCAGGCCTTCTGTTAGGCCCCGCCGCC
>Ga0070697_100002795_pt1 | contig 13443 bp, 11 predicted proteins | sample KBSK1501metaG_FD_65475 | JGI IMG/M metagenome (GOLD analysis project Ga0070697, IMG submission 65475) | Corn, switchgrass and miscanthus rhizosphere microbial communities from Kellogg Biological Station, Michigan, USA - KBS K1-50-1 metaG | ecosystem: Host-associated > Plants > Roots >... | reverse complement strand
CCGAACCTCGCCTTCCGCACCTCTCTCTCTCAATGAGACGGTGGCAGAGAAACGCTTCATACGACGGTGGAAGATCAGGTAGTCAAGCATAATGCAGCATGGAAGATTTGGTTGTTGGATGTGGCTACCCGGAGATGTCAGGTACCCCCGGGACCTTGGTGTTCGTCTGAATGTGACTGGTTCCTAGTTACCGGCTCGCCGAGGTCTACGCGCATTGCGAACGTAAGTTCCGCAAGAGCTTTACTAAACTCCCGAGTGCTACCTTCTTCAAGAATCCGCAGCACGGTCATAAGGACCTTACCCGCCAGGATACCCAACTCTGGAGAACCAGTGAGCCTCACCTCGTTAATTGCGTTCGCAGCCACAATCCTGGCGCGGTTGGCTTCCAAGACCGCAGCGGCATACTCCTTCGACCGCCTTTTTCCGTGCGTCCTGACGATGGATGCTGCATAGAAGCCGAGATTAAGCGAGCCGAGACAGTTCGCATAAATTCGCCGTTTCTCAGCGAGCTTGGAGCGTTCGTCCTCCGACTTGCCGGCCATCTTGGCGGACACCAGTGAGCCGCCTATGCCAGCCAGCCCGACAACCCCGGTTATGACATTCGGCACGACGCTTGCCCAGTCCATGTCAGCCCATCCTGCCATTGCTAGCACGCGCGTGCTCCCCCTTCCGGGGACGTTTCCGTTCTCAGGGGACGTTTCCTCCGCCGAAGGGGACGTTTCGGTCGTAGAACGTCCCCGTAGTGTCCCGTCCCTGCGGTATCAACGTCCCGCCTCCTGCGCGAATCTTGAGGTGAACGAGCCGAAGACTCCCTGCTAAGGGGTCTCGGGCCTCAATGACAGGCGAAAGGAGGTGGTGTCCAGATGGGTCTGTTCTCAGGCCGCCAGGCCAACTCGGGCAAACCGGAGCTCGGCCAGGCCGCCTTTCCCGATGAGGTGGCACGCGAGGCAGCGGAGCAGACGGAGCGCGATAACCCCGACTGGATCGTGGTATTCGGGAGCTTCACGAAGGAGTTCGTGTGCTTTCCCAGGTTCCCGGCGCCGGCAGGAACTATCATCACGGCCCTGTATCCGGACGCCATTCCGCCGCGTATGCGAAGAATCGAGCGTGCCCTTCGGGACAGGCTTCCGAAAGATGAGACGACATGATAAAGGCAACGAGGGAAGTGCTCAGCGGGACACCCGATGAAGTGTCTGCGCAGCTTGAGAAACTTTCCCTGAATCTCGCTCAGCATGAATACGCTGCGGGTACCCGGTTGCGCATGCTAGCCGTCGCGTTGGCCCAGCGACCGAGCCTCAAGGTATCGCTAGTGACTTACCACGATGAGTCGCGAGATCTGGATGGGAGCCAGGAACTAGAGGTCGTATTCCCCGGTGACCCGGATTGCGAACCGATAATGATCGACCGGGACCACGTCGGGGAAAACTGCCAGATCACATGGGACCGGTGGGTCCGCATCATAAATGACGGCGAAATCGAGACGGCAGCGGACATGATCTCCAGCATGCTCGATACCTGTGCCCGCTTCGGCGCGACAAAGACGCCGGCGGCCGGCGTCGGAGCGAAAACATGACTCCGGCCCGCGTCCCGAGGAGGGAACACGGGGCGCGGGCCGGCCCGAAGACAATTACAGACTCCCCGGCTCGCAAGAAATCGCCCCCCATTTCCGGCGGGCCGGGGTCCATGAACTTCAGAAGCCCCCGGCCCGTGCGGGACTGGATACGGCACGGGCCGGGCCTGAGATGACAAGTCAATAAACGAAAAGCCGGGCAGCCCCGCCGCACTGGAAATGAGCCGGGGCTGCCCGAAAAGGAAACGCGGTGCTTCCCGGAACCGATGGTATCCGGGGACGCCGCGTTTTTCGCGCTCCGGATCTTACCGAACGCTAACGAGCGCTGACAGGAGGTGATGCAAATGGGACACAAGTTGACCTGTGGGGTGCCAGAAGTCTGCATGCGCTGTGACCTGCGGCGGCCGCCAAGGGCAGCCGTACGGCATCATGATCATCCGTGTCCCTGCGCCTGCTCTATCTCATCTTCGTCCGGGTCTGCGGCTGGCTGGTCCTGCTCGGCCGGTCATCCGCTTCCAAGAACGCCGAACTGCTCGTGCTGCGGCACGAGGTCGCCGTGCTGCGCCGCGCCAATCCCCGGCCCCGGCTCGACTGGGCAGACCGCGCCGTCCTCGCTGCGCTCATCCGGCTCCTGCCGGCAAAGCTGCGGAGGCACCGGCTGGTCACCCCTGGCACCGTCCTGCGGTGGCACCGCCGCCTGATCGCCCGTAAGTGGACTTACCCGAACCGAGCGGAGCGGCCTCCGGTTAGCGCCGAGATCGCCGCGCTGATCGAGCGGCTCGCGACCGAGAACCACGGCTGGGGATACCAGCGGATCCAGGGCGAGCTGCTGAAGCTCGGCCACCGGGTCGGCGCATCCACGATCCGCCGGGTTCTCAAGGCCCTGAAGATTCCCCCGGCACCGGAACGGCATACCGATGCCACCTGGCGGCAGTTCCTGCGCGCCCAGGCGTCGACGATGCTCGCCACCGACTTCTTCCACGTGGACTGCGCGGTGACCCTCCGGCGCCTGTACTGCCTGTTCGTCATGCAGGTCGGCTCCCGCTACGTGCACATTCTCGGGGTCACCGCGAACCCGGACGGGCCATGGACTGTGCAGCAGATCCGCAACCTGCTGATGGATCTGGGTGATCGTGCCGCGGACTTCCGGTTCCTGGTCCGCGACCGGGCCGGGCAGTTCACCGCGTCGTTCGACGCGGTCCTGGCCGGTGCCGGTATCGAGGTCGTGAAGATCCCGCCCCGGAGCCCGCGCGCGAACGCATATGCGGAACGGTTCGTGCTCACCGTCCGGACCGAGGTCACCGACCGGATGCTGATCTTCGGCCAGCGGCATCTGCATCTGGTCCTGACCCAGTACGAGAGCCATTACAACGGACGGCGGCCTCATCGCAGCCGCCAGCTCCGCCCGCCCCGGCCCGACCACCCTGTCGCCGACCTTTCCCGGGAACGGATCCAGCGCCGGCCCGTCCTCGGCGGCCTCATCAACGAGTACGAGCGAGCCGCATAGAAGCCCAGGTCAGCACCGGTGTCCGAGTTCTGGAACCCCGCAGGTCTACCTGCACGCCGACATGACAATAAAAGAAAGCCCCTCGCCCGCGTCCAGCCCCACGGCACCCCGCCCGGCCGCTACCGGGCACCCGACACCCTGCTCGCGTTCCTCGACACCTTGTAACCCCCAGCGACCCACCCGGATTATGCCGCGCCCGCACCGGATGACAGCGCCCTGACCAGCACGTTCACCAGCCGGTCGGCATAATCCCGGAGTCGGCATAAGCCGACGACTTCGTCATTATGGTCAACGGCACCCGCGCCCACGCCGAGGCGCTGCGCGAGGAGGCAGCAGCCGTGCTCGCCCCCATGGGGTTGCGGCTGGCTGAGGAGAAAACCCGCGTGGTCCACATCGACGAGGGCTTCGACTTCCTGTCCTTCACGATCCGCCGGATGCGGAAACGGGGCACGTCGAAGCAGTACGTCTACACGTTCCCGTCCCGGAAGGCCATCCAGGCCATCAAGGACAAGATCTCAGCCAAGACGTACAGGTCAACCCGGAACCTGGACCCGGATGGGCTCATCCAGGGCATCAACCGGACCCTGGCCGGTTCTCCGGGGGCGAACTACCACCGTCACGGAGTCTCCAAGGCCGTGTTCAGCGCGATCGACCATCATGCATGGGGCCGGATCATGCGCTGGCTAAGGCAGAAATACAAACAAGGGAACTCCCGCCTCGGAATGCCAGCACTGCGCCGCCGCTTCTGCGTGCGCGGAACCTGGCAGTTCGCAGCCAACGGAGTCAGGTTCACCGGCGCGTCAGCCGTGCCGGTCACCCGCTACCGCTACCGCGGCAGCAGCATACCGACCCCGTGGGCACCCCAGCCGGTCCCGGCAACCAGCTAACCCCAGCGGGCAAGACACGCGGAGCGCCCGGTGCGGCGGGCGGGCCGGGGAAACCCACCAGGAGCAATCCTGGCAGGGCGCCCCGGTCCGACCCAACTGCCGCATCAGGCTCGCTCAGCCATCGCGCCGACGCCCGCCTCCGGACCCCGGCGGGCCGGCCCCGGAGGTCTAGGACGAGCTACCGCGACTACCCATCCGCCCGTCGGCCGTCCGGTCGCTCTGGCGGCATACCGGGAATGACGTGGCGATGGTGCCCCCGGGGCGCGGTGCGGGGATGGCTGGTTGGCGGGGCTGTGGTCAGGGGGATGGCTGCGGGCTGGCCTGGGCTCGGTGGCCGGGGAAGTCGGGCTGGCCGGTCAGGGCGGCCCTGCTGAAGATGGCGGCGAGTTCTCCTGCCTGGGTTCCCTGGCCTTCCCGTTCGGTCTGGACGGGCGGGAACACTGACCGAATGCCGTTCAGCAGTCCGGCCAGTGGCGGTGCCGGGTGGCGGCTGGCGACGGACAGTGCCTGGCTGGAGACCAGGGCCAAGATAGCGAGGACGCTGTCGAGGCATTCGGCGGCCCGGTGCTGGCTGCGGTAGGCGCCGAAGGTGGGCGTGGCGATGTCGTTTTGGCTGTCGTTGATGGTGGCGGGCAGCAGGGTGGGCGCGGCCAGCGCCCGGGCTTCTTCGACCAGCCCGGTCGCTACCCAGCCGAACAGATTCGTGGCCCCACCGGAGGCCCCGGGGATGAAGCCAGCCGGGGCGAGCAGGTGCGGAAGCCCTGAAGTGGGGCTGTGCATGGCGGTGACCTGACGCTGCGCCACCAGGGCCAGGTCGGCCCAGGAGGCGGTCAGCCAGTTGATGGCGGGGGCGGCCGCGCCGTTGTGGAAGCCGCCTGTCGAAAGGACGCGGCCGAAGGGATGGCCCTCGCTGGCGGGCAGGTACACCGGGTTCTCGGTGACCGAACCGAGGGCTGTGGCAGCGGCGTGCGCCACCGCCTGCACGGCGCGCTGGGCCTGACCCAGCACTTGGGGAAGGATGCGGTAGCTGACCGGCGCCTGGCGGGCCAGTCGGCCTGATGTGACCGCGCCGCGCAGATGACCGCGCAGGTGATGCAGGACGGTGCGTTCTGCCTCATCGCCCCGCAGGTCATCAAGGGCCTCATCGTAGGCATCTAGCGGGGCGGCGGCCGCCTCGATCGACAGCGCGAAGATCGCCTCGGCCAGCCGCAAGCGGTTCCTGGCGTGCAGGGTGACATCGGCGACCAGCGCGGTGGCGCACGGAGAGCCGTTGATCAGCGCCATGCCCTCGCCCTCCACCAGATCGCCGGAGTCCACGGCGGCCATCACATGCATGAGAGGCAGGATCTCCCCGGCGCCTCCCTGCCCGTCGAGGGGAACGCGCGGCAAAGGACCATCCAGCAGGGCGGCTACGCGCTGGGCGAGTTCAGGCCGCACCTTGGCGTGGCCGCCGATGAAGTCGGCCAGCCGGGCGAAGACGATACCTCTGACAACACGCTCGTCAAGGCAATCCCGGCCGAAGCCCCGGCCCGCCCCCCGGAAGCGGCGCGCATAGTCGCGCAGGTCCTCCGGCGGGATCGCCGTGCCGACTTCCACGCCCGGCCGGGTGGTCACCCCGTAGATGAAGCCGCCCGGGTCAGCGCGCAACAGGCGCTCGAACCCCGCGCGGGCCTCACCCATGACCCGCACCGCGGCCGGGCCGATAACGACATTCTCGCCATCTACCGTGACCCGCCGGAACGCCTCCAGCGTGAAGTCCTCCGGCGCACCGACAACAACGGTCATCTCTCCTCCTGGCGGCCACAAGGCAGGCACGGGCGGATGCAGATGCCGGGTAACACCTCACCGCGAAATGGAGACCGCCAGCACCCCGCCCCGGCTCACCCGCGGCACCCAGAACCTCCGGATCTGGATGGCCGCCAATGCGCCTGAGCTCAACCTAGCGGCCGCCCATAGCGGCGGCGGTGTGCGCGGCTGCCGCTGGATGGTTGACCACGCTCTGCGATCAGCGCCCGAACCGGAGGCCAGAACTACGCTCCTGCAGCCAAAACGACGGACGCGCTTGGTAGTCCGGGGGCGTTCCCCTCGCGGCTACCTAGGGACGTTGCGGGTGCTCGATGTGCGGGTGGCCGCCAGCCTACCTAGGTGTCCGCGATGGGGGCTACTGGGCATGGATTCAGTCGCGGGGCATCTGTTGAAGCCCGCGGCATTTGACGGTCGACCTGGAGGAACTGGCCAGTGCCTTCATCGCTGGCTGGGCCAGGACCGGATCAGGTGGCGGGATAGCTCGGCGATCAGGGCTGGGGTTCTGCCCGTTCGCTGGGCGAGCAGAATGTGCCGTGCCAGGATGCTGTCGCCCTGCGCGTGCAGGGACAACCGGGCCACGCCGTGGGTGTCGGTCGGCCAGTGAACCCTGGCCTCTAGTCCAGGCCGGGCAGATCAGACCGGCACCGCTGGCAGGTGCCATAAAACCTGGGGCCCGGCCGACAGATCGTCTCGCAGGACAGCCCGGACGGCGTCAGCCGAATCGGAGGTCAGACCGGGACCCAGGCTCCCGACGCTACGCCCCTGTTCAGTCAAGATCAGGGAAGCCGCGCCAGAAGCACTATCCACAGTCTCCCTGCCGAATAGGTGCGGCTCGCAGCTACGCCGACGGCGCGGACGCTCGCGCGCGGATTGGCCAGTTATGGGCGCCCACTGCCTAGCGGAGACCGAGGTTGGTTCGGCCATCGGGCATTGCGCGGGCGATGTCCAGGTGCCCGGCGTGGCAGGCCGTCTCCTCGATCATGTGCAGCACCACCAGCGCGCGCTTGCTATCCCGCGGTCTTCTCCTTCTCTGGTTCCAGCCGGCGCGGGTGCCCATGAGCAGCCGGGTGCCGGAACGTCATGGCCTTCCGGGTGAGTTTCGGCTGGCTTCCGGCTCTGTTTAGGCAGGAGGTGGTCACGATGGCCAAGGCGGTTGTGGTGCGGTACGAGACGCGCCCGGATGCGGGCGACCGCAACCAGTACCTGATCGAGCAGGTGTTCGTGGAACTGAACGCCGAGGACCCGTCGGCGCCTCAGGTCACTGCTCGAGCGCGGCACTTTGGTTACCGATCACGGACATCTCTCAGCGCCGGGATCGGAACATACAGGTCACCGGCTTCCCATGCCATGATGCTGGCATGGGCAAGACACAGGGGCCCGAACCGCGTCGCCGTGTCGACCACCCGCAGGACGTGGAGGTCACCGGCGATCTTCCGATGTCCTTGACCACCTTCGTCGGCCGGGAACGAGAGCTGGACGAGCTCCGGTCGCTGTTCCGAGGGGGAAAGCGACTTGTCACCCTGGTTGGCATCGGCGGGATCGGTAAGACCCGTCTGGCCCTGGAGCTGGGGTTCAGCGCCGGCGACTTGGGTTGGGCGAACGTCTACTTGGTCGAGCTTGCTCCGCTGGCCGATCCCGGCCTGGTCGGCGGCGCTGTGCTCGAGTCGGTGGGCGGCGGATCGAGCCGCTCTCCGCTGCAAGCGGCGGCGGAGCACCTGCGTGAGGCAAACGCGCTGCTGGTGCTGGATTGTTGTGAGCATGTCCTGGGTGCGGCCCGGAGTGCGGCCGAGTTGCTGTTGCGCAGGTGTCCATCGGTGACGGTTCTGGCCACGAGCCGTTCTCCGCTTGACATCGAGGGGGAGCTGGTGTGGCCAGTGCCCTCGTTGTCGATGCAGACGCGCGGCGACGCCGGTGAGACAGGGGCCTCTGATGCGGCCCGGCTTTTCGCTGATCGAGCCGGCCACGTGCAAGCACGGTTCGAGCTGAGCGAGGATGTCGCTGGAGCGGTCGAGGCGATCGTTCGCCGGGTGGACGGCATTCCCTTGGCTATCGAGCTGGCCGCGGCGCGGGTGCGTGTTCTTTCCGCTGAGGAAATTGCCGTCGGGCTTGATGATCATCTGCGGCTGCTGCGTGGCGGTCACCGGTCAGATCCTCGCCACCAGACGATCCGGGCGTCGCTGGACTGGAGCCATGAACTCCTCACCGACGCCGAGCGTCAGCTGTTTGCCCGGTTGTCGGTCTTCTCGGGGGGCTTCGACCTGGAAGCCGCCGCGGAGGTGTGCGCCGGGGATGGCATCGTTCCCGGCCAGGTACTCGATGTGATCGAGGGCCTGGTGGATAAGTCGCTGCTGGTGGTGGAGCGCAGGGCAGGTGCCACGCGCTTCCGGATGCTTGATTTCGTTCGCCAGTACGCCTCCGAGCGGTTGGCCGCGGCGGGCGAGGGTGACCTGTTGGCGGACCGGCACCGTGCCTATTTCGGGGAATTGGCCCAGCGCGCCGACCGGGAGCTGTGGGCGCTGGTCCCGGCCGGCCGCGCCCGTCTGGACGATGAGTCACCCAACCTGCGGGCGGCCATCGACAACGGATGTGATCGTGCCCCAGACGATGCCCTGGCCATGGCGGGAGCACTGGGCCTCTACTGGCGGGTCCGGGGGCGGGGAGCAGAGGGTGTAGCGGCGATCGAGCAGAGCCTGCGTGCCGCCCCGCCTGAACCATCCGCCGGACAGGCTCTCGCCCTCGCCGAGCTGTCGGTTCTGTCGTTCTGGCTTGGCGATTTTGCCCGTACGCAGTCCTCGGCCACCTCGGCGCTGGAGATGGGCGCGGCGATCGGCGATACCCGATCGCAGGCAGTCGCTCTCGACCATCTCGGGGCTCTGGTCATACAGGGTGATCCCGGTGCCGGCGATCCGATGCTCATGCGGGCGGCTGAACTCGCGCGAACTGCAGAAGACGACGTCGCGCTGTGTGACTCGCTGACCACCTTGGCGATCAGCTACTTCTTCCAGGACGATCCCGGCGCGATGCGACGCCCGCTCGAGGAAGCGCTCAGGGTGGCCGAAGCCATCGGCTTTGAGGACGACATCCGCTGGTGCTTGTGGTGCTTGGCACACACCGCTTTCTCGGCCGGGGATCTGGCCGGCGCCCGTGATCACGCCGAGCGGGCGCTGGCCATGATGCCCGGGCAGGACCAGTTGAGCCGGTACCACGCAATTGAGGTCCTGTCCATTCTCGACGCCAGCATGGGCGCGGCGGACGCCGCTGGCGAGCGGGCGGAGGCTGATTTCGAGCAATCCAGGCAGGAAAGGCTGCGTCTGGGGACCGGGGTACTCATGCACGCCTTGGGCGTCGCCGCTTTGGCTGCCGGGGATCTCGATCGAGCAGGACAGTGGGCCAGCAGCCTCTACGAGCAGGAATCTGAGGTCTGCTACATGGCCTGGCACGCCCAGGAGATCCTGGTAGCCGTGGCGCTGGCCCGCGGCGACAGCGCGCAGGCCAAGATCCACGTCGAGAGGCTCCTGGCCGCCGTCGGACCCTTGAGGAACCGGCGCGCCCAGGCCGTAGCCCACCTCGGGCTGGCTCGCGCTGTGCTCTTGGAGGGCGACGACCACCGGGCAGAATCCCTCACCCACGCCGCCCTCAAAGTATTCCTCGACCGCGGATGGCGCCCCGCAGTCATCGACGCCCTCGACATCCTCGCTGAGGTCGCCCTGTTCCGGGGCCAGCATGAGCGGGCCGTCCGGCTGGCCGCCGCCGCCCGCAAGCAGCGGAGCATCCTCGGGCTCGTCGCCTTCCCTTCCGCTCGGAAACGAACCGAGCGGCATCTAGCCGTCGTCGGCACCGCACTGGGCGACGAGAATCTTAAAAAGGGTTTGGAGGATGGAGCCCGACTGTCTCTTGCCGAGGCCGTCGCCTACGCCCAGCGCGGCCGTGGGGAGCATGCGAGTGCCACGCACGGGTGGGCTAGCCTTAGCCCGGTCGAGCGGCAAGTGGTCGAGCTTGCCAGCCAAGGCCGGAACAATCCGGACATCGCCCGGGAACTGTTTATGTCTCGTAACGCGGTAAAGATGCACCTTTCGCATGTCTACGCCAAGCTCGGCGTGGCCAACCGGACCGAACTGGCCCTGCTCGCTACCCGCCACTCGCACGACCGCCAACAGCGCTGAGAAGTCACACCCACTTGGGTAATGTTCCGCAGGCCAGTCGTCAGTCAGCCTGAATTTCACTGTCGTACCACCACTCGACCAGCTGGGCTGACCATGACGGAACAGGAAGTCGATGAACTGATCGCTGTTGGGCTACGTGAAGATGGAAGCCGCCGCCGAGCTCTTCGTCCGCAGGTACATGACCGGTACCCGCCTCCTCACCTTCTTCAGAAGCTAGGTGTGCAGAGGCGGTCGAACCTGGCGGATGCCTTCTGTGAGGGAAGGCGCCGTGACGTGCTATCGGCAGTAGAAGATGAGCAGCGCAGGCCGCAGCCGGGTGAAGGTGGCGCCGGCACTTCCCGGCTGATCGACCGGGGTGATCTTGTTGCTGCCCTGGACCGCGCGGCAGCGGGGAAGGTGACGGTCATCTCGGCGTCGGCTGGCAGCGGGAAGACGTCGCTGCTGCGTGCGTGGGCCGGCGGTCCGGGGCAGCCGGGCCGGCTTGCCGTGCTGCGGGTGCAGCGCGACCAGCAGGACGCCCAGCAGTTCTGGCTGGCCCTGCTCGGCGTGGTCCGTCAGGCCACCGGTGCAGACAGCGGCGCGGAACCGCCGGCGGCGACGCCTGACTTCAACGCGCCGGCGATGGCCGGCCGGGTACTGGCCGAGCTGGCCGAGGCTCCCGGCGGCGTCACGCTGGTGATTGATGATCTGCACGAGCTGACCTCGCCGGACGCGCTGGCCCAGCTGACCGGGCTGCTGACCAGCCTGCCCCCGCGGGTGCACGTGATCTTGGCCACGCGGCACGATGTGCGGCTGGGCCTGCATCAGCTGCGGCTGGCCGGCGAGCTCGCCGAGATCCGCGCCGCGGACCTGCGCTTTTCCGAGCGCGAAACCCGCGAGCTGCTCGACGCCTCGGGGATCACGCTGTCCGCGGCCGGGGTCGCGCTGCTGTACCAGCGGACCGAGGGGTGGGCGGCGGGCCTGCGGCTGGCGGCGATGTCGCTGGCCGGGCATCCCGACCCGGAGCGGTTCGTGGCGGAGTTCTCCGGCAGCGACCGCACGGTCGCGGAGTACCTGCTCGCCGAGATGCTGGACCGCCAGCCGCCCGAGGTTCAGGATCTGCTGTTGCGCACCTGCCTGCTCGACCGGGTCAACAGCGAGCTGGCCGACCTGCTGACCGGCCGCCCGGGCTCGGAACGGATCCTGCTGAGTCTCGAAGACGCGAACGCGTTCGTCGAATCGCTGGACCCCGAGCGGACCTGGTTCCGCTACCACCACCTATTCGCGGATTTCCTGCGGCTGGAGCTGCGCCGGACGCTGCCCGGCCAAGTGCCGGTGCTGCACCGGCGCGCCGCTGAGTGGTTTATCCGGCAGGGCCAGGTGGCCGACGCCGTTCGGCACACGCAGGCGGCGGGCGACTGGGCTGATGCGGCGCGGCTGCTCGCCGGCCAGTCGTTCAGCCTGATGCTCGACGGGCAGGCGCAGACCATGCAGGCGCTGGTGCGGGCCTTCCCGCCGGGCGCGGATCACCCCGAGCTGGCCGTGGTGCGCGCCACCGTTGACCTCGCCCAGGGGCGGCTGGACGAGGCGGCCGCGCACCTGGCGGTCGCCGAGGCGCACGCCGGGACGGCGCCGCCGGATCGCCGGCGCCGCCTGCAGGTGGCGGTCGCGTCGCTGCAGTTGTCGCTGGCCCGGCGGCGCGGTGACCTGGCCGGCGTCATCGAGCAGGCCAGGTTCCTGGACTCCCCGGTGACCGGGCCGTCCGGTGAGGACATCGCGCTGGGCAGCGACCTGCGCGCGGTGGCGCTGATGAACCTGGGGACCGCCGAGGCGTGGACGCTCGGGCTGTCGGATGCGCCGGACGCCGAACGCCACCTGCGGGAGGGCGCCGGCCTGGCCCGTCAGATCGGCCGCCCCTACCTCGAAGTCGGCTGCCTGGCGCAGCTCGGGTTCGCGTCGCTGGTCCTCCACTCCTTCGCCACGACCCGGCGGCGCTGCCGCGAGGCGATCGCCCTCGCCGAACGGCACGGCTGGGGCACCGAACCGGTGATCGCGCCCGCGCTGATCATGCTCGCCGCCACGCTGATCTGGACGGGTGAATTCGACAAGGGCGAGCGATGGCTGCAGCGAACCAGGCAGGCCCTGCAAACAGACACCGGGCCGGACATCACGCTGCTGCTGCACCAGACGGCCGGGATACTGCACGCCGGCCGCGGCCGCCACCACGAAGCGCTCGAGGAACTCAGCGCGGCCGAGTACCTGGGATCACAGCTGGAGGGATCGCGGGCGCTGGCGAGCCGGGCGACCCGCTGGCTGATCGCCACCCAGGCCCGCCTCGGGCTGACCGGCGAGGCCCGCGCCGCCCTCGCGGCGCTCGATGACCAGCGGGCCGGCTCCGGCGAGATCCGGAACGCCCGCGCGGTGATCTGCCTCGCGGAAGGCGATCCGGCCGCGGCTCTGGCCGCGGTGGCCGGTGTTCTGGATGGCACGGCCCCGGTCCAAGGGGATGTCACGGTCATGGAGGCTCAGCTGCTGGCCGGGCTCGCCCACCGTGAGCTCGGTGACCAGCGCGCGGCCAGCCAGGCCGCGGAACGCGCGCTGGCCCTGGCGGAATCTGACCGGCTGATCCTGCCGTTCGCGATGACGGGCTCGGCCGGGCTGCTGGAGGCGCTGCCCCGGCACCAGACCGCGCACGCCGCGCTGCTCGCCGACATCCTGGATGTCCTGCACGGCGCATCCCCGGCGGCCAGACAGGAGTTCTCGTTGCCGCCGGCGGAGGAGCTCAGCCCGGGCGAGCTGCGGGTGCTGCGGTACCTGCCGACCAACCTGTCCCGGCCCGAGATCGCCGGCCAGCTGTCCGTCTCGCCGAACACCGTCAGCGCGCACATCCGCAGCATCTACGCCAAGCTCCAGGTCGGTGACCGGTCCTCGGCCGTGCGGCGCGCCCGGGAACTGCGGCTGCTGGCGGCGGCCGGCCGGACGCGCTAGCTCCGCGGTAACCCGATCCCGGTGATGCGGCCTCACCTGCCCGCCCCCGACCATGGCCGCATGGACCCGGCACCCGCCCGCTACATGATCCGGATCAACGGGCACCTCGGCGCCACCATGCTGTCCGCGTTCCCGGCCATGGCACCGCAGCACCACGGCGCACACACCGTGCTCACCGGCCTGCTGGACCGGCCCGCGCTGTACGGTGTCCTGGCCGCGATCGAGGCGCTCGGCCTGGACCTGCTCGAGCTCCGGAAGCTGGGCTAACCGGCTTTCTCCCTGCCCATCAGCCACGCGGCCAGAGCGCGGCTGATCGCCTCGGGCTGGTCCTCGGGCAGGAAGTGGGTGCCCGCGCCGACGCTCACGATCTCCAGGCCCGCGCCGTCGCGGCGGCACCAGTCCACCTCGGTTGTACCAACCAACGAGCCGGGCTCGCCGTGCAGCAGCAGCCGGGGCACCCGGCCGCGCAGCAGCGCGTCGTGATTGCGCCGCACGGCCGCGTCCACGTCGGCGGGGTCGCCGCCCACCGGGATCTGCTGGATT
>Ga0070697_100002791_pt1 | contig 13453 bp, 9 predicted proteins | sample KBSK1501metaG_FD_65475 | JGI IMG/M metagenome (GOLD analysis project Ga0070697, IMG submission 65475) | Corn, switchgrass and miscanthus rhizosphere microbial communities from Kellogg Biological Station, Michigan, USA - KBS K1-50-1 metaG | ecosystem: Host-associated > Plants > Roots >... | reverse complement strand
AAGGCGTGCAGACCTTGCTCGATGCCGTCGTCGATTATTTGCCGTCGCCACTCGACATCCCTCCGGTTGAGGGAGTCAACCCGAAGACCGGTCACAAGGAGACGCGTCCCGCGGATGCGGGCGTCCCGTTCAGCGGCCTGGTTTTCAAGATCATGGCCGACAAACACCTGGGCCAACTATCGTTCGTTCGCATTTATAGTGGGACGATCAAATCCGGCTCGTACGCCTACAACTCGGCAAGAGATGCGCGTGAGCGGGTCGGCCGACTGATGCGCATGCACGCTAACAAGCGAGAAGACATTGAAGCTGCGAGCGCCGGCGAGATCATTGCTATTGGCGGAATGAAGCAAGTAACCACCGGCGATACAATCTCCGATGAAAACAAGCCGATCATTCTTGAGGCAATCGAATTTCCGGCTCCCGTAATTCGGGTTGCGGTGGAACCAAAAACGCGCGCCGATCAGGACAAGTTGGGGATAGCGCTCGGCCGTCTGGCGCAGGAAGATCCTTCATTCAACGTTTCGACCGATCATGAAACCGGCCAGACCATTATCGCCGGCATGGGCGAGCTGCATCTGGAAATCATCGTCGATCGTATGAAACGCGAGTTTGGCGTGGAAGCGAACGTCGGTAAGCCCCAGGTTGCTTATCGCGAGACCATTACCCAACCCGCCGCGGGCAAGGAGATTTTCAAGAAGCAGACGGGTGGTCGCGGCCAGTACGCGCATGTGGAATTAGAGATTGAGCCGGCGCCCGGTGAAGGCTTCGTGTTTGAAAACGAGATCACCGGCGGCGCGATTCCGCGCGAGTTCATCAAGCCCACGGAACAAGGCGTTCATGATGCAATGGAACGCGGCTATCTGGCGGGTTACGACATGGTAGACATCAAAGTGCGCCTGGTTGACGGTGGGTTTCACGAAGTTGATTCGGACGAACGTTCATTTCATATCGCCGGATCGCTGGCATTTCAGGATGCGGTTAAGAAGGCCAAGCCCGTTTTGCTTGAGCCGATCATGCGTGTTGAAGTCGTCACTCCGGAAGATTACATGGGCGCAGTCAATGGCGATCTGAGACGACGCCGTGGCCAAATCGAGAAAATGGAACCAAGACCAGGCGGGGTACAGGTTATCACTGCGTATGTGCCTTTGTCGGATATGTTTGGATACACGACTGACCTGCGGTCCGCAACCCAAGGGCGCGCAACTTCGACGATGCACTTCGAGCGTTATGACCAGGCACCTAAGAGTGTCGCGGAAGAAGTGATCGCGAAAGTCCAGGGAGTCGCTAGATAGGTTTGTTCGTTTAGAGGCGGGCTATTACCGCCATTGATGCGAGGCAAAGAAGACGAGTATGAGCAAAGAGAAATTCGATCGGAGTAAGCCGCACGTAAACATTGGTACGATCGGGCACGTCGATCACGGGAAGACGACTTTGACGGCGGCCATCACAAAGGTGCTGGGCAAGACGAATCCGAAAGTGCAGTTTGTGGCTTTCGATCAGATCGACAAGGCGCCGGAAGAGAAGGCCCGGGGCATCACGATCGCGACGGCGCATGTGGAGTACGAGACGGCGAAGCGGCACTATGCGCACGTGGATTGTCCTGGGCACGCCGACTATGTGAAGAACATGATCACCGGGGCGGCGCAGATGGATGGGGCGATTCTGGTAGTGGCGGCTACGGATGGGCCGATGCCGCAGACGCGGGAACACATTCTGCTGGCGCGCCAGGTGGGGGTGCCGGCGATGGTGGTCTGTCTGAACAAGGTAGATGCGGTTGACGATCCGGAGTTGCTGGAGTTGGTGGAGTTGGAAGTGCGGGAGTTGCTGTCGCAGTACGAATTTCCGGGCGATGAGATACCGGTGATCAAGTGCTCGGCGTTGAAAGCCCTGGAAGGGGACCCGGAGTGGGAGAAGTCGGTGATCGAATTGATGGAAGCGGTTGACTCGTATATTCCGACGCCGGCGCGGGACATCGACAAGCCATTTTTGATGCCGGTCGAAGACATCTTCACGATCCAGGGGCGGGGGACGGTAGCCACGGGCCGAGTGGAGCGTGGGAAAGTGAAAGTGAACGAAGCGGTGGAGATAGTAGGGATTCGGCCGACCCGGCAGACGGTGGTGACGGGAGTCGAGATGTTTCGGAAGCTTTTGGATGAAGGGGTGGCCGGCGACAACGTGGGCCTGCTGTTAAGAGGAGTAGATCGGAAGGACATCGAACGTGGGCAAGTGGTTTCCAAGCCCGGGAGCATCACGCCGCACACGAAGTTCAAGGCGGAGGCTTATGTCTTGACGAAGGAAGAAGGAGGGCGGCACACGCCGTTTTTCACGGGATATCGTCCGCAGTTTTACTTCCGGACGACGGACGTGACGGGGGTGGCGCAGTTGCCGCAGGGGGTAGAGATGGTGATGCCTGGCGACAACGTGACGATGGACATCGAGCTAATCGCGCCTATTGCTATGGAGAAAGGCTTGCGCTTCGCGATTCGCGAAGGTGGCAGAACGGTCGGGGCGGGCACGGTTTCGGAAGTGGTGCAATAGTCAATTGCCGATTGCCAATTGTCGATTGCCAATTGGTGGCTGGCTTTTAGATTTGAAATCGGCAATCGGAAATCGGCAATCGGAAATAATATTATGCCGCGTGACAATATTGTGTTGCAGTGCACGGATTGCAAGAGCCGCAACTACGTAACAACCAAGAACAAGAAGACGACGACTGAACGTTTGGAGTTTAAGAAGTTCTGCCGACGCTGCCGTAAGCATACGGATCATAAAGAAACGAAGTAAAGACATTGCCAATTGGCGCTTGCCAATTGCTGATTGTTCTTAGTGCATGCCAAATTTGTTTCCAATCGGAAATCGGCGATTGACAATCGGAAATGTCTCCAGGGGTATAGTGTCAACGGTTAGCACGTCGGTCTCCAAAACCGAAAGTCCGGGTTCGAATCCTGGTACCCCTGCCAGATATTAGAGAGAGAAATTATTGGCAAAGAAGTTTGACGAAGTTGGTGTAAGCGAAGACGAAGGCGATCAGGAAATCGAACTCGAAACCGAGACGTCCAGCGTTCAGGCTCCTGTAGCGCCCGGAGGTGTGCCGCCCAGGAAGACTGAACGCGGCACGGTCCCACCGGGCGGCGACCGTGGAGGTCGCCAGCCTCGAGGAACGGTCACCACACCCGGATTTGTGGCTCGGACGACGCAGTTTCTGCGGGACGTTCGGGCTGAGATGCGCCGTGTTTCCTGGCCGACCGCCAAAGATGTGAAGAACACGACGATCATTACTTTGATTGCGGTTGTCTTCTTCGCCGTTTACCTGTTCCTGGTAGATCGGGTGTGGGCTTTCCTGATTGAACATTTACGCACATCGCTCGGTGGATAGAGCGAAGGATTTATTGAATGAAGCAGTGGTACATACTTCATACTTATTCAGGTCATGAGAAGAAGGTTTGCGAAAGCCTGAAGGCTCGTGTTGCAGGCACCGAACTGGAGAGCGCGATCTCCGAGGTGCTGGTGCCGACCGAAACCGTCGTCGAAATGCGCGGTAACAAGCGGATCGAATCGTCGCGCATGTTTTATCCCGGATACGTACTCGTGGAAATTGAATGCGACGAGAAAGGTCACATTCCCGATAATGTCTTCCACACGATCCGATCGACACCGAAAGTAACCGGTTTTGTCGGCGGCCAAAATCCGACGCCGCTAACCGCTCAGGAAGTCGATCAGATCGTCAACCAGCAAGCGGCGGCGGCTGAGAAACCTAAACCAAAGTTTTCATATTCCGCGGGAGAAACTGTTCGTATCAAATCGGGACCTTTCCAGAGTTTTACGGGCAAGGTTGAGGAGGTTAACGAGGACAAGTCCACCTTAAAGGTCACGGTGACGATCTTCGGACGATCTACGCCGGTGGAATTGAATTTTCTCGATGTCGAGAAGGTGACGTTTACGGAAGAAGAATAATGGCAAAGAAAGTTTCAGGTTATATCAAGTTGCAGGTTCCCGCGGGCAAAGCGAATCCAGCGCCGCCGATTGGGCCGGCCCTCGGTCAGCATGGCGTGAACATTATGGAGTTCTGCAAGGCCTTTAATGCCAAGACGGCGCAGATGGATCCCGACATGAAAATACCGGTCGTGATCACAGTTTATGCTGATCGTTCGTTCACCTTTGAAACGAAGACGCCGCCCGCTGCTGATTTGTTGAAGAAAGCTGCCGGCATTACGACAGGTTCTGGTAGTCCGAAAAAGGAAAAGGTCGGCACGGTCTCTCGCGCGAAGGTCGAAGAAATCGCGAAAACGAAGATGCCTGATCTGAATACGACGAATCTCGAAAGCGCCATTCGCACAATCGAAGGAACGGCGCGACAAATGGGACTCACGGTGGAATAGATTGCGGATTTCGGATTGCGAATTTTGGATTAGGGAAAGACGCAATCATCTGAACAAGAAAGGGAGCGAGAGGATAAGAGAATGGAATTCGAAAGCGGCAGGTAATCCGCAATCTGAATTCCCCAATCAGCAATCCTCGTTGGAACCTCTGGAGTTGGGAAATGAAGAAACACGGAAAGAAATATCGCACGGCTGCTGAAAAGATCGAACCCGCGCATAAGTACACATTAGAGGAGGCAGTCAAGAAGCTGAAAGAGGTTGCTTTCGCGAAGTTCGACGAAACAGTTGAGCTAACCGTTTGGCTTGGCGTCGATCCGCGCAAAGCCGATCAATTGGTGCGCGGCACACTCGTTCTGCCTCACGGGCTCGGCAAATCAAAGAGTGTGGTTGTGATTGCGCAGGGCGAGAAGCTAAAGGAAGCCGAAGAAGCCGGCGCTGATTTTGTTGGCGGCGAAGACCTGGTCACTAAAATCAAAGGCGGGTGGCTCGATTTCGATGCGGTTGTTGCGACACCGGACATGATGCGACTCGTAGGCGGGCTCGGCAAGGTGCTCGGACCGCGCGGCCTGATGCCGAATCCCAAGACCGGCACGGTCACGTTCGATGTGAAAACTGCGGTCAAAGAGACCAAGGCCGGCAAGGTTGAATATCGAGTCGACAAGACTGGCGTCATTCATACGGCGGTCGGCAAAGTCTCGTTCGACGAGAACAAAATTGCCGACAACGCACGCGCTCTGATTGAAGCTGTGGCGAAGGCCAAGCCATCTACGGCCAAGGGCAAGTATATGAAGAAGATTAATCTTGCGGCGACGATGAGTCCCGGCGTACTGCTGGACGAGGCTGCGTTTGCCAGATGATTTTGAGGAGTCAGGGATGAAGAACAGAGAACAAAAGCAGAAAGACCTCGACGCCCTCGCTGAACAATTCAGGCAGGCGAATGCCGCGATGCTGGTCAGCTTCAAGAACATGACCGTGGCTAAGGATCAAGAACTGCGACGGCAACTTCGTGAAGCGGGTGTCAGTTACGCTGTCGTGAAGAACACGCTGGCGCGTAAAGCTGCGGCCGGCACTCCTTTGGAGCAGATGGCTGACCACTTCAAAGGCGTGACCGCCGTGGCGATCAGCACCACAGATCCGGTTGGATTGTCTAAAGCAATCGCGAAATTCAACAAGGCGAATCCCGACATTTTCAGCTTTAAAGTCGGCCTCGTCGAAGGTAAAGTTGTTGAGCTCAAGGAAGTCGAATCCATCGCCAATCTGCCATCGCGCGAGGAATTACTTTCGAAAGTATTATTCCTCGTCAATTGCCAGGCTCAGCGTCTGGTAACGGTGCTTCAGGCAGTGCCGCGCAATCTCGCGGTGGTGATGGATCAAGTTCGCGCCCAGAAGGAAGTGTAACGAAATGCGGAGTGAGGATTGCCGATTTCGGAATCAATGTTGAAATCCGCGCTCCAAAATGTAGTTTAACGCGGAATTCGGAATTAATGGACACTGCGATTTGAAAATCCGCAATCCGAAATCCGCAATCCGAAATCGAGTTTAACGGCCGTCGCTTTCGTCAGTGGACGGTCAGGCGAAAGGCAACGATCGCGGCGATGCAACCGCGGCGGCGGCCGATACGATTCGCAAACCTTAGTTTGCGTACAGTGAATACAGGAGAACGTGATTAATCATGGCTGACATTCAGGGAATTGTGGATCAGATAAAGGACTTGACGTTGCTTGAGGCCTCCCAGCTCGTAAAGTTGATGGAAGAGACCTTTGGCGTATCGGCCGCAGCGGCGGTCGCGGCAGCACCCGCAGCGGGCGCGGCAGCCGGTGGTGGCGAAGCGGCGGCTCCCGCGGAAGAAAAGAGTGAATTCGACGTCATTCTTCAGGCCGCCGGGGGCAACAAGATCACCGTTATCAAAGTGGTTCGGGAAGTTACCGCGTTGGGTCTGAAGGAAGCGAAAGATCTGGTGGAGGCCGCTCCCAAGGCGGTCAAGGAAGGTGTCTCGAAAGAAGAAGCTGAGACCATCAAGCAGAAGCTTACGGACGCGGGCGCGACAGTAGAAGTCAAGTAGGGGCGAGTCGCGAAATCAAAATGGAGTTTCGTGCCGCGGGTGGCCGAAACTCGTAAACCTTTTGTCCGCTTGACACTTCGATGTTCGGCGGTTAGATTTAGGGAGTATTGAGGCGCTGGCGTTACTCCCCAAAATTTGGAAAGACGTAATCGCTTTTCATTCAAGAAAGCGGTCAGGGCGTTCTGCGCTCTGACCGCGTACACGTGTCTTTCGGTCCGAAAATTTGCGCCGGCCGATATTTGGTAATTAAAGGACGGTTGCCACGGGAAGCAACCGCGCAACGATAGGGAGCATTCATGTCTGCAAACTTGCTTGAAACAATAAAGCCGGGCCTGGGACGGCGGACCAGCCGCGCTCCAGAACGTCAGGACTTTTCGAAGATTAAGACGGCGGTCCCGATTCCAAACCTGATCGAAATTCAGCGCGAATCATACAACCGCTTTTTGCAAATGGATCTGTTGCCGGAAGAGCGCGAGAGCACCGGCTTGCAGTCGGTCTTCAAGTCCGTGTTCCCAATTTCCGATTTTCGCGAGACGGCAACGCTCGACTTTGTCGAATATCAAATCGGCAACTGGCAATGTAAGTGCGGCAACCTTGAAGGACTGCGCTACCTGCGGGCGGCCTGTAAAAACTGCGGCGCCAGCATCAAGGTCGATCCGTTGCGTCCGGGCGAAACGCTCTGTCACGTTTGCGGCACATTTAATTCAGTCCGTCCCGAACTTTGCTCGAATTGCGGCGAGCCGGTCGGTCTCAAGCATAAACACGATCAGCAGGAATGTCAGGAACGAGGTATGAGTTACAGCGTGCCGCTGAAAGTGAAGATTCGTCTGACCGTATTTGATAAAGATCCTGATACCAATCTGAAGTCGATTCGCGACATCAAGGAAGAGGAAGTCTTCTTCGGTGAAATTCCTTTGATGACCGATAACGGCACCTTCATAATCAACGGAACTGAGCGCGTGATTGTTTCCCAGCTCCATCGCTCGCCGGGAGTGTTTTTCAAACGCGGTCAGCTTTTCGTCGCTAAAATAATTCCTTACCGCGGCTCGTGGGTCGAATTTGAATACGATCAGAAAAACCTGCTTTACGTTCGGGTTGGCAAGCGGAAGTTTCTTGCCTCGATCTTTCTGCGGGCGTTGGGCGTGTGGCTGAATTCGAGCTTCAACAGTAAATCGTTCGGCGGCGACTCGCAATTGGAAGAAGCAGTAAAGAACGCATCTTTCACCGATGAAGATCTTCTGCGCGCGTTCTACGTCGTAGACGAAGTGCGCCTCGATGACGGCCGCTTGATGGTTCAGGTCCCCGAGTCAGGTCGAACGAATCTCGTCGGAATGAAGGTTGATTTCGAAATTAAGGGCCGCGGCCCTGATCCGATTGTGAGAAAAGGGAAGGAGATAACGCGCACCTCGCTGGAAGGCTTGCGCAAGGCAAACATCGGCGAAGTCGAGATCGAGCCATCGCAGTTTGAAGGCGCTTATGCGGTAGGAGACGTCGTCAACACGGAAACCGGTGAGGTGGTGGTCGAGGCCAACAACGAAATTACCGCGACGAAGCTGCAGGAGATCGCTGAAAATGGCGTGCAGAGCTTCTATATCTTTTTCCCTGAAGGAGACGACGTCGGCGTTGTCGTTTCGCAGACACTCAAGAAGGACACGATCAGCAAGCCCGTCGATGCGCTGCTTGAGATCTATCGCAAGATGCGGCCCGGTGATCCGCCCACCGTGCAAACCGCATATCGGCTTTTGGAAGGGATGTTTTTCGATCCGCGTAAGTTCGATTTTTCGCGCGTCGGCCGCTTGAAATTCAACATCAAGATGGGCAAGCCGGAAATGGAAAGGATCGAAGATCCCTTGCTGGCTGCCAGGGATTTCTTTGAAGTTGTTTCGTACGTCTTGAAAATGCGGCGCAACCCCGTCGATGACGAGAAGCGGCCGATTTACCAGGCGGACGACATCGATCATCTCGGCAACCGACGTGTCCGCGCCGTTGGCGAGCTGCTGGAAAATCAGTTTCGCATCGGTCTCGAGCGCATGGAGCGCGCCATCAAAGAGAAGATGTCGATCCATCAGGAGATGCAGACGACGATGCCCCGCGATCTCATTAACGCCAAGCCGGTTACGGCGGCGGTGCGTGAGTTCTTCGGATCTTCGCAGTTGTCGCAGTTCATGGATCAGACAAATCCGTTGTCCGAGATCACGCACAAGCGGCGTCTCTCGGCGTTGGGCCCGGGAGGCTTGAGCCGCGAGCGCGCCGGATTCGAAGTGCGCGACGTGCACCCGACGCACTACGGCCGCATTTGTCCGATCGAAACTCCTGAAGGTCCAAACATCGGGTTGATTTCCTCGCTGTCGTGCTACGCGCGCATCAATGAGTTTGGATTTATCGAAGCGCCATATCGCAAAGTCGTCGACGGCCGCGTCGTCGAATTTGTCCGCGTTATCAATGGCGGCGATACCAAATTCAAACCCGGCGATCACGTGCCGCAGGAGGATGTCGATCGCGCTAACAAGCGGGTGGGCGCCGATGGCGAAAAAGCGAGCTGCGAACCTTATCCGTTTTACCTGACGGCGTGGGAGGAAGACAAACACGTTGTCGGGCAGGCGAACATTGAACTGGATGAGAACGGTTACATCATCAACGAGCGCAATGCAGCACGAAAGGCCGGTGAATTCATCCTGGCGCGACGCGATGAGATCGAATATGTCGATGTCTCGCCTAAACAACTGGTTTCCGTGGCTGCCTCGCTGATTCCATTTCTCGAGAACGACGACGCGAACCGGGCGCTGATGGGATCAAACATGCAGCGGCAGTCCGTACCTTTATTGCGCGCGGAAGCACCTTACATCGGCACGGGCATGGAAGATGTCACCGCGCGCGATTCGGGCGCCGTGGTTATCGCGCGACGTGACGGCGTCGTCGATTATGTCGACTCTGAACGTATCATCGTGAAGGCTGATCACAACGTCGACGGCACCATTTCCCGCGAAGTGACGGCGGATATCTACACGCTGATTAAGTTCAAGCGATCGAACCAGAATACTTGTATCAATCAGCGGCCAATCGTTCACGTTGGCGAGCGCGTCACGAAAGGTCAGGTGATCGCCGATGGTCCTTGTACGGATCGCGGCGAACTGGCGTTGGGACGAAACGTACTGGTCGCGTTCATGCCCTGGCGTGGTTACAACTTTGAAGACGCCATTTTGGTTTCCGAGCGGCTGGTGAAGGACGACTACTATACGTCGATTCACATCGAAGAGCTGGAGATCGAAGCACGCGACACGAAACTTGGTCCGGAAGAGATCACCCGCGACATTCCGAACGTGGGCGAAAACATGCTGCGTGACCTCGACGAAAGCGGCATCATTCGGATCGGTGCGCAGGTTAAGCCCGGCTCGATTCTGGTTGGCAAGGTCACGCCAAAAGGCGAGACCCAACTGACCGCTGAAGAGAAACTGCTGCGGGCCATCTTCGGAGAGAAGGCAGCCGACGTTAAAGACGCCTCGCTCGTATGTCCTCCGGGCATCGACGGCACGGTCGTCGATGTTCAGGTCTTTACGCGCAAAGGTCAGGAAAAGGATCAGCGTTCACTGGCAATCGAACAGGGAGAAGAAGAGCGACTGCGTCGCGACCTGGAGGACGAAATTCGTATTCTTCACGAGCAGCGAGACGAGCGCATCTTCGAGCTGTTCGAGGGGCGCAAGCTCTCCGCGGACTTGACTGCCAACCGCGAGGTAGTCATCCCGAAGGGCGAGCCAATTACGCGCGAAATGCTCAAGCAAGTCGAGCCGAAAGCTCTGCGGAAGGCGCAGGTTGCGGGCTCGCGCGTCGATGCTGCCGGTGAAGTGAAAGAGTACGAGGATCGTACCGAGCGGCAGGTTCGCATTCTCTCAGATATCTATGAAGAAAAAATCGCCAAGCTGCGACAAGGAGACGAACTTTCACCGGGCGTAATCAAAATGGTGAAAGTTTTCATCGCCATGAAACGCAAGCTGTCGGTCGGCGACAAGATGGCTGGTCGTCACGGCAACAAGGGCGTGATCGCGCGCATTCTGCCGGAAGAAGACATGCCGTATCTGCCCGACGGAACTCCGGTCGAGATCGTTTTGAATCCACTGGGTGTTCCTTCGCGCATGAACGTGGGCCAGATTCTCGAGACGCACCTGGGTTGGGCCGCGCGTGTTCTGGGTCTGTATTTTGCGACACCCGTTTTTGACGGCGCTACCGAAGCAGAAATCAAAAAGCGGCTTGACGAGGCCGGCGCGCGAGCTCGCGAACTCGGCATCCCTGAGATCGTTAACGAATCAGGCAAGGCGGTTTTGTACGACGGACTCAGCGGCGAGCCGTTTGAACAGAAGGTGACCGTTGGCTACATCTACATGTTAAAGCTTTCGCACCTCGTCGACGACAAGATCCACGCTCGTTCAATCGGGCCGTACTCGCTGATTACGCAGCAACCGCTGGGCGGCAAAGCGCAATTCGGCGGACAGCGTTTCGGAGAGATGGAGGTGTGGGCGTTGGAGGCTTATGGCGCCGCCCATATCTTGCAGGAGCTGCTGACCGCGAAGTCCGACGACGTCGCTGGACGTTCGAAGATTTATGAAGCGATTGTGAAAGGCGAAGCCGACTTCGATCCCGGTTTGCCGGAATCGTTCAATGTCCTCGTCCGCGAACTGCAATCGCTTTGTCTTGACGTTGAGTTGGTAAAGAAAGACGGCGGCCCTGAGGAGCCGGTTGCCGAGCCACTAATCACCAGCGGAATATAAGATTGTGGATTGCGGAATTCGGATTGCGGATTTTTAAGAGGTATACAGAGTTCGCGATCATGAGAGCGAAATGAACAGTAATTGAGGATATAGGATTTCAGGTTGTGCGATGATTTCAAATCCGCAATCTGAATTCCGCAATCCGAAATGGAGAACAACGTGTTTCGATTCCAACAAGAGAAAACGCAACTCGCGCCTGATTTCGAAGCTATTCGTATTTCACTGGCATCCCCTGAAAAGATTCGCCAGTGGTCGCACGGTGAAGTGACGAAGCCCGAGACAATTAACTACCGTACGTTCAAGCCTGAACGCGATGGTTTGTTCTGCGCCCGTATCTTTGGGCCGGTAGCGGATTGGGAGTGTCTCTGCGGGAAATACAAGCGCATGAAACATCGCGGCGTGATCTGCGACAAATGCGGCGTCGAGGTCACCCAGGCGAAGGTGCGGCGTGAGCGGCTCGGCCATATTGATTTGGCCAGCCCCTGCTCGCACGTATGGTTCTTCAAGGGTCTGCCGTCTCGGATCGGCCATCTGCTGGACATTCCGTTGCGCGAACTCGAGAAGGTCCTCTATTTCGAGTCCTACATTGTCATCGATACGGGTGACGTGAAGGAACTGAAAGAGCGGGAGCTGCTCACCGATGAGCGCTATCGTGAACTGATGCGGGATTATCCGGGGCAGTTTGTCGCCAAGATGGGCGCCGAGGCGATCAAGGAATTGCTTTCGATGGTCAACATCGAAGAGCTGTCGGTGGAGCTGCGCCGCCGGATGCGCGAAGAGACTTCGCAGCAAAAGAAACTGAAGTTCTCGAAGCGCTTAAAGGTTGCGACTTCCTTCTTGAAATCGGGCAATCGTCCCGACTGGATGATTCTGGATGTTATTCCGGTGATTCCGCCCGAGCTGCGCCCGCTGGTACCGCTGGATGGCGGACGTTTTGCGACTTCTGATCTGAATGATCTCTATCGCCGCGTCATTAATCGCAATAACCGCCTGAAGAAACTCATGGAGCTGCGTGCGCCTGAAGTTATTGTGCGCAACGAGAAGCGCATGCTTCAGGAAGCGGTCGATGCGTTATTCGACAACGGCCGACGAGGTCGCGTGTTGCGCGGTGTGAATAATCGTCCACTGAAATCGCTTTCAGGAACTCTCAAGGGCAAGCAGGGGCGCTTTCGACAAAATCTGCTGGGCAAGCGCGTCGATTATTCGGGACGCTCGGTAATTGTAGTCGGTCCTGAACTCAAGCTGCATCAGTGCGGCCTGCCGAAGAAGATGGCCCTCGAGTTGTTCAAGCCTTTCATATACAACCAGCTCGAAAAGCAGCAACACGCGGCCACGATCAAGCAGGCGCGGGAAATGGTCGAGCGCCAGGAGCCGGTCGTTTGGGACATTCTTGAAGAGGTTATTCGCGAACATCCCGTGCTACTGAATCGCGCGCCGACGCTGCATCGACTCGGCATCCAGGCGTTCGAGCCGGTCCTGGTCGAAGGCAAAGCCATCAAGATTCATCCACTGGTCTGCACCGCATTCAATGCGGATTTTGACGGCGACCAGATGGCTGTCCACATTCCGCTTTCGCCGGAAGCGCAGATCGAGGCAGCCGTGCTGATGCTTTCGTCAAATAACATCCTCAGTCCGGCGAGCGGACAGCCGATCGCCGTGCCGTCGCAGGACATCGTGCTGGGCATTTATTACCTGACGCGGGACAAAGAAGGAGCGAAGGGCGAAGGCCGTGTGTTCGCTTCTATGGAGGAGGTCTTTCTAGCCCTCGATTCCAAGGACGTGACGACGCAGACACCCATCAAACTGCGCATCACGGGCGACTTAATTGATCTCACGCAGGAGCATGACACGCAGGACATCCTGCGCGGTTCGGTTCAGGAAGACGTGCGCCGAGTTATCAACACAACCGTCGGTCGCGTGATTTTCAACGACGCAATTCCCACCGGGTTGCCCTACATCAATGGCACGCTGCGTAAGAAGGGATTGCAATCGCTGGTTAACTATTCGCATATTCGGCTCGGTCATGAAATGACCGTCAAGATGCTCGACGATCTGAAGAACCTTGGCTTCTTGTATGCGACCAAGGCCGGGATCTCGATCGGAATTGACGATCTAGTCACTCCTCCATCGAAGCCTGAGATTGTCGGGAAGGCTGAGAAGGACGTAATTACCGTCGAACAGCAATATCGGGATGGCGTGATCACGAACGGAGAGCGCTACAACAAAGTCATCGCGATTTGGTCCGAAGC
>Ga0070697_100002789_pt1 | contig 13454 bp, 13 predicted proteins | sample KBSK1501metaG_FD_65475 | JGI IMG/M metagenome (GOLD analysis project Ga0070697, IMG submission 65475) | Corn, switchgrass and miscanthus rhizosphere microbial communities from Kellogg Biological Station, Michigan, USA - KBS K1-50-1 metaG | ecosystem: Host-associated > Plants > Roots >... | reverse complement strand
TCATGCAGTTCAGGGGCTGGGAGCAGACGAGCGTCCAGGATGTCCTCGACGAGCTTGAGGCGTCGCGCGGGGCCTTCTATCACTACTTCGATTCGAAGCAGGCGCTGCTCGAGGCGGTGATCGAGCGAATGGTTGAGCAGGCGTTGGCGACGGTCGAGCCGGTCGTCAAGGATTCGAAGCTCGGGGCCATCGAGAAGCTGCAGGGCGTATTCAGCACCATCGGACGGTGGAAGACGGACAGAAAGCAGCTTGTCCTTTCCCTGCTGACGGTGTGGATGTCGGACGACAACGCGATCGTGCGCGAGAAGTTTCGACGCACGATGGTGCGCCGCATGGAGCCGACGCTGGCGCCGATCATCAGGCAGGGCATCGAAGAGGGCGTGTTTCAGACGGCGTCAGCGGATCAGACGGCGCGCGTCTTCGTGATGCTGCTGCTGGGGCTGCAGGACATCGCCACGGAAGTCTTCCTGGATCGCCAGGCGGGACGCATCGAGCTGGCCGACGTGGAGCGAACCTTCGCCAGCTACGCAGAGGCTTTCGAGCGGGTGCTCGGCGCTCCCGCCGGGTCCATCAAGTTGATCGACCGACACGTTCTACGCGCCTGGTTTGGGTAAGGAGGGGCCATGACGGCCATCATCGAAGTCAAGAGCCTCAGCAAGAGCTACGGCGGGAAGAGAGGCATCGTCGACGTGTCGTTCGAGGTCGCTGAAGGCGAGGTCTTTGGGTTCCTCGGACCCAACGGCGCGGGCAAGACGACGACGATCCGCATCCTCATGGCGCTCATCCGTGCCGACAAAGGCATGGCCCGCATCGCGGGCCGTGACTGCTGGGATGACTCGGTCGCGATCAAGCGCCTGATCGGATACGTGCCTGGGGAGCCGGCTCTGGATCCGAACCTGACGGGCGGGCAGATCCTCGAGTATTTCGCGCACTTGCGGGGCGGCGTCGACCAGGGGTATCTGAAGGGCCTGGTCGAGCGGTTCGAGCTGGACACCAGCCGGAAGTTTCGGCAGTACTCGACGGGCAACAAGAGAAAAGTGGTGTTGATCCAGGCCTTCATGCACCGGCCGCGCGTGCTCATCCTCGACGAGCCGACCAGTGGGCTCGACCCGCTGAACCAGCTCGAGTTCGACAACCTGGTCAAAGAGGCGCGTGACGAGGGGCGCACGGTGTTCCTCAGCTCGCATGTCCTGAGCGAGGTCGAGAAGACGTGCACCCGCGTCGGCATCATTCGCGAGGGCACGCTCGTGCGCATCGGCGACATCGCGGACCTGAAAGACATCAAGCGCTACGAGATCACGATCCATTTCGCGCGGCCGGTGCCGGCGGAGATGTTCGCGAGGCTGGAGGGGGTCGCTGACGTCGAGCAGCTGGAAGACGGGTCGGCGGTGCGGCTGGCGATGCAGGGTTCGGCGGATGCCGTGATCAAGGCCGCGGCGCAGTACCCCGTCGTGTCGCTGACCAGCTACGAGCCGAGCCTGGAGGACATCTTCCTTCGCTACTACGAGAGCGACGGCAGCGCCCCGAAAGAGGCGGCTCGTGTTTAGGAGCATCTTCCTGAAGACGCTGCGGGATTATCGGGTCGCGATCCTCGGGTGGGGCATTGGCATGGGCCTGGTCATCGTGTCGCCGATGGCGAGCGTGGCCGCGCTGATCAGCACGCCCGCGCAGCGCGCGGCGCTGGCCGGCCTGGCCGCGCAGTTCGCGTGGAACGCGGACCCCATCGCCGCCGACACGGTGGGGGGATACGCGACGTTCAAGATCGGGATCTTCGTCTTCCTGATCTGCGTGTGGCCGCTGCTCGCGGCGAGCCGCATGCTGCGCGGAGAGGAAGATCGCGGATCGCTGGACGTCCTGCTTTCCGTGCCTCGGAGCCGCGCGCAGGTCGCTGTCCAGAAGGTGGCGGCGATGTGGACGGCGCTCCTCGCCATGGCGCTGATCATCGGCGTCCTCGCGTATCTCGGTGGCCGCGCTTTCAAGGCCGACTTCGGCCTGGACGGCGGCCTGCTGTTCGGGCTCGACCTGGCGCTCATCTGCGCGGTGTTCGGCGGCATCGCGCTGCTGGTGTCGCAGTTCACGCCCGAGCGCGGCCCGGCGGCGGGGATCACCGGCGCGCTGCTCGGCATCTTCATCGTCGTCGACATGGTCCACCGCGTGATCCCGAACACGGACTGGTTCTCGCGGCTGTCGCCGATCTACTACTACAACCTGAGCAAGCCGCTGCTCCCCAGCTATGGCGTGAGCGTGGGCGGACTGCTCGTGCTGCTCGGGCTGGCGGTGGTCCTCAGCGCGGCCGGGATCTGGCTGTTCGCGAGGCGCGACGTGGGCGCGACGGTCAGGCTGCCGGCCTGGCCGCGACTCCCGCAGGGAGCCGCCGCGCCGGTGCGCGCGCTGCCCGCAACGGACTGGTCGCTGCGCTCCGTGTACGCGCGCAGCCTCGGCACCATCGCGTGGCCCACCTTCTGGTGGACGCTGGGCTTTGCCGCTTTCGCGGCCTGGGAGATCGTGGCAGTCCACCAGCTGGCGGGCAAGCTAACGACCATCCTCGCCAGCGACCCCAACGGGCGCGCGCTCCAGGTCCTGCAGTCCGTGGGCGGCAAGGCGAGCGGGCTGGACGCGCTCCTGCTCGGCGCGCTGTTCGAGCTGCTGCCGGTGCTGCTGATGGCGTTCGCGGTCACCCAGGTCAACGGGTGGACCGCCGACCAGGACGACGGCCGGCTGGAGATCGTGCTGTCGACGCCCCAGCCGCGGGTCAACGTCCTCCTCGGGCGCTTTGCCGCGCTCGCCACCGCGACTGTCGTCGTGGGGGTCGTGACGCTGGCGGCGTCCGGGGTCGCGATCGCGGTCAGCGGCGTCTCGCTCGACACCACGAACCTGGCCGAGGCGATCCTCGGCATGATCCCGCTGGGCCTCCTCATCGCCGCCATCGGCTACCTGGCGGCGGGATGGCTCAGGACCGCGGCCGACACAGGGCTCATCAGCTTCCTGCTGGCGGCGTGGTTCTTCATCAGCTTTGTGGGCCCGGACCTGAAGTGGTCCGAAGCGACGCTGCGTCTTTCGCCCTTCTACTACTACGGCACACCGCTCCTGCACGGGCTGCAGCTCGGCAACATCGCCGTCGTGGTCGCGGTGGGGGCGGTGGCGCTCGCGCTGGCCTCGCTGCGTTTCGCGCGCAAGGACATCGCGGTCTAAGACTGCCGAGAACTTACACATTTCTTACAGCGGCTCCACCAGGGCCGCACTAGCGTTTGCCTCCCCAGCCAGGGGTGTGCCTGGGGTTCAGATTCGGGAGGGAGCAAGATGAAGAAGGCCCTGGTGGCAGCTGTCCTGGCGGTCGGGATCATGGTCGCGTCGCCGGCGCCGGCCGGGGCGTGGGCCAGTTTCTGCGACTGGGACCCGCTCGTCCTCGTCGTCACGCCCGGGGGCCACGTCGTGCCTGTGTACGACAGCGTCTGGACGTCGAGCCCGCTCGACCTCGGCCTGCCCCTCGAGAGCTACACCGTGTCGCGCGTCTACGCTTCGAACGGCGCGCCGCAGACGCTGGTCGACATGTCGATCTACGTCCCCACGGGCCTCCTCTTTCGCTACAACGTGACTGACGAGGTGACGTCAGGGCTGCTCGGCACGGGCAAGGTGTACGCGATCAAGAGCGGCACGAGCGGCAGTGCCGTCCATCTGAAGTTCGTCCTGGCTACGGCCTAGGTCGCCATGGCGCCGCGCCAGCGGTCGGAGCTGTACCGGCTGGGTGTGGGAGCGGTGGCGGCGGGGATCCTCGCCGCCACCTTCGGCCGGCTGCTGCACAGCCACGTCGACTGGTGGGTTATCGCGTCGCTGGCCGTCGCCGGCGTTCTGGCGCTGGCCTTCCCCCTGCAGCTGAACCTCAGCACCAAGATGAGCGTCGCCTCGGCGGTGTTCTTCGCCGCGGTCCTGCTGCTGCCCGTGTGGCAGGCGGCGGCGTTGGTCGCCGTGCTGCAGGACGTGGACATCGTGCGCACCGCGATCAAGCGCACGCGCGCCACGCGTGAGCGCCCCCCGCTGCGCGCGATCGGCCTCAGCCTCCTGTTCAACGGCGGGCAGGCGTATCTCTCGGCGCTGGCCGCCGGACTGGTGCTGAGCGCGCGCGGGGTGTCGGCCTGGAGCGGGCTGCGCGGGTCGGCGGGCGACCTGGCCCTGATCGGCGCGGCGTTGGTGATGTACGCGGTCAACATCGGCCTGGTCTCGACCGCGGTCGCACTGGGAACGTCGCGCAACCCGATCGCGCACGTTCGCACGACGCACCTCACGCTGCTGTTCCAGTCGGCGTGCCTGTACGTGCTCGGCGCGGCGGTCGCGTTCCTGTCGGTGCGGTTCGCGTGGCTGCCTCTGCTCGGCATAGTGCCCGCGGTGCTCGTGTACCACTCGCTGCGCCAGCGCATCCAGATGCGCCACGAGGCGCTGCGAGCCATGGAAAGAATGGCCGACGAGGTCGACCGGCGCGATCCATACACGTTCCAGCATTCGCTGCGCGTCGCCGTCTACGCCCACGCGATCGCGCGCAAGCTCGGCCTGAGCCCGTCCGAGATCGAGCTCGTCGAGGTGGCGGCGAAGGTGCACGACATCGGCAAGATCCGCATCCCCGACAGCGTCCTGCTCAAGCCCGGCAAGCTGACCCCGGAGGAGCGCCGCGTGATGGAGAAGCACCCGCGCCTGGGCTACGACATCCTGCGTCCGTTCTCGGAGTACGAGAAGGTGCTGGACCTGGTGCTCAGCCACCACGAGCGGTACGACGGCCTCGGCTACCCGAACGCGACGGTGGGCCGCCGCCTGCTCCTCATCGCGCAGGTCATCCCGGTGGCCGACTCGCTCGACGCTATGACGTCGGCGCGTGCCTACCGGCCGGCGCGCGCGTGGGATGCGGCGCTCGAGGAGCTGCGTCGCGGCGCGGGGACGCAGTGGAACCCGCAGGTGGTCGAGGCGGCGGTCGTGGCACTGCGGCAGGACGTGCCCGTGAAGGCGATCGTCACCGTGGCCGCGATGGCCTAGGGCCGCACCGCTCCGAACGCCACGTCCCGCTCCTCGCCTGGGGCCAGAAACTCGAGCAGGCGCCGCGCCTCTTGTTCGACCGCCTGCTTCTCCGTGCGGGTGAACGCCTTCACGAACGGCGAGACGGTCAGGCCGGGCCGGCCGGGCGTCCACATCGCGCGGACGAAACCGTCGACCAGGACACCCCCCTGCAGCACGCCGGCGCTGTTGAACATCCCGAGGTGACGGCCGCGCGGCATGATCCGCGTGCGGTCTGCGTGGGCGAGCAGGATGTTGTCGTAGTCGGGGAGGAAGCGCACGGGCGCCTCGGTGTCGCCGGGCGGGCGCGGCGCGCTGGGGAGGTCGAAGAGCTCGGGGCCGCCCTCGGTGCGGAACGTCTCGAGCTTGGGGCGCAGCTTCTCGAACGCCGGGCGGAAGGCCAGGCCGGACCACGCGCGCATGTCGGCTGGTGAGGCCGGGCCGAAGGCGGCCAGGTAGCGCGTGACCAGACGCTCTGGCGTGATGGCCGGGCCCGGCGAACGCCCGAGCCAAGCGTCGAACGTCGTCAGCGTCACCGGCCCGGACGCCCGCCAGATGCCGCGCGGCGTGGTGAAGACCAGCGGCACCATGTAGCGCACGCCGTACGCCATGGCGAGCGAGTCGCGGCCGGGGAACCGCTCGCCCAGCATGCGCGCCAGCTCGGCCACGGTGCGCGGCTTCTCCGCCATGATCTCGCGGCCCGGCTCGCGGATCGCCTTCAGGTCGGCCTCGGTCATGCCTTTGCCCCAGGGGCTGCCGCGCAGGAAGCCTCGCTCGGCCAGGGGCGTGAACAGCGGCTTGAGGGCGAACGCGTCGCGCGTGGTGACCAGGTGGATGGTGTTGCGCATGAGCGAGATGCGCACGGCGCGCCGCGTTTCCACCAGGCGTGAGAGCTCCTCGTGGCGGAAGCCTGCGAGGCGCGTCCACAGGCCGACGTAGGGGAGGTTCGGCGCCTGCGCCTGCATGCCCACGAGACGCTCGATGGTGGAGGTGGCGGACGCGCGGCGGCGCTCGAGGAGGAGCTGGCGCGCCAGCAGGGCGCGGTTCAGCGCCCGGCGGTCGAGTGTTGGGGCGGGGGGAGGCACCCTGTAATTTCAGCCCCTCCGGCGCCTGCGGCGCCACCTCCCCATGAATGGGGAGGAACGCTGAGCGTTTCAGCCCCTCCGGCGCCTGCGGCGCCACCTCCCCATGAATGGGGAGGAGAGGCTAGAGGCCCGCCTGCAGCCTGGCCTTCTCGCCCGCCTTGCGCATCCGGTCGAATCGCTTGCGCAAGGCCTTGCGGCGCTGCTCTCCCCTGTCGGGGTCCAGGAAGTACGTCGCCGCCGCCGCCAGGCCGATCCACATCATCAGGCGCGCAGGCCTGTATCTCAGGAACATCACCTAGAGAACGTGTCCGGTACCGCTGCGTACTTGACGCAGATTCGGGCAGGTGTTAAATCCGAACCACTTTCTTTTGGGGGAGGGAAGCACATGAGCGCACAGAGTCCTTCGGGTACGGCGGGCCAGCTCCAGCGCGACGCGGTCGGTCTGGCCCCGGTCCTGTTCCAGTCGATCACCCACATGGCGCCGGCGGCGGCGGTGGCCTTCTCGATCATCTTCGCCACGCCATACGCGGGCGGCTCGACGCCGCTGGCGGTCGTGCTGGCCCTGGTCGCCTGCTTGATGGTCGCGATCAGCATCGGCCAGCTGGCGAAGCACCTGCCGTCCGCCGGCGGGCTGTACACCTACAGCGCCCGCGGCCTGCACCCGACGGTGGGGTACTTCGTGGCCTGGGGGTTCATGCTCGCGGAGCCGATCGTCGCGCCGCTCCTCTACATCGTCTTCGGCAACGTCCTCAACGTCTACCTGAACAACCACTTCGGCACACCGTTGTGGTTGTGGGCGCCTTTCGCAGCGGTCGCGGGCATCGGCGTGTGGGCGCTCGTCTACCGTGGCGTCCGCCTCTCGACCGAGACGGGCGTCGCCCTCGGGGCGTTCGAGATCGTGGTCTTTCTCGCGCTGGGGATCACCCTCATCGTCGCCGCGGGGTCCAGCAACACGCTGGCGGTCTTCGGCCCCAGCACGGGCAACTCGTCCGGCCTGGGCGGCGTGTTCGCCGGCATGGTCTACACCGTGCTCGCGTTCATCGGCTTCGAGGCGTCCGCGCCGCTGGGTGAGGAGGCGAAGGATCCGCGGCGCACGCTGCCGCGGGCCGTCATCCTCTCGTGCGTCCTGGTCGGCGTCTTCTACGTCATCTGCTACTACGGCGCGACCGTCTACTTCGGGCCCGACAAGGTGGGCGACCCGAAGAACGGTTTCCTCGCCTTCAACGGTGGGGACCCGTGGGACGGGCTCGCGGCCAAGCTGTGGGGCCCGTTCGCGATCCTGGTCCTGCTCGCGATCCTCAACAGCGCGTTCGCCAACTCGAACGCGGGCGCCAACGCGGCGACGCGGGTCGGCTACGCGCTGGGCCGCGTGGGCGTCCTGCCGCGCCAGCTGGCGCGGGTGCACCCGCGCTTCAAGACTCCGTACGTCGCGATCCACGTGCAAGGCGCGCTGGGCATCGCCGTGGCGCTCGGTCTCGGCGCCGCGCTCTACAACACCGGTTCGGCGCCAGGTCCGCTGAATGCATTCGCCCTGCTCGGCACCATCGCCACGATCATCGTCGTCGGCATCTACATCCTCACCAACCTGGCCAACATCGTCTTCTACCTGCGCGAGCAGCGCGCCGAGATGAACGTGCTGTGGAACCTCATCGTGCCCGCGCTCGGGATCCTGATCTTCATCCCGGTCCTGATCGCGGCGTTCGGCATCGACTTCGGCGGCCTGGGCATATCGCCTCTGAGCCCGCCCGCCAACGCCGCGCCATGGGTCGTGGTGGCGTGGATGCTGCTCGGCGTGATCCTCTTCGTCTACCTGTCGAACCGGAGGCCGGCAGCGATCAAGGAGACGGCGACGACCTTCATCGAGGCCGAGGTATGAGAAAGGGGGGCGCCCGGGGCGCCCCCCTTTGCCGTTTGCCTGAGAGTTAGGCGGTGCCGAAGATGTCCGAGTTGCCGAACGCGGCTGGGCAGTCGGTCAGCGGGGACGGCCGCGCCACGGTCCCGGGAGCGGCGCGCAGCGACATGCGCCAGGCGTCGATCGCCGGGCAGTCGGCCGCGTTGCGGGCGTCGTTCCAGACGGCCGCCCCGTACGTGCGGCTGGCCGTCGCGTAGACGTAGTCACCGAGGAACTCGCCGACCAGGTTGTTCTGGCTCGAGCCTCGCGGGTCGCCGGAGGCGCCGCGGTGGATCTCGGTGAACGCTCCGGTTCCGCTCGAGCCTACCGAGGCCTTCACGAAGACCCCGACCAGGCTGCGAGGGTCGGTTGTGTTGTTGCGGTACGGCGTCGTGAACGCGTTGTAGACGACGTACACGTTCTTGCCGTCGGGCGAGACGGCGGGAGCGGTGTAGTAGCCGTGATCGGTCGCCCCAGTTTCGACCGCGCGTGGGGTCGACCAGTTGTTGCCGCCGTCAGCGGACTCGGTGAAGAAAACGTGCTGCTGATTGATGCTGCCGCTGACGTAGCTCATGACGATCCGGTTCGTCGCGTCGACTCCGGTCGGCGCGCCGTTGGCGATGTCGACGCTGGGCGCGGGAGCAAGGTCGCTGCGCGCGCCGGCGATGCCGTCGATGGTCGGCCGGCCGAGGACAGGGTCGAAGAGGCCGGGCTGGGTCACGGGACCCGCGACAGGGGTCGGGCTGGACCACGAGCCGCCGCCGTTGGTCGACGTCGACATGAGCTCGAAGCTCGCGTGGCCGCCTGACGAAACCGTGCCGATGCCGAAGACGTACGCGGTGCCGTCGCTGGCGGTGCGGACGGTGCAGCCGTCGACCGGGTTGCGCTGGCCGTTGTTGGCCGCAGCGCCGATTGGGTGCGGCGAGCTCCAGGTTTCGCCGCCGTCGGACGAGACGGCTACCTGCAGCTGCGCCGGCGCGGCGTTGCCCTTCTCCTGGCCGACGAAGTTGGCCCAGCAGACGTAGACATTGCCGAAGAAGGGGCTGGAGGAGGCGTTGTCGGCCCAGATCTGCTCCTTGTCAGAGAAGGTCGTCTGGTTCTGGTGGGAGATCAGCACCGGCTGCTTCCAGGCGCTCTTGACGCCGGCCGCCGCGGCCTGGACGTTGTCGGTCCTCGAGACGGCGATGGCCTCGAAGCCGTTGAACACGGTCTCGCCGTTGCCGGTGGGGAAGTTCGAGGTCAAGTTCGAGTAGTAGAGACGCGAGCCGTTGGCCCAGCTGAAGCCGTTGGCGCCCGGCCGCGGTCCGAAGGCGAGGCCGGGGTCGCCGTCCGCGACGAGGCCGTTCTCGAAGTAGAACGGCAGCGTGCCGATGGGGCCCACGGTCGGCGTGCACGGGCCGGACTTGCAAGCCCGCGCGCTCCAGCCGGTGTAGGTCGGCTGCGTCCAGGTCTGGCCGGAGTCGAACGAGAAGTAGATCCCGGACACTCCGATGCCGGGGGTGAACGGACACCGGGTGCCGTTGCAGCCCTGCTCGTCGATCTCGTCGTTGCTGCCCGCGGCAAGGACGTTCGGCGCGTGGGCGTCGTTGGCCATGGCGGGCTCGTTCTGCTTGTTCTGCGAGAACGGCGTCGTCGGGCTGCCGTTCGTGACGTTCGTGTCGCCGGACGCGAGCACTGTGGTCGCCGCGAGGATCAGGCACGCGGCAGCGACCGGGATTGCCGAGAGTTTCGTCATGGACACACCCCCAAAGATGACCGAGCCGACGAATGCTGTCCGGGCAGTCTAACCATGAAGGGATCCTGAAGACAAACCGCGAATTGGAAGCCTCCCCAGATCGGCTAGGTTTTGGTGTGGTGACCCGCCGCGGCCTGCTCCTCTTTGCCGCCATGTGCGTGATCTGGGGCATTCCATACCTATTGATCCGCGTCGCCGTGGGCGAGTTGTCGCCGGCCACGCTGGTGTTCTTGCGGACGGCCATCGCCGCCGTGATCCTGCTGCCGCTGGTTATGGCGCGCGGCGGGCTGCGGCCGCTGGCCGGCCGGTGGATCGCACTGGTGGCGTTCGCGGCCGTCGAGGTGGCCCTGCCGTGGCTGATGCTGTCCAACGCGGAGACGCACATCACCAGCGCGCTCGCCGGGCTGCTGGTGTCCGCGGTGCCTCTGGTCGGCGTGATCATCGCGACCGCGCTCGGCAACCGCGAGCACCTGGGCGCGGCGAGCCTGTCCGGTCTCCTGCTGGGACTGGTCGGTGTGGCGCTGATCGTCGGCTTCGACCTGCGCGCGTCGAGCACCGTGGCGCTGGGCGAGATGGCGCTGGTGGTGGTCGGCTACGCGGTGGGGCCGGCGATCCTGTCCCGTTATCTGAGCGGCGTGCCTTCAGTCACGGTGATCGGAGCCGCGCTCGCGCTGTGTGCGATCGCGTACGCGCCGGTGGCTTTCGTGCAGCGTCCGCACGAGCTGCCTGGGCTCTCAGTGATTGGCGCCGTGGCGGTGCTCGCGGTGGTGTGCACCGCGCTCGCATTTCTTCTGTTCTTCGAGCTGATCGCTGAGATCGGACCGGTGCGTGCGACCGTGATCACGTACGTCAACCCGGCGGTGGCGGCGATCCTCGGCGTGACGGTCCTGCGCGAGAGCCTGACGTTCGGCATGGGCCTCGGCTTCCTGCTCGTGCTCGCGGGTTCGACGCTTGCGACGCGCCGCCGGGCGCCCGCCTTGGCCCCCTCGAGGGTGCCCGAGGCGCAGGCCGGAGAGGCCCTATGATTGCCTTGGCCGGAGCGCGGTGTCCCGGGCCTGGGGAGGTCCGGGTAGCAGGTTTGCGGAGGAGATGGAGAATGCAGGCTGCCTTCGACGCGACTGTCCTGAAGCAGATCGAGTCCGAAGTCCGGTCGATCAAGGCCGAGTACCACGGCCGCGTTCCCGAGGAATCCATCGACATGGTGGCGGGCGAGTCGATCCAGCGCCTGAAGGGCTCTCGCGTGCCGCAGTTCGTACCTTTGTTTGTCGGCCGGTTCACACGCGAGCGCCTGCGGGAGCTGGTCGCCGCCGGGAGCCCGCCCGAGCGCGAGAAGAGCTCGATCGCCTCGTAGGCGTGCGGCGCCACCGGGCGCCGGCGATCCTGATGCGATGGACCTGACCAACGACAGCTACGTGATCTCCATCGCCGGCAAGGGCTGGGCGGAGCGCTACTACCGCGACGCAGACGGCTGGGTGAAGGAATCGGCTCGCGGACGGATCTTTCGCGCCACCGCGGAGCAGGTGCTGAACCACGTGCTGCCGGCGCTGGCGGGCGTGAAGCCGGGGCTGGCGATCAAGGTCGAGCACCGCATCTAGGCGTCGCCGCTAGAGGCGGACGCGCGGGTCGATCACGGGATAGAGCAGGTCGACCAGCAGGTTGCCCAGGCCGATGAGGACGATGTAGTAGACGGCGACCCCGACCGCGGTCGTGTAGCTGCGGCTGAGGATCGAGCCGATGAGCTCGTGGCCGAGCCCCGGGACGGCGGTGAACTGCTCGATGACGAGGGAGCCGGTGATGAGCGTGGTGATGACAGGTCCGAGTATCGAGAGTACGACGATGAGCGCGTTGCGCAGCTCGTGGACCCACAGGACGCGATCATCGGTCAGGCCCTTGGCCCGCGCGGTCGTCACGTAGTCCGTGCGGGAGACGTCGAGGATGCTGGCGCGCGTGTGCCGGGCGATGTAACCGAGGAAGGGAAGGCCGAGGGCGAGCGACGGGAAGAGGATCTGGGCGCCCTGGCAGCACGGGCCGGGATCGTAGTAGACGACGCCGCCGGTGAACTGGTACAGGAACCCCGTCAGGACGATGATCAGGACGAAGGCCCAGACGAAGTTGGGCATCGAGTAGACGAGGAGCGCGGCGCTGACGAGGCCGCGGTCCCACCACGTGTTGGCTTTCTGCGCCGCGATCATGCCGATCGCGACCCCGCCGACCACTGCGATCACGGTCGCGAGGAGGCCGATCTTGCCGCTGAGCACGGCCTCGGGTTGGAGGGTGCGGGCCAGGTCGCCGTTGACGATGCGCGCCAGCAGGCGGACGTACTGGATGGGCAGGGGCAGGTCCAAGCCGAGGCGGTGCAGTCCTTGCTCGTACTGGAGGGGGGTCTGGTGGCTCTCCCGGGCGACCGGGTCGCCGGGGAGGAAGTGCAGGGCCGAGAACATGACGAGGGAGCCGACGAGCGCGCTGACGGGGATAAGCAGCACGCGACCCGCGAACCGTAGGAGAGCTTGCCCCAACAATTTTGGTGGACCTGAGGGGATTCGAACCCCTGACCTCGTGAGTGCGATTCACGCGCGCTCCCAACTGCGCCACAGGCCCACAGTCGTCGCACCGAGCGGTGAAAGCTGAGTATAGCGGCGCACCTATACTCGCCCTTCTAGTGGCCTCCTTCTTCAAAGGCAAGCGCGTACCCGAGGGCGTCGACCCTGCGCGCATCCCGCCCGGCCAGACCCTGACCGCGCCCGACCGCTGGCCGCTCCTCCACTTCGGGCCGGTCCCCAAGACCGACATCAGCAAGTGGGACCTGACGATCTTCGGCGCCGTCGAAAATCCTCTGACGCTCGACTACGGCGAGCTTCGCGCCCTGCCCTCGAAGGACGTCGTGGCCGACATCCACTGCGTCACCGGGTGGAGCCGGCTCGGCGACAGGTGGACCGGCGTGCCCATCCACGAGATCCTCGATCGTGTCAAGCCCAAGCCAGGGGCCAGGTACGTGACCGCCCACTGCGAGTACGGGTACACGACCTCCGTGCCGTTGAGCGTCCTCGACCACGAGGACAACCTCCTCTGCTACGCCTGGAACGGCGAGGACCTCACGCCGGATCATGGCTGGCCGCTGAGGCTTTTCGTGCCCTCGAAATACTTCTGGAAATCGGCGAAATGGTTGCGCGGGCTAGAGTTCATGGAGCGCAACCGGCTAGGTTTCTGGGAGCAGCGTGGCTATCACGACGAAGCAGACCCCTGGAAAGAAACACGCTACTGGTAGCGGCGTCGCCGCACCGCCGGTAGTCACGTTCACCACCGACTTCGGCTCGGGCTCGCCGCTGGTCGCGGCGATGAAGGGCGTCGTGCTCGCGGGCTGCCCGGCGGCCACGCTCGTGGACGTCTCGCACGAGGTGCCGCGCTTCGACGTGTCGGCGGGCGCATTCATGCTCTTCGCCGGGACGAGGCACTTCGGCGGCGGTTCGGTGCACCTCGCGGTCGTCGACCCCGGCGTGGGCAGCACGCGGCGCAGGCTGATCGTCGCCGCGGGTGGCCGCTACTACATCGGTCCGGACAACGGCCTTTTCGCGATCGTCATCGACGAGGTCGGCGTGCAGGCGGTACACGAGCTCGCGCCGCGGCCCCACGGCGCGCCCACGTTCGAGGGACGCGACGTGTTCGCGCCCGCTGCCGCCGCGCTGGCCAGCGGCGTTCCGCTCGA
>Ga0070697_100002788_pt1 | contig 13454 bp, 12 predicted proteins | sample KBSK1501metaG_FD_65475 | JGI IMG/M metagenome (GOLD analysis project Ga0070697, IMG submission 65475) | Corn, switchgrass and miscanthus rhizosphere microbial communities from Kellogg Biological Station, Michigan, USA - KBS K1-50-1 metaG | ecosystem: Host-associated > Plants > Roots >... | reverse complement strand
TTTTTGCAGGCGCCGAGAACAGAGCGCGACTCGGTTCGAAACGTCGAAGTGCCGCTGCGGACCCTGAACGAAATTGTGGCTTCGTCGGGATTGCCCGTTCCGGCGATCGTGAAAATTGACGCGGAGGGAATGGACTTGAAGGTTTTGGCCGGCGCTTCCGAATTATTCGGCAAAACCGAGATTTTTTTAGCGGAAGCTTCGATCGGCCAGGCCGACTTTGCAAATACGGCTCTGGCGGTCATCGAAAAAATGAGCGATGCGGGATATCGCCTGATCGATATTACAGATATGAATCGTAGTCCGATTCACGGTGTACTTTGGCTATGCGAGTTCGTGTTCTTAAGGACCGGAAGCAAATTGCTGGATTCGGCTGTTCGTTACTGAACGCCGCCGCGCGGCTGAATCAAAACACGATCTCTACCAACCTCCGCCTCCGCCGCCACCACCTCCGCCGCCGGAACCGCCGCCACTTCCGCCATCGCTGGAACCAGGCGCGGACGACGAAGACGAAATTGCGCTACTAAAGCTGTCCGTAAAACCACCGGCAAGAAACGAGCCACTGGCGCCGTTCCAATTCGATCCGGAATAGAACGATGGCGTATACGCGATCGAATCTGAACCGGAATTGGGCGCTTGGCTCGCCGCGTTGAGCACTCCTGAAAATTTTTCCGCCCAGGCTTGCTCTACATCGAGCGCTAGCGCATACGGCAGGAATTTTTCGAAGATTTCGGGAGTTTGCTCCGGGGGATTGACGCGGTTCAAGCGGTCGCCATCCACTGCGCCGAGAAACATTTTGAATCCTTCGACTTGATCGAGCAGGCGGCGTCCGGCGACGGTCGGCGCTTTCAACAACCAATGAAACAGAATGTGCAGCGCGATACTGGCAAACAGGAAAATCGCCAAAGGGAGTGAACCGAATTTCGTGAATGCGAAAATGGCGAAACATTCGGCAGCGAGGAAAGGCATCGAGAAAAGCGTGAACAGAAGCGCCTTGCCGATCAGTGGAGCTGTGCGCGCCTGAGAAGCGAGAGCCTCTTTCCAAGCTGAAACACTTCCGATGAGCAATCCCACAACCGCGACGCTCCAGACAGAGAGCCACAGCGAGAGAAATGCGATCACCAGCAGAAGCGCCGGAGATTTTAAATACGCCACAGTGGCGACCGTCCCCACGCTGAAAACCATGGCGGGAATCAGATAATGGCTGTTGGTGAAGAAATAGATTTTCTGCTCGTTCAGTTTGAGCCAGCTTTTCAGCGCCGCCATACCGCCGCTGATGACCGTGTGATTTTCGTTGTGCAGCCACAATTGGTCGCGGCCGCCGAACATTTGACTCGCCAGCTGTTGTTCGTCGGGGGTTAGTACGCGATCTTCTGTTTTTGTGCGATACAGAGTATAGGAACCCGCTTGAAATTTTATTTTCAAAAAGCCGCGCGCTGCCAAGTCCAGAATGGCAGAGGCAAAAGTTTTGTTGTCGAAGCCCATTCGAACCAGGTAACGCATCGCAGCCGGCGAAAGATTTGCTGGAGGTTCATACAGCGGCATAATCACGCCGCGCTTGGGGTCGCGGCCCACTGCGGACCATACGAACGCGTAATAGAGCAGCAGCACGAGAAATGCAGCGAGCATCGCCAGTACGTCGCGATTGTCCGCGAAAAAATAATTCGCCTTTTCTTGTGTGGTGGGTGGCGCGATCAATCCTTTGCTCCACCTGACTACTATGGAGAGTCCCTCGTGCGGAGCCAGCGCGCGACTGGCTTCGAATCCCAGCTTGCCGTCAGGCTGCAGCGCCGACGTCAAACTTTTCTCCAGTGAATGTTGCAGCCCGGTGAAGCCATCCAGCGACACCTCGCTCGGCAGGATTGCTGTTGGCAGCGTCACGCTGGCGGAGGCGTGGTCAATCGGAAAAGCCCAGCCATTCCCGGTTACGTTCCAGAAGAGCTCGTCGTGATCGCCGAAGAATCCCAGTTGCCGGTTGGTGGAGTAATTGAGTTCGTAGGTATGCTCGCCGCGGTTGATGTAGAACTTTTGGTCGCCGAGATAAATGCGCACACCGTTCGAATAATCTTCGACGCGTGAAGTTTCCGAATAGCCATCGCAAAGAGCGCCTAGCCAGTGGAAGCCAACGGCATAGTTGTTTCCGAGGCGATCTTTATAATGCGTGGGAAATTCGCGGTAGATTCCGTGGCGGATCAGATTGCCTGTGCTGAAGACGGTGATGGTTTCTTTTACCAGCAGCGTGCCGTCATCAAGCAGATGGATGTCGCTGTGAAAATCGCGGATGCGCTCGGTTTGCGCCTGGGTTGCGCCGCTCGAGACACAAAGCATCGCAATGATTCCGAGAGTACGCAAAATTAGACGCATAGGCTTGGACGGTACCGTATATTTCCATGCTAAAGGAAAAGTGCGCGAAAACTCTCAGCCGAACGAAAACGCGGCGTTCTGGTTACTGCCGGCGATATTTGATTCTTCCGGCGACGATGGTGGCCATGGGAGCGCCCTTGAACGTACGGCCGTCGAAAGGTGAATTGCGCGATTTGCTGGGCGAATCGTTCACGTTGTACGTCCACTCGTGAGTCGTGGAGAAAATGGTGACGTCGGCGGGCTGTCCCGCGGCGACCTTGCGTTCCATTCCGAGGACCCGCGCCGGACCCGTAGTGAAAAGTTCCACCATGCGCGCGAGCGATATCTTCCTGGTTTGTACGAGTTGCTCGAGCGTCAGCGCAATCGCTGTTTCGAAGCCGAGAATTCCGAACGGCGCGCGATCGAATTCCACATCCTTCAGCGCGGGTTCGTGCGGAGCGTGATCGGTGGCGATCACGTCCACCGCGCCGTCGGCAAGTCCGGCAATTAACGCCTCGCGATCTTCGCGCGCAGCCAGCGGCGGATTCATCTTAAAGCGTGAATCGTACCGAACATCCTCATCGATCAGAGTGAAATGGTGTGGCGTCACTTCGCAGGTGACGCGTAAACCCTGGGCTTTCGCTGCACGCACTTGTTCCAGCGAACCTTTTGCCGAGAGATGCGCCACGTGTAGACGCCCTCTAGTTAGCTGCGCGAGCTGCACATCGCGCGCCACGCAAACGGATTCCGCCGCGGCGGGCATGCCGCGCAAACCCAATCGAGTGGACGTGACGCCTTCGCGCATCACCGCTCCCGCAGCGAGTGAAACATCTTCGGAGTGTTCGATCACTGGCAGATCGAGCGAACGGCAATAGTCCATCACCAGTCGCGTTAAACGGGCGGTGGCGATTGGTTTTCCATCGTCAGAAACCGCTACGATGCCGGCTTCTTTCATGGCGGCGATTTCGGCGATGGCTTCGCCCTGGCTTCCGATGCTGGCGGCGCCGATGGGCCACACGCGCGTGGCGCCAACCATGCGCGCCTTGTCCACGATAAAGCGCGTGATGGACGCATTGTCGTGCACGGGTTTCGTGTTCGGCATGCAGCAGACGGCGGTAAAGCCGCCTCGCGCGGCGGATTTTGTCCCGGTCTCAATGGTTTCCGAGGATTCCTGTCCGGGCTCGCGCAAGTGCACATGAAGATCGATGAAGCCAGGTGCGACAATCATTCCGACCGCATCGAAGATTTCTACATCCTTTAGCGCGGCGAATTTCCCGGGCGCTCCGAGTTCTTTCACCAACTCGCCATCGAGAAGAACATCCATTGCCGCGTCCGTTTTCGATGCAGGATCAATCACTCGGCCATTTTTGATCAGCAGCATTCTACGAATCCTTGCCCTTCGAAATTGGCTGTTCAGTGCTGCGATCCGTCACGCGGCGATTGTGCGTCGCAGGCGTGCCAGGAACAGCTTGGGTAGCCGGATGCGCCGCGCCGCCTTCCACTTCGCCGGCAGTCAGCAGATAGAGAATCGCCATTCGCACCGCCACTCCGTTTGTAACTTGTTCGAGCACGCAGGATTGTGGACCGTCGGCCACCTCGGGAGTAATTTCGATGCCGCGATTCATCGGACCCGGATGCAGGACGAGCGCATCCGGCTTGGCGCGTTTCAGCCGTTCGGCATTCAGCTGATAACCTAAAATGTAATCGTTGGCGGATATCGAAGCTTCGTGCTGCCGTTCCGTCTGCACGCGCAGCATGATGATGACGTCGGCATCTTCGACGGCTTCTTCAATTTTGTAAACGCTGCGAATGGCCGCGCCTGGCGCGATGTTTTCCAGTTCACGTGGCACCCACATCGCAGGACCGCAAAGCGTGAAGCGGCAGCCAAATTTCCCCAACAGGTGGATATTCGAACGGGCTACACGCGAGTGCGAAAGGTCGCCGAGAATCGTGACATTGAGATTCTCGATGGTGCCTTTGCGATCGCGGATGGTGAGTGCATCCAACAATCCCTGCGACGGATGCTCATGTGTGCCATCGCCGGCATTGATCACGGGAATATCCAGGCGGCCGGCGACGTAATCCGCCGCGCCGGATGCAGAATGCCGCATCACCAGGCAATCCGGCTTCATGGCGTTCAGGTTGAAGGCAGTGTCGAGGAGCGTCTCGCCTTTCTTCAGGCTGGACGCTTCGGCTTGAAGATTCATGGTGTCTGCGCCGAGCCGGGACGCTGCGGTATTAAAACTGATCCGCGTGCGCGTAGAAGTTTCGAAAAACGCCAACGCGACCGTTTTTCCGCGTAACGTCGCAAGTTTCTTCAACGGATGGCGCTGAATTTCCTGGAATGGTTTGCTTTGATCGAGAAGAAATGTAAGCTCGGCCGCGGAAAGCGGCTCAAGAGCCAAGAGATCGCGGAATCTGTAAGTCACAACCTCTTTACCTCAGGGTTTGTAAAACAAACCCTGAAACCCGGCCGGTCCGTTCAACAAATCCGGTACCACTTCTATTCTACCCGGTCTACTAGGACTACGCGCTCTTCGTTGTCGATTTCGCGCAACCGCACTTCGATGATTTCGCTGTCGCTGGTTTGCACTACGCGGCCGGTGTATTGCGATTCGATAGGCATCTCGCGATGGCCGCGGTCGATGAGCACGCATAGCGAAACACGCCGCGGCCTTCCCAAATCAAAGAGCCCGTTCATCGCCGCGCGGATGGTTCTTCCGGTGTAGAGGACGTCATCCACCAGCACCAGGTCCATACCGTCCACGCCAAAGGAAATATCGGAAGACTGAAGCACGGCCTGCGGCGCCACTTTTGAAAGATCGTCGCGATACAAAGTGATGTCGAGAGTGCCTACGGGAACTTCCACGCCGTCGATGCCACGCATGGCTTGCGCAATTCTCTGCGCCAAAGGCACGCCGCGCCGCCGAACGCCGATTAACGCCAAATGCTTTGTGCCGCCGCTCTTTTCCACGATTTCATGCGCCAAACGCTGCAGCGTGCGGTCGATTTCCGCAGGGGACATCAATTGCGCTTTTTCCACGATTTTCATTGCGCGGAATTCTAACACAAGCAGGGTCAGCAAAGGGTGTAACCAGCCGTCAATAAAATTGCATTTGTGAGCGTGCTAGACTGCACAACGATGCAAAAGGCGAAGCGAATGAAATGGAAACCGGACCTGAAGGTATTTGCAACGCTGCTGGCCGTGGCAAATTCTTGCGTGGCGCAAGCTCCGCACGTTGCGCCGCCACCCCATAATACTCATCGGGCAGCGAAGGAAGTTCCAGCGTCGAACGCGCGTCCGAAGTTGGTCGTCTTGCTGGTGGTAGACCAAATGCGTGGCGATTATGTCGATAAATTCCGGAGCCAGTGGACCGGCGGACTGAAACGTCTCCTGGACGAAGGGGCATGGTTCCGCGACGCCGCTTATCCGTATGCCGCGACGGAAACTTGTGTGGGACACGCGACAATCTCGACCGGGGCTTTTCCCGCGACGCACGGAATGGTCGCCAACGCCTGGTGGGACCGCGACTCTCAGTCCATGGCGACGTGCACTGCCGATCCTAACGTCAAAAATTTTGCGTCTGCGGACGGCACCGCTACCGGCGGCGATTCCGCGTGGCGGATGCGAGTTCCGGCCTTCGCCGATGAATTGCGGCTTCAGGGTGGCGGAGCGACCCGCGTAGTCTCATTTTCATTGAAGGCGCGCGCGGCGATTACCATGGCTGGCCACAAGGCGGACGCTGTTACCTGGTTCGATCACGGTTCGTGGGTCAGTTCGAACGCATATGGTTCCATGCCGTTCATCGAAGACTTTGTGAAGGCGCATCCGCTGAAGGCGGATTACAAAAAAGCCTGGCGGCTCTCGCTGCCAAAGAGCGCGTATCTTTATGACGAAAAAGCGTTGGGTGCGGAGGTGCCCGAGGGCTGGGAGCCCACATTTCCTCATGTTCTTGACGGCAAAACGGGCAGCGATCAACCTGACGAGGCGTTTCTCAACCAGTGGGAAATGAGTCCGTACGCGGACAGGTACCTGACAAAGCTCGCGGAAGACGCGGTAGACCAGTTGGGCTTGGGAAGGAGCGGCGGCACGGACTTTCTTGCTGTGGGCTATTCCACGCTTGACCACATCGGCCACGCATTCGGTCCGCGAAGTTGGGAAGTTCAAGACACGCTCGTACAGCTGGATAAGGATCTCGCGGAATTGTTTGCGCATCTCGATGCAAAAGTGGGCCGCGGAAATTACGTCGTTGCGCTGAGCGCCGACCACGGTGTCGTTCCCATACCGGAAGAAATGCAAAAAACCGGCGCAGACGCGGGAAGACTGCGTATTCCCGAGGTGAAAGAGAAAATTGAGAAGGCGCTCGAGCCGTTCGGTTATACGAAACCAGCCGTTGCTCGCATCGCAAGTTCTGATGTGTATTTTTCCACCGGAACTTACGACAAGCTGAAAGCCGATCCAGCTGCAATGCGCGCGGTACTCGATGCGATTCGCGGCGTGCCGGGCGTTGCGGAAGTTTTTCGCGCAGAGGAATTGCAAGATCGCCCAGCAACGCAAAGTCCGATTCGAATGGCGGAAGCAAACAGCTATTTCCAGGGCCGCAGTGGTGATTTGTTTATCGTGCCTAAGCCCTATTGGTTGGTGTCTTCAAGTCGCCCAGACAAAACGCGCGATCGCGGGACGGGCCACGGAACGCCCTACAACTACGATCAGCACGTTCCCGTGTTGCTGATGGGCTGGGGCATTGAGCATGGCGAGTTTTTTGGACCAATCACTCCCGCAGACATCGCTCCCACTCTCGCGTCGCTTTGCGGCGTCGCGTTGGCTACGCGCGATGGCCGGGTGCTCGCCGAAGCGCTGAAAAAACCTGCCGCTACGGCTGGCGCACACGCAGCTAACTAAATTCCCGGCGGAAAATTGCTCGGAATGACCGCCTGAACGGCTAAGCGAATAGTTCTGGCACTGTAGCCCTTCGTGCTATCCTTCTGCCCGATGTGACTTCCTCAAGCGCTGCCAACTCCGGCCGTTCCCCGGCTGATGTTGACCTGAGCGTTGCCATCGGCGCGCTTCGCTTTCGCAATCCCATCATCGCTGCCAGCGGTACTTTTGGTTACGGGCTGGAATTCGCCCACCTGGTGGACTTGAATCGCTTGGGCGGCCTGGTCACCAAGGGCCTTTCCCTCGAACCGATCGAGGGGGCCTCCGCACCTCGGCTCTGCGAGACCCCATCGGGCATGCTTAACGCGGTAGGGCTGCAGAACGTTGGCGTGAGGGCGTTTGTCGAGGAAAAACTGCCTGAGCTGCGTAAGTTCGACGTGCAGGTCATAGCCAACGTCTTCGGGTATTGCCAGGAAGACTACGTAGAAGTCATTCGAATCCTCGAAGACGCCGACGGGCTGTCCGGGTATGAGCTGAACATCTCTTGCCCGAACGTCAAGAAGGGCGGGCTCCAATTCGGGAACGATCCTGTGGCGGCCGCGGAAATAACGCGGGCGGCCCGGAAAGCCGCCGTAAAACGCCCCCTGTGGGTGAAGCTGTCACCTCTCGTTGCTGACATTGGACTTATGGCCAGAGGAGTGGCTGCCGAGGGTGCTAACGCCCTTACTGTGGCCAATACCTACCCTGCTATGGCCATAAACCACCGCACCCGAAAGTCCCGTTTAGGGAACCCCACGGGCGGTCTGAGCGGGCCCGCCATTAAGCCAATAACCCTCCGACTGGTCTGGGAAACCGGCAAAGCCACAGAAATTCCTATACTTGGCCTTGGGGGCGTCGAGACGGCAAACGATGTGCTTGATTACGTCCTCATGGGAGCCACAGCTGTACAGGTCGGAACGGCCAGCTTTACTGACCCTCAGGCCAGTGAGCGGCTTGTACAGGAGCTTCGCACCGCCCTTTTCAAGCTTAACTTGTTTGACATCAATGAGTTAAGAGGTAGATTTCTCGCAGAAATCGGTTGACATAATGATGCTTTCCTGCTACACTTTTCTGTAAGTTGTAGCAAAAAAACAACACTATGAAAAAGCCACTCTTCATGATCTGGGCTGCAGTTCGATGGGTGCCACTGATGTTCCTCATTGCACCAGTGATGGAAGCGCCTCTCGTAGCCTATAAGACTGAACCTGCCAAGCCGATTAAAACTTGGGTTGGCAATGCCAGCTGGTACGGAACCGAGTTTAACGGCCGCAAGACGGCCAACGGCGAACGGTTTGATTGCGAGTCCCTCACCGCCGCCCATCCTAACCTTCCCTTCGGATCGATCGTGCGCCTGGTCAACCCCCGAAACGGGCAATTTGAATTGGTTCGCATCAACGATCGCGGTCCTTATCAGGAAGGGCGCGAAATTGATGTATCCTATCGCGTAGCCCGAAAGATTGGCTTGATTCATTCGGGCGTCAGCCAGGTCCGGCTGGAGCTTCTGCAAGTTCCCAGGAAACACTGACCTCCCACGGGCCCTCGGAGGTCACAAAACAGTGACCTTCGACGCTCATCCGCGCAGCAGCCTGATCGTAGCCCTGGACTTCGACTCTTTGTCGACGGCGCTGAAATTTGCTCAGAAAATTTCCGACCTGGTCGGCATGTTCAAGATCGGCAACCAGCTTTTCACCAGCGCCGGTCCTGAAGCCGTTAAACAGATCGCGGCGCTTGGCAACAGCATTTTCCTCGATTTGAAATTCCACGACATTCCCAATACCGTCGCGGGAGCGGTGCTTAGCTCGGCTGCTATGCCCGGCGTGCAGCTTGTCAACGTGCATGCATTAGGCGGCACTGCGATGCTCGAAGCGGCGGTGCAAGCCGTCAGCGCGGGCGTTCCGATGGGAGCGGACCGCACTCGGCTGATCGCAGTTACCGTTCTGACCAGCATGGACCACAAAGCCATGCGCGATGCGGGTATCGGAGGCACACCGCTCACCCGGGCTGTAAAACTGGCGCGTCTAGCCAAGAAATGCGGAGTAGACGGAGTCGTAGCTTCGGTGCAGGAAGCAAAAGCCATTCGCAAAGCGTGCGGAAGGGAATTCTTGATCGTCACGCCTGGTGTTCGTCCCGCGGAAAAATTGGCGGCCGATAAAACCGCCAACAAAAAAGACGATCAAGCGCGCACTGCTACTCCCGCGCAAGCCATCAAAGCCGGTGCAGATTACATCGTGGTCGGCAGGCCGATTATCGCCGCGGAAGATCCACGATCAGCGGCACAGTCAGTCGTGGGCGAAATAGCCAGCGCCAAGTAAATTTTCATCAGAGAAAAGTTCTTTTGCTCGAGCTGTAAATGTATGCCTGCCATTTCCGAAAGTCGCGATGCGATTCTTGATCAACTGAAAAGCTCGGAAGAAGCTGCGGCCAAGCTTATCGCCGGGTTGTCTCACGCCCAGATGAACTGGCAACCGAACGATCGTCGTTCGTGGAGCATCTGGCAATGCCTGGATCATCTGGCGCGAACCAATCGCGCCTATTGCCAGTCGATGCTGGAGGCTATCGCGCATCCGGGACGCCACTCGAAGGCAACGCAGGCGATAACGCCCGGATGGTTCGGTCGTTTGTTCGTCGCGAAAATGGAACCGTCTGCCCGAACCAAATACAAAACGGTGAAAAAAGTGACGCCGGGAACCGAAGGCGATGCAGAAGCTGCGATGCGGGATTTCGTGGATTCCCATGCTGAAGCACGCCGGGTAGTGGCATCATGGGAGGATGTGGACTTTAATCGCGTTCGTTTTCAAAATCCTTTTGTGCCGGTTCTTCGCTTCAGCGTCGGTACGGGGTTGATGATCATCAACGCTCATGACCGCCGTCACCTTTGCCAGGCGGAACGCGTCAAAGAGTCCTCGGGATATCCAGCCGCTTAAGGAATACTTACGCGAAGATGAGTGCCACAACCAGTTCAGCGAATACCGCAGCAGCAAGTTCTGGACTCAAAAGCATCATCGTCGGCACAGCTGGTCACATTGATCACGGCAAATCGTCGCTCGTCGAAGCTCTGACCGGCACGCACCCGGACCGCCTGGAAGAAGAAAAGCGACGAGGCATCACCATCGATCTGGGCTTTGCTTTTCTGGAAGAAAGCGGCGTGCGGTTTGGCTTTGTGGATGTTCCAGGGCACGAACGCTTCGTTGGAAATATGCTTGCTGGAGCCGCAGGAATCGATCTGGTACTCCTGGTGATCGCAGCCGATGAATCCATCAAGCCGCAAACACGCGAACATTTTGATATTTGCCGGCTGCTGGGAATTCAGCGCGGCCTGATTGCATTAACCAAGGTTGATCTCGTGGATCGCGAAACGCTTGAGCTGGTTCGCATGGAGCTGGATGACTTTCTTCGCGGCTCGTTTCTGGAAAACGCACCTGTAATTCCAGTCAGCGCAAAAACGCGCGAAGGCCTTTCGGAACTAACCCAAGCACTGATAAAACAAGCACGCGAAGTCACCGGAAAAGATTCCCAGCGCAATTTGCGGCTGCCAATCGATCGTGCTTTTGCGGTCAAGGGCTTTGGCAGCGTGGTGACTGGAACGCTGATCAGCGGCCACGTTTCGCCCGAAGACGAAGTGGAACTTTTTCCCACTGGCGAAAAGTTGCGCGTGCGCGGCGTGCAGTCCGGCGGCAAAAGTGTCGAGCGCGCCGACGCCGGCCAGCGCACCGCTGTCAACCTCGCTGGTATCGATCACCATTCACTGCAGCGCGGCATGACGCTCGCCACGCCATCACGTTTTCGTGCCACGCACAGGCTGGATGTGAAGCTGCGGCTCCTCTCTGGCGTGCGCAAACTCAAGAACCGCGCCGTCGTCCACTTTCATGCTGGCTCGTTCGAAACCATGGCCGAAGTGGCGCTGTTCGAACGAACGGAATTGTCCGCTGGCGAAGATTGCTACGCGCAATTCCGGCTGCGGCAACCGGTGCTGATACTTCCCGGCGATCCCTTCATCATTCGCCAGTCGTCACCGCTGATCACGATCGGTGGAGGTGTGGCGCTCGATCCGATCCCACGGCGTCCGCGTGCCCGCGAAGCTTCCCGCACCGAATTTCTTCGAGCCGTCGAACGCAATGATAAGCCCGAAATCCTGAGCCAACTTACGCAACGATCGTTGTTCGGCCTGCTGCAATCAGAAATTTCCGCGCGCACCGGATGGACCGACGCGGAAATCAAGGCAACAATTAGCAACATCGTCGGCGCCAAGCGCCTTCGGCTGATTCCCGCGGAGCCTGCAATACTTTTCACCACAGCTTCGTTCGAAGAATTGCTGAAAAAAATCTCCGAACGTGTCGAACGTTTCCACAAAGAGAATCCGCTTCAAGCGGGTATACCCCGCGAAGAACTGCGCGCTGGCCTTGCCCGCCGGCTTCGTCCGGAAATTTTTCGCACCGCACTCGAAGAATTGGCCACGCAGAAGAAGATCGAACTGCAGGGCGAACTCGTCAAGCGCGCCGGTTCGCAAGTTTCTCTCTTGCCTGACGAAGCCAAGGCCAAGGAAAAGATCGAAGCTGCATTCGCTTCCGCCGGACTGACGGTTCCTTCCGCCAAAGAAGTGCTGGCCACACTCTCCGTGGAGGCGAAACGGTCGGAAAAATTGCTGCAGCTTCTGCTTCGAGAAAAAGCTCTGCACCGCGTGACTCCTGAGCTAATCTTTCATCGCGACGCGCTGGCCGAACTGCGCCAGAAGCTTGCCGCGTACAAAAAGGCGAAAGGTGAGCGAATCTCCGTGCCAGCTTTTAAAGATTTGACCGGCATCACCCGCAAATACGCCATCCCCTTGCTCGAATATCTGGACCGCGAACGCGTCACCCGCCGGCAGGGCGACGAACGTGTTATACTGTGATTTAGCGGGCTTTTTCGCAGGGTTCCCGTCTTTTACTGGGCGTGTTAAAGTTGTAAGTGGCAGGAGGCTTTATGGAATTTCCAATGCACTGGCTGATTATCGCGGTCATCGTGCTGATCCTTTTTGGCGGCCGCAAAATCCCCGAACTGATGCGCGGGCTTGGCGAAGGTGTTCGCGGTTTTAAGGAAGGTATGTCCGGCAATCAGGGCAAAGGCACTCCTCCTCCGGCGCAATCCGCGTCGACTGAAAAGCCTGCGGAAGAAAAGCCACAAGCCTAAACGAAGCAGCAACAAATTTTCCGATTCACAGGGCGGCTATCTGCCGCCCTTTTCATTTTTGAAAGTTATTACTGAACGAGGCCTTCTATTCTTCCAACCAGCCAAGCTCCGCCAATTCCTTGCACAGCCGCGACAGCGGCAATCCCACCACGTTGAAGTAGCAACCATCAATTCTGGGAATGAACCGTCCGCCAAGTCCCTGAATCGCGTATGCGCCGGCCTTGTCAAACGGCTCGCCCGAAGAAAGGTACTTCACAATTTCCTCATTCGAGATCGAAGCAAAATGCACCTGGGTGGTCTCGATGAATTCTCGTCGCTCCACATCCGGCAGCCGAATCAGCGTTACGCCGGTCATCACGGAATGCGTGCGCCCCGAAAGTTTTTCCAGCATTTGCCGCGCATCTTCCGAAGTCCGCGGTTTGCCAAGAATCGCCCCTTCCAGCACAACGACGGTGTCCGCCGCAATCACAATCGTCGGCCCCAACGCCCGTGCCGCCACCAACTCCGCTTTTGCCAGCGCCAGCCGCCGCACTAAATCCTGCGGCGACTCGGCGGGTACCGGCGTTTCATCCACCGCCGAAGAAAGTACAGAAAATGGCAAGCCCGCGGAGCGCAAAATCTCCGCGCGGCGCGGCGACGCCGATGCAAGTATCAGTTTCATCGTATTCTTGAGGAAGAATACTACAGTAAGTGCGGGCGGCATGGGCGTACTTCGCCGCCGTCACCGTGGCGATTACAAGACCACCGATTCCTGATACTCGCCAAAGACTCGGCGCAGCGCATCGGAGATTTCGCCGACGGTAGCGAACGATTCCACCGCGGCCAGGATTGTGGGCAAGAGATTTTCGTTGGTCCTCGCGCGGCGTTCCAGTTCCGTAAGAGCGGCGTGTGTCTCGTTTGCGTTGCGCCTGCTGCGTAGCGCTTGCAAGCGCGCTATTTGCTCACGTTCGAGCGCAGGATCAACGCGCAGAGTGGGAATCTGGCGCCCTTCGTCCGCTTGAAATTCATTCACGCCGACAACGATCTGCTC
>Ga0070697_100002786_pt1 | contig 13460 bp, 11 predicted proteins | sample KBSK1501metaG_FD_65475 | JGI IMG/M metagenome (GOLD analysis project Ga0070697, IMG submission 65475) | Corn, switchgrass and miscanthus rhizosphere microbial communities from Kellogg Biological Station, Michigan, USA - KBS K1-50-1 metaG | ecosystem: Host-associated > Plants > Roots >... | reverse complement strand
CTCCGGAATGATCCGCGTTTCCAAAAGCTCGTATCGGTCGCGGCGAAATAATCATGGCTTCCGAAGTTAAAAGAGAGATCGCCTCGAAATCGGATTGGCGAGATTAAGTTTGAATAATACTTCTTGATGAAACGCAGATGTCGTTCTGCCGCCGATGATTGCAGCGGTTGCGTTGCGTCGTTCTCATTATTGGTGTTCACGTCCGTGTTACCATCGGTGGGAATATATTGGCGATCGTTTCCGCGCGCTCCAATACGCAGCAGATTATCGCGCCTCGCGGCGGGCGGAACGTAGGGAGTAGGCGCGCCGTTTCCGACGGACGGGAGCGCGAATCCAGCAGTGCTCCTGCGCGCGGGAAAACAACCTTGACGAAAGAGGCCTAAAAGTGCCACGCTGGCGGCGTTATGAAGAAAATCACACTTTCGTTCAATGTACTAGCCGCGATCATCGCAGTGACGATCCTACAAGCTTGCGCACGCACGCCAGCCACGCAGTGCGCCACGCCGACGCTGACTCCCCCAAAGGGCAGCGGGCAGCCCGTTACGGTCACGATAGCGACGGCGACTATGGACGCTAATTTGCGCTACACGCTTGACGGTACTGACCCGAGTAGCGGACCGTCCCCTAACGGAACGGTAATACCAGCGCAGAGCGGGCAGGTCCCTGCCCCTGACGTGTTCGGAAGGACCTTAAAGGCGATTGGGTGCAAAACGGGAATGAGCGATTCGCCGATCGCCTCCGGAAAGTACTAGGCGTCGCGCTAAGAATTGCCACCACCACGCCCACCACCGTGCTGGGCTAAAAGCAGCAAATCGGTTTCCAATCCCAATTGGACATTGGGAGATTGGGGTCAAATCTAAACCGACCTGATATTTTTTGGCTCTCTTTGCGGCCAACCTCAAGACGCAGTACGGTTACCTACTCTTAGTGCATCGTGGGATCGAATGTGTATCCCTGGGCCACATCAATCAGGTTGAACAGCGACCCGCCAATGCCAGAGACGGGAGGCACGGTGTTGGCAGGCTCCTGAAGCGTCATCGTGCTAGCGGTGACTTCGTGCAGGCGGTTATCAATCGCACCGGGCTCGCTCACATTGGACAGTGGCACGTCAATCGTGATCGTGCCGTTGCGGCCAGTCGTCGACAGGCAGTTCGCGGCAGGCAGTTGGGTGACGCCGGGATATGTCAGGGTCACCCCACCGCCGACTGCTTGCGCGGCGTTTTCGCCAGCAAAGCACTGTAGCGCGCCGCCGTTGAACGACTCGCCATAGACGAAGAAATTCTTTCCACCATTCGGATCCGTCGTGGATGGAACGAACCATTGGGTCAGCCAGACCAAATCATGGTCCGGATCCTGAGTGGTGTTCGGCGCAAAAGACAGGTTGTTTAGCTGCATCACCACCTGATAACACGGGGCGGCGGTCGAACAAGGCGCTGTCGTGAGCAGCCTAATGCTCGAGTGGGTGATGTCGAGCTGGCGCATATTGGCGCTGCTAATACCGTTGACTTCATACTTGCCGTCGCCGCTTGGGTCGGACACGGCGTTAAAGGGCGCCAGTCCCGGAATGTTCACGGGCGAGCTCGCCACCAATAACCCGTTGCCGCGGTTCTGCCGGACGAACATGCCGTGCGGGGCAAAGCCTTCGTCAACATTATTCGAGTCGGCATAACCGATTTCCGCCTCACCATTTGGACCCATCCGCATTTGCAGAAAATCGCCGAGGGTGCGGTCGCCGTTCTGGCCGCCAATGAGGGTGTACATGCTGCCGCGATGGATAAAGTGCTCACTCGCCAGGATTGGTGCGGTAAAGGTTGGAGTGGCAGCGTGCCCGTTTAATGTCTGCACCATCCACAAGCTCCAGTCGCAGGCGCAAGAGTCAGGGCCGTTAGAAGGATTCGGCGCGACGCCGGGCGTGCCGTACCAGGCGATGTCCACACGTCCATCATCTCCAGCTATGGCCCAGGCAAACACGTTGTTGTGGAGGGTGCCCACGGGTGAACCCGATGTGTCAATTTGAATTGGAGCGGCCCAGGTGTTGCCTTGATCGGTGGAAAACGAGTACTTGAGCACGGTATCGCCGATCACCTGGCCGCTGTCGTTGATAGGTGCTTGCTCCCACACGGCGTAGAGATTGCCAGCGTTGTCAATTGCCATCGTCGGAAAGTTCGCCCCAGTTTTGACGCCGGTCGCACCGAGTTCGGCGACCAGGATGTTGGTACAATTCAAGCCACTGGGATCGCTCACGTTAGGGACAGGTGGACCGAACGCTACCGGGAAGCAGCGACCGATTTGAATCTGGTGGAGCGCCGCGTCGTCGTGAATCACAAAGATATGCTTGACGGCTGTGGGGAGAGTCACAAAACCGCCGCTCCCGTCGGGTTGACCCAAAGTGGTCGCAACGGGACTGACCTCGTCGTTGCCCATGATGCCTTCGTCGCACGAAAGGTCTGCGGTGATGGTATTACGCGGCCCGAACTCGATGCCTGCCGTCGCGCCGACGCCGTTGACTGGGGAGCGGTACATCACGAGGACATTGTTAACAAGACTGTTTCCGCATACCGGCCCGCCCGGCCCAATCTCGTCATTGACGAGGTAGATACTGCCACCGTTGGTCGGGTCGCCGTCGGTCGCGTACCATTGGCGGTCAACGACCGCGTCCGGGACGCCTGTGTTACTGCATGTGAAAGTCACACCCTGGTCATCCGAGCGTGAGGTGCTAAAGTTCGCCAGGGTCAAATCGGCAAAGTAGAGATGACCTGCCGAGTCCACAGCGGTTTCGGTATCGCCTCCGCCAAAGCAGGTGGTGACCTTCCCTTCCAGAGCGGTTGCGTCGATCACCCATTTGAAGGTTTTACCAGCGTCGAGGGAGCGCCAGATCCAGCTGGTGTCGGAGGAAAGTGAGCCGGGCACGCTGGTGTAGAGGCGGTTTGGATTCGAAGGATCGAGCCGCAGGCCCTGCTCGAAACCAACCCCGCCAATGCCACTGATGATCGGATGCCCAAAGGTGGGCGTGGTGCGCCTGGATGTCGGCGCCGCGAAGCTGACCATAGCAAGCAAGACGCCAACGGAACAAAGAATGAAAGCCACGAAGGCGCGCGGATTAAAGAGGCCGGACTGCGAAGAGAGATTTTTTTTCATGAGATTTTCCTTTGTTAGCCTCCAGCGGAGACTGTCGCTGACTATTCGAAAACTTCGGCCCGACCGGATGTTTTTTTTTCAGATCACTCAAAGTCAGCCGCCGAAATCTTCGGCCCGACGATGTTTCTTCCGCACGTTTCAATTCTCGCACGGGCCAGCCGTGCTTGCCTCCAGCGGACGGAACGCGATTGGACTCGCAAGCAGATCTTTTACTCGCAGCGCGTCTCCGTCATTTTGACCGTGCGCTAGAAGGTGCGAGGCGCACAGTGATTTTGCCGTTCATCGCTTCTTGGGACTTACGTGGATTTTGCATTAACTCGTCGTAGAAGATGCGCTGCCGCCCATTGCCGCGCGCGCAAACGTGATAAATGGCGTCTTCAAACTCTACCCGCAGCGGTGCCGCCAAGCCGCAGCTTGAGCGAATGAGTTCACCAACGTCAAATGTTAGATTTGACCCCATTTCACCCTCGTTCTCTCATTTTCTGCTTCGCCGTTTTTCTGCGAGCGGGCGCTTTGGCATGGCAGCGTGGGGTAATGGCCGGACTGATTGCGGTTTCGATTGTCGTCAACTTCCTGGCGACCGCCTGCTGGATCGGCTCCGACGGGAACCTGTCACGAGAAACGCGAGTTTTTTGGAATGCTGTCGTGGGAAAAACTCCCGCGGGCAGCAGTCAGTAAAAATAGCCTATGCGAGCATGACGATCTCGATCGCGCACTGGACGACGACGAGGCCGAAAACAGCAATCGCAAGTTTGTTCGATCTCGCGGCAACTTTGCGGTCGATAAATAGAAATGCCGCTAGGAAGAATGAGAGCAGCGCGGGGAGGATGAGCCGCGGCGTCCAGTATCCGAAGAGTGCGCCGGCGTGAACAAAAGGGATCGGCAGAAACATGAGCAAAAAGTAAGCAATGCCGAGCAGCACTGTAATGTGTTCGCGCTCGAGCCTGCCTTTGACGAGTCCGTTGAGAGCAGAAAACAAAAGCCACGCCGTTCCGGCGAAAGCTGACGCCGTCCAGATTATCCCCAGAGACATCGATAGCGACATGATCGGTGTCTTCCAAGGGCGACGCGTCTTCTGATCTGGAATAAGAACGCTCCCGAAATTTTGCGGAACGGACAGGTCTTGGAACAGATTCATGGGATCGGTGAAAACGCCCATGTGCGACAAGCCGAGATAGCTATGCTGATGGGGCCGGAGAATCTCGCGCTTGAAGTACTCGGGCGCCCGAAAAAGTTGAATGTCGTTGGCCTTCACAGAGAGCAGGTCTTTGTAGGTCATATCGGGCGGAACGCCTTTCTGACGCCAATGTTTTTCCGTGTTGTAGCCATGGGCCCGGCTGCTTGCCCAAAGACTGTGGATCGACAGCGCGGAAGCCAGCGCCAAACTGAGAACGCAGATCGCGAGGAATCGCTGCAATTTCCATCGACGTGTCGTCCAGAGGAAAAAGAAAACAACGAACAACGCGGGAATCAGCGCCGCAAAGCTGTACTTCACCCAGACTGCCGCGCCCAAGGCCAGTCCGAGAAGCGCCGCATTGCGAGGCGTCAAAGTTTCGTCGCGTAAAAATTTATCGAGAAGGAAGAGCAGCAAAACGAACAGTGGGACCGTCATCGAATCGGGCCCGATCGTCACGGCATGGATGATTCGCGCCGGCAAAAAAATCAGGAACACGCACAGACCTGAGTGAACGAGTGCCGATCCAAATCGCGGCTGCGTGATTCGAAAAAAATACCAGAGCGCGACGAGGTTAATGGCCATTTGAAGGATCGACAGCGCGATGGGAAACCAATTGCTCGGCCCGACGAGGAACAAAAGTGCGTGACCTAGCAAGTAGTAAATCGGCGGATCTGAGGCGGAGAAGTCGAAAACTTTGGGCCACTCGGTCAGCCGCGACAACTGCATAGGATAATCCGGGCCGATGTAGCCGCCGCGAAATATGGCGCGAACCGAAAGAAGAAATCCGAGGGCAAGCGCAAAAGCCCAGAGAACGCGCGGCCTCCGCGGATTCAGGGATGAATTAGGTTGGTCCAAAGAAATTGATAGGTGGCGAGGGCGTTAATCGCGACCGACACGACGAAAAGTGAAACCTCGATCGCAGATATTTTCAGCGGACCGTTGCCTACCAACAGAAGAAACATCCACGGAAGCAGGATGATTGCGTAGCGGTAAGAGAATTGCCAGCCGCCGGGATTCCCATGGGACCAGAGCACGAATGTCAAGAGCGCAATCACGGTCCAGCATAGGAGCTTGTACTTTCCGCCTTCTCTGAAAAGGAGAAAAAGGAAGGGACTACTGAGGAAGATCGAACATCCAAATGGATACAGCCTGACGTAGGGAAAAGTGGGGTGGTCGCCGAACCCTTCGAACAGCATTTTGTGCACGTTCCATGGAATGGCGTGAAGCGAAAAAAGTCCATGCTGATACCATGGTTCGTTGAGCAGCTTGGGGATCCGAGAGTACCCAAAATCAAAGATAGAGTGAAAGCGCGCGAAGTTATAGGCGGCGGTTAAGAGCCCAAGCATAACTGGCACGACCAGGAAACGGATGAGCGGGCGCCAGCTCTCATGAAACCATTGCTTCGTCTGGTTGAAACCCGCAGGATTGCCGCTGGCGCGGCGCGGCAACAATAAATAGGCATAAACAGGCAAAGTAAGGAGCAGCTCGGCGCGATTCCCACAAGCCAGCGCGAAGAATAACCCCGCAATAAAAGGGCGTGGCTGGACCAAGGCGAAATAGAGTGCACCCGCTTCGCCTAGCAACGCTAAACCAAGGGCAATTTGCCAAGCGCCGGCGAAGCCGAGATTACACCAGACCCATGTTCCAAAAATCGGAAACAGCGCCAGGAGAATGCGCCGAGGAATCGATTTGCCTTCGATACTCGACAATCGAAAAAAAAAGAAAACGCACAATCCCGCGATCAGTGCTGCCAGGACATGCCCAGGAAAATCATGAACGAGGCCTGTCTGCTGCAGAAAGGCAACTGGAACGACACTAAGAACTGCGCCTAGCGGGAAGACCGAATAATAGCTGCCATTGAAAGGCACCATCTCATTCAACCAGGACGGCGGGCGACTCTGAACTCCGAGATGGCCATGTATCAATGCCAAAGCAATCCGAGCCGTGTAATCGAAATGTTGCTGGATTGGCTTTGTTGAGAAATAAAAGGCGAGCAGTGCAAATAGCGCGATCCCCGCAGCCAGCCAAAACTCCTGGATCTTCTCATCCCTCGGTGGTTCGGCGGCCATCACGAACTTCACTTATCTTGCTTCGCTCGGGTTTACCACTCTATAAACTGCCGCACTCACACGCCGATTCGCACTTGCGCCTATCACTACTTTGTAATCTCGGCCCGGTCAGTCGAGCACTCCGATTCCGGCCGGATATCGACCGAGATCGTTGCAATCACTCCAAATCAATTGGTTCATTGAGGTTCCGGAAAAATGCTTCCTCTTCTTCCGTTACAAACACGACTTTTAATTTCGCCATCTTGATAAGCTGTCGTGCTAAGGTTTGCAGCGAAAAATCAAAGCCTGACAGCGCGATTGTAAGGTCGACATTTGCCTCAGCGGGGTAAATCGCCGCGAGTGGCTCGGCGCGATCCCCGATTATTGGTAGAACCCCGCGTCCGGGCTCAATCTGATCGCAAAGGAAACGAAGATAGTTTTCACTTATAAAAGGCATGTCGATGGCAAGAGCGAGGAGATGTTTGGTGCGGATCCGTCCCAATGATGCCGCCACTCCGCTCAGCGGACCGCGCGACGGTGGCTCGTCAGCAACAAACTTTACGTCACCCGGTCGCCAGGCAGGATCAGTTCGTGCTGAAACCAAAGTTTCGGCTGGTTGCAATTTTTGCAGAAGATTTAGCTGAATTTGCCAGAGCGGTTTCCCCTGAAAGAGCGCAGTCGCTTTGTCTTTGCCCATCCGGCGCGATTCGCCGCCGGTGAGCAGCACCGCACTGAGGTTCATCCCACGACTTGCGCGATGCGAGCGGTGGAGCGCAGTTCGCCATCTGCGAGAATTTTCGCGCGCAAGCCACCGCGGCCTTTCAGAAATTCTTCCGTGCCCGGCGCAATGGCACGATCCATCCAATAACAAGGCCGGCATTCGCCAGTCCCGTGAAATCGCACGCCTTGCACTCCGAATTCGCGGCCGATCAGTTCGTTAAGATCGGCATCGCGCGTAATCACGTTGCGTCGCATCAAGGCAGGCGAGCAATCCTGCGGCTCGAGCGCGCCGCTTTATGATTTCTGAAATACTTGATGCGGCTTCAGGGAACCACCGAGTGAGCGAAAGCGGGTCACCTCAACACCTCATATATTCACGGCGCCCGGAAAGTCATCGCGGGCGCAGGACTTTGCAGGGGTTGCCAGCGGCGATGACGTTCTCGGGAACGTCGTGGGTGACGACTGAGCAAGCGCCGATGATGCTGCGCGAGCCGATGGTGACCCCGGGCAGAACGAACGCCCGCGCGCCGATGAAGGCGTCTTCGCCTACCGTGATCTTCGCAGCAGTGAGCGGCATACCTGGTTGCTCGAAATCGTGGCTGCCGGTGCAAAGATACGCTTCTTGCGCAACCGTGGCGCGCGCGCCGATCTCGATCTCGGCCAGATTATACGCATTCGCTCGATCGCCCAGACATGCCCGCTCGTGCAGCGTCAGGTTCCAGGGCATGGTGATGCGGGCGCGCTGATGCACAAAAGGTGTGCCGTCGATCTTTGCATCGAAAACGCGCAACCAAAAAAGTCGCCACGGGTTCAGCGGCTTCGGTGTCCATGAACAAAAGATCATCCAGCAAATTTCCCAAAGCGCGCGCGCGGCGCGATTGGCGGGCGGCCAGGGCGATTCGTAGGCGGAAGCTTGGGCTGGATTAACGACCTGTGGTTGTGGCATCGGACTTTCGAACCAGTGAATTAAAATCGTTCAAGAACTGATCGGCAACATGAGAGAGCGAAAATTCGCCTGATTTGCGGTGGCCGGCCTCAGCGACGTGCGCGAGCAGCGTTTCATCGGCAAGCGCATTCTCGATTTTTTTGCGAAGCGCATCCGCCGGATTTGCGACGCGATGGTCGAATATGAACCCGGTCTCGCCTTCGCGAATAAAATCATGGAAGCAATCGAGATTTGAGACGAGCACGGGGCAATGGTGCGCCATCGCTTCGAGCGGCGCGAGCCCGAATGATTCGCCTTTCTCGGCCAGAGATGGATAAACAAAAAGTCTGGCCGACCTAAATTCGCGTTCCAGCGCAATTGGATCAAAGAGCGGGCCGCGAAAGAGGATTCTGCCTTGCGCCGGTTTGGCGGAACGTTTGAGCGTGGCCAGATACGACTCACCTGCTCCGCCGTGTTTCTTTTCCGTTGGCCCGACAATCATCAGCTTCCAATCAGCAGAAAGGGTGCGCGTTTCCTTTGCGAACGCATCAACTAATAGATGCACGCCTTTCTCCGGATGAACCCGGCCAACAAACAGAATCGTGTTCTCGCGTTCGGCAAATGGAGGCTCAAGTTCGCCTGTCGATCCAGGCGCGGGATACGGAATAACCGCGATTTTTTGTGCGAGTTTCGGCGTTTCGGCCGCGACCGCGCGAGCCACGGCGTGCGACGGCGTTTGCAATCGGGCCGCTTTCCTATAAAAGCGCATCTGGCCTTTCGGATACCGCGCCACGTGCACGTAAACGTGGCCGCGCCTGGAATTGCGGAGCAAGATCGGCAACCAAAATGTGTTGGTTACGATAATGTCGGCCGCGGGTAGGATCGACAATGTTCTGATCGAATAAATCAAATCCAAAAATTTTAACCAGAGCAGTGAGCGCGGTGTATCGAAGCCGCGGACGCGGAAATGCTTGACGCCGTCGCGCATTTCGGAGCGAGGAAGCTCTGGAACAGCGCGTGAGACTAAAACAACTTCGTGACCGCGCCTGGCAAACTCCTGGCTCAGAGCGAACCAAACTTTTTCCACCGCCCCGCCCATGACCGGTGGTACCGGGAAAAACGCGCCCAGCGCTATCGTGATCTTCATGTTGACTTAACGAATTGCTGCAAGATCGAAAGGAGAGAATCAACCGCGCGATTGATTTCGAACCGGCGCTCGAAACAGGCCCGCGCGTTGGCCCGCATCGTGTCGCGCTCCGTAGCTGGCATATCGATCCAGAGTTTGAGCAGGCGCATTACGCCGGCGAGATCGTCTTCATCGGCGAACCCGGCGCCGTCGTTCACGATCTCGCGCCAGATATTCACTTTGTTCGAAATCAAAACCGGAGTTCCGCAGGCGAGCGCTTCCACCACGGCGATGCCAAAATTTTCCTGATGCGAGGGCAAAACGAATGCATCCGCGCTGGCGAGCGCGCCTTTTTTCATTTCTCCTTGCAACATTCCGGGGAAAACAACGCGCGACGCGATGCCGAGCTGTTCGACACGTGCGCGCAGCACTTTCTCCCAAGCGATTTGATCCGGGCCGGCAAGAACGAGCGAAGCGGCGGGCGGTTTCAATTTGCGAAAAGCGTCGATGAGCAAGTCGCAACCTTTTTTCGGATGCAGCCGCCCGAGAAACAGAAGGATTCGCGTGTCTCGCAATGCTGGATAACGCGACAGAAATGCTTCCTTCGCTTGCGGTGAAGGCGGCGCGGGCGTTTCGATTCCAAGCGGCGAAACCTTTTCGCGGCAGCGATAAAGCCAAAAAGATTTGCGCGCCTGCAACCGCTCTTCTTCCGAAGTGAAGGTGACCGCGGCCGCGTCGCGCAGCACCCGATAATCGGCCCACGGCCAGTAGAGCCATTTCTTGAGATGCTTGAGCGGAAACGTTCTTTTAAACCACGGATCGAGCATACCGTGGGGGAACACGTAGTACGGCGTCGAGGTCCCGGAATAGCGACGCCACGCGGCAAAGCTCAGATATTGCCAGAGGCCGTTGACAATGACGCAATCATAATTTTCACCATAATCGCGCAGCCAATTCGTTAGGGCTCTGGAATATCGATAGCTCGTTAGGCCCGTTCCAAGCGCGTAAACCGTGAGATCAACGCCAGTTGTAGCCGACCCCGCTGACGCCGGGCCGCCGTCACCGACCGCGGCTACAACCTCCGGACCATCGAGAACGACGATGTCGATCTTGTGACCGCGGCGCGCGAGGCCGCGGCTGAGCGCAAGCACGGCCGGGGCGACGCCGCCGACACTCGGATCGAGCGTCTGCACGATTTGCAAAATTTTCAGCGCGCTAGACAACGAAGCCTTCCGTTCGCTGAAAATATTTGCAGTCGGGAGAAAGTTTCTCGATTGGCCGCGCCGGCACACCGCCGTAAAGCCGATACGTTTCAGTAAAACTTTTATTCAGCAGCGATTTGGCGCCGAGTACACAAAAATCGGGAAGCGCGCTGCCGCCAAGCAATACGCAATTTGTCCCGACAAAGCAGTAGTCGCCGATTTGGACCGGCGCGGAGGCCTGTCGATTTTCCGCGATGTCGATGCTGTGCGTGACAATTTGCGAATGAAAACCGGCGAAGATGGTGAACGTGCCAATCGTTATCGAGTCGGTGCAGTCGATAAAATGCCGATGAGTAATGGCGGAGTGTTCTCCGAGGATCAACTCCGGACGTCGATCTTTCTCCTGCGCGAAGTGGCGCGATGGTCCGAGCGGAAAACCGGTGATCCAGTTACCGCGACCGATGGACGCGTGTGCTTTCAAATGGAGGAGAGCGATATTCTTACACACTGTAAGGTGTTCGATTCGGCTGCCTTCCTCCATGGTTAAACGGGTCGGGAAAATGCAGGAAAATCCGATCCGGCAACTGGGATGAATTTTGTAGCCGAACTGTTTTTCCAAAAAGGAGCGACGCATTCTCCAGGGGAGAAAAAAGCTCAAGAGCATCAGTATTTTTTTCACCATTTCGCTCCGAGGCTCCGGTAGATGTCGATGTAGTGCGCAATCATTTTGCCGGTCGAGAATCTTCGGGCGTTGCGCAAACTTCTGTCGCTCCACTTTGCGCGTTCCGCCGGGTCGGTAAGCCTCAGCAGGTCCGCGGCGAATCCGTCTTCATCATCGACATCGTTGAAGAGTCCGGCGTCTCCGGCAGCTTCCGGCAATGGGCAAGAGTTGCTGCAAACGACCGGACAACCGCAGGCGTGCGCTTCGATGATCGGCCAACCGAAACCTTCAAAGCGCGACGGATACAAAAGCGCGACCGCGCAGTTGTAAAGCGCGCTGAGCAACTCGTCGCCGGCGTTTTCGATCTGGATGACGCAGTGGAAGACGTCGAGTTTTTTTGCCAGCGAGATTAATTCGTCATTCAAAAGGTCTCCGGCGAAAACGAGCTGGCCGTTCCACTTCTGCTGGCACTTGGCGAAGATGCGCAACACACCGCCGCGATTTTTGCGGCGAAGATTGGAGCCGACATGAAGAACGAATGGAAGCTCGACATCGAGCCCTGGGACTTCGGTCAGGCGTGCGCGCGCGAGGTCGTTTGGCAATTTCTTGTAATCGCTGGCGATCCCCATCATGACAACGCTAACGCGCGGCCGCTGATTTCTTGAGCTGACGAGACGTTGCGCGTCGGCTGCCGTAGCCTGTGAAATGCACGCAATGGCATCCGCGCGCTGAAGTCCCCGAAGAATCCATTTCTGAAGAATTCGGCCAGTGAACGACGCTCGGCAGTTCGTCTCTTCGCCGAGCGCGCCGCGCACAGCGAGCAAATCGTGAGCAGTGACGAGAATTTTTCGCGGTTTGCAATTCCTGACGTAAACCGCATTTGAATGGTCGCAAATGTGCACGAGCGCCGGTCGCATCGACAATTTCCTCTTCAATTTCCGCGGGAACAGAATGTATTTGTCTATGTAACCGAGCCATTTGGCGACAAATCGGCCTAACGACTTCAGATTTCCCAGAACCGGCTCGGGTCTGATCAATTCCGCGTGGATGCCAGCGGCGGTCAAACCTTGCAGCATCATGGCATTGAATCGCTGCATGCTTTGCTGCTGATCGGGCGCGTAGTTACCGATCAGCAGCACCATTGCTTTGAGGAGGTCCAGCTTCCGAGCCGTGCAAGCGCTCCGCGTAGGCGGAGCGGCCGCGCATCGGTATTGCAACTTTCGCTCGTGTGGGGGGACTCGCGCCCGGTTTCGGCTGAACTTCTTTCATATTGAGCGCGGCCAACGCCAGGCCGGTCGTGAAGACGGCGAAACCAAGAATGGTGGGCTGGCCGAATTGACCGCTGATCATCGGAAGAAAGCTCGAACTGAAAAGCAAGAGCGGCAGCAGATTTCCCAATCGCACCGACCTCATACAGAGCCATCCAATTCGGCCGACAAGCGCGAACCGCCACGCGACATACGCGAGCCCAAGAACGGGTCCGCTCTCGAGAAAAATGCGCGACCATTCGCCTTCCGTAAGCAGAAACCCGCTGTGACCAGTAAGAAATTTTGCGCCGGCGTTTGTGCCGATCCCCAGTCCATACCCAAGGAACGGCGCTTTCCCGTAAACGAAAAAAGCGTCCTCGAAGCTGGCAAAAACTCGGGCGATGAGTCCGCGGGTCACCGATTGCTCGCTCGCCGCCGCCACTTCGGTAAAGCGTGCGCTCAAGACATTCACGCCTTCGTGAAAGACCGGGAGCCGGCTCACCACAAGTCCGAGGATCAAAATTACGATCAACGCGTGACCGAAGCGGTTGACCACGTCGCGCCGCAAAATGACGACCAGCACCAGCGAAGCGACGACCACGGCACACGCACCGACGGTCAACCGACTGCCGGAAACCGCGATGCCGACGACGAGCGCGATTCCGGCGACAGTCAGCAACCAGCTTTTATAGAGACCGGGTTTCAACAATCCCCACACCAGATAGCCCGCAGCCAAAGAAAGATACGCCGCCACGCCGACCACGAACGAGAACGTCCCGGCGGTCCGCACCTTGCCGAGCGCTGCCATCATCGTTTCGCCTTCGCCCCCGGGTGTTCGATTCAGAAACGCATCCGGTGCGGCGCCGAATTGCGCCGCCATCAACATCGACATCGGCACCAGAATCAGCAGCGTCCACCAGCCGAATCTTTTCACATCTTCCGGTCGCAAGACATTGGCCATGACAAAAATCAGCGGGAGATGGAAAAAGTTGGAACGGAAACCGTATCCGCCGACCAGTGCGATCATCTTGGGCGATACATAGGGCCAGAGTTGAACGAAAGTGGCGAGAAGCGAAAGGAACCCAATGACGACGAGGGCGATCGTCCAGCTGTTCCGGGGAAACACGCGCGCGGGAATAGCCCATAGATAAATCGCGATGACCACGGGATCGCGCACCAGGAGCAACGGGTTCGAATAATCGGGCAGGACCCATTT
>Ga0070697_100002785_pt1 | contig 13460 bp, 8 predicted proteins | sample KBSK1501metaG_FD_65475 | JGI IMG/M metagenome (GOLD analysis project Ga0070697, IMG submission 65475) | Corn, switchgrass and miscanthus rhizosphere microbial communities from Kellogg Biological Station, Michigan, USA - KBS K1-50-1 metaG | ecosystem: Host-associated > Plants > Roots >... | reverse complement strand
TGGCAGGATTGATTTCGAGCTCCGCGATATTCTTCGGCTCGGGCTCTATCAGCTTTTTGTTCTCGAGACTTCGCCACACGCGGCTGTGAATGAGACCGTCGAGCTCGCGCAAAAGAAACGTCGTCCACTGATCAACGCAATCTTGCGAGCCGCCTCGCGCAGGGTGGGGGATTTGGAAAAGGCAGCAAGCGCGCAACCGCCGCACCTTGAATTTTCCCATCCGCGTTTCTTGCTCGAGCGGTGGGAGAAAAATTTCGGACTGGAATCAGCGCTTGATCTTTGCCGTTGGAATAATCGGCCAGCGCCGCTTTATGCCAGGATTAATCAGATCAAGACGTCCGCCGACAAATTTTTGCGTGTTTACCCAGGCAGTTTCGCTTTGCCTGAGCACAAAAATTTCGTTGGCATCACCGAAATCGCCCAAAGTGCTCTCGAACGAGGCGAATGCTACATTCAAGACCCAAGCACAGCGATTGCCTGCGAACTCCTTGACCCACGGCCGGGCGACAAAATCCTCGATGCCTGCGCCGCTCCCGGAGGGAAAACAGGTTATCTCGCAGAACTGATGGAAAATCACGGAATCATCGTAGCGTGCGATCGGGAACCGAAGCGCGTGAAACTTCTCAAAGAGAATGTAACGCGGCTCGGCGTAAAGATCGCTCGGATTTTTCGCCATGACTGGATGTGGGACCGCACTCCACCCGCAATTGCTTCGCTTGCGCCGTTCGATCGCATCTTGCTCGATACACCGTGCAGCAATACTGGTGTCATGCGCCGCCGCCTGGACGTCCGTTGGCGCTTACGTCCGGCTGACTTCCTTCGCATGCAAAAGCGTCAACTTGATCTGATTGACTCGGTTGCTGGGTTCTTAAAGCGGGGCGGCACCCTGGTTTACAGCACCTGCAGTCTCGAGCCGGAGGAAAACGAAGGGGTTGTACAACAGCTTCTCGCCAGGAAGTCGATTTTGCAGCTGGATGAGCAGAAGCAGTGCGTGCCATTTCAAGATCATCTCGACGGCGCCTTTGCTGCGAAATTTGTCAAGGCCGTTTAGCCAGGCTGCTGCGAACGTTGGTTGCATCCGGCACGGCCAATGGAATCATTAGATTCTTATGCACGACGCTCGTTTTGATAAGCTCGCGACATTGCTGGTGGCGTATTCGACCAAACTCAAACGCAACGAAACCGTCTTGATCGAATCGTTCGACGCCCCCGATGAAATAACCATCGCGCTGATCCGGGCGGTTCGAAAAGCAGGCGCGGTTCCATTTGTGAAGATCCAGCGGACACGCGTTAATCGTGAGCTTGCGCTCGCCGCGTCGGATCGACAACTGAGCATTACCGCTCGGCACGAGCTGTCCAGGATGAAGAAGATGGATGCCTACATCGGATTGCGCGGCAGCAATAACATCACCGAGCTTTCTGACGTTGCGGCTGAGCGAATGCAGTTAATCGCTAAAAAGATGCGGCCGGTTCAGGACCAACGCGTAAAAAAAACCAAATGGGTGGTGCTGCGCTGGCCCACGCCTTCAATGGCACAACTGGCCGGCATGAGCACGGAGGCCTTCGAGGATTTTTACTTTGAAGTGTGCACCTTGGACTATCGAAAATTGCAGCCGGCGATGAAAGCGCTCAAGTCGTTGATGGAAAAGACCGATCGGGTCGAGATTAAAGGGCCGGATACCGACTTGCGCTTCAGCATCAAAGGAATTCCGGCCGTCATTTGCGGCGGCGATCACAATATCCCGGATGGCGAAGTTTTTACCTGTCCGGTCAGGAATTCGGTCGAAGGGCACGTCACTTTCAACGCGCCGAGCATCTATCAGAGCGTTGCTTTCGATGGGATTCGTCTTGAATTTCAGGCGGGCAAAATCGTGGATGCGACGAGCAATCAGACGGCCAAGCTGAACAAGATTCTCGACTCAGACGCAGGCGCACACTACGTGGGCGAATTCTCTCTCGGCTTCAACCCGCATGTTCTGCATCCGATGCGGGACATATTGTTCGACGAAAAAATCGCCGGCTCATTTCACTTAACACCCGGTCAGGCGTATGAAGAAGCAGACAATGGCAACCGAAGCCAAGTGCATTGGGACATGGTTAGCATTCAACGCCCGGATTATGGCGGCGGCGAAATTTATTTCGACGGCAAGTTGATCCGGCGGGACGGCGAGTTTCTGCCGAACCAATTACGCTCGCTTAATCGCAATCATCGGCGCAAACGCAGTCGCGCAAAATTGTGACTCCGCTCGGGAGGCGAACCTGATCGTGGACGTTGCCTGGTTCAGGCGCGCTTGGGGCCCTGACCCAAAAGGTGCAACTGCATCATTCCAATATCGCCGGTCCCGGTGAGCTGGAGATTGGCGATCTCGAAGATCGGAGCACCTTCGGTCGCTCCGGTGCCAGGTAACTGCACTGACACCTGCTTGGAGTTGGAATTCAGAACAATCGAAGCGATCTCAAACGAAGGGGAAAATTCCACGGTCGCAATCTGAAATGGAGCTGTCACATGCACAGCGGTATGATCTTGCGGCGACGGGGTCAGCTGGAGCGGCGCGGCTGCAAAGTCTGAAACGATCTGCAAGCCCGCGACCGTGAACGAAGGCGCACCAACGGCGGTGGGTCGTTGCTGCTGGGAAGGCGTCAGCCGGACGCTGCCGAGTGCTCCGCCTGAAGGCTGAATCCTTGAAATTTCGAAGGAGACCTGAAGATTCATGGTCGGCTGCGGATGTTGCGACGACGCGAGGCGCATCGTAACTATCTTGGAAGCGGGGCGCAATTGGACGGCCCCCATCTTGAAGCTCGGTGTTAATTGCATCGAGGCGATCTCGAAAGCGAAAGTCAATTGCACGGCCGTTTGCATGGAGCCAGGCTGCGGTGCTCCACCGGGTGCGGAGGTTCGAACTGCGGAAGCGGTTGGTGTTTGGATAGTTTCAGGCATGATGACAGGTGTTGTTGGTTGCGAAATAACAGGTTCAGTGAAAACAGTTGGCCGATCAGCAGGTCGCTCCGTTACTTCCTGAAGCTTGCCGACCTCAATCGGTTCTGCTTTCGGTTCGGTGATGGTTTCAGCTGTGTAAGGTTCACTACTCATCACCGGCGTCAACTGGGGAATTGGTTGACCTTGTCCAATGGGCTCAGGCTCGATCTCGGGTTCAACCGCCGGGCCATCCTCAGCGAAAAGCGGTTCGACGATATCCAGAGGCGGCGCTTGCGCGACAGCCGCAGCTGCGGCTGCCCATTCCTCCTCTTGCTCCTCTGGCATCACCGCCGGTTCCGCCTCCATTTCGACCGGCGTGATCTGTGTCTGCTCAGAACGTTCGGGTGAAGTAGCGACGTCGGGCATGACCGTGGCCACGTCCTGACTAACAACTGGACCCACGGACGATTCATAAACGGGCTCTGAAGTCGGTGGCATTCCCACCGCTTCGGGCTCGCCATTCCGATCGATCACGGGCTCCGCAGACGGCGTAAATGCCCGCGTCGGTCTTCCAATTGGGACGACGGCAGCACGCAGAGAAGGTTCAGATGCCTTTAAGCGCAGCGAGACCTGGCGCGGCCCACCGACCAATCGGAGGTTAGCTCTCAGTTCCTTTTGAGTGGGAGGTGTGCCAGGAATGTTAACCTCACTGAGGCGTGGACCGTTAGCAGTAGCAGCACGACGGAAAGTCGGCAGGTGAAGCTGAACCTTGCGGCGGCGGATTTCCGGCAGGAACAACGCGCGGACGCCCCAAGCCAACACAGCAATGCCAGCCACAACAAGCCCGGCAACTAGCATCTGCCAACCAAATCGGCTTGGCTGTGACAATTCATGGACGTGGGCTGGTGCCAAGACCGTGGCCGGCGTTGCCGAAGCAGCCACAACAGACGCGGGAGTCGCGGAAGCCATCGATATCGCGTGGACGGGCGAGCCGGCAGGTTTCGCCTCAGCGAGAGCGGCCGACTCTGAGGGAATTGCCGAGGAGGCAGGCGAAGCCTCGGTCGTGACCGGTGTTTCCACAACTGGCGATATACCTGGAGCAACTGCCGTAGGAACCTCTTCAGGTTTTGCTGGCGTACCGGCGGCGAAAGACTCGCTCGCGGCGCTGGCCGGCGGCTGCAAAACCACTGTAGGAGCCGGCTCTTCGGCATGCGACACTGTTGCTTCCATCCCTGTGATAGCGGGAGTTGCCGCCGGCGATGATCCTGCCGAAGCTTGCGCTTTCGATCCTTTCGCCTGCTCCTTTTTTGCCAGCGCAGCACCTGGGATCGGACTTGGTTCAATCGCGGGACTCGATTCCGTCTGTGTCGATTCCATTGCTACTGCCGCCTCCGTTGTCGGTGCCGGCGAAGTGCCTAGCGATGGAGTTTGCAGCCAGCCGAGGTCATAAAAAGCGTCCCCAAAAACTGTGTTCAGTGCTGGCGAGTAAATTTTCTTGGCCGACGCGATCCAATCGGTGGCCTTGGTAGGATTGTTATGCTTAAACTCCCAGGCCGCCTGCGCGTAATAAAGCGCCGGGGTGTCGCCAGTAAATTGGAACTGCTCCATCATCCGTTGCGCGCGGCTTTCTTTGCCCTCGAGCAGCAGCGTCATATAGATTTTGAATTTAATAAGCTGCGCCGCCTGGTTCTTGTCGCCGCCCGGTGTCCGGCTAAAGAGGGCCTCGAATCGATCTCGCGCTTTGGCATATTCCTTTTGCTTGAATGGAATTTGCGCGAGATTGTATTGTGCTTCGCGATATTTTGGATCCGCCTTTAAGGCCTTTTTGAACTCCGTCTCAGCCTGACCAAGTTCCTTTTGCTCCATCAAAATCTCACCGCGCAAGTTGAGAACGCGGGCCTGGTTTGGTTCGGCCGTGTCCGCTTCGTCAATAAACTTGCGCGCCGCTGCGAAATCATGTTGCTGAATGGCCTGTTGCGCCTCCTCGAACCGCGACTGGGCGAATGCTTTCATCTTGGCGGCGTGCTCTGCCGCTGTTGTTAATTCCAGAGCCGCGCGGCCCTGCCCTGCCTGTTTCTGGAGCCAGCCCACCTCGTAGAGCGATTCGGCAAACAGCCTGTTTAACTGCGGCGAAAAATTCTTCTCGGCCGTCAGCATCCAGTTTTTTGCTTCCTTTGTGTCCTTACGCTGCAGTGCGATGGCGGCGTTTGCGTAATGGACCGCCGGTGTATCCGGCGAAAGCTCGAACTTGGCCAGAATGGAATCCACCATATTTTCCTTACCCTCGAGCAAGTAAGTCAGTAGAATCTTGTACTGAATCAGCTGCGTTGCTTCGCCCTGCAGTTCGGCCGCGTTACCTGAGAGCAGCTCTTGAAAACGGTTACGCGCCTCCGGCCAATCTTTCCTCAGAAACGGAATCTCGGCCAAATTGAAGCGCGCGTTCCAAAACTTAGGGTCAATACGGAGCGCTTCATGCAGCGCCGCTTCTGCTTTGTCGTAAATTCCTTGCCGCATCAAGATGACGCCCCGCAAATTTTGCGACTCCGCCACATCCGGCTGGCGCGCATCGATTGCATCGAGTTCTTTTAACGCTTCCGGGAAATCGCCCGCGTCGAATGCTCGAAAAGCTTTGTCGTACATCGCCTCCAATTCCGTTTTCGAGGGAGCGACGTTGTCCGCGGCAAATGAACCCAGCACCAAAACTGCAATCGCTGCGAATTTCCGAATTTGCATGCCGCCCAGTATTTTCACCTTTGCTCGCGACCGATGACAAGCCTAAATTTTCGGCGAAGAATTTACAGGATAAAGAGCAGAAATCGAGCCGGAAATTCCGCCTTGGATCGACATCCTGGCCTCGATCCGGCAAAATCAGGAATTGAGATTAGCCACGATCCGCAAGCCTTCCAACGTTAGGTCGCGATGCACTGCGTCGATTTCCGGCAAACGTGCCGAAATCAATTCCGCGTAACCGCCGGTTGCAATCAGGTGCACTTTTCGCCGCGGGAATCGTTCCGCTTTAATTCGCGCGATGATCTCTCGCACTAAACCGCGATATCCAAAGATTGCTCCCGATCTCATCGCCTCGACTGTTGATCTCCCAATCGCACGGCGTGGCTCCTTCAAAGAAAGCTGCGGCAACAAAGCCGTGCGTTGGTAAAGAAAATTGGTCATTGCTTCGAGACCTGGCGCGATCACTCCGCCGATGTATTTTTTTTCCTCCGAAACAATGTCGAAGGTGACGGCGGTGCCGAAATCGACCACGATGGCGGGGCAACCGTAAATCGCCGCGACGGCGGCCGCGTTAGCCAGTCGATCGGCCCCGATCGATTTCGGTCTCGGATAATCAATCCCAACCCCAAGCTTCCGCCGCGAATTCAGCCAAAGCACTTTTGTTTTTCCTGCGCCTTTCTGCACCTCGCGGTTCTTTTTCGGGACGACCGAACAGACAACTAACCTGTCGATCTTTTTTCGGTTAGCGAAGCGGCGCAAAAATCTGGCATCGAATTGCCAGGTCGCGATCCTTCGCCGACGCCTAATATTTGTTTTCGACGCCAAAGCCAGCTTCGTGAACGAATTGCTAATGTCGATCAGCAAATAGTTAACGGCGCGTGCCATGCTCGACATGCAGACACGGAATGCTACGCTTCGTCAAGCTCAGGGGCGCCCGGTCCGAGCCTGCGAGCGTGAGTGATTCAATTAAGTTGGGGCCCCCGCCTCTTGCGACTCTTGACCGCACCGCGTAGCCTCGCTTCGTGAGAAAACTGGTCCATCGACCCCGCCGATTGCGCCGCTCGGCCGCTCTGCGCAATCTGGTTCGCGAGACGCAATTGAGCGCGCACGACTTTGTTTTGCCGCTGTTCGTTAGTCAAAAGATCGATAAGCGGAAACCGATCGCGTCCATGCCGGGGGTTTCACAATTTCCATTAGACGAAATCGTGGATGAAACACGGCGTGCGCAGGATGCTGGATTGCAAGCTGTTTTATTGTTTGGAATTCCGGAAGCAAAAGATGAGCTGGGCAGCGGGGCTTACGCGGAGGAGGGCGTCGTGCAAAAGGCGGTGCGTGCAATCAAATCCAAATCTCCCGAGTTGGTTGTGCTGACGGACCTTTGCTTATGCGAATACATGAGTCATGGTCATTGCGGCGTGACCCGCATTGATGGCGATCACTTTCACGTGCTCAATGATGAGACGGTCGATCTTTTAGTGAAAACGGCGCTCTCCCACGCGAAAGCGGGCGCAGATATGATCGCGCCTAGCGACATGATGGACGGACGCATCGGCGCGATTCGCGAAGCGCTCGATGCACATGGCTTCGATCAAACTGGGATTATGAGTTACGCGGCCAAGTTCGCCTCCTCATTTTACGGCCCCTTTCGGGAAGCTGCCGAAAGTCCCCCGCAATTTGGTGACCGCCGTTCTTATCAGATGGATTTTGCCAACGCCGAGGAAGCGTTGCGCGAAGTTGCGCTCGATGTCGATGAAGGCGCAGACATCATCTTGGTGAAACCGGCACTTCCATACATGGATATTTTATGGCGGGTGCACGAACGGTTCCGTAAACCGGTCGCAGTTTATCACGTGAGCGGCGAATATGCGATGATCAAAGCTGCCGTGGAAAAGGGATTTATCGATGAGCGCCCGGCGGTTCTGGAAATCATGACATCACTCAAACGCGCCGGCGCGGACATCATTGTTACATATTGGGCGCGCAAGCTCGCCGAATGGACGCGGGAATGAATAGCCGCCGCGGCGAAATCGCTGAGCGTTTTATTGGAGCGGTCGACCGGCAAGATGGCCGTACGCCCAGGCAGGCGTGCAGCGAGGGGCAGCGCGCAGTGGGTTTTGTAGACAAAAACGGTCGCTCAGAAACTGCGGCGCACAGTCGGCTGAAGCGACTGGCGTTGCTTTGGGCGCAGGCGCACGGTTACTCGGCCTGTGCGGTGGAAGTGAGGTTACCACGCTGCCACTATCGCGCTGATGTGGCGGGCTATCGAATGGATGGAAATGGTGGATGGACGGCGATATTTGAGTGCAAACAAACGATTGTCGATCTTCGTCGTGATAACTGCCGCACCCGCGCCACGCGTAAACGCCTCGAAGCGGTTCATCGACGCCGGCAGATTCTTGAGAGAAATCTGCGGGTGCATTATCCACATCTGCGTATTAAGGACTCTTTATTTGCCGAGTTCGATTCCTACGATTTCTCCCCGATCAAACACCGTGGTTACGCGCGTGTTCTGCGCGAGTTAACAGCTTTGCAAACTCGTCTCTTCGATTGCACCAAATTCGAAAAGCTGGTCCGTTATCGCTGCGCGAACTTGTTTTATCTGGTTTTGCCTGACGAATTGTTTCGCGAACCAGAGATTCCGATCGGCTGGGGCGCATTGGTTGAATCAGGCGACGCAATCGTGCTGGCGCGCAAGCCGGTTTGGCAGGAAGTAACACCCGAGAATCAGCTCCGCCTTCTCCAACGGATCGGCGCCGCCGGAACACGGGTGTTGAATCAAAAGTTGGGGATCACGTTCGAGGACGTGATTCACAACTCGCGCTAGATCCCGGCTTGATTCGCGGGGCATTTAAGCTGGAACGAGCAGATTGCGTCCGGTCATCTCTTTTGGCTGGGACAGACCCAGTAAAAACAGAATGGTCGGGGCGACATCCGCGAGAATTCCATTTTGACAGCGGAAGTTGGCACCGTCTTCTGCGACGTAAATAAAGTGCACCAGGTTCGTGGTGTGTGCCGTGTTTGGCGATCCGTCAGGATTGCGCATCTGCTCGCAATTGCCGTGATCGGCCGTGATCAGGCATTTCCCCTGAATGGACAGTAACTTTGTCACAATCCGTCCGACGCACTCATCGACGGTCTCGACCGCTTTAATTCCGGCGGAAACGATGCCGGTGTGTCCAACCATGTCCGGATTGGCAAAATTAAGCACGATCAAGTCGTAGTTCTCCATGTGGGCAAGGACTTCATCGGTCACTTCGCGCGCGCTCATATCTGGCTTCTGATCGTAAGTCGCGACTTGGGGCGACGGCACGATTTTGCGATCTTCCCCCGAAAATGCGCGTTCGATGCCGCCGTTAAAAAAGTAGGTCACGTGTGCATATTTCTCTGTCTCGGCGATGCGCAACTGCGATTTGCTCGCAGCACTTACCACTTCGCCTAAAATGTGGATCAGTTCCTCGGGCGCAAAAATGAACGGCGACGGATACGTCACATCGTACTGCGTCATCGTGACGAAGGTAACGCGCGGCCAAACTTCGCGATCGAAGCCGTCGAAGTCTTTAAATAGGAACGCTTGGGAAAGCTGGCGGGCGCGGTCGGCCCGAAAATTAAAGAACAAAACCGTGTCTCGATCGCGAACGCGTTGTTGAACGGCGCATTCGAAGATGAGGGGTGGCATGAACTCATCGGTCTTGCCGAGCCGGTACTGCCGGTCTAACGCCTCCGACGGCGAACATGCGCACACTTCGCCGCGGCCGAAGACGATCGCGTCCCACGCTTGCTTTGTCCGGCCCCAGCGGCGATCGCGATCCATGGCGAAGTAGCGACCGATAATCGTGACGATCTTTGCACCGCTCGCTTCCAATTCCCGTTCACAATTTTTCAGGCAATCGCGGCCGCCAGTTGGCGAAGAGTCACGGCCATCGGTGAAGGCATGAACGAAGATCTCATCGACCCCGGCGGCTTTAGCGGCGTTCGCGAGCGCGATCATGTGCGAGTAGTGGCTGTGCACGCCGCCATCTGAAACAAGCCCGAGCAAATGAAGGCGATGACTGCGTGCGGCCGCGAAAGCTTCCTGCGCCACGCGATTGCGCGTGAGTTCACCGTCGGCGATGGCTTTGTTGATGCGAGTCAGATCCTGATAAACGATTCGACCGCCTCCCAGGTTGAGGTGACCGACTTCCGAATTGCCCATCTGCCCTTCCGGCAAGCCTACATCCGCTCCGCTCGGGCTGAGCTTGCTGCCCGGGTATTCACGGTAAAGCCGGTCGTGGACTGGTGTGCACCCGAGTAAGGTAGCGTCGCCGTTTTCTTCGCGTTTTTGTTCCCCGCCGGGATTGATCCCCCAACCATCGCGGATGATTAACATGAGAGGCGCCGGCATATCGCGGCACTCTGGCGACGAATGCGAAGGTCGACAAGCGGTTTCCCGCACTTGCGGGATTGACAACACCGGGACCGCGCTTCTACATCGCCACTCGTGAAGTGGCGCAATCAATTACTGGCGCTTTTCTGTCTTTTTGTCTTCGCGGGGCTGGGTGTGCTCTATTTTCAACACTGGGTCATACAAAAACCTTTCGGCATAATTTTGTTCATCGGCGAAGGACTCGGGCCGGAGCGTCTTGCCGCCACCCGCGTTTATATGGGTGGCGCCGACGCGCGTCTCGGGCTCGACTCGATGACTTATCTGGCTTTGATGACCAATTCCTCAAAGGATTTTGCCGTGGCTGACTCGGCAGCCGCCGCTACCGCGATCGCCACTGGTGCGAAAGTAAAGAATGGCGCAATCGCATTGGAGGCTAATGGCAAGTCGCTCGTGAGCATTGTGGACCTGGCGCGGCAACGTGGCCGGGCGATTGGGCTGGTGACGAATGGGAAGGTCACGGGCTCAGTATGCGCTGCTTTCTACGCGCACGCGGCCGACCGCGCGGACGAAGATAATCTCGCGTTGCAACTGGCCGACGGTGGAAAGATCGACATCGTCATGGGTGGTGGCAGCGCCCAATTTCTGACCGCAAACAAAAACGGGCAACGCCACGACGGCCGCGATCTTTTGCTGGAACTGCGCGGAAACGGATTCGACGTCGTTTCCGGTCGAGCGGACCTGGAGGCGGTTCCACCGTGGCGTCGCCCGAAGCTTGTCGGCCTGTTTAGCCGTAGCGAAATGGCGTTTACCAATCAGCTCGAGCAGGGGAGTGAGCAACCAAGCCTGCGCGACATGGTGCGACGTGCGATCGAACTCTTACAATACAATGCAGGTGGATATTTGCTCGTAGTCGATGCCGCTCTCATGGGCAGGGCAGCCGAGCAAAACGATGCCGAAAGGAGCTTTGAAGAAACGCTGGAGTTAGATCGCGCGGTTTCGGTAGCGCGCCGCTACGCCGGCGCGAAATCTACAGTCATGGTTTGCGGCGACGTGGCGATTGGCGGCTTAAGCCTCAACGGTTTTCCATTTCGCAGAGACAGCGGTCTTGCCTTGCTCGGACTCAATTCGGCGGGTCAGCCCTGGATTACCTGGGCAACCGGTCCGAAAGGCACTCGCTCCTACGGTGGGCCCACAGCGCCGGCTGGCTCTGTTGAGTCGCCGAGTGAGAAAACCCAAGACTCCGAACCGGCCGCAGTTTATGCGAAGTCTGCGCTGAACACGGTTGAAGATGTGGTTGCATTTGGGGCCGGGCCAGGGACAGAGATGCTGCGCGGTTCAATCGACAACACGCAAATTTTCAAAATTATTCGCGACGAACTTTGATCGCGGTGTTTGCGCAATGCGTTAAATTTACAACCGGCGAAAATCAAACGCCCGTCCGACGGTTTTGCCGAAGGCCGGGCGCTATTGGGAAGGACGTTGTTACGGACTCGTGGGAACGATCTCGGGCGCAAACACGAACGGTGGCGGGTCCGGCAAGGTCGGTGGAGGTCCTTCGGCTGGCGGACCTTCTTCAGGCATTTCTTTCGCTTCCTTGCCCTCACCAAAATCTTTCCCTTCCTTACCGTCGGAGCTCACCATGCTGTTCGCAGCGACCAAACTTTTTGAACCGTTTCCGCTGAAGACGGCAATTTCATCCACTGAAAAAGCCGTATCTTGACGGCTCGTCGGAGACCATCTCACGACAATGTAACGACCGGTGACGGGCTCGAAGTCGACTGCCGCGCGGCCCTTGCCCGTATCAGCGACGGAGCCAACCGGTCTTAATCCGGCAAAAATATTATCGGTGAGGCGCAAGGTTTTCGGTGCAACCGCGTGGTCAGCTTGCGTGCCAGGCAAGGTCTGCAACACATAAAAATCAACCCTGGCTTCTCGCTGAGAGTAAGTTGCCGAGACGCGCCGCACAGTCGTATCTTTACCCAGATCGATTACGGCAGTCGGTGCAGCATCGTCTGCGCTAAAGCTGTAAGTCGTGCCCGGTTGATTGTCGATCATGTTATTCGCTTGCTGCAAATCGGCTCCCGAACTGACGTAAAGCGCGCGGGCCTTAGCATGCACGTCGGAAAGATTGTAACTGATAAAAGCGATGCCTTCCGGGTTGTTCTGAATTGCTCTAAGCGTGCGCGGCATGGTGAAGTCCGCTATCGCCGGAGTGGAATACACACCCAGGCCGGCAATGCGTCCGGGTTCACTGATGTTGAACGTAAGCTTCACGTATTTCGCGTCGCTCGGGCCCACTTTCGCTGTGATCACGTTTGAAGTCAGTTCCTGTCGCATGGTCTCGTGCCATCGCGCGCTATCCGGTGGCAACTTCGTACTCGAGGTCGCGACCGTCACCTCGCCTTTGGCGCCACCGTTGAGAAATGAAATCTTGTTGATGTTCTCAATTTTGGAGAGGGAAATCAGTAACGTCGTGCTGCCGTTGGCTAATGGGTAGCCAACCGTCGGGTCATCGCAGAGCAAAGCCGCTTCGGAGGTGTTCCCGTCTTCCGAGTTCAAGCTGAGTTGCAGGCTCGTAGTTGGATAAATTCGAGACGCCGCTTCAATCTGTGCGCCGAGATCATAGCGGGCGAGGTTTTGCGGATAGGCCGGCGCCTGCTCGACGGTCAAGGGCGGTACCCTTTGGAGAACGGAATCGGCAGCGAACAACTGCGAAGCGAGAAGCAAAACGGAGCAGCAAACCAAAGCGGAAAATCTGACCGGATACGATACCGAGGGGCTCATAATCTCCATAACTGTGAGAAGCATAATAGCTGGCGCGCTCGCGCTTGGCAATAAAATTTTTTCAACTCCAGCGAATTTACTGCGCTCGAGAGCAATAAGAACGCTACCGCAGTGCTGCACCGACGCACATGGCATCCCAGGCCTGTGATTTGATATTACGCCAGGAGGATCAACAGAACCCGCAAAGGTAATCGCGGGCTTCCCGATAATTGCCCTCGAGAAGGCGAAACCCAGTGATTATCGATCTAATGTGCAGCCGGTGCGGAAGCGACATTTTGCGCCAGGGCCGTACCGTTAGCTGCGCGATATTTCCGATCTTCCGCAAATGCATAGAGAGGGATGTAAGAGCTGCCGCCCAAATGCTCGGCTCGCAATGCCGACCAGTTGATTGTTGGATCGAGCACATAGATTCCATCGGCTGTGGTCCACTCGAGCCAGGCATGAGTTTTTTGGCTGACCCATGTTCGTCTGCCGATAACGAGGCGAAGATTGTCGGCGCCGTGTCCATGCATCAAATCATAAAGGGCAACCGCTTTACCTTTACAATCGGCTACGGTTGCGGATTGGACTTCAGCTGGAGTCTTCCACTCCATAGAAAAGGCGTAAGGAATGGCGCGCAAGCTCTCGATCCAATGGTTAACCTCGCTTAAGGAAACCTCTTGTTTG
>Ga0070697_100002783_pt1 | contig 13463 bp, 8 predicted proteins | sample KBSK1501metaG_FD_65475 | JGI IMG/M metagenome (GOLD analysis project Ga0070697, IMG submission 65475) | Corn, switchgrass and miscanthus rhizosphere microbial communities from Kellogg Biological Station, Michigan, USA - KBS K1-50-1 metaG | ecosystem: Host-associated > Plants > Roots >... | reverse complement strand
GCCTTCGAGGCTTTCGCCGCGCGCCAGCGGGTGATCCTGGGCCTGTCCGAAGCCCCGACCGGTGCGGCCTCGTGACCGGTCGCTCGTTTGTCTCGCCGGCGACCCGGGACCGCGTTCGCGGCCTGGCGCTGCCCGTCGCGCTCGCCCTGGGCCGGCTGGGCCTGACGCCGAACGCCCTGACGATCCTCGGCTTCGCCGGCACGGTCGGCGCGGCGGTCGCCGCGGCCGCGCAGCAATGGACCCTCGCCGGCATCCTCCTCCTGGTCTTCGGCATCTTCGACCTCTTCGACGGCGCCCTCGCCCGGGCGACAGGCAAGGCGTCGAAGTTCGGAGCCTTCCTCGACTCCACCCTCGACCGGACCGGCGAGAACCTCGTCCTCGCCGGCGTCGCCGTCGGCTTCGCCCAGGCGGGCCTCACCGTGGGCGTCCTGCTGGCCGTCCTGGCAACGGCGTTCGCTTCGGTCGTCACCTACGCCCGCGCGAAGGCCGAAGTCGTCGGCCTCCACGGCGAGGTGGGGATCGCACCGCGGTCCGAGCGGCTCGTCGTCCTCGCCGCCGGCCTCGTTCTCGCCGGCATCCCCGGCGGCTTCCTGGGCTTCGGCCAGGCCTGGCTCACGGTGGCTCTCGGCGCCATCGCCGTCGCCTCCGCTGTCACGGTCATCCAACGAATCATCCACGTGAAGCGACAACTCGAGCAAGGGGAGAACCAGTGAGCAGCAACGGCAAGAGTGGCAACGGCGCGACGCCGACCAACACCTGGGCCGGTTCGGCCCGCCGCAAGGACGGCAAGATCCGGGTCGCCATCGTCGGCGTCGGGAACTGCGCCAGCAGCCTCGTCCAGGGGCGCTGGTACTACGAGAACGCCAAGGAATCGGACTTCGTGCCCGGCCTCATGCACGTCAACCTGGGCGGCTACCACGTCCGCGACATCGAGTTCGTGGCGGCCTTCGACATCGACAAGAACAAGGTCGGCAAGGACCTGTCCGAGGCGATCTACACGAAGCCGAACAACACCATCGTCTTCCAGCAGGTGCCGCACACCGGCGTGACCGTCGAGCGCGGGATGACCCACGACGGCCTTGGCAAGTACCTCAGCCAGATCATCGAGAAGGCGCCCGGCCCCACGGCCGACATCGTCGGCATCCTCAAGGAGCGCGAGGTCGACGTCATGGTGTCGTACCTGCCGGTCGGCTCCGAGGAGGCGACCAAGTGGTACGTCGAGCAGGCCCTCCGGGCGGGCGTGGCCTTCGTCAACGCCATCCCGGTCTTCATCGGCCGCGAGCCGTACTGGCAGCGCCGCTTCGCCGAGGTTGGCCTGCCGATCATCGGCGACGACATCAAGAGCCAGGTGGGGGCGACGATCAGCCACCGCGTCCTGACCCGGCTCTTCATGGACCGCGGGGTCCGGCTCGACCGAACCTACCAGCTGAACTTCGGCGGCAACACCGACTTCCTCAACATGCTCGAGCGCGAGCGGCTCGAGTCGAAGAAGATCAGCAAGACCAACGCCGTCACCTCGATGCTCGACTACGAGCTCGAGGAGGGCAACGTCCACGTGGGTCCCAGCGACCACGTGCCGTGGCTGCAGGACCGCAAGTGGTGCTACATCCGGATGGAGGGCACGACGTTCGGTGACGTTCCGTTGAACGCGGAGTTGAAGCTCGAGGTGTGGGACTCGCCGAACAGCGCCGGGGTCATCACCGACGCCATCCGCTGCCTCAAGCTGGGGCTGGATCGCGGATTGCGCGGCACGCTGGTCGCGCCGGCCAGCTACTTCATGAAGAGCCCGCCGCAGCAGATCCACGACGACATCGCGTTCAACCGCGTCGAGGCGTTCATTCGCGGCGAGGACAACGAGACGCTCGTTGGGACCGAAGCGCCGGCGCCGCGCAAGCTCCGCAAGCTCGCGGCGAGCCCGAAGCCGAAGACCGCCGCCGCAGCCGGTTGAGCCGATGACCGGGAGCCAGCGCCGGCTGGAGGCGCCCCATCGCCGCCAGGATCGCGGACCGCGGCTGCTCGAGAAGGGCGTCGTCCGCGCCTACCGCGCGGCGTCGTGGCTATTGGGCCACGTGCCCGAGGCGCTGGGTCGCGGCGTCGTCGGCACCGGTGGCCAGCTGTCGTACCTCGCCTGGCCAACGAAGCGGCGCTGGTCGAACGAGAACTTCGGCCACGTCCTGGGCCTGCCGCCCGACCATCCCAGGGTTCGGCGGCTCGCCCTGGCGGCCTACCGGGAATACGGCCGCTACCTGGTCGAGCTGATGCGGCTGCCGGGCCTCCGGGCCGACAAGGTGGCTCGCCTCGTCGACACGGCCGCGCTCGACCGGATCCTGCCCATCTGGCAGGAGTCAAAGGGCGGCCTGATCTTCGCCGTCGCCCACATCGGCAACAACGAGGCGGTCGCGGCCGGGATCGCCAAGCGCGGCTGGCCCATCAGCGTCGTCGCCGACGACTCGTCCTTCCCGGAGATGTTCGAGCTGCTGCGCCGGCAGCGCGAGAGCTGGGGCGTCCGGATCATCGCCTGGCGCAACCTGCGCGAGATCTACGCGGTGCTGCGACGACGCGAGATGCTCGCCCTGCTGATCGACTGGGGCTACCGCGAGGACGGCATCCCCGTCCGCCTGTTCGATGCCTGGACGACGCTGCCCGCCGGACCGGCGACCCTCGCCGCGCGAACGGGCTCGCGGATCCTGGCCATCTCCATCCGCCGTGGCAGCGACGGCCGGTTCGACATCAGCTGGTCCGAACCCATCGAGGTGGCGTCGTCGGAGCCGGCCGAACTGGTCCGCGCCACGCAGGCCATGGCCGACGCGCTCCAGGCGGCGATCGGGGCGGCCCCGGAGCAGTGGTACAACTTCAAGCCGCTCTGGCCCGCGACGCGCGAGGAGTCGCGCGCACTGGAGCGACGCGCGGCGGCGGCGCTCGCCGGGAGGGGCCCCGCGACGGTCGTTGAGACCACCGAACCTCTGGCCGGCCTGGCCTCGTCGCGGCAGCCGGCGGAGCCAGCCCCGGAGCCCTCATGAGCGAGCGGGTGGTGCCGGGCATCGGCGACCCGCGCGCGGCAGCCGAGCGGCGCGGAACGATCGCCCAGCGTCTCCGGGCCTCGCTCGTCGCGCTTTTGTCGTGGCTGGCCTGCCTTCTGCCGGAGGTTCTCGCCGTCCGCCTCGCGGATGCGGCGGGCGAGATCTGGTACCGCGTCGCACCCGCCCGCGCCGCGACCGGACGCCGGAATCTCCAACGCGTCGTGAGCTACCTCGCCGAACGAGACCGCGGCGGCGAGCGGGTCCGCGCCGCGGCGGCAGACCCGGCGGAACTGGAGCGCCTGTTGCGGGCCGCCTTCCGCCACGCCGCCCGCTACTACTTCGAGGTCGCCAGAACCCCGACGTTTGGCCCGTCGACGATCCGCGACCGGCTGCTGATCGAAACCCCGGACGTCGTCGAGCGCGCCTTCGCTGGTCGAACGCCGGTCATCTTCGTCGCGCTCCATTTCGGCGCCATCGAGCTGCCGGCGCTGCTGCTGGCCGAACGGACCGGGATCCAGGCGACGGTCCCCATGGAGACCATCGCGGACCCCGAGCTGCAGCGCTACTTCGTCCGATCGCGCGGTCGGGTGGGGCTGCACATCGTGGGGCTCAAGGAGGCGCGCCGTGAGCTGCTGGCCGGCCTGCGCCGTGGCGAGTCCGTTGGGCTCGTCGCCGATCGTGACCTGACCGGCGGGGGCCTGCCCGTTTCGCTGTTCGGCGCCCCGGCGCCGCTGCCGGCCGGACCGGCGCTGCTGGCGATCGAGACGGGCGCGCCGCTCTACGTCGCGGCGGTTCGGCGCGACGGGATCGGCCGGTATCGTGGCCGGCTCGTCGAAGTGCCCGTCGCCACCGACGGTACCCGTCGCGAGCGTCTGACCCGGACCGTCGCGGCACTCGCGTCGGCGTTCGAGTCGATGGTCGCCGACGCGCCCGAGCAGTGGTGGTCGATCTTCTTCCCGATCTGGCCGGACCTTGCGGAACCCGCCGCGGCTCCCAGTGACCACGCGGCATGACGGAGCGCCGCGGTCGGGCCGACCTGCACGTCCACACGCTGGCGTCCGACGGCACGTCGGGCATCGTCGAGATCCTCGACTACGCGGAGCGGCAGGCCAAGCTCGATGTCATCGCCATCACCGACCACGAGCGCATCGACGCCGCCCTCGCGGCCCGAACGATGGCCCGCGACCAGGGCCTCCACGTCGAGGTCGTCGTCGGCGAGGAGATCACGACCCTCGGCGGCCACCTGCTGGGCCTGTTCCTCGAGGAGCGGGTCCGGCCGCTGCGCTCGCTTCGCTCGACCATCGCGGAGATCCATGCCCGCGGCGGCCTCGCCATCCCGGCCCATCCGCTCGTGCCCTTCCCGCTGTGCGCCCAGGGCTTCGTTCTCCGCCGGCTGGTCGCCGAGGACGACCCTCGCTTCCGGCCGGACGGCCTCGAAACCTTCAACCCCACGACGCTGGGAAGGCCCTGGCACGGGCGGGTCGTCCGGTTCGCGAACGAGTTCGGGCTGGCCCGGGTGGGCAACAGCGACGCCCACACGGCGTGGGCGGTGGGCAGCGGCTGGACCTCGTTCCGCGGCAACTCAGCGGAAGACGTGCGACGGGCCATCGAGGGCCGGACGACCGAAAGCCACGGCACGTTCCACGGCAGCGCGCTCCAGCTGACGACCTTCGGGCGGCAGCTCCGCAAGTACGGCCGCGACGCGCGCGACACCGTCCGCGGTCGCGTTCGCGGCGACGGTCGGGGGCGCGACCTGGGCTACCCGCGCGAGGGGGCGCGATGAAGATCGGCCTCGTCTCGCCGTACGTCTATCCGCTCCCCGGCGGCGTCACGGAGCACGTCCGCTACCTGTACGAAGGTCTTCGGCTGCGCGGCCACGACGTCCGGATCATCACCAGCTCGCACGGCCTCCAGCGCTCATCCGAAGGCGACATCATCCGGCTGGGCAAGGGCTTCTCGATGCCGGCCAACGGTTCGGTCGGGACCGTGACGCTGTCACCGCGCTACGTCTCGCAGGTCGACACGATGCTGGAGCGCGAGCGCTTCGACCTGCTCCATTTCCACGAGCCGTTCGTGCCGTTCCTGTCGCTCGTCCTGCTGCGGCAGTCCACCAGCGTCAACATCGCGACATTCCATGCCTACGCCGGCTTCTCGCCGTCGTACGAGTTCGGCAGTCGGGTGCTGGGCAGCTACGCCGAGCGGCTCCACGGCCGGATCGCCGTCAGCGCGGCGGCGCGCCACTTCATCGATCGCTTCTTTCCGGGCGACTACAAGGTCATCCCCAACGGCGTCGACGTCGATCGCTACCGCAAGGCCGTGCCGGTCTCCCGCTGGCAGGACGGCACGCGGAACGTCCTGTTCGTCGGCCGGCACGAGCCGCGCAAGGGCCTGATCGAGCTGCTCAAGGCGTTCCGCATCCTGCGCAAGACCGGCTGCGACTGCCGGCTTCTCGTCGTGGGATCGGGACCACAGGACCGTGAGGCGCGGCGTTACGTGATGACCCGGCGGCTGGGCGGGGTCGAGTTCCTGGGCCGCGTCTCGGACGACGAGAAGGCCCAGCTCTTCAAGACCGCCGACGTCTACGTCTCGCCGGCGACCGGCCGCGAATCGTTCGGCATCGTCCTGCTCGAGGCAATGGCCGCCGGCACCGCCATCGTCTGCAGCGACATCCACGGCTACAAGGGCGTCGTGCGGCGGGGCACCGACGGACTGCTCGTCCCGCCGCGCAAGCCCAAGGCGCTGGCCGCGGCGATCGGCACGCTGCTCGCCGACGACGAGCTCCGCGCTCGCATGGGCCGCAGCGGCACGCTCCGGGCCGAGGAGTTCAGCTGGGACCGCGTGACGGCCAAGGTCGAGGATTACTACGGCTTCGTGATCCGCCGCCTGGCCGCGCAGGGCCAGCTGCCGCCAGGCTTCCACGCCGAGATCCCCGCCTCGCCGCGGATCGCCACGGTCGCCTGACCCACTCCCGTCGCCGAAATCGTCACCTACTCGTGGGGTGAGTGTTAGACCGTTCGGAAGGGGGCGCGAGCGACCATTTCGGCGCGGCGCGAGCGTGGCCCTGACTCGCGACCCCCATCGCTTATGCACCACCTTGCATAGCTGCCAAGCGCGGCCTGACTAACACTCACCAAGTGGGTGAGTGACGGAATCGAGCCCCCGAAACCCGCCACTCATGCGCGTGGCGAATGGGCGCCGAAACACACCTCGGGCACTGCCCACCGGGTGGGCATCCGCCGAAATCGAGCGCGCTCAGCTCCCGCCGCCGCCTCCGACGTAGGCGGGCCCGGGGCCGGCCTCCAGTTCGGCCGCGGCAAACCGCCGTTCGGCCAGCGTCACCCGCCAGACCCAGGCGCTGTAGGCGAGGATCACGCAGGTCACCGTCAGCGCGACGAGCAGCAACGCCGGCCCGAACGCGAAGAGTGGCGGCCCGGGCCCGTGGCGATCCACCGTGCTGACCGGGAACTGGAACGGGTAGACGTAGGTGGGCAGCACGCCCTGGTACGTCGTCGCGAAGGCCGCCGGCAACGGCAGCGCCGACAGGTTCGGATAGAAGATCACGAACTCGGCCACGACCGCGGCGAGGACGCCGGCCACGAAGCGTCGCCCGTCGCGGGCCGTGACGACGATGACCGCGAGTGCCGCGAGCGGAATGCCAACGATCAACGCGATCGGCTCGACCGGGATGCTCGCGATGCTGACGATCGCGATGTCGCTGAACAGCGCCGAGGCGAGGGCCAGCGCGACGATCGCCCCGATCGCAGTGCCGACGAGCGGCCACAACTCGCGCGAGCCGTCCCCGGCGTCGAGCCGCGACCGGTCCAGGCGGCTGAACTGGACGACGACGATCACGACCGCGAGGCCCACGACCACGGCGATCGCCAGCGCGCGGGCGGTCAGGACGAAGTCGGGGATCACCGTGGGGCAGGCCTGCGATCCGGGATTCACGGCCGTGACACGAACGAAGCCACACAGCGGCCGGTGGAACAGCCACATGGCGGCAGGCGCGACGATGGCGGCCGCGGCGGCAACCTTTGTGAGCAACCAGATCCGCGCCGACGCCCCGTGCCAGACCTCGGCGATGAGGTAGGCCAGCGCGATCACCACGAACGGCAGGCTCGTGTAGTAGTGGTACTGGAAGGCCGCCCGGTCGATCCGCGCCCAGGCGATCCACTGGCAGGCGAACGCGATCGTGACGAGCCCCAGCGCGAGGCTGCGCCGGCGAAAGGCCTGCCAGCCGCAGAACGCCAGCGCCGGCACGCCCAGCCACCAGATGACGAGGTTGCCGGCGTCGTAGATCGCGCCGGCGGTCCCGGCCGCGAACGACTGCTGGTAGAACCAGACCGGCTTGAGGTCGAACGGCCAGGCCCACCAGGGTGACGAGGCGGCATGGGCCGCCGACAGTGTGTTGTGGTAGTTGTACATCTGGCCGGTCAGGTCCAGCAGCGTCTGGCCGGTGTGCCCGGGCGGCCAGCTGTCAAGGAGGACGTGGTTCTCGATGAACGCCCACGGCACGTACGAGATGACGTACACGACGACCGGGATGGCGAGCAGCGACACGAGCGTCCAGGCAATCGGAAGGCCGAACGCCCAGCCCGGCCGAAGCCAGCCCTCGGCGGCCGGCGCCGGGGGCTCGAGCAGGCGGACCGGATCGTCGGGCGCCGGGATCGCGGCGAGCGGGCCGAAGCCGAAGCGGCCGGAGATCCAGAAGGCGGCGGCGACCAGCACCGCCAGGACGATCAGTCCGAAGGCCGCGTAGAGCGGCGTCACCGCGATCGACCCGAGGTGCGCGACGGCATTCATCTTCCCGAGCGCCAGCGCGACCAGCAGGATGCCGATGCCCGCCGCCCCTGGCGCGGCGACCGCGAAGCGTGCTTCGTCCGTCGACCAGGCGATCGGATGGAGGACGGTCACGAGGACCGTCGCGATCGTCAGCGCGATCATGATCAGCATGAACGTCAGGTTCCCGCCGGTCTGACCGGCCGGGACGCTGATCGCGAGATAGCCCAGGACGGTCGTCCCGACGATCATCCCGGCCACCAGGACGACCCGGCCCAGTGCGCTGCGGGCGAGGATCAGGATGCCGAGCGCGCCGATCGCGTAGGCCGCAACCCACTTCGAGGCGAGCGCCAGGCCCAGCAGCAGGCCAATCGCCGGCATCGTCACCCAGAACGCGCCGCGCCAGCGCCACGCGTTGGTCCAGATCGCGGCGAAGAGGAGGTAGGCGGCGATGATGAACAGCCCCACGTACGAGTCGTTCATCGCGATCCGCGACTGGACGAAGAACATCCCGTCGGCCAGCGTCAGCAGCGCGACGATCGTGGCGATGCTCCGGCGGCGGAAGAGGATCCGGGTAAGGAGATAGAGCAGGCCCGCCATCGCGGCGCCGGCGACGACGCCCGGCAGCCGCCACGCGAAGGCATGCGCACCCACGTCGACGCTGGATGTCACGCCGTCCGCGCCCAGCGCGAGCAGCTGCTGGCGGTCGCTCGACTGGTACAGCTCGTTCGTGTCGAGGACGACCGCGGCCGGCTTGTACGGCAGCGGCGCGTCGGCGTAGACCGCATTCGCGTGCGGCTCGATGACGTAGACCGCCGCGATGACGTAGACCGTCGCCGCTTCGGTCGCGGAGCGACCCGCCGGCGGAACGCCCAGGACGTGGACCTGCTGGCTCGCGGCGTCGTAGCCCACCCACGACCCGGCGCCAGGCAGCGGGAACGTCGTGCCAAGCGTCGCGTTGTCCTTCGCGGCGGTGCCACCCACGACGACGACCGCGATCCGCGGGCCCGAGGTGGGGTTCGTCGTCACGTACAGCTTCGGGTCGTCAACACCGTCGACGAGGGCGAGACCCTGGGCGCCGCCGTCGAGGTGCAGCGTCTGGAGCACGCTCCCGTTCGCCGGCGAGACGAACGTCAGGCCACCGTTGTCCGCCACGGCGATCCGCGGCACCGAATCGACCGAGATGCCGGTCAATCGCTCGTCGGTGATCGCGGCATCGACGGCGCTCCGGACCGCCCCGGACTCCGCCACCGGCGCGATGACCACGCGATCGGCCTGGGCGGTCAGCCTCGCGCGGTACTCGTCGGCCGGTCCGCCCAGCAGCTCCGCCAGCGTCGAGGCCGCCGCGGACGGATCTACCACGTCGGAGGGACGGGCCACGAGGGCCGGCGTCGTGCCCGCATCGGCCATCGCCGCGATGCCGGGCAGGGTGACCCGACCCAGCTCCGCGCCGGTATCCGGGTCGAGCGTGACGAGGACGTTCGCGGCGGTCGCGGCGAGAACCGCCGAGCCATCGGAGCTGACGTGCAGCAGGCGGATCGCGGCATCGACGTGGGCGACCGTGGTCACGACCGGAAGGGCCAGTCCCCCGCCGCTGCGGGCTTCGTCGAGCGACCCCGTGTCGAGCGACACGATGTCGCCCGCAGCGGTCCCGATGAAGAGCCGGTGACCCGTCTCGTCGACGGCGAGGGCCGTCGCTCCAGGCACTCCGACCGTCGCTTCCAGGCGTCGCGTCGCGAGGTCGTAGGCGCGGACCTCGCTCCCGGTCGCGACGTAAAGCCGGTCGCCGTTGCGCGTCGCCGGCTGGAGGGAATCGTCCCGGCGCGGCTCGACGACCGCGTCGCGAACGGGCACGCCAAGCTGGCTCGTCGCGGTGACCCGGTCGTCGCCGAAGGCCACGATCCCGGCCGCCATCGCGTACTTGGCGAGATGCGGGTGGGTCCACTCGTAGATGTCGTGCGAGATGCCGTAGCGCCAGTCCTGGAGGAACTCGGTCGCCGTGCGGGCGTGATAGACCTCGTCGAAGTGCATCCGGTAGGGTTCGGCCAGGCGCCAGACCCGCAGCGTCAACACGGCGATCACGAGGACGACCACGACCCACGCGTCGAGCCGGTCGAGGCGCCCGCCGGGCTCGCGCTCGAGGGTCGCCGTTCGGTCGGGCCGAAGCGGCCGCTCCGCCAGCCGGCTGGTCAGCCAGCCCCATGCGCCCACCTCGCCGAACGATGGCCGCTCGGTCCAGGTCGCAATCGGGTAGACCCCGGAACTGGTTGTCGCCACACGCGCGGCGGGTGGCGGCCGGGCGGGACGCGTCTCCCAGCCGGCGATCGCTCCGGGCGCGAGCACGCCACCTGGCTGGTCCGCCGGCGAGTCCGCCTCGAAGTCGTCGACCCACTCGCCGGGCTCGGACTCCTCGATCTCATCGGCGAGTCGATCGAGGGCCGCGGGTCGAAGCTGCGCGACGCACCAGAGGAAGCCCAGGAGATGGACGACCGAAACGATCGTCACGCCGGCCGACGAGCGGATCGCCGGGCCGATCCCCAGCCAGTCCTGGATCGACGGGTTGTCCGGGTAGAGCGTGGTCAGGACGACGTACATGTTGGCGAACGTCGCGGCGGCCAGCAGCGCGTAGGCGATCCGCCAGCGAACGGAAACCGCGGCGAGGATCGCGGCGACCGCGTAGAACGGGAAGAGGTAGCGCTCGTGGACGCGCGTCGGCAGGATGAAGAACGCCAGGGCGAGCACCGCGACGCCAACGAGGATCGTCCGCCGGTCGGGGCGTGAGGCGACGAAGAGGCTGATCGCGACGATGGCCACGAGCAGCAGGCCGGTGCCGACGACGACGGCCGGGATCGGGCCGAACATGAACGCCGTCTCGCAGGCGCCACCGGACGCGCCGGTCACGGCCGCGACGTCGCAGACCCACGTCCCGTTGGCGGCGATGCCGCCCCCGTTCAGCCCGAGCAGGGCCCATGGGTTGTAGGCGTTGACGGTCAGGTATGGATAGCCGCCGGCCGCGGTCGCGATCTGCCCGATGAGCCCGAACGGCGACAGCCCGAACGGCGCGGCTAGGGCGATCGCGGTGGCCAGTCCCGCGATGGCGGTGGTGGCGATGCGGATGGGGCCGCGGACGCGGCGTTCGGCGGCCAGGGTCGTTCGGCCCTCCGGCGCGCCGTCCGCCGACCCTGGCGCGGCGTCATCGCCGTAGCCGCCGGCCGGGAAGAACGCGCGCCGGATGACGACCGCGGCGACGATCGGGACGAGGATGCCCAGCTGCGGCTTGATCACGGCCGCGAGGACGGTGAGGATCGCCGACCGTTCCGGCCGATCGCGCCACAGCTCGCGGATCGCCAGCAGCAGGACCAGCACGCCGACCGAATCGACCTGACCCCACACGACACTGTCGAACCAGGTGATCGGGTTGACGACGACGATCACGGCACCGATCAGCGCCGCCCGCCGGCTGCCGCCCAGCTCCTGGACCATCGACCAGACGAGCCAGGCCATGCCCAGGTCGGCGAGGATGGCGGGCACCTTGATCAGGTCGTCGCCCAGGATCGGCAGGTCGACGACGCTCCGCAGCGGCTCGAGCGCGTGGCCAACGACACCGACGAGCCACAGCACGTACAGGTAGCCCGGCGTGTAATCGTGGAAGAAGGGCCGGTCGTAGAAGCCGAACGGGCCCTGCTTGGCCAGGTTGTCCGCCCAGAAGCGGAACGCGTTCAGGTCGACGCTGAACCCGGAACCGGGGAGCTGTTGTGCGATGATGAGGCGGAAGGCAAGCCCCAGCGCAAGCACGACGAGGATCGCGCTGGCGGCATCCCGCGTCCTGGTCGTCCGCTCCGGCGCCCCGGTGCCCCGATCGGGCTCACCCGTGGCGGGGCCTGTCACCGGCGGATCCGGCCTCCTGCACGAGCGTTGAGGGTGGCCCGCAGGGTAGCACAGGGTCGCTGGAGGCCCGGTCCTTGACGACCGCCAACCGAACCGCGCGCGCCGTCGCGACGCCCCTCCTCGCGAGTCTCATCGTCGCAGCCATCGCGCTGGTCCTCGCGCGGCGCGCTCTGCTGCCCGGCCTGGGGTTCTGGGACACCGGCGAGTTCCAGGTGGTTGGCCCGCTGCTGGGCACCGCCCACCCAACGGGCTATCCGGCCTACGTCATCCTGGGCTGGCTCGCGGGCGTCGTCCTGCAGCCGTTCGGCGACCCGGCGCTCCGGATGAACCTCCTCTCCGCGGTCCTCGTGGCGACGGCGGCCGGGCTGACGGTCGTCCTCGTTCGGCTGCTGACGGGCCGGACCGCGCTGGGCGTCGCGGTTGGCCTGGGGCTGGCGACGTCGCCCATCGCCTGGCGGCTGGGCACGCGCGCAGATCCCCACGCGCTGCACCTCGTGCTCGTCGCGTTGCTGTTGGTGTGCCTCGTTGCGTGGGAGCGGGAGCACCGCGAATCGCGCCGCGACCGGTGGCTGCTGGCGGCGTCGGTCGTGTTCGGCGTGTCGCTCGCCAACCATTCGCTGACGCTGTTGCTCGCCCTGCCGATCGCGTTGTACGTGCGTGCGGTCGATCGGGCGGTCTTCCAGGACTCCCGGCTGGTCGCGACCTGCGTGCTGCTCATCGCGGGCTCCGCCGCGCTGCTCTACCTCGAGCTGCCACTCCGCGCCGGGCCCTTCCGCGCGCCGCTCGTCTACGGCGAACCGAACACCCCCGTGGGATTCGCCTCCATCGTGCTCGGGGCGCAGTTCGCCGGCAGCATCCAGGATCCGCTCGGCGACCTGGCGGCCAAGTTCAGGACGCTGGTCGACCTGACGGTCGGGCAGTTCGGTGTCCTGACGCCGTTCCTCCCGGTCGCGTTCATCGCCACCGCCATGACGCGGCCGCGCTACGCGCTGCTGACGGGCCTCGCCGCGCTCATCACGTGTTTCTTCGCCGCGTCGTACGTCAACGCCGACATCGAGCGCTACTACGCCGGGCCGCTGCTGTTGGCCTGGACGTGGCTGGCGATCCTGGGCTCGGTCGTCGTCGACTCGATCCTGGGGTCGGCCTCCGAACGGGCGGGGCCGATGCCGGCCGCGGTCCTCGTGCCCCTCGTCGCCGCCTTGTTCATGGCGCCGACGCTGGTCGCCCTGCCGGGACGGTTCGGAAGCGTCGACGCCTCGCACGACACGACCGCGCGGGACTGGGTCGAGGCCGTGCTGGCGGAGCTGCCGCCGAACGCGGTCGTCGTGAGCTGGTGGAGCTACTCGACGCCGTTATGGTACGTCCAGCGCGTCGAGCATCGGCGACCCGACGTCACCATCGCCGACGACCGCACCCGCCTCGACGAGCACCTGGGAGAGATACGCGACGTGATCGACGCTCACCTCGGCCGCGACCCCGTGTACGTCGTCGTCCGCGAGGATGACGAGATGCCCGCCATCCTGGCCCGCTACGCGCTGACGCCGGTCGCGAGCACCGGCAACATCCTGTTGCGCGTCACCGGCGTCACTGGCCTCGCCGGCTCGGCACCGTGACGGTCGCGACGCCCGCTCGCCCGACAACGCCGGCGGCGACAACGCCGGCGGCGACCGCCGCCCCGGCGGACCAGCCGGCCCGCGTGGCCCGGCTGTCGTACTTCTTTCCGGCCCACAACGAGGAGGCCAACCTGCGGCCGCTCGTCGAGGAGGCGCTGGCCAC
>Ga0070697_100002782_pt1 | contig 13470 bp, 11 predicted proteins | sample KBSK1501metaG_FD_65475 | JGI IMG/M metagenome (GOLD analysis project Ga0070697, IMG submission 65475) | Corn, switchgrass and miscanthus rhizosphere microbial communities from Kellogg Biological Station, Michigan, USA - KBS K1-50-1 metaG | ecosystem: Host-associated > Plants > Roots >... | reverse complement strand
ACGTTGGTCGTAGTGAAATTACCAGAGATGAAGGTGCAGCGGCTGCCAGCTTTCTGGAATAGCGCCTGGGAACAGCTGAGAGGGTGAATACAGGAAGTAAGCAGGGATCGGTAGGGCGAAACCCGACTTCGCAAAGCCTAGGTCGCGGCCAGCTCTATGGTCTCTCTCAACTTCAGGGCGAGGGCGCGCCAAAGCGCAGCGACGGCGGCAGATCCGGCGAAAGCAGGATCTGTGAGCCGCCGCTCTAAGATTTCGATCTGCTCAGTCCTTCACATGAACCAGGTGTAAAACCGCATCTGAAAAATCCATTGCGCCCTGCAGGAGCTCCGTCCCAAAGGAGTAAAAAGTCACATCGCGGCTGGAGAGAATGAGCATGAGGCTCAATCCCAGGAAGTTCATCAGGTAAATCACCATCATGGAGAAAAACGTTCCATGCTCGACGAGATCGGTTTGCCCGTTCCAGAGCATCCAAACGGTGAAGGTAACGTGAAACATCCAGGTGAAGCCAACCAATCCGAACAGCCACCAGTGGTACGGTGACACGTCCCAAAACACGCTGATGCCGCCGTAAAGAGCGAGCACAATCAGGCTGTAAATCGGAAAAAAATAAGGCGCGAGTGAGATCCAGAAGTTGTTCGTATCGGTGACGATATGTCCGCCTTCACTACCCACGCTAAAACGGGTGACCCGGCCTCCCATAATCCAGACCCAAAGCACATGCGTGAGCTCGTGACCGAACACATACATGAGCACCGGCTTCGGTAATCCGAAAAAAGTGATCAGCCAAAGGATTGCCCCAAGCGCAAAAAACCAGAATTCTTCTGAAGCCCAAAAGGAGTGATTTACCGTCGCCTGGGAAAAACAGGAAAAAAAAGCGCGAGTAAGAATCCAGGCGGGCGGGATCAGAAATACAGCGATTAGCTGTTTTAGCCAACGAACTGGAACGGCTATCTCCCGATCTACTTCGCGGATCTTTTCCGTGGCCGAACGCTCCGATCGCAGCTTCCGGCGTTTTCGGTTTGTCGTGGCCACAGCGCGAAAAACTCACAAAAGGATAGCCAAGCAGCACCCTTTTTGCACACTTTCATTTGTTCAACGCGAAAACGCCGCTTGGCTATCCTTTTGTGAGTTTTTCGCGCTAGGCCCGTCCCATATAAGCACCGGTCCGAGTGTCTATGCGGATCAGTTCGCCTTCTTTTATAAACAGCGGGACCTGGACAGTTTTCCCGGTTTCCAGTTTGGCCATTTTTTGTACGTTGGTCGCACTATCGCCGCGCACGCCCTCCGGCGCTTCAGCAACCTTGAGTGTTACCGATGAAGGAAGCTCGACTTCGACCGGCTTACCTTCCGCATACAGAACTTCCACTTTTAAATTCTCAGAAAGATACTCTTGCGCGCTTCCCAGCAGTTCCGGCCGTAGCGTCTCCGTCTCGTAGTTTTCCGGATCCATAAAAACAAAACCGTCCTGATCCTTGTAACTGAACTCCAAGGTGCGTCGAGTGACATCAACCAATTCGACGGTTTCCGTCGAGCTAAAGCGCACGTTACTAGATTTTCCAGTCCGAATGCTGCGGAGCGTCCCTTGGACAAATGCGCGCAGATTGCCTGGAGTCCGGTGCTGTACCTCGAGCACGACGGCAATATCGCCGTTATACCGAATTGCCATTCCTTTTCGAAGATCGTTTGCTGCTGCCATAAAGCTGTCCCGTGGTTAGGTGATTACGGGAGAGGGTACGATTACAGAAGCTTCACTTTCGTCAAATCTTGAGAATCAATAATCCCGACCGGCCGATTTGACTCATCGACGACAATAAGATCGTCAATGCGATGTTGGTCGAGAATAGTGAGTACTTCGACCGCCAAACGGTCCGACCGGATCGTAATCGGGTGCTTTACCATATAGCTGCCGACTGCTTCCTGAACCATGGCCGGTCGATCTTCAAATGCACGCACGAAGTCACCATGCGTGAAAATTCCGTTCAATACTCCGGATCGATCCACTACCACCGCAACTCCAGCGCGACACTGATTCATCGCGTGCAGTACCGCCAATACCTCGGTATCAGGTGTTACCGTCGGCATGCGGTCACCTCCCCGCATCACGTCGGTGACCCGCTGTAATAGCGCGCGGCCAAGTCTGCCGCCTGGATGAAATTTCGCAAAATCTTCTTTTTGGAAGCCGCGTGCTTGCAAAAGCACCATCGCCAGTGCATCGCCCAGGGCAAGCAGTACGGTCGTACTCGAAGTTGGCGCCAGATTCAGCGGACAAGCCTCCTGCTCGACCGAACAATCCAGCACGACGTCGCTATGTTTGGCCAACGTCGAACTCAAATCCCCGGTAAACGCAATGATTTGAACGTCAAAGCGTTTCAATGCCGGCAGTATGTTGAGCAATTCCGCGGTTTCTCCGCTATAGCTCATCGCGAGAACGGTGTCTCCGGTGGCCACGATTCCGAGGTCGCCGTGGAGCGCATTGAGCGGATCTAGCACCACCGCTGGTGACCCGGTGCTAGTGAGAGTAGCCGCAATTTTTTCTCCAATCTGACCCGATTTACCAACCCCGAGGACAATAATCTTTCGACCCGCTTCAACAGTTTTGCGCAAAAGTTGAACTGCTTCGGAAAAGCGCCGGTCCAGTCTCCTGGCCAGCCGTTCCAATTCATGGATCTCGATCTGCAAGACTTGTCGGGCCTGTTCGAGATCACCGGTGCTGAGCTTTTCGAGGTCACCGGTGCTGAGCTTGTCGAGGTCACCAGTGCCGAGCTTGTCGAGGTCATTCATACCGAGCTTGTCGAGCTTGTCTGTGTCGAGCTTGTCGAGACATCGAAATATTCATGGGCAAATTAAGATCTCAGCGCCGGCGCTGGAAATGCCAAAAGGTTACCACTACACAGCCCAGCATCAATAAAATGACAATTGGGTAGGTGTCGTGCCATCGATGTATCAGCGAACGAGGGGAATGGCCGAAAAAGCTCATCGCGTACAGAATTGCGATGGTAATGACAGGCAGGCAGATCGAAGCGACGAGTGTGAGCCTTCGAATTGATTCATTGGTCCGCGAGTTCAAACTTCCCAGGTACAATTGGGACAGATTCGCTGCGGTTGACGCTTCGCCCTCCAGCCGTTCGATCATTTCCAGCAAACGCAAGTACCCGGATCGGAAGAATGGCTTGCTGCGATCTCCGATCGCTCCGGTCCGGTCTTCCGCCAATTTTCGCCAAACTTCAGCCTGGGTGAGGCCGATCTGCCGGAGCGTGGCGAGCGTTTTTTGCGTGTGGCTGATAATCGGCAACAATTCCTGGCCAGGATCGTGCAGGATATTTTGTTCAAGACTCCGGCGCTGATCAGTCAATTGTGCGATCGAAGCAGCATAGGGTTCCAGCATGGCCTCGAAAATGGAGTAGACCAAATAGTCGCTGCGTAAGAAGCGCAACTGGTTCTCGTTGTCACCAACGCCTTCACGTAAAGTCTGAAAAGGGTCAAGCGCGGTGTTCGTCAGAAGGGTGACGACGACCTGATCTTGTAGGACAAGGTGTAAGGGCTCAATAGTCAGCGCTCCGGTTGGCGAATGGGAAACAATTTGGAGTACAATGGAGAGCTGTTGGTCATACGCCTCGACCCGGGATCGCCCAGGATTGGTTTTAAATCCGGCCGATGTGAGCGGGTGGAACCGGAACTGAGAAGCGATTCGCTCTAACGCTTCATCGTTCGGCCGTCCCTGCAAGTGGAACCAACGGACGCCTCCATCGAGTAAGCTGTCGGTCAAGTTTTCGAGGCGCTCAAGCTGCTTCTCGCTGTGCGAATAAGCGTTGTATTCGATCAGATGAACCACGTTTCCCCGGGTTTGGACGGTTTGAACCAGCACCGGTTCAATGGAGATCGGGTCGATCATTTTAGCCGGACGGATCGGAGTTAATCACGTCTAGGTCCTCTCCAAAGCGCAGCATCGAGGCAGGCTATGATATGGCCGAGCCATCCGAGCCAAACTAGCCATAAAAACCCGCTAACGAGGAATAAAAGAATAGCAGCGATAATACGGCCCTGTACCAACTGGCCGAGGCCAGGGATGAAAAAACTGCAAATCGCAGCCAGCACATTTCCGGTGGATCCTTGTCCCATAGTTGTCTCTTCCAAGAATAACAAAGATGATTGCCCTTAAGTTTCAATTGGGTTGAAGAATCAAGAATGATCTTTGGCGGTTTCTCGTCAGACCGACAACGACCGGTTTTGTTGGATCAAGCTGACTAGCGATTTGAGCGAATGCATGCGAGTTGGGAGTTGGTTGCCGGTTCACCTCTTCAATTACGTCGCCGACGCGCAAATCTTGCGCGGTTGACGCCTCCGGATCAACCTGTATGACGATGACCCCTTTAACGTACTCAGGAACGTTCGCCTCCGAGCGTAACCGTGGATTCAAATCGTTGACCTCGATCCCGGCAAACACCTTGCTGGAATTGGTGTCCGGAGTGCCCTGGGTAGTTAGTTCAGGTGGCTGCTCGGCGACCTGAGCTGTCACTGACAGCTTTTTGCCGTCACGAGAAAGTGCGACATTAAGGTTCGAACCGATATCCGCGTCCGAAATCTGATTGCCGAGCGATAAGGTATCTTTGATGTCGTGGTTATTGATTTTTTGAATTACGTCGCCACGAATGATTCCGGCTTTTTCTGCCGGCGAACCTCTCGTCACATCGGTAACTAAAGCTCCAGTGTCACCGTCCAATTTGAATTGTTCGGCGATTTCTTTGGTTACCGGCTGGACACTGACGCCAAGGTATCCGCGCACCACTCTTCCTTTTTCGACGAAGTTCTTGATCGCTCGCTTTACCACGTTGGCGGGAATCGCAAATCCGATACCTTGGTTACCGCCAGACTCGGAATAGATTGCGGTGTTAATTCCGACTACCTCGCCTTTGATGTTGACCAAAGGGCCGCCCGAATTGCCCGGGTTGATAGCGGTATCGGTTTGGAAGAATTCCAGAGAGCTTTCGCTGATTGCCCGACGATCTTTCGCGCTGATTATTCCTTGGCTTACACTCTCCTCCAGTCCAAACGGATTGCCGATCGCAAAGACCAGTTGACCTACTTTGACCAAGTCGGAGTTAGCCAGAGGCAAAGGCGTAAGTTGCGGCAAATCGATCTTTAGTACGGCCAGATCGAGTTGACTATCGGTGCCAATTACTTTGGCTTTGGCCTGACGTCCATCGTTCAGTTCCACCACGATGTCATCGGTGCCGTTGACGACATGATTATTCGTTACGATATGGCCTTCCCGCGAGACGATCACGCCGGAGCCGAGGGAGGTGACTTGTTGCTCAGTCGAATTTCGACGTCGGGAGCGGCCGCCAAAAAAATACTCCAAAGGATCCGACCATTGCCGCTGCACCACCGTTTTCATCGTAGTGATGCTGACCACGCTAGGTACGACGGTATCAGCGAGATGTGTGTATTCTTCGTTGAGGCGTTCAAGTAGGGGGACCGATCCCAGCTCGATCTTCGATTTGTCCGCGGGAGTAAATTTTTCCGCTCTCGTTTCGGCTGCTCCGAACTGTTTGGCCTGCCAGACGTAGATCAATGAAATGACCAGCGCCAGGAGAAGCACAAAGACGAGAAACTTGAGAAAGCTCTTCATGTTACTGCAGGGTCCGGTGCATCGGCTCCTTCTTGCGAGACGATGCACTAGTTAGCTAAATTTGCGGCCCTTTTTCCACTCTCAATTATCATACGCCGAAAAACGACGTTTGCAGGCGCTTGCAGACCCGGATCTTGGTCGAGAATGACGCGGGCAATGCCTCTGGCTTCGTCAATCAAATGTCCGTCTTTAAGCAGATCAGCCAATCGCAAAGGCGGGAGTCCGCTCTGTTCGGTGCCCAATAGGTCGCCGGGACCGCGAAATTGAAGATCGGCCTCCGCGATTTCGAATCCATTGTCGGTTTGCTCCAGGATTCTCAATTTGGCCAACGGTATCGGGTCTTCGCTATCGGTCAGAAGTACGCAGTAGCTCTGGTGATTGCTCCGTCCGATGCGGCCCCTCAGCTGATGCAGTTGTGCCAGACCGAAACGTTCTGCATTCTCGATCAGCATGACTGTAGCATTGGGAACGTCCACACCGACTTCGATGACAGTAGTTGAGATCAGCACTTCAACCTCTTTCGAACGAAATCGGGTCATTACCGATTCCTTCTCTTCCGGGGTTAACCGCCCATGGAGTAAACCGCATGCGGCCGGTGCCAGAAGTTGGCTCCAGCGAGTAAATTCGGTGGTTGCCGCTTTGACGCTCAACGATTCCGATTCCTCGATGACGGGGTAGATGATATAGATCTGACGGCCGGCTTTCAGCCGCTCTTTCAAGAATGCGGTTGCCTCCGGAAGCTTTGCCGTGGATCTCACTCGCGTAACTACTGGCCGGCGATTGGCCGGTTTCTCATCGAGGATCGAAACATCAAGATCACCGTAAACCGTCATCGCCAGCGTGCGAGGAATGGGCGTTGCGGTCATCACCAGAAGATCAGGTACAGGCGTTCTTTGCAGCAGTCGCGCGCGCTGCAGTACGCCGAATTTATGCTGTTCATCGATAACAACCAGTCCGAGCCGGGAAAAAGAGTCGGCATCGTAGAGCAAGGCGTGGGTACCAACGACGGCGTTGGCTTCTCCTTCGAGAGGGAGAAAGGTCTCTTCTTTTCGAACCCCGGTCCGCAGCGCGATCTTGACGCCCAGGGGCTGCAGCCAGTCCGTCAGCCCGCGATAGTGTTGTTCGGCAAGCACCTGAGTAGGGGCCATGAGAGCTGCCTGGAACCCAGCTTCGATGACCGACAGCATCGCAGTCACCGCGACGAATGTTTTTCCTGCGCCAACGTCGCCTTGTAGCAGACGAGCCATCGGTCGAGGCGCAGCCAGGTCGCGGCCAATCTCTTCCATTGTCCGGAGCTGTGCTTTGGTCGGTTCGAAGGGTAACTGGTCGAGAAACTTCGAAAGGATCTTTCCGGTTCCTGCGTGCGACTCACCGACTCCGCTCAGAGCAGTCCGGCGACGTTGTTCCACCACCAGCTGCATCCCGACCAACTCGGCCAGGGCCAAAGTTTGCCGTGATTTTTCGAGTTCCTCCCAGGATTCGGGAAAATGGAGTTGCCGGAGTGCCGATCGCAGCGAGGCAACGTACCCGGGAAGAACCGGCCGATCCGGGATCGTTTCCAGTTGCTCGATGCTTCGGTAAACTAGTTCTCGCAGCGCTCGCTGGCGCAGTCCCTCGGTGAGCGGATAGATTGGCGTGATCCGGTCGAGGTGAATCAGGTTTTCGTCAGTCTCCTCGACAATTTCAAACTCCGGGTGATCGAAATAGATACGGTTTCGCACTTCCTTCGGCCGGCCGAAAAGAACGACTGTTTGACCGGCGGCCAGCATCCGCTGAACATAATATTGGTTAAACCAGCGACAGGTGACGCGACCACTAAGCGCAGTGCCGTTATCTTCTTCTACCGTAGCCTCAACGATCTTTCGCCTCGCGAAGTAACGGCCGGTTATTTTGGTGATGACCCCGCGGATGCAGGTCGGTATTTCGGAGCTGGCGGTTGGAAATCGGCCGAAGCGCGAGCGATCTTCGTGTCGGCGGGGATAATGTTCGAGGATATCCCGCCAAGTCTCGATTCCAAGCCGCGCCAATCCTCGGCCAAGCGGTGGATTGACCCAGGCCAGGTCGCGAATCGGGGTTTCTAGAGGATCCATTGGCGGAGTCAATCGATGGCCTTCTAGCGGCAAGAGCGAATCGCTTCGATCTGCAGTTGCAACTCCAAGCGGCCCTGGAAGCGATTAGTTTCTAGGAAGAATGCGATATCCCAAGGTGGCGGCGGGACCGGGATGTTTCCAGCCCCAAAGTGAATGGCCCGAAGCAGCCTCCCGTCGTGCCGGATACTGAATACTCGATGCTTCTCTTTTAGAAGACGTGGCTCACCACCAGGTTCAGCTCTCCGCAGACAGAAGAGTGGCGCCGGATTGCCGACCCCGAACGGTTGGAGCCTTTCGTACCCGGTTAGAAATTCAAAATTAAGCTCCCGCCCGGAAACTACGGCGTCAATGAGGTACTTTGGAGTCAATAGATCCTTCGGTAGAGTTTCGCCCGCAGCCGCCAAAAACATTTCCGTAAACGACGCGAGCCGATCGAACTGCAGCGTAACTCCGGCAGCCATTTCGTGGCCACCGAACTGGATTAATACGCCATCGCACGCTTCCAAGGCGCGGACGAGCGAAAAGCCCGGAATGCTCCGGCCGCTGCCTTTTCCGATTCCATCCTCGTCGAAGCCGATCACAATTGTAGGACGATGGAAATGCCGCATCAAGCGGGACGCGACAATGCCGACCACGCCGGGATGCCACCCGCGCGAACCGACCACAATGGCCGCAGACAGGGGATCGAACCGATCAGCCAAAAGCGCGAACGCTTCATCGACGGTGGTCTGCTCGACTGCCTGCCTCTCTCGATTCTGCCGATCGAGCGATTCCGCGAGCCGATCCGCTTCGGAAGCATCCTCGCTCAGTAAGAGATCGAGTGCCTCTTGGGCGGCACCGATTCGACCGGCCGCGTTGAGCCGCGGTCCGATTCGAAATGCAACGTCAGTGGCCTTTACCGGACCCTCGATTCCCGTGCGACGAATGAGAGCGCGCAAACCGATCCACCGGCTGGAAACGAGCCGCTTAAGTCCATGGCAAACCAGTATTCGATTTTCGCCGACCAATGGCGCCAGATCCGCTACGGTGCCCACGGCAATCAGGTCGAGAAAATCTTTCAGATCGACTTCGGCTAGCCTGCGTTGTTTGAGCAAGCCGTGACAAAGTTTAAAGACGAGTCCAATGGTACAGAGATATTGAAAACTCGAACCGGTTTTCGGATTGATAAGAGCCTGACACTCCGGGAGTTGTGATTTTGGTTCGTGATGATCAATGACGATAACGTCCGTCCCTCGTGCCTTGATGAGGGCGATTTGCTCGATTGAGGCAGTTCCGCAGTCCAGCGCGATGAAAAGTTCAGGCTGAAAAACCTGCAGACAACGGGTTACTCCTTCCGCAGTCAATCCGTAGCCTTCATCGATCCGATGGGGTAGAAATTGGCTCGGTTCAGCACCGTACAATCGCAAGATTCGAGTGAGCATTGCGAGCGACGTTACCCCATCGACGTCATAGTCTCCGTAAAGCACGATTCTCTGTTTGCGATCGATGGCCTGGAGAATCCGGTATACCCCCTCACGGACACCGGACAACAGAAAAGGATCGGAAAGATCCTGTAATCTTGGTTGAAGAAATTTCTCGGCCGCGACGACGTCACCAAACCCCGCCTTTATCAAAAGTCGTGAAAGAGAGGCGGGAAGTTGAAGTGCTTCGCTTACAGCTGGAGCACCCGCGTCTGTGTCACTCGGAGGAAAATGCCAAACGCGGTCCAAATACACGCTCATTTTCGGATCATGCCGAGAAGCAGACCGTCCTCCCGGCCAGCCGTTTTGCCACCATAACCACTAATCTACCATGCCGCTCGGTTTCTAAATCTGACGCGCTCCTAGGCGGATTCATCTTAAGGAGGACGAACAAAGAGGCCACGCGCGGCCAGGAAGCGTTTTGCGTCCGAGACGGTGAACTCCCCGAAATGGAAGATACTGGCCGCCAGCACTGCATCGGCTTTGCCGTCGCGCAGGACAGCTTCGAGGTGCTCCAGGGTGCCGGCTCCTCCGCTAGCAATAACCGGGATGCGAATCGCGGTGCTAACTGCCGCCGTGAGGTCCAGGTCATAGCCATCTTTGGTGCCATCCGCATCCATACTGGTTAAGAGGATCTCGCCTGCGCCGAGAGCCTCTACTTTTTTGGCCCATTCAATCGCATCGAGCGGTGTCGGGTTCCGCCCGCCATGCGTAAATACGCGCCAGCCGCCATCTCGCTCTTTCTTCGCATCAATCGCGACCACAATACACTGTACCCCAAATGTCTCCGCTGCTTCAGCCACCAGCTCCGGGTGTTGAATGGCAGCAGTGTTTATACTCACCTTGTCAGCGCCAGCCAATAACATGTCGCGCACATCGTTCACGCTTCGGATCCCGCCTCCCACGGTCAGTGGCATAAAACATTCATTCGCAGTGCGTTCAACCACGTCGATCATCGTCCTTCGGTGGTCAGAAGAAGCTGTGATATCGAGGAACACGAGCTCGTCCGCTCCTTGCCGGTTATACTCCTTCGCGCATTCCACCGGATCGCCGGCGTCACGCAATTGCAGGAAGCGGGTTCCTTTAACGACGCGTCCGTCGGTGACGTCGAGGCATGGAATGATTCTTTTGGCCAGCATGTGGTTGGCCAATTTTAGGTTTCCGACAACAATCCGCAACAATCGGTACCGAAAATCCTTGCGCGGGTAGGGCGATACAGTCCGGCCCGGTATGCGGAAGGGGATACTGCTATGTGCCGGACTGCGAGCCTTTCCGCTGTGCATCAAACCTCGCCGCATTATTGGCTCACACGCCGGTCGCTGTCGCTCGGGCGTGTATCGCCCTACCGGCGTTTATCGCCTTACCGGCCCCCAAAAAATTCCATGCTTCTCTGCAATGTGTTAAACAAGAGATCGCGCAGGAGTTTGACGACCGGCGATTTTTCATTTTGCCGGGAGAGCATATACAACTGAATGGGCGGAAGGGTTTTCAAGCCGGCTATCCGGTTATTCATGGTTAAACCTTTGGGAACGCCCAGCGGCGTCCGCACGGTGACACCAAGTCCGGCTTCCACGGCGGCCCAGGTGCCTGAAAGGCTTGGACTTGTAAAGGTTCGTCGCCATGGCCGGTCTCCGAGATTCTCCAGTGCGGCCGAGCGGAACGCACATGGCGCTTCGAATAAAACAAGCTTGAGCTCCTGACCTGGTTCAGGTGGATGTTTCCAGATCCAAACCATTGGCACTTTTCCAACCGATTGGGCGGTGAACGTCTCACCGGGACCGGTGGCCCCGAACATAAGAACCAAATCAAGCCCCCGTCGTTGCAGGGCATTCAGTAGCTCGGTTGAGCGCTCGACCTGTACCTCCAACTCCACTGCGGGATGGGCGCGACTGAATGAGGCGAGGGCCGAAGGAAGGATCGTTTCTGCGAAATCCTGCAACATGCCCAGGCGGATTTTGCCATGCACCTTCAGTCCCGCTACGGCTTGAACGGCTTCATCATTTAAAGCGAGCAGCCGGCGAGCGTATTCCAAAAGGACTAGCCCGCCCTCGGTCAGCTGAACGTTGCGACCGGCCTTCTCAAAGAGTTCGACGCCAGCTAAGTCTTCGAGACGCCGCATTTGCAAACTGATCGCTGACTGGGTGCGCCCAACTGAACGCGCGGCATCCCGAAAGCTTCCCAGATCGTGGGCGAGCGTCAATGTCCGGAGCAGATCAAGGTCGAATAATGGCAAATTCATACATAACAAAAATTGATGTGTATCGACGAATAAATTAAAATTGATAACACATGAGCGCAAGCGTTGATTGGTGTCATGAGCGATCCAGATTTTTCCAATGCGGTTCTGATGCAGTACGAAACACCGTTGCCCGATGATTTTGATATGAACGGGGTTCGAACGCGAGTCCGAGAAAAGGCGGGAGCGTTTGATCAGTTGCCCGGAATGTTCGTGAAATTCTATGCCGTCAACGAGGTGACGGCGGCGCCCCTGAATGAGTACTCCTCGATTTATCTCTGGTCGAAAGCCAGCTCTCTTACCGGCTTCTTCACCGGTGACTTTTTCGAAAATTATGCGAGCGCTTTTGGCCGGCCAACTCCCCGATGGGCATTAGTCCATCAGGTAGAGGGGGACTTTAATCAATTACGGCGAACCAGAGTGGCTATGCGACAGACAATCGGGATACCGCGCAAAACGCACATTGGGCAGTTTGTGAAGAGTTGGGAAGAGCGACAGAATAGATCGAACGTTTTGGCTTGGATGATCGCGATTGATCCCGCGCATTGGGAGCTGATCGACTTTCAATTCGCGGCTGAACGTATCGCTCATCCGACGGGAGTGAATGCGCATCACTACGACATCGTGCACGTATCGCTGCCGGGCGCAAAGTAGCCGCAGCTGGGAGGGATCGCGTCCTCGCGATCCGCGGCGCACGAGGACCCGACGTCGCACCGTTTCGAGTCACCGCAAAGAAGCTGTCCGGAAAGCTTTGTCGGACAGGCTGTGCGCCCTCCCGCCCTCCCTACGGGAACAGACCGAATTCTTGCCGGGCTTTCATAACCCGCTCCACCGCTATGGCCAGGGCAGCAAGGCGATGAGGAATCTTTTGCTGTTTCGCTCTTCGGGTTACCGCAACAAAAGCCTGTTCCATGGTTCGGAAGAGGCGGTCGACGATTTCACTTCGCGTCCAGAAAAAGCTTTGCAGTCCCTGAACCCATTCAAAGTATGAGACCACGACACCCCCGGCGTTACACAAGATGTCGGGGATCACGAAAATCTCGTTCCAGCGTTCAAAAAGTATTCTGTCTCCTTCGGTGGTCGTGGGTCCATTTGCCGCCTCTGCCAGAATGCGACATTGCAATTTTGCTGCATTCTGTCGGTTGATCACACCGCCCACGGCCGCAGGAACCAAAACGTCGCATGGCAAGGTCAGTAAATTGTTCGCGCTGATTCGCTCAGCTCCTTCAAAGTTTCGCAGGTCTCCGTTTTCAAGGACGTGGCTTTGAGCTCGCCAGATATCGATGCCATTTTTGTCGAAATACGCACCCGAGGTATCACCAATCCCGATGACTTTCATTCCGCTACGGTAAGCCAAACCGTGCGCGACCACCGATCCCACATTGCCGAATCCTTGAACGACCGCACTGCCACCCGCTAATCTCAATTTTATCAGATCGGCGGCTCGCTCGATCAAATAGACAACGCCCATACCGGTGGCCTCGCGGCGGCCGGTTGTTCCGCCGATGCTCACAGGTTTTCCCGTCACAATACCGGGCTCCGAGTAACCCAAATAAGCCGAATAGGTGTCCATTAACCAGGCCATCACTCTTTCATCGGTGCTCATATCCGGGCCCATGATATCGGACCTCGGGCCGACGAAAGGGATCATTTCTTGCATGAAACGCCGGGAAAGCCGCTCGAGTTCGGCAACACTCAGCTGTCCAGGGTCAACGCGCACTCCTCCGGCTGCGCCGCCGTAAGGGAGACCGGCCAACGCGCATTTCCAGCTCATCCAGATGGCCAGAGCCGCGACCTCTCCCATCGTTAAGGTCGGGGTGAATCGTATTCCGCCTTTGGTTGGGCCCATCGCGAGGTGATGTTGGACCCTATAGCCCTCAAAGTTTGCGATTGAACCGTCATCCATTTTCACCGGTAAGGAAACCGCGATACATCGCTTGGGCCAAAAAAGCGGCTCCCGCATGCTGGGGGAGATGTCGAGGTAATCAGCGATCAGCTTAAACTGTTTGGATGCCTGACTAAACGCCGGAGCATCGAAGAAGTGGTCCATCGGTC
>Ga0070697_100002781_pt1 | contig 13474 bp, 14 predicted proteins | sample KBSK1501metaG_FD_65475 | JGI IMG/M metagenome (GOLD analysis project Ga0070697, IMG submission 65475) | Corn, switchgrass and miscanthus rhizosphere microbial communities from Kellogg Biological Station, Michigan, USA - KBS K1-50-1 metaG | ecosystem: Host-associated > Plants > Roots >... | reverse complement strand
CCTGGGCGACGTTCGCGTGGACGGCCGCGCTATCGGTGTCCTACGGCGCGATCCTGGTGACCGGCCCGCTGATCGGCGCCTGGGCCGATGCGCACGCCACCAAGAAGCAGCTGCTGCTGCTCTCGACGATCGGCTGCGTGGTGTTCACGGCGCTGCTCTGGCTTGCCTCCCCGGGCGCGGTCTGGCTCGCGCTCGGCCTGGTCATCCTGTCCAACTACTTCTTCGGCACCGGCGAGAACCTCATCGCGGCGTTCCTGCCGGAGCTCGCCGACTCGCAGGCCATGGGCCGCGTCTCGGGCTGGGGCTGGAGCTTCGGCTACCTGGGCGGGCTTCTTTCCCTCGGCATCTGCCTGGCCTACATCACCGCCGCGCAGCGCAGCGGGCAGGCGGCGGCGCTGTTCGTCCCGGTGACGATGCTGATCACGGCGGGCTTTTTCGCGGTGGCGGCGACGCCGACGTTCCTGTTCCTGCGCGAGAGGGCGCTCCCCCAGGCCGCCACCGGCAACCCGTGGCAGCGGGTCGGGCAGACTCTCCGGCATGCGCGCGAATACCGCGACCTGCGCCGGTTCCTGCTTTGCATGCTGTTCTACCAGGCCGGCATCTCGGCGGTGGTGGCGCTCGCCGCGATCTACGCCGAGCAGGCGATGAAGTTCACCACCGGGCAGACGATCGTGCTGATCCTGGTCGTCAACGTCACGGCGGCGCTCGGCGCCTTCGCCTTCGGCTACCTGCAGGACGCGATCGGCCACGTGCGCGGGATCGCGCTTACGCTGGTCGGATGGATCGCGATGGTCGCCATCGCCGCGTCCTCGCACAGCGTCGCTTCCTTCTGGGTGGCAGCCAACCTGGCCGGCCTTTGCATGGGCTCGTCGCAGGCCGCCGGCCGCGCGCTCGTCGGCTATCTCGCGCCGCCGTCGCGCGTTGCCGAGTTCTTCGGGCTATGGGGGCTTTCGGTGAAGGCGGCGTCGATCTTCGGGCCGCTGACGTACGGCGCGGTGACCTGGATCTTCGGCGGCAACCATCGCCTCGCCATCCTGGCGACGGGCGCCTACTTCGTCATCGGCCTCGCGCTTCTCGCCGGCATCGACGTGGAGCGCGGCCGCCAGGCCGCTATAGATACACCTCAGCGCACTTGATGATCTCGGTGTTGGTCGGGAGCTCGAGGCAGTGCCTCGCGTCCTCGTGCCAGCGCCGATGTTTCCTGACGGCCGTTTTAGCGGCCGCCTTCGCGGCGGGCTTGGCGGCCTCATTCGACACCGGCGTCGGCGCCGGCTTCAACTCCGGCGCCTGGGGCCAGGCCGGCGCCGCGAGCGCCAGCGCGAGCAGCAGAACTGTGGGCTTCATACGCCTACCCCTCTCCGGTAGCGGCTGAGAAAGGAAGGATATCCCTAAATCAATTCAAGCGTTTGAGGTAGGCCCGGACACGCTGTGCATTAGTGCCCGTATCGCCGCGTCCGACGCGGGATTTGGAGCGCACGTCGATGCGGCTGCCGGCGGCGAGCGGGGTGATCCGCACCACCACGTCGTCCTTGAAGCCAAACCAGAAGGTGGTCGCCGTGGCCTCGATCCGGCCCTCCTTTGGTTGCGCATCGACGATGTCCCAGCCCATCGCCTGGGCTGCGGCGAGCGCGCGCGCGAAGGCGGCCTCGGGGCCTGCGGCGAGGACGGCCGGCTGGATGTCCGGATAGGCCTTGCGCTGCTGCTCGGCGACCTGCGGCCCCCCGTAGGGCAGCGGCTTCCTGAACTGCGGCGGCTTTTCGGTATCGGTAGTGATGTCGTTGATCCGCGGCGCCGACTTTGCGTGCTCCTGGACGCTGTACGGCAGGTAGGCCGTCGCCGCGCCGACCCCCAGCGCCGCGAGCAGGGCCGCGATCCATCGCGCCCGTCCCTGCGGAAGAAGGAGCGCGACGAGCGCCAGCACCGCCGCCGCCATACCCGTGTAGAACGCATAGCGCAGCAGCGCGAAACCGGTGCCGTACGTCCACAGCCCGAGCCGCACGCCCAATCCCGAGGCGAGCAGCAGCAGCGCTCCGGCACCGGCGACGATGACGGCCAGCGCGCGCAGCCAGGCGATCGTCATCCGCACGCTATTGTTTTCGCGGATCGTCCACCGGATTCACGTAGGTCACTCCCCACGGCCCGGTGCCGTGGACTTGAACCACCGTCTCGGAGGCGGTCCACCCGAAATGCGGCGTCTTCGGCTGCATGATCATCATGCCGCCGGGAGGAAGCGCGTGAGTGCTGGCGCGGTCGAAAGTCTCGCCGATGCCCATGTTGAAAGTGCCCGAGAGCACGGTGACGCGCTCCACGGCAGGGTGCCAGTGCGGCGGAATGCGGTAGTTGGCGGGAAGCTTCAGCCGCAGGATGAACGGCACGGCCTCGCTCATCGGTCCTTCGATCACGGCGCCTTGGGCGCCCCGCGGCAGCGACGGCACGTCGCTCCATTTAAGATCGTCGGGCATCACCATCTTGTGCTGCGCCCAGGCGGAAGAAGCGGTCCAGCAGGCTGCGGCAACGAGCGCGGAAACAGTGCAGAGCTTGGCTTTCATGGGGTCCCTCCTCTGGTCAGACCGAAATCAGGCTACGCCTGTGCGCGGCCTGCCACAACTGGGAGGTATCATTCGGGCCTTCCCCAGACGACCACAGACCCTAGGAGATCCCGCCATGGCGATTAAAGTCGGCGACCGCTTGCCCGACGGCAAGCTCATGGAGTCCACCGAGTTCGATTCGGGCACGCAGTGCGCGATGCCGCCCAAGGAAGTGAGCGTCGGCGACGCGGTGAGGGGCAAGAAGATCGCCATCTTCGGCCTGCCGGGCGCCTATACCCCCACCTGCTCGGCGAAGCACGTGCCGAGCTACGTGCAGAACCTGGACAAGCTCAAGAGCCGGGGCGTGAGCGAGGTCTGGTGCGTGGCGACGAACGACGCCTTCGTCATGGCGCACTGGGGCCGCGACCAGAAGGCGCTCGGCAAGATCCGCTTCCTGGGCGACGGCAGCGCGCAGTGGACCAAGGCGCTCGGCCTCGAGCTCGATCTCAACCCCCGCGGCATGGGCACCCGGATGCAGCGCTTCTCGATGCTGGTGGACAACGGCGTGGTGAAGCAGCTCAACGTCGAGGGCCCCGGCAAGTTCGAGGTCTCGGACGCCGCCACCCTTCTCAAGCAGCTCGGCTGATACGAAAGGACCATTCTCATGCTCAAACTCCTGATCGGCGTGTTTCTCCTGGCGGCCGGTACCGGCGTTTTCGCCGAGCCCGTCGACTGCTCGAAGGCCAAGGATCCCGCGCGTTGCGAGGAACGCGTCGCGAAGTTCAAGGCGGCCCACAGCAGCGCCGAAAAGGCCTGCGAAGGCAAGCAAGGCGACGCGCGCCGCGACTGCATGCGCAAGCAAATGTGCGCCCAGGCGAAGGACCCCAAGGCCTGCCTGGAGCGCACCGCGAAGATGAAGGCGGCGCATGGCAAGGCCGAGAAGGCCTGCGCCGGCAAGGAGGGCGACGCGCGCCGCGACTGCATGCGCCACGAGATGTGCGCGCAGGCGAAGGACCCGGCGAAGTGTGAAGCGCGCGCCAAGGCGGCCCGCGAACGCCGGGAGCAGAAGAAATAGCGTTTCGGCGCCGGCTTCTGGCTTTTGAGATGAAACGACTGTCTGCCGCCGGCTTGCTGCTGTGCGCCGTTTGCGCCGTCGCCGCCGAGGCGCCGCGCAGGATCGTCTCGCTCGAAGGCGTTACCGAATACCTGCTGCCGAACGGCCTGCGCCTGCTCACGCTGCCCGACCCGGGCGTCGACACCACCACGGTGCACATCAACTACCTGGTCGGCTCGCGCCACGAGGGCTACGGCGAGAAAGGCATGGCGCACCTGCTCGAGCACCTTCTGTTCAAGGGCTCGGCGCGCCATCCCAGCGTCAAGGAAGAGTTCACGCGCCGGGGCGCGCGCTGGAACGGCACCACGTCGAACGACCGCACGACGTATTTCGAGACCTTCGCGGCCAGCGACGACAATCTCGCGTGGGCGATCGAGATGGAAGCCGACCGCATGGTGAACTCGTTCGTCTCCAGGCGGGATCTCGACAGCGAGATGAGCGTGGTGCGCAACGAGTTCGAGCTGGGCGAGAACAACCCCGGCAGCGTGCTGTTCCAGCGCATGCAGCAGGCGGCCTATCCCTGGCACAACTACGGCAATCCGATCATCGGCATGCGCTCCGACATCGAGCGGGTGCCGATCGACAGGCTGCAGGCTTTCTACCGCACCTGGTACCAGCCCGACAACGCAGTGCTGATCGTCGCCGGGCGCTTCGACGAGGCGCGCGCCGTCGAGCTGGTGGCCCGGCATTTCGGCGCCCTGCCGCGGCCGGCGCGGCCGCTGCCGGCGCTCTACACCGAGGAGCCGACCCAGGACGGCGAGCGCACGGTGGTCCTGCGCCGCAGCGGCGACAACCAGCTCGCCGCGCTGATGTACCGCGTGCCGGCCGGCGCCCACCCCGACTATGCGGCCGTCGACGTGCTCACCAACATCCTCGGCGACACTCCGAGCGGGCGGCTGCACCGCGCGCTCGTGCAGAAAGGCCTGGCGAGCTCGGTCTGGGGCACCGAGCGCGCCCTGCACGATCCGGGCTACGTGTACTTCGGCGCGGCGCTCGACAAGTCCGCGTCCCTGGACAAGGCGCGCGACGCGCTGATCCAGGCCGTTGAAAGCCTCCGCCAGGACAGGATCACCGCGGAGGAAGTCGCGCGCGCGCGCACCGCGCTGCTCAACGACTTCGAGAAATCGCAGCTCGACACCGGCGCCTTCGTGCGCGCCCTTTCCGAGTTTTCCGCCATCGGCGACTGGCGCCTGTTCTTCCTGTACCGCGACCGCCTGCGCAAGCTGAGCCTGGAAGACGTGCAGCGCGTCGCCGAGCACTACTTGAAGCCGGCGAACCGGGTCCTCGGCGTGTTCGTGCCGACCGAGCGGCCCGAGCGCGCCGAGATCCCGGCGGCCACCGGCCTGGAGGAAGCGCTTGCCGCCTATCGCGGCGACGATGCCAAGTCGCTGACGCTCGGCGAGGCCTTCGACCCGTCGCCGGCCAACATCGAATCGCGCGTCGTCCGGCGCCAGCTCGCCAACGGCATCAACGCGGCGCTGCTGTCGAAGAAAACGCGCGGCGGCCGCGTCGTCGCCAGCCTCGCGCTGCACTGGGGCGACGAGAAGAGCCTGTTCAACCGCGAGGTGGCCTGCGATTTCGCCGGCGGCATGCTGATGCGCGGCAGCAGGAAGCACACTCGCGCGCAGCTCAAGGACGCCTTCGACAAGCTCAACGCCACGGTTTCCGTGGGCGGCCAGGGCGCCAGCATCGAAGTGCGCCAGGAGAACCTGGCCGCCGCGCTGCGGCTGGTGGCCGAGGCGCTGCGCGAGCCGGTCTTCCCTCCCGCCGAATTCGACGAGATGAAGCGCGCCGCGATCACCGGCGCCGAAGCGCAGCGCACCGACCCGGCGGCGCTCGCCGGCGTGCGGCTGGCGCGCCACCTGCAGCGGTACCCCAAAGGCCATCCGTTCTATACGCCGACCATCGAGGAGCGCATCGAGAAGCTGCGCGCCGCCAAGCTCGGCGACGCCGAAGCCTGCTACCGCGACCTGTTCGGCGCGACGGGCGCCGACTTCGCCGCGGTGGGCGAATTCGACCCCGGGGAAACGGCGCGCCTGGTCGAGGAGCTGTTCGCCGGCTGGCGCACGCCGCTGCCGTTCGAGCGCGTGCCGGCGCGCTACTTCGACCGGCCGGCGTTCGAGAACGCCTTCGTCACGCCCGACAAGGCGAACGCGGTGCTGCGCGCCGGCCTCAACGTCAGGATGCGCGACGACCACCCCGACTACCCCGCGATCACTCTCGCCAACTACCTGCTCGGCGGTCCTTCCACCGCGCGGGTCCCGGTGCGCGTGCGCGAGAAGGAAGGGCTCTCCTACAGCACCTTCACCACCTTCAACTCGAGCCCGTTCGATGAGTCGGCGGAGTTCCGCGTGTCGTCGATCTTCGCGCCGCAGAACCGCGACCGCGTCGAGCGCGCGATCCGCGAGGAGCTCGAGCGCGCGGTGCGCGCCGGCTTTACCGCGGGCGAAGTGGAGGCAGGCCGGAAATCGCTGCTCGAGGCGCGGCGCATGGCGCGCACGCAGGACCGCGCGCTCGTCGGCCGCCTGGGGACCTATCTGTTCGCCAAGCGCACCTTCGCGTGGGACATCGAGTTCGAGGCGAGGATCGCCGCGCTGAGCGCCGAGCAGGTGAACGCCGCTCTGCGTCAGCACATCGATCCGGCGCGGCTTTCGGTGATCGTCGCCGGGGACTTCAAGAAGCCCTAGCTCACAGGTACTTCACTTCGAGAATGTCGAGCTTCTCGTCGCCCGACGGCGTGCGCAGCGTCACGCTGTCGCCCGCGCGCGCCTTGAGCAGCGCCCTGGCGATCGGCGAGACCCACGACACGCGGCCGCGCGACGCGTCGACCTCGTCGACGCCGACGATGCAGATCTCCTTCTCCTCATTCTTCATTTTTATCCTCACGGTGGCGCCGAAGAACACCTGGTCGGTGTCGCGCCCTTTCGCGTTCACCACCTGCGCCGCTTCCAGCCGCTTGATGAGAAAGCGGATGCGGCGGTCGATTTCGCGCAGGCGCCGCTTGCCGTAGATATAGTCGGCGTTCTCGGATCGGTCGCCGAGCGAGGCCGCCCAGGCCACCGTCTTCACCACCTCGGGGCGCTCGGCCTCCGCCAGCTGCCTGAGCTCGGCCTTCAGGCGCGCGTAGCCTTCCGGCGTGATGTAATTCTTGCCGTCGGCAATCGCCGGCGCCTCGCGTTCCACCTCCTGCGGGACGCCTTCGTCCTTGACAAAGGCCTTCGACATGGGGTGCGCTGGATTCTACGCTTGCCAGCGCCGCGCCAAGCTTTCAGAATCCGTGAAAAAGGAGGCAGCATGGCGGCGGAGAAAGCCGAGCGGCTCGATTTTCTGACGCGGATGCGAATCCGCGAGCTGGTGCTGATGGGGCTGATCAGCGTGACCGCGCTGCTCGCCAACCTGCCCCACGAGTACGTCGAGGATACCCTCGGCGTGTCGCACGCCACGCTGATCGCGGTGCTCGCCTGCGCGGTGATCCTGGGGCTGTTTCTGTACCTGAAGATCTTCCTGTTCGTCGCCGTGGTGCTGCTGGTTGCCGGCGCCAACCTGCCCGAGCAGATCGCCGACGGATTCCACCTCTCCAAGATCCCGATCATCCTCGCGCTGGTCGCGCTGGTGGGAATGGGCCTCATCAACCACGTGGTGAAGCTGGTCCCGACCGGGCTCGAGCCCAAGCCGCGGGAAAAAAGCCTCGAAGCGGTGCGGGCCATGTTCTACGCCATCGAGAAAAACAACCCGGCCTACGCGCAGAAGGTGCTGGCGATGAACTTCGACCCCAGCCTGCATCACGAAAACGGCTACACCCCCCTCGCCTACGCCGCGGCAAAGGGCAACCTGGAGATGGTCGACCTGCTCCTGCGGAACAACGCCGACCCGACCCAGCTGACCCGGGAGGGCGACACCCCGGTGGAGCTCGCCCTGCGCTTCGGCCACGGCGGCATCGCCGACGTCCTGAAGCGCGCCCGGCAGTCGGTCGCCGCCGGCGGCGAGCCGCAGCCCCACCCCGCCTAGCCGTTGCTATAATACTGTATGGATATGCAGGTCAGCGCGACCGAGCAGGAAATCAGCCGCGATACGCTGCTCGAGAAATACGCCAAGGAGCAGGAGGCCTCGGTCGATGACGTGCGCCGGCGCGTGGCGCGCGCGCTGGCGCAGGCCGAGCCCGAGGACCGGCGCGCCCATTGGGAGCGCCGCTTCCTGCAGGCGCAGGAGGAAGGCTTCATCCCCGCCGGGCGCATCAATTCCGCCGCCGGCATCCAGCTCCAGGCGACGCTGATCAACTGCTTCGTGCAGCCGGTCGGCGACTCGATCTCGGAGGTGGTCGACGGCAAGCCGGGCATCTATACCGCGCTCCAGGAGGCGGCCGAGACCATGCGCCGCGGCGGCGGCGTCGGCTACGACTTCTCGGCCATCCGGCCGAAGGGCGCCGAGGTGAAGGGCACGCGTTCGCGCGCCAGCGGCCCGGTGTCGTACATGCGCGTGTTCGACCAGTCGTGCGAGACGGTCGAATCCGCCGGCTCGCGCCGCGGCGCCCAGATGGGCGTGCTGCGCTGCGACCACCCCGACATCGAGGAGTTCATCCACGCCAAGGACCAGGGCGAGCTCGCCAACTTCAACCTCTCGGTCGGGGTCACCGATGATTTCATGGTCGCGGTTGAAAAAGACCTGACCATTGAATTAACCCATAAGTCGAAGCCCTGGCCGAGCAACGACAGCTATCAGCGCGGTGACGGCCTGTGGGTGTACCGCAAGCTGCGCGCGCGCGAGCTGTGGGACCAGATCATGCGCTCGACGTACGACCACGCCGAGCCGGGCATCCTGTTCCTCGACCGCATCAACCGGGACAACAACCTCAATTACTGCGAGACGATCGAGGCGACGAACCCCTGCGCCGAGCAGCCGCTGCCGCCTTATGGCTGCTGCTGCCTGGGTTCGATCGATTTGACGAGATTCGTTTCCCATCCGTTCACCGACAAAGCCGGGTTCGACTTCGACAAGTTCGGCCGGGTGATCGAGACCTCGGTGCGCATGCTCGACAACGTGCTCGAGGTCACGGCCTGGCCGCTCGAGCCGCAGCGCCAGGAAGCGATGGCGAAGCGCCGCGTCGGCCTCGGCTTCACCGGGCTGGGCGACGCGCTCATCATGCTGCGGCTGAAGTACGACACCGACGCAGCCCGGGGCATGGCGGCGCGCATCTCCGAGGCGATGCGCGACCAGGCCTACGGCGCGTCGGTGGAGCTGGCGAAGGAGCGCGGCGCTTTTCCGCTTTTCAACGCGGATCTGTATTTGTCGGGGAGCAGTTTCGCCGCCCGCCTGCCTTCGGCTTTAAAGGAGCAGATCAAGAAATCAGGCATCCGCAACTCCCATCTGCTGTCCATCGCGCCCACCGGCACGATCAGCCTGGCTTTCGCCGACAACGCCTCGAACGGCATCGAGCCGCCGTTCTCGTGGACCTACACGCGCAAGAAGCGCATGGCCGACGGCACGCTGCAGGAGTTCCCGGTCGAGGATCACGCCTGGAGGCGCTACCGCGCCGCCGGGGGCGAGGTCGACGCGCTGCCGCCCTACTTCGTCACCGCCCTGGAGATCCCGGCGCGCTCCCACGAGCAGATGGTGGCGGCGGTCGCGCCCTATATCGACACCAGCATCTCGAAGACCGTCAACGTGCCGGAGGATTATCCGTACGCCGAGTTCCGGGACCTGTACCTGCACGCGTGGAAGTCCGGCCTGAAAGGCCTCGCCACCTACCGTCCCAACAAGATCCTCGGATCGGTCCTGTCGGTGGAAAAGCCCCAGGACTTCGTGCAGGACGACGTCAACCGGCGCCTTTCGATCAAGACCGTGCCCGCCCCCGTGCTGGCCAGCCTGCGCTGGCCGGGACGGCCCGATCTCGCGGGCGGCAACCCGGCGTGGACCTACATGATCGAGCATCCCAATTACCACTTCGCGGTGTTCGTCGGCCACGTCGAGAACGGCCCGCTGCACGCCTTCGAGGTGTGGGTCAACGGCAGCGAGCAGCCGCGCGGCCTCGGTGCCCTAGCCAAGACGCTGTCCATGGACATGCGCGCCAACGACCGTGGCTGGCTGAAGCTCAAGCTCGATACGCTCGCCAAGGCAGGCGGCGATGCCTTCGACATGCCGTTCCCGCCGCGCGGCGAGAAAAAGCGCATGCCCTCGCTCGTCTCGGCCTTCGCGCAGATCGTGCGCTGGCGCGTCGAGCAGCTGCATGCGGGCCTGGCGGATGAATCCTTCAAGCTGGCGTCCGAAATCGGATCTTCGCCGGTGGCCGAGGCGATGTTCGCGCTGAAGGAGCCGAAAACCGGCACCGACGGCACGATGTCCTGGACCGTGGACGTGCTCAACCCGCGCACCGGCGACGATTTCGTCCTCGGCCTGAAGGAAATCACCCTGCCCGACGGCATCACGCGGCCCTACTCGGTGTGGCTGTCGGGCGAATATCCCCGCGCGCTCGACGGCCTGTGCAAGATCCTGTCGCTCGACATGCGCGTGCTCGACCCGGCGTGGATCGGCATGAAGCTGCGCAAGCTGCTCGATTTTCCCGAGCCGCTCGGGGACTTCATGGCGTTCGTCCCCGGCAGCCGCAGGCAGCAGACCTTCCCCTCGACGGTTTCCTACGTGGCGCGGCTGATGCTGCACCGCTACGCCATGCTCGGCATCCTCGACGAGGACGGCGCCCCCCGCCAGCAGATGGGCATCCTGGAAGCGCCTTCGCCGAAGCACGTTCCGATCATGCTCGGCGCGAAGTGCCCGGAGTGCGGCAATGCCACGCTGATCCGCAGGGACGGCTGCGACTACTGCACCGCCTGCGGCTATGTCGGGATTTGCGGCTGAAGCTCTGCTCCGCCGTCGTACTCGACGGCTTCCGGCAGGCCGGCGTCCGGCGGGCGGCCGAAGCCGATGCGGCCGCGGCGGCCCAGGATGACTTCCTCGCTCTGCGCCAGGATATCGGCGCCGCCTTCGACTGTGACGTAAGTGCCGTTGGTGCTGTGGTCCTGCAGCACGAAGCGGCCGTCGCGCAGCGTGATCGTGCAGTGGCGCCGCGACACCGTCAGGTCGGCGACCACCAGCGCGCAGCCCGGCGCGCGCCCGACCACCACGGACTCGTTCTCCCGCGAGCACACGACCGCGTGATCGCGGTACGTCAGCCGCAGCCGGCGCAAGCCGGTGGCGGCGGGCGCGGCGATCTCGCACAAGCGCAGACCCTCGCCCTTTTCCCTCGCCTGGATCGCGTCGAGCTGACGCGAATGGGCGCGGAACGAGGGGCTGAGCAGCGCCGCCGTCTGCTGCGAGGTAATGGTCTGGCCTTTTCGCGCCTGCTCGACCATCCGCGAGGCGAGCTTGACCGTATCCCCCAGCAAGTCCTCGTCGCAGCGGTAGACCGGGCCGCTGTGAAAACCGACCTGCACACCGAGCTTCGCCCCGCCGATCTCGGGTAGCGCCTCGATGTTGGCGTGCATCCTGGTGGCGGCTTGCGCCGCCGCGTCGGCCGTCGCGAACAGCACCATTATCTTGTCCCCGTTGGTCTTGACCACCTGACCGCCGGTGGATTGCGCAGCGTCGCGCACCTGCTCGATGCAGCGCGCGATCACCTCGAGCGCGGCGGCGTAGCCAGCCGCCTCGTACAGCTTGGCGCCGCCGCTCACGTCGGCGACCAGGACCGTCGTCTGCCCGCTCGAATCCATCTTTTCGACGTTAGCGGAGAAATGGCGCGGTGACGGTGAAATAGTTCGCACTCGGGCGCTCCGGCCTGTGTCGCCGAACGGCGACCCGTGTCGCTGAGCAGCGACGATTCGCAAAAACTCGGCGACGTATTTACACTCTGCTGAAATGCAATCAAAGGGAATCACAATGGAACAAGGAAGCCTCGCATTCACTGCCGTGTACCTCAAGGCCAAGCACGGCTACATCGGTTTCATCGAGGAGCTGCCCGGAGTCAACTCCCACGGCAGCACGCTCGAGGAGGCGCGCGAAACCCTGCGCGGCCGCGCGGCATTGATCTTCGACGAGCAGGGCCGCGGCGAGCAGATGGTCGCCGGCGAGAACGTGATGCGCGAGCCGCTGCTCGTCCCGGTTCCGCTGCAGCCGTAGCGGATGAAGATCATCCGGCAGTCGGTCGTCCTGCCGGCGGCGGCCGGCGAGCTCTACGCGATGTACTTGAGCCCCAGGCGCCACGCCGCCATCACCGGGCACCCGGTCAAGATCGGCGCCAGGCCCGGCGCGAGATTCAAGGCCTTCAACGGTGCCCTCTCCGGCCGCATGCTCTACACGGTGCCAGGCAGGCTGATCGTGCAGGCCTGGCGCTCAACGGCATTCAGGAAGGGCGACATCGACTCGACGCTGATTCTGCGCTTCACGCCGAAAGGCAAACGCGGCCGCATCGATCTCACGCACGTCAACGTGCCCGCGCATGACTACCGCGGCGTGAACAGCGGCTGGAAGAAGTACTACTGGCGGCCCTGGCGCAAGTTCCTGACGAAGTCCGCGAAGCCGCGCAGGTAATTCCGCAGCCGCGCGCGGATGGCTTCGTCGACCAGCTTCCCCGACGGGTCGAAGACCTTGTCGGCGTTGCCGACGTAGAGCAGCTGCTCGAACCACGGCTGCGTGCCGAGCGTCCGCAAGACCGGCAGCCACGCGGTCTGCGACAGCACCGTGCCGCGCATTCCCGGCGAGGCGCCGATGAGACCCACCGCGCGGCCCTTGAATACTCGCGCGATGTCGGCGGGCGGCCGCGTCAGCCAGTCGATGGCGTTCTTGAACGCGCCGGGGATCGAGTTGTTGTATTCCGGCGTGACGAGGAGCAGCGCATCGGCGCTGGCAACGCGGTCCTTCAGCTCGGTGACCCTGGAAGGAATTCCCTTCGCTTCGACATCGCCGTCGTAGAGCGGGATGCCGCGGATCGACTCGATCTCGATCGTCGCTTCGGGCGGGGCCTCCGCCGCCGCGGCGCGCAGCAATGCCGCGTTGTAGGAGCCGCTGCGCAGGCTCCCCGCGATGCCGACGATCCTCAAGCGAGGCGTCCCCCGGTGGAGTCCCCCGGCAGGTCGAACACCAGCACCTCGGCGTCCTTGCCGCGCTCGATCTCGATCGTGCCGGCGTCGGTCTTCAGCGCGTCGCCGGCGCGCAGCGCGTGCCCGTTGACCTGGACCGTGCCGCGGGCGACATGAACGTAGCCTTTCCTTCCCTCCTCCAGGGAATACTTTGCGCTTTCGGCGCCATCGAACAATCCCGCGTGGAGAAGCGCGTCCTGGTGGATGCTGACCGAGCCCGCGCGCCCGTCGGGCGAGGCGATGAGGCGCAGGCGACCGCGCTTTTCTTCCGGCGCGAAGTGCTTCTGCTCATAGGAGGGCGCGATGCCGGTGACGTCGGGCTCGATCCAGATCTGCAGGAAATGCGTGGTGCCGGCCCGGTCGTCGTTGTACTCGCTGTGCAGCACCCCCCGCCCGGCGCTCATGCGCTGGACGTCGCCGGGAACGATGGTCGAGCCGGTGCCCATGGAGTCCTTGTGGGCCAGCGCGCCCTCGAGCACGTAGCTGATGATCTCCATGTCGCGGTGGCCGTGGGTGCCGAAGCCCGAGCCGGGCGCGACGCGATCCTCGTTGATGACGCGCAGCGGCCCGAACCCCATGTGCCGCGGGTCTTGGTAGCCGGCAAAGGAGAAGCTGTGGTACGAGTCGAGCCAGCCGTGGTTGGCATGGCCGCGCTCGGCGGCGGGTCGCAGTTCGGTCATGGCATGGTTCTCGCTGAGAATTTCCCCGTTACATGGGGGCATTTCATTGCTGATCAAGAAGCAGGGTCTCGATGTCGTTGAGCACGC
>Ga0070697_100002780_pt1 | contig 13477 bp, 13 predicted proteins | sample KBSK1501metaG_FD_65475 | JGI IMG/M metagenome (GOLD analysis project Ga0070697, IMG submission 65475) | Corn, switchgrass and miscanthus rhizosphere microbial communities from Kellogg Biological Station, Michigan, USA - KBS K1-50-1 metaG | ecosystem: Host-associated > Plants > Roots >... | reverse complement strand
ACCGCGCCATGCAGGTGCACGGCGGCCTGGGCTACTCGCGGCACCGCCCGTTCGAGCACATCTACCGGCACCACCGCCGCTACCGCATCACCGAGGGCGCCGAGGAGATCCAGATGCGCCGGGTCGCGGGCTACCTGTTCGGCTTCATCAAGCCGGACACCCTCAAGGGCGTCATCCCGGAGCCCGGCTGAGGCCTGCATGCATCCCGGGCGGGCCGGACGAACCGATGAGAATTCGAGGGCGAGTCGATGGTGAGCGGAGCTGCGGGAAGGATCGCGGAGCTAGTTGGCCCGCATGTGCCCGAAGCCAGCGACGGCATCCTGACCTCGGCTGGAATATGCGAGGGGTTCGCCGGCGCGGGCGTCGGCTCGAGCGTGCTCATATTCGCCGGGTTCGCCGGGCTCGTGGCCGGAACGCTCGCCATGGGTGCCGTCGAGTACTCCAAGCTCCGTGCCGAGCGCGACCAGCAGGCAGGCCTGCTGGCAAGGGAACGAGTCCAGCTCGAGACCACACCCGATGAGGAACTCGATGAGCTCACTCAGCTGTACGTATCCCGTGGTCTTTCCCCCGGCCTCGCCAGGCAGGTGGCCATCGAGCTGACTGCTCACGATGCGCTGGCGGCGCACGCCGAGGCGGAGTACGGCATCACGCCCGTATCTCAACCCGAACCGCTTCGTGATGCGCTAGCGGTCAGCGTGGCGTTCGCGGCGGGAGGCCTGCTCCCCTGGCTAGCCATAGTGCTGATACCCGGGACGCCGCGAGCGGCCGTGACCTTCGTGATCGTGCTGCTGGCACTGGCGTTGACGGGCTGGGTCTCGGCGCGGATGTCGGACCTGCACTCGATACGTCCGGTCGTACGCATGGCGGGTACTGGTGCCCTGGCGATGGTGATCACCTACATCGCTGGCCTCCTGATCCACCCGTGATAACCGCGGCTGCCGGCCGATGTCGGCCACCGTCGCGCTGGTGGCGAGGACCAGGTCCGCGGGCGTCAGCTCGATCTCGAGACCGCGCCGCCCGGCGCTGCAGAACACCGTGCCGAAGCCCAGCGCCGAGGAGTCGACCACCACCGGCAGCCGCTTTCGCTGGCCCACCGGGGAGATGCCGCCCGCCACGTATCCGGTGGCCCGCTCGGCCGCCGTCACCTGGGCCATCGCGGCCTTCTTGCCGCCGCAGGCGGCGGCGAGCGCCTTGAGGTCGAGCTGACCCTCGACCGGGACGACCCCGGTCACCAGCGCCCCGTCCACCTCGGCGACCAGCGTCTTGAATACGCGGTCCGGCGAGACGCCGAGCGCCTCGCTGGCCTCGGCGCCGTAGGACGCCTTCCGCGGGTCGTGGGCGTACTCGTGCAACGTGAACGGGATGCCGGCCCGTTCGAGCGCCATCGTCGCCGTCGTCCCGCGTCCCGCCACGATCGGTCACCTTACGCTACCGGGCCAGGCCCGCGAAAACCATTAGGCGTGCCGTCTGATGCGTCCGCATAGTGGGGATATGCGCGTGACGTTTCCCAGGCTTCCCGACCACGAGCGCGCCTGGGCGCTGGTGGAGCGGGACGACGGGGTGGTGTACCGGCTGTACGGCGGGACGGCCGGGCCGCGGCTGCCGCACGACATCATGCACCTCGTGGCGGAGCGGGAACTGCGCATCAAGGACGGCATCTGGGCCGGCATCGCGGCGGGCGTAATCTTCGACAGCATGACGTACGTCAGCGGTCGCCGCCCGCCGCACGCGGCCGAGCGCTCGCGGACCCTGCTGCGCGGCTTCCGGGAGCAGGGCCTGCGCGCCGAACTCCTCGCCGACCTCGTGTCCAGCGCCGCGGCGCTGGACACGATAACGCCGGAGAAGATCAGGCGGCTCGCGGCGGCCAAGCTCTCGGTGCTGCCCAGTACCGAGGTGGACCCGGTGGTGATCGCCGCTGCGGTCCGGGCGCTGCAGGTGGAAGCGGCCCGCTGGGCGCGGCTGAGGGTGGGAGAGGAGCTGACCTATGAGTGGCCAGGGAAATAAGCGGCCGAACGAGCTGATCGAGCACGCCCCGGTCACCCTGCGGCGCTACCGGGCGGAGGACGCCGACGCGCTGTTCTGCGCGGTCACCGAGTCGCTCGACCACCTGCGCCCGTGGATGCCGTGGGCGGCGGACTACAGCCGGGAATCGGCGCAGGAGTACCTGGACGGCTCGATCAAGGGCTGGGACGAGGGCACCGAGTACAACTACGCCATCCTGACCGCCATCCCTGGCGGCAGTGCCCTAGCCGACAGGGCGCTGGCCGGCCGGGTGCTGGCCGGCCGGGCGCTGGCCGGCAGCATCGGCCTGATGACCAGGTGCGGCCCGGGCGGGCTCGAGATCGGCTACTGGGTGCACCGCGCGTACACCGGCCGCGGCCTGGCGACCACGGCGACCGCGGCCCTGGTCGAGCAGGCGTTCGGCCTGCCGGGCGTGGACTGGGTGGAGATCGTGCACGACGAGCTGAACCTGGCCAGCGGCCAGATCCCGCGCAAGCTCGGCTTCACCGAGGTGGAGCGCCGCCCGCTGGACCCGCCCTCGGCGTCCGGCACGGGCACCGGTGTGGTGTGGCGCCTAAAAAGGCAAACACAGACCAGGTAACGTAAGCCGCCATGGGATACGGGCAAGCGGACCAGGCTGACCACGACATGATGGCGCTGGCCCTGCAGCAGGCGCGGATCAGCCTGGACGGCGGCGGCGTCCCGGTCGGCGCGGTGCTCGCCGCCGGCGGGCAGGTCGTCGCGGCCGGGCACAACGAGCGGGTGCAGCGCGGCGACCCGGTGGCGCACGGCGAGATCGCCTGCCTGCGTAACGCCGGCCGGCGCCCCTCCTACCTCGACACCGCCCTGTACACCACGCTCTCCCCATGCCAGATGTGCACCGGGGCGATCCTGCTGTTCCAGATCCCCCGGGTGGTGGTCGGCGAGGCGCAGACTTATCCCGGCGACCTCGGCTTCCTCGCCGACCGCGGCGTCGAGATCGTCCTGCTCGACGACGAAGGCTGCATGGCCGCCATGCAGGAGTTCCAGACCCGCTACCCCCAGATCTGGAGCGAAGACATAGGCGGCCGCTAACCCGCCACCCCGCCAGCCGCCGACCCCGGCGCCGCCGGATTAGCGATGCCTTAATCTGCTGTATATGCAGGTCCCCTCCCACGTGGAGTACGAGCGGGCGACCAGCGTCGAGCACGCGCTGGCGCTGCTGGGCCGGCCGGATCACCGTGTCCTGGCCGGCGGCCACAGCCTCATCCCGATGATGAAGCTGCGGCTGGCCCAGCCCGGCGTGCTGGTCGACATCAACGGCCTGGCGGAACTCTCCTATATCAAACTCGACGGGGCCGAACTCCGCATCGGCGCGCTGGCCCGGCACGCGGACCTGCTGGACTCGGCGGTCGCGGGCCAGCACTTCCCGATCTTCCACGACGCCGAACGGGTCGTCGCGGACCCGATCGTCCGGCTCTGGGGCACGATCGGCGGGTCGCTGTGCCAGGCCGACCCGTCCGAAGACCTATCCGCGGTGTTCGCCGCGGTGCGCGCGACCGCGGTCATCCGCGGCCAGGATGGCGACCGGGAGGTTCCGGTGCGGGAGTTCCACCTCGGCCCGTACGAGACCGTCATCGGCCCGGGCGAGCTGCTGGCCGAGATCCGCGTGCCAGTACAGCCCGGTACCGGGAGCGCGTACGAGAAGGTGGCCCGCCGCGTCGGCGACTGGTCGGTGGCCGCCGCCGGGGCCGTGCTCCGTCTGGAAAAGCACAAGATCAAGTTGGCGGGCATCGGCCTGACCGCGGTCGCCGCCGAGCACTTCGTGGCGGCCGAGGCCGAGGATTACCTCCGCGGCAAGCCCGCAACCGAGCAGAACTTCGAGCAAGCCGCGAAGATCGCCGCGGAGCACTGCCACCCCGTCCCCGACCAGCGCGGGCCCGAGGACTACAAGCGGCACCTGGTCGCCGAGCTCACCACCCGCGCGCTGCGTCGCGCCGCGGAAAGAGCCACCCCATGACCATGCGGGTCGCAGTGACCGTGAACGGCACCGAGTACGCGCGCGATGTCGAGCCGCGGCTGCTGCTCATCCACTTCATCCGGGATGAGCTCGGCCTGACCGGCAGCCACTGGGGCTGCGACACGTCCAACTGCGGCAGCTGCGTCGTCTGGCTCGACGCCACTCCGGTCAAGGCGTGCACGGTGCTCGCGGCGATGGCCGATGGCCGCATCGTCCGTACCGTGGAGGACCTGGAGCAGGACGGCTGCCTGGACCCGGTCCAGCAGGGGTTCATCGAGTGCCACGGCCTGCAGTGCGGCTTCTGCACGCCCGCCATGATGATGACCGCGCGCTGGTTGCTCGACCGCAACCCGGACCCGGCCGAGGCCGAGATCCGCGAGGTCCTGTCCGGTCAGGTCTGCCGGTGCACCGGCTACGAGAACATCGTCCGCTCTGTCCGCTGGGCGGCGGAGCACGCTGCCGATCACCGGGGGGAGAGCACATGACCGCGGGCTTCGGCCGGATGCTGCGCAAGGAGGACCAGCGGTTCGTCCGCGGCATGGGCACCTACGTGGACGACGTGTACCTGCCCGGCATGCTCTACGGCGCGGTGCTGCGCAGCCCGCACCCGCACGCCAGGATCGCCTCCATCGACACCGTCGCGGCCGAGGCGCACCCCAAGGTCAGGGCGGTCATCACCGGGGAGACCCTGGCCGGACGCGACCTGGCCTGGATGCCGACCCTGGCCGGCGACCGGCAGGCCGTGCTGGCCACCGACAAGGTGCGGTTCCAGGGCCAGGAGGTGGCGTTCGTGGTGGCCGAGGACCACTACGCGGCCCGGGACGCGCTCGAGCTGATCGACGTGGAGTATGAGCCGCTGCCCGCGGTGGCCGACGCCCGCCGGGCGCTCGACGCCGATGCCCCCGTCGTCCGCGACGACCTCGACCTGACCGGCAATCACATCTTCGACTGGGAATCCGGCGACGCCGAACGCACCGACCAGGTGTTCCGCGACGCCGAGGTGACGGTCAGCCAGGACATGCTCTACCCGCGGGTGCACCCGGCGCCGCTGGAGACCTGCGGCATCGTCGCGGACTTCAACAAGGTCAGCGGCAAGCTGACGGTCTGGGCCACCACCCAGGCCCCGCACGCGCACCGGACCCTGTACTCCCTGGTGGTGGGCCTGCCCGAGCACAAGATCCGGGTGATCTCGCCGGACATCGGCGGCGGGTTCGGCAACAAGGTGCCCATTTATCCCGGCTACCTGTGCGCGATCGTCGGCTCGATGATCACCGGCCGGCCGGTGAAGTGGGTGGAGGACAGGTCGGAGAACCTGATGTCCACCTCCTTCGCCCGCGACTTCCACATGCGCGGCGAGATGGCCGCCAGCCGGGACGGCAAGATCAGGGCGGTCCGGGTCACGGTGCTCGCCGACCACGGCGCGTTCAACGGCGCCGCCCAGCCGACCAAGTACCCGGCCGGGTTCTTCGGCGTGTTCACCGGCTCCTACGACCTGGAGGCCGCGCACTGCCAGGTGACCGGCGTGTACACCAACAAGGCGCCGGGCGGGGTCGCCTACTCCTGCTCGTTCCGCATCACCGAGGCGGTCTACCTGGTCGAGCGGATGGTCGACATGCTCGCCTTCGAGCTCGACCTGGACCCGGCCGAACTGCGCATGCGCAACCTGCTCCGCCCCGAGCAGTTCCCCTACACCTGCCAGACCGGCTGGACCTACGATTCGGGCGACTACCCGCGGACACTGCGCCTGGCCATGGACATGGCCGGCTACGAGGACCTCAGGAAAGAACAGGCGGCCGAACGGGCCCGCGGTCACCTGGTCGGCATCGGTGTCAGCTTCTTCACCGAGGCCGTCGGGGCGGGTCCTCGCAAGCACATGGACATCCTGGGCATCGGCATGGCGGACGGGGTGGAGCTGCGCGTCCACCCGACCGGGACCGCGGTCCTCAGTATCTCGGTGCAGACCCAGGGGCAGGGGCACGAGACCACGTTCGCCCAGATCGTCGCCGAAGAACTCGGCCTCTCCCCGGATGACGTGGAGGTCGTGCACGGCGACACCGACCAGACCCCGTTCGGGCTGGGGACCTACGGCTCCCGGTCCACGCCGGTGTCCGGGGCGGCCACCGCGATCGTGGCCAGGAAGGTGCGCGAGCGGGCCAGGATCGTGGCCGCCGCCATGCTCGAGGTCGACCCGGAGGACCTGGAGTGGGGGGATGGGCGCTGGTCCGTCAAGGGCGACCCGGACTCGGGGCGCACGATCGCGGAGATCGCCTGGGCCGCGCACTCCAACCTGGAGCTGCCGGACGGCATCGAGGGGCAGCTGGACGCGACCTGCGTCTACAACCCGCCCAACCTCACCTACCCGTTCGGCGCCTACATCTGCGTGGTCGACGTGGACCCGGGTACCGGCAAGGTCGACGTCCGCCGGTTCATCGCGGTGGACGACTGCGGGGTGCGGATCAACCCGATGATCGTCGAGGGCCAGGTGCACGGCGGCCTCGCCGACGGGATCGGGATGGCGCTGATGGAGAGCATCGTGTTCGACGCCGACGGCAACTGCCTGGGCGGCTCGTTCATGGACTACCTGCTGCCGACCTCGCTGGAGTGCCCGTCCTGGGAGCTCGGCGCCACCGTCACGCCGTCGCCGCACCACCCGATCGGGGCCAAGGGGGTGGGTGAGTCCGCCACCGTCGGGTCGCCGCCGGCCGTGGTCAACGCGGTCATCGACGCCCTGCGGCCGTACGGGGTGCGGCACGCGGACATGCCGCTTACCCCGGCCCAGGTGTGGCGGGCCATCCAGGGCCGCCCGTTCCGAACCGACCTAGCGATCAGTTAGTTCGCCCCGCAAAGATAAACTCGCACCTTGTGAGCACTGTGACACACGACCTGCACGACCGGTTCCCCAACGTCGGCGACCTGAACGCCGCCCTGGAGACGGTCGGCTACCTGGCCGGGGATCAGCTCGGCGCCGCGCTGTTCCTGGCGGTCCGGATGGGGCAGCCGATCCTGCTCGAGGGCGAGCCCGGCGTGGGTAAGACCGAGGCCGCCAAGGCCCTGGCCGCCGCGATCGACACCCCGCTGGTCCGGCTGCAGTGCTACGAGGGCATCACCGCCTCCGAGGCGCTGTACGAGTGGAACTACCCCCGTCAGCTGCTGGCCATCAGGCTGGCCGAGGCGGCTGGCGAGCACATCGAGGACAAGGACCTCTTCACCAGCGAGTACCTGTTGCCGCGGCCGCTGCTCACCGCGCTGCTGCATCCGGGTCCCCGCCCGGCCGTGCTGCTGATCGACGAGGTGGACCGGGCCGACGACGAGTTCGAGGCCTTCCTGTTCGAGCTGCTGGCCGAGGCGGCGGTCACCATCCCCGAGCTTGGCACCCAGCAGGCCGCGCTGCCCCCGGTCACCGTGCTCACCTCGAACCGGACCAGGGACCTGCACGACGCGCTCAAGCGCCGCTGCCTGTACCACTGGATCGCCTACCCGGACACCGCCCGGGTCGCGGAGATCGTCCGCCGCCGGGTGCCCGCCTCTGGCGAGCGGCTGCCTGGGCAGATCGCCGTGGCCGTGGACCGGCTGCGCAGCCTGGACCTGACCAAGCCGCCCGGCATCTCGGAGGCGATCAGCTGGGCGTTCGCGGTGAGCGTGTTCGGCGCGGGGGAGCTCGACGCACCGGTGGCCGGGCAGACCCTCAGTACGGTCCTGAAGTACCCGGAAGACGAAGAATCGGTGCGCCGGGCCGGCCTGGCGTCGGTGGTCGGACGCATTGACTGATGATGTAATCGCTGAGCCTGACGTGGCTGCTATGGCCACCGGGTTCGGGATCGCGCTGCACGACGCGGGGCTCCCGGTCGGGCCGGACCGCTGCGAGCGGCTGGCCCGCGCGGTCACGGTCATGGGCGCCACCACAGTGGCCGAGCTGCGCGCCTGCGCGCTGGCCACGATGGTGTCCGATCCCGGCCAGATGCCTACCTTCGACCGGGTGTTCGCGGCGGTGTTCGGCGTCCCGTCGCCGTTCCGCAACCTGCCGCTGCCCACCGCGCCCCCCGCGTACCAGCACCCCGACCAGGACGGCGGCCCGCAGCCGACGGCCCAGTCGGAGGGTAATCCGGGTGTCCTGCCGTCCGGCCTGCGCGTCTCGGACGCCGTCCCGGCCGCCGCGGACGGGGACGAGCCGCTGGTCGAGGGGCCGGCCGTGCAGCGGATCGCGTCGGCCGCCGAGCGGCTCCGCGGCCGTGACTTCACCGAGCTGTCCCCGGCCGAACTCCGCCAGCTGGTCACGCTCATGCGCGATATGACGCTGGCCGTGCCGCCCCGCCGGACCCGCAGGTACCGGCCCGCCCGCGACGGCAAGCGGCCCGACCTGCGCCGGACGCTGCGGCTGGCCCGGCGGAGCGGCGGCGAGGCGATCAGGTTCGCCCGCCGGGCGCCGCGGCCCAGGCCGCGCCGGCTGGTGGTGCTGTGCGACATTTCCGGTTCGATGGAGCCCTACGCCCGCGCCCTGCTCATGCTGCTCTACGTGCTGAACGGCGGCGGCCAGGCCCGGGGCCAGACGGCCGGCCAGAACCGGCCCGAGGTGTTCAGCTTCGCCACCAGGCTGACCCGGCTGACGCCCGCGCTCGCCGCGGCCAGCCCGGACACCATGCTGGCCAAGGCGGGCGAGGCGGCGCCCGACTGGTCCGGCGGAACCAGGATCGGCGCCGCGATCAAGGAGTTCAACGACCACTACGGCAGCCGGGGCATGGCCAGGGGCGCGGTGGTCCTGATCATCTCCGACGGCTGGGAGACCGGCGACCCGGCGCTGCTGGGCGAGCAGATGGCCCGGCTGCACCGGGTGGCGCACCGGATCGTGTGGGCCAACCCGCGCACCCAGTCGCCGCGCTACCGTCCCGAGGTCGGCGGCATGGCCGCCGCCTGGCCCTACTGCGACGCCGTGGTCAGCGGGCACAACCTGGACGCGCTGGACGACCTGCTGTCTGCTCTCCGAGCCCGCTGAGCGGGCGGGGCCCTGCGCGACCGCTGACTGCCGCGCGGAAACGGCAGCCAGCGGTCGCAGGACAAGCCGCTGGTGCGCAAAGCGGGTGCGCGCCAGCGGCTAGCTTAGTGCTGGCCCGGGGGGACGACCCCCCGAACGCTAGGTCACGTTCACCAGGATCGTGTGATAGCCGGTCGCGCCGTTCGGCTCGGTCCTGTGTTTCACCGCGGTCTGGGTGTAGCCGCTCTTGTCGGTGGCCCGCACCTGGAGCATGTGCTGCCCGGGGGTCGCGTCCCAGACGTAGTACCACTGCCGCCAGGTGTCGATGGTGTCCTGGGCCGGGAGCTTCGCCTGATAGAAGACGCCGTCGATGCCCACCTCGACGGCCTCGATGCCGGTGTGCTGCGCCCACGCCACCCCGGCGATCGTCACCTGGCCCGCGTTCACGGTGCTGCGGCGCTTCGGCACGTCGATACGGGATTCCGTCTTGATCGGCGCCTGCTGCGACCACGCCGGTGTCTGCTTGACCCAGTACGCACTGAACGCGCCGAACGTGGTGAACTCCATGTCCACCACCCACTTGGTCGCAGACACGTAGCCGTAGAGCCCGGGCACCACCACCCGCACCGGGTAGCCGTGCGCCTGCGGCAGCACCTGGCCGTTCATGGCCACCGCGAGCAGCGAGTCCCGGCCGTCCATGACCGGTTCTGTGGCCACCCCGATGGTCATCCCGTGCACGTCGCGCATGACGATCTGATCCGCGCCCGACCGGATGCCCGCCTTGCGCAAGATGGGTGCCAGCAGCGTGCCCTGCCACCGGGCGTTGCCGATGAAGTTGCCGCCCACCGCCTCGGAGACGCAGGTCAGCGTGATGTCCCGGTCGATCATGGGGCGGCGGATCAGGTCGTCGTAGGTCAGGGTGAGCGGCCGGTCCACCATGCCGTGGATGCGCAGCCGCCAGTCGGTGGCCGCGACCTTCGGCAGCACCAGCGAGGTGTCGACCCGGTAGAAGTCCTTGTTCGGCGTGTAGAACGGCGACAGCCCGGCGATGGTGTCCAGCGTCTCGTCCGCCGGAAGCGGCGTCATCGGGTCGATCTTCAGCTGCGGCGGCGGCGACATGCTGGGGCTGGGCACGGACGGGGCCATGCTCACCGGGGGCGGAGTCCGGCGGAACTGCTTGCCCAGCAGCAGTTCGCCGCCCACCCCGGCGGCGGCCGCGCCCACCGCGGTGACCCCGGCCGCGCGGAGGAACTTGCGCCGGTCGACGGTGCTCGTCATCGTGTCCTCCTCCGGGTCCCGCCGCGTCCGTGGCGGAGCGGAGCGGCCCCTTGAAGCCGTTGCGGTGCCGACGCGCGGAACAGCCACAGCACCGCGGCGACGCCGGCCAGGCCGCCGATGACCACGGGCATCACGTCGGCCACGTGGCTGCCCGGCCTGGTGATCGCGACGAACGCGGCGAACAGGGTGAACGCCGCCACGCCGGCTACGCCGACCGCGGCGCCGCGCCGGGCCAGCATCCCGATCACGATCGCCGCGACGGCGAAGGTGGCGTACATGCCGAGCAGCAGCACGGTCCGGCCCTGCGCCCCGAAGTGATCCACCACGGCGTTGCGCAGCACGGTCGGCGTCCGCTCGACGAACACCGCGCCCATCGCGCTGACCGGCGAGATCACCGACTTGAGCAGCGCCGCGGCCAGGGTGGAGACGCCGAGCACGACGCCGGTGGCGAGGAGTTCGCTGACCGCGCCGACCATCGGCCCGCGCCGCTTCTCCTCCCGCCTGCGCCCCTGCTCGTGCTGCCAGCCGTCCGGGTGCAGCCCCGCGTCGGGCGCGGTCAGCACCACGTCATCCGTCAGCACCGGGCTGTCGGTAAACGCGGCGCCGGGCTCGACGTAACTGCCCGGCCCGAGGTAGGCGCCGTCCGCGTAGCCGTCCGCGGGGTTCCATTCGTAGCCGTCGGCCTGGTCGGCGTAGGCCGCGTCGGCCCAGTCATAGCCGCCCTGGGTCTCGGCATAGCCGTTCTGGGTCTCGGCATAGCCGTTCTGGGGCTGGGCGTAGCCGTTCTGGGGCTGGGCGTAGCCGCCCTGGGGCTGGGCGTAGCCGCCCTGGGGCTCGGCGTAGCCGACGCTGCTCCTTGCGTAGCCGTAGCCGTCCTGTCCGTAGCCGTCCCGGCCGTCGAAGTCGTCCGCGGCCCCCGCGTAGCCGTTGCCGCCGCCGGTATAGCCCCCGCCGGGGAAGGCTGCCGTGGCGACGGCCCCCTGAGACTGGTACCGGTAGCCGGCGGTCGCGCCCTGCGCTGCGTAGCCGAGGTCCTCCTGCTCGCCGTCGCGGTACGACGGCCATCCCTCGGCCGGAGTCGCCGCCGGCCAGCGCTCCTGGCGAGGCGGCATCCGATGCGACGGGTCGTAGCTCATGCCTCTATTCACGATCCTGAGAGCCGGTGCGGTTTGATGTTTGCCCGGGGGGTAACCAACCGGTAAGAAAACGCGTCCGAACTCAGACCGGGACTTCCCGGCCCACGGGTTCGGGTGCGGTGACCTCTGCCTCGGCAGGCACCGGCTCCGCGACCACGGGCTCCGCGACCACGGGCTCCGCGACCGCGAGCTCTGCGCCCAGAGCCGCGCGCCTGGCCAGCTCGTTCCTGATCAGCCAGCCGGCCGCCACGACCACCAGCGGTACGCCGTAGGCGATGGCGTCGTGCAGCCGCCACGGTACGTGGTACCGGCCCAGGCTGGGCTCGGCCGCGTAGTACCCGCCCGCGGCGAACGCCAGCCATTCCGGTCGGCCATCCAGGGCGACCAGCATGACCAGCAGCAGCGAGTACCACTGGTACTGCGGCGTGGCCACCGCGAGGGCGGCGGCGGTCATCATCAGCGCGCCCTGCCACGGCCGGTCGGGAGGAGAGAACTGAAGCACGGCGAACGCGACCGCGGCCAGGATGAGCAGCGCCACCGCGCTGGCCAGCGGCCCGGTGACGAACAGGCCGATGATGCCGTACCTGGTCCCGCTGGAGTATTGCTCCTGCTGCAGGTAGCCCGGCAGGAAGCCGATCACCTTACCGCCGACCGCGAGCACGTGCGGCAGGTAGACCAGGGCGAACGCGCTCCCCGCCGAGACCGCGACCGTCGCCCAGCGGCGCCGCAGCAGCGCGGGCACGGTCAGCGCGGGCGTCAGCTTGGTCGCGATGGCCAGGCCGAGCAGGACCCCGCCGAGTATGGTCCGGCGCGTGGTCCTGGCCGTGGCCAGCACGAGCACGGCGGCCGCGGTGATGCCCACCGCGACCACGTCCACGTGGGCGCTGTTGCCTGCCTCCAGGGCCACCGTCGGGCACCACGACCACAGCGCGGCCATGCGTATGTCCCGGCCCAGCCGCCCCAGGCCGAACAACAGCAGGCCGGTGGTGAGCACGGCCGCCAGCGCGGTGGCTGCCTGGATAGGAGTGCTGGAGTCGTCGGCCGGATGCAGGTAGTAGACCCCGAGGAAGTACGCCTCGGCGACCGGCGGGTAGATGGTGGGCACGGTCGGCCGGTTGATCATGGTGCAGCCCGCGGTGAGTTCGGCCGCCGGGTGGCTGCTGACGTAGGACGGCCTGACGCAGTACTGACCCTTCGGGTAGAACAGGAACTCGTTGCGCAGCCCGGTGAGCTGCGTCGCGGCCGGCACGTACTGGTACGGGTCTATGCCCGCGGCCTGCACCCGGCCGTCCCAGATGTAGCGGTAGAGATCGCTGCTGTTCTTCGGCGGCGCGGACACCGCGACCGCCTGGATGGCGATGCCGCCGAGCAGGATGAGCGCCACCGCGGCCCGTCGCGGCACCTTACGCAGCAGCCAGGCGGCGGCGATGAACGCGATCCACGCGCCGATCAGCAGCGGCAGCGGCCGCAGCCGCGCCGGGTCCACGCTGGGGCGCACGATCAGCAGCACCAGGCCGGCCAGCACAGAAAGGGCCAGGCCGATGCCGACTAGCCGGAGTTTTGCGTTCATGGTGCGAAGAGTGCCATCTATCCAGGCGGAATGATCATCCGCGGGCCGGGCTGTAAGTATTCGGTAACAGCGTGATGGGCGTCCGTTCGGCGCATACCTGGCAGCCCCCCGATGGACGCGAACCACCGTCCGTCCACCGTCCAGATCTCGACCTCGCCGAGACCGGCGTCGTAGGCGACGTCGGTGATGTGGTCGGCGCCGACGTAGGCCCAGGGGAACCAGGCGCTGGCCGAACCGCCGTGGCACAGCCGCACGTTCTCGCGGCGCAGCGGCGAGCCGGGCGGCTCGAGCTCGACGATGGCGCGGCCCTGCGGCGCGAGCAGTTCGGCGACCCGGCGGAGCAGGGCGGCCGGGTCGCCGCCGATCCCGATGTTCCCGTCCGCGAGCAGCACCGCGGTCCACCGGCCGGTGCCCGGCACCCGGTCGAACACGTCGCGCAGCATGACCAGCGCACCCGAGGACCTGGCCAGGTCGACCGCGTACGGGGTGATGTCGATGCCGAGGGCCGGGATGCCACGTTCGGC
>Ga0070697_100002779_pt1 | contig 13477 bp, 11 predicted proteins | sample KBSK1501metaG_FD_65475 | JGI IMG/M metagenome (GOLD analysis project Ga0070697, IMG submission 65475) | Corn, switchgrass and miscanthus rhizosphere microbial communities from Kellogg Biological Station, Michigan, USA - KBS K1-50-1 metaG | ecosystem: Host-associated > Plants > Roots >... | reverse complement strand
GTTCGAGCCTCCCCGCCGCCAGCGGCAGCGCCGGTCGCTTCAAAAACTCGCGGACCTGGTCCGCCGTCTGCTCGATCTCCGGCTCCCGGTTTGCAAAAGCATCGGCCACCGCGGCGAGGACTCGACGAAACGACGGCATGCCGAACCGTTCGCTCGACGGGAAATAGGTGCCGGCGAAAAAGGGCGTTCCATCGGGCAGCAGGAAGACGGTCATCGGCCATCCGCCAGAACCCGTCATCGCCTGTGTCGCTCGCATGTAGACCTGGTCGAGGTCCGGGCGCTCCTCACGGTCGACCTTGATGGGGATGAAGTCCCGATTCATCAGCGCCGCCGTCTCTTTGTCTTCAAAGGACTCGCGGGCCATCACATGACACCAGTGACAGGCGCTATAGCCGATGCTGAGCAGGATCGGTTTGTTCTCCTGGCGCGCACGGGCCAGCGCTTCCGGGCCCCACGGATACCAGTCGACCGGATTCTGCGCATGCTCCAACAGATACGGACTGGTCTCTTGCGCGAGGCGGTTCGCCATCACACCACTCTAAGGCGTCACGCCGACCACTGACTATCATGACCCCGATGATCGGGGCCCTGGACTGGCTCGCCGTCGGCGATGTGGCGGAGGAACGCACGGCGGACGGTCTTGCCATCCTGGGTGGGGGCGCGGCACGACTCGCGGCACACGCCGCGGCGCTCGGGGTTCGCACCGCGCTGGTTGCCAAGTTGGGTGAAGATGACGCCGGCCGTCATGTGCGGGATGCTCTCGAACGTCTCAAAGTGGAGCTCCAGTGGCTGCGGACCGGGCCCGGCCTGCGAACCACGGTGTGGCATCAACCCGAGGGCCGGGCATCCGACCGTCGCGTCGATCGCGGTGCCGACCTCGCCCTGCGACTCGATGAGCTGCCGCCGCTCTCGCTGACGGCCGCACTGACGGTGGTCTCCGGGTACAGTCTCTCGGTCGAGCCCGCCCGATCGGCCGCGCTGGGTGCCTTGACCACCGCCCGAGCCCGCCGCGGTCATTCGGCCTTACTGCTCCAGGCCGACCTCCTGTGGTGGACCAACGCTCGGATGACACGACGGGTCCTGGAACCAGCGCTGGCTGCAGCCGACAGCGTTGCCCTGCAGGCGACCGACGCCCAGGCCCTGTTCGGTGCCGTTGATGGTCGCGAGGCCCTCCGCTTGATCGCCGAGATGGGGCCGCGCCTGGTCTACCTCACGCAGGCCGACGGAAGTGTGCTCCTGCGCGACGTCAGCCGGGTCTATGCCTGCCCGGCTGACGACCGGCCGCGTGATCGATACGCCGGAGCTGCCGCGTTCTGGGTCGGGCTCGCGCAGAAGGCCGCGCCGCGAAAGGCGGCGCTCGATTCCTTGCGCTACGCGCAGTCGGTGCGGCGGGCCGGCGCCCGGCTGTAACGCCGGCATGGCGCCAGTGGAGCAGCCCGGCGACGCCGGGTTGGTGCCGCCTGCTGCGGCCGTTACTCCACCATGGACCGCCCGCTTTTCCACACCGGAGCGGGCTCGTTGGGGGGTTCCTGGCGTCGCTGGCTCCTCGCCGCCGCCGCCTGCGCGACCCTTCTGCCATCCGCCGCCGCGCTCCCCACACGGCCCCACGCCGCTTTGAGCATTTCGTTCCTGGTGGAACCGGCCGCGGTCGAGGTCTCGCCTACCCCTTCGCCAGTGCCGACAGATGGGGCTGGATCCGCGACCACGCGATAGGGTGGGTCGGGATCCCGGCCTGGCTCAGGTATCGGTCGCGCAAGCCGCTCAGGTCCGGGTAGCCATGCACGAAATAGATTGACCGGATGCCGGCGCTGATCAGCAGCTTGACACACTCGATGCAGGGAAAGTTGGTGCAGAAGATGTTGGCGCCGGCGGTTGACGAGCCGCGATAGGCGCTCTGCGCCAGGGCGTTGGCCTCTCCGTGCGCGCAGTACTTCAACGAGAGGTCGGCGCCGCTGACCCCGCCAACGCAGGGACAGGGCTTGGGGAACTCTTCCGGATGCCACGTGCCCTTGGGCGTGCCGTTGTAGCCGGTCGCGATCACCTGGCCGTCCCGCACGATGACGCAGCCCACTTTGCGGCTGAGGCAGGTCGAGCGTAGCGCCGCCGCAAAGGCCAGGATCATGGCGTAGGAGTCCTTGTCCGGGCGGCCCTGCTGATTCGATGCATGGACCTCGGCGGCGTCTGGGTTGGGGGCGGCCCGGCGGGCGCGTCGCGCGGCTGGCCGAGATGGCCGGGAGGTCACCGCTCGATGTTACCGCGAGCCATTTCCTCCCCCGCCAGCGGGGGAGAGGTCGGGGTGGGGGCTTAGCTTGCCTTGAGAATCCGGGTGATCGTCGTCCCGCAATGCGCGCAGGTCCCGATCCGTGCCCAGTGCCCCGAGCGCAGCGCCGTCGTAGTGGCGCCGAGGTCGACCGCGCAGTGGCACTGGTAGCAGAAGGTCAGCTGGGCCGGCAGGCGCGACGCATGGGGGATCGCCGGAGTGGCGAAGCGCAGCGACAGGATATTTCCTGAGTCGTGCATCTCTCTCTAATCCTCGTAACGTTGAGTATTCGCCTCCCTGTTCGCGGATATCGGCCACGATTGCGTAACGCTTTCTCATCCAGTTCTCACGCTTACGGACAGCCTTTCAACCGGGCGACTTGACGGTGTCGGCGCCGGCCACGCCTAATAGGTTGGGAGGGCAGGCGCCGCGCCTGCGCTTTGGGAAGCATGAACCACTCGCCGGCCACCGGCGTGCCCGATGCGCCCGGTTCTCGCCGCGTGCGCTGGATCGCATTGGGCGCGATCGCACTTGCCCTGGCGCTGATTGGCGGCGTCCTCATCTACCTCTCCCCGCTGCTGGCCCTGCTGGAGCCACACGAAGCAACGGTCGGACGGGTCGCGGGCGCCCCGGCGGCGCCGCCGCCGCCGCTCGACTCCAAACAGCGGATCAACATCCTCCTGCTGGGCAGCGACAACGACCAGAAGTTCCAGCAGGACGCGCTGCTCTCGCAGACCATGATCGTGGTCTCCATCGATCCCTCAACCCACCAGGTCACCATGCTCTCGCTGCCACGCGACCTCTGGGTAGAGATTCCCGGACATGCGAGCGCGAAGATCGACCTTGCCTACGCGCAGGGCGGCGCCCCCTTGGCCCGGGCCACCGTGGAAAAAGCCTTCAAGTTTCCAATCCATTACTACGCCTGGGTCGGCCTCAATGGTTTGGTGCGCGTCGTCGACCGCGTGGGGGGTGTCGATCTCGACGTGCTTCATCCGGTGCTCGACGACAACTATCCAAATGACTTCAGCGACAGCGGCTACGGGACCGAGCGGGTGTATCTTGCGGCGGGTCCGCAGCACCTGGACGGCCGGCACGCGCTGCAGTATGTGCGTTCCCGGCACGGTGATCTGTTGAGCGACTTTGGCCGATCGGTCCGGCAGCAGCAACTGCTGCTCGCGATTCAGCAACGTGTCGCCGGCACGGATCTCGTGGCCGCGTTGCCTACCCTCGCGCGAGACCTCAACGGCCACGTCAAAACCGACCTCGACCTGCTGCGCCTCACCCAGCTCGCGCTCTTCATGCGCGACCTCCATCCGGGTGACGTGCATCAGGCGTACATCTCGGCCTACCTGCGGGACGCGACGTCCAGCGACGGCCAACAAATCCTCGTGGCGGACTGGCCGGCTATCCACGCCTACCTGCGCCAGCTCTTCGGTGGTGACCTGCTGCCATGACGCGACGCATCGCCCTTCTGCTGCTGGCAATGCTCGTAGTAGCGGGCTGTACGTCAAGCGGCCCCGTCGCACACGACGCAGGCAGAGTCGTGCTACCCGTCAAGCAAGTACCCGTTGCCGGCCGGCTCTACGCCACGAAAGGCCGCGCCCTGTACCGCTTTTCGGGGACGGACCTGACGCGGCTACGCTTCGGGTCGCGAGTCAAGGACCCGGCGGTGACGTCGGCAGGCGATCGAATCGCGGTCGCGCAGCTCCAGGATCAGAGCTCGACCATCGTGGTGAGCGATCCCAACGGCCAGGATCGTCAGATCCTCACGCCGTCGTCCGTGGCCGAGGGGTCACTCTGGGCCCTCGCCCCGGCATTTGATGATGACGGCCATCAGATCCTCTACCTGACCGACCGCGGCAAGCAGCCCTCGAGTCCTCAGAACTTGCAGCCGAACGACCTCGCCGTGTGGGCGTACGACCTGGCGACCAGGCAAACGCGGCGACTGGTGCATCCCTTCGCCTACACCGGTGGCGATAGCGACCCGAGCTACCGTCCGGGCGTCAGCGACCAGCTGGTCTATACCACTTATCTCTATGGTGGCGCACCACTGGAACCGGTCGCGCGTCTGACCTGGATGTCGTTACGGACGGGCGCGACCGTCTACCTCTCACCGGACCCGGGCCGAAATTTCGAACCAGCGCTCTCACGCGACGGTCGCTTCGTCGCCTTCATCCGCGGCGGCGCCGGTGGCGATGATCTTTACGTGATGCCGCTCGCGACCACCTACACCGACGAGCTGCGCCCCTACCCGAGCGACAGCGCGGTGCTCGTCCAGTCGGGCATCGTTGCGCAGCCGGTGTGGGCTCCCGACGGGAGCGCGATCGCCTTCCTCAAGCTGGTCAACGGCAGCTTTGATCTGTTCATCCTGCCGATCGCGACCGACGGTGCGATCCACGCGGCCGGCGCGGCGCAAGCCGTGACACACGGCAGTTTTCTCGATGCCGATTCGCGGCTGGCGTGGTCGCCCTGACGGGTTGGCGGCCGACGGGGACCGCTAGGCGCGGGTCGGGGACGCGGCTGGCCGCGCGACCCGGGTCTCTTGCGGGCCGCCGGCCTTCTCCCAGATCTGGTCGACCTGGTCGATCAGGTCGAGGAATTTCTGGGCCTCGTTCAGGTCCACCGATGCCTTGACCTTTGAGCCCTGCGAAACGGCCTGCTTCAGGGTGTCCTTGAGCTGCGGGAACTTGGCGTCGTGCTTCTCCGGCTTGTACCAGTCGCTCCAGAGGACGTCGAGATGGTGCTTGGCCAGCTCCGCCCGCTCCTCTTTGATGATGATCGCCCGCTGCCGGTAAACCTCATCCTTCGAGTCGTTGTACTTCTTGATGATGTTGTACACAGACTCCGCCTCGATACGCGCCTGCTCGGGGTCGTAGATGCCGCACGGCAAATCGCAATGGGCTTCCACGGTCCGGCGGGGGCAAATCCATTCCATCAAATTCATGTTGTCAATTCCTCCTATAGGATGAACCACTGATCCTGAAATCAGTCTACCCGCTGCGCGTAAATGGCGACAGCATGGCACCGCGATTACCGTCGGGTTCGCGAATCGTCGCCCGGTCCATCGATGACGCGACGCGCTTGCGGGTCGGGGATGTCGTCGTCGCCCGGCGTCCGGACCGGCCCGAGCTCGAGATCGTCAAGCGGATCCAGGCGATCGACGCCGGCGGCGCAATTTTTCTTGCCGGAGACAACCCCACCTCCAGCACCGACTCGCGACAGTTTGGGGCGGTGATGCGCCACCACATCCTGGCGCGGGTCGGCTGGCGCTACTGGCCGCTGCCGCCGATCCGGCCCTAGGGCGGCGCCGCTCCGGCCAGCGTCCGGCCCGCGCGTTCCAGCCTGGCCAGGACCCTCTCCTTGCCCAACCGGCTGATCGATTCGATCAGCGGCGGCGTCACGGTACGGCCGGTGATGGCGACCCGCAAGCCCATGAAGAGGTCGCGCGATGACCAGCCCAGGCGCTCGGCCAGCCCGCGCAGCGCCGGCTCGATCGTTTCCGGCGTCCAGCTGGCCAGCGGCCGCAAGGTCGTTGCGGCCTCAGTGAGGGCCATTGCCGTGGCGGCGGCGTCGCGCCCTTTGGGGATCAGCTGCCCCGGCTGGTAACTGTCCGGATCCTCGAAAAAGAACCGCAGCATTTCGGGAGCCTCGTTCAAGGTGCGCAGCCGCTCCTGCACCAGCGGCATCAGTGGCTTGAGCGACTCGACCGGCACCTGGGGCATCCGCCCCGCCAGCCGCTGCGCGAGCGCGTCGGCTGTCAGTCGGCGGATGAACTGGCCGTTCAACCAGTCCAGCCGTTCCAGGTTTGCCATCGCGGGACTCGCCTGAATCTTATCGATCGAGAATTTCTCGATCAGCTGATCGATGGTGAGGATGTCCTCCTCGGTCCCGGGTGACCAGCCCAGGAAGGCGATGAAGTTGTCGACGGCCTCAGGCAGATAGCCGGCCTCGCGATATTCGAGCACATCCCTGGCGCCGTGCCGCTTGGCCAGGGGCTTTTTGTCCGGACCCAGGACCAGGGGGAGGTGGGCAAAGGCCGGGGGGAGCCAGTTGAACGCCTGGAAGAGCAGCAGATGCTTGGGCGCCGAGGGCAGCCAGCCGTCGCCACGAATGATATGGCTGATCCGCATCTCGTGGTCGTCGACGGCGAAGGCCAGGTGATAGGTGGGGAAGCCGTCCGATTTCAAGAGGACGTGGTCGTCGAGCGTGTCGTTGCGAAATGTGACTGAGCCCATGACCAGGTCCTGCAAGGTGGTCGTGCCCTCGAGCGGCATCGCCTGGCGCACGACGAAGCGTTCGCCGGCGGCGGCGCGGCGCTCGGACTCATCCGGGGGGATGGCGCGGCAGCGACGGTCGTACCGCTCGGGTTCGTGTCGCGCGCGCTGCTCGGCCCGCATCTGCTCCAGCCGCTCGGGCGTGCAGAAGCAGCGATAAGCGGCGCCACTGGCGATCAAGTCGGCGGCCGCCTTCTCGTAGATCGCCTTGCGTTCTGACTGGATGAGTGCCGTTTCGTCCCAGTTCATGCCCAGCCAACGCAGGCCCTCTTCGATCTGCTCCTGGCTGCCAGGCTTGAATCGGGCCCGGTCGGTGTCCTCGATCCGGAGCAGGAACTGCCCGCCCCGGCGGCGAGCGAAGAGGTAGTTGAAGAGCGCCGTCCGCGCACCGCCCAGGTGCAGCGCGCCGGTCGGGCTCGGTGCGTAACGCACACGGACGGGCGAATTCACCTCGGCCATTCGACCATCGTACCCAGCGGGAAATCGTGGCCTCCTTCGTCACACCCTTGATGCCTCGATATGCGCTCGGCTGCATCAAGGACCCCTACGATCATCGCGACTACAGCATCTCGACCTTCCTGAAAGCGGCGCCGCTCGCCGAGCACGTGGACCATTCGCCGGCGCTGCCGCCGGTCTTCGACCAGGGTCCCGCTGGGACCTGCGTCGCCTGCGCGACCGCCTATTACGACAAAACGTTCCAGAAGGGTCTCGAGCACCACTGGATGCTTTCGGATCCCCAGCACCAGTTCTCGCCGCTCTACATCTACAGCCAGCGGCGCAAACAGCCAGCAGATGAAGGGATGACCATTCGCGAGGCGATGAAAATCATCCAGGAGCAGGGCGTCTGCAGTCTCGACTGCATGCCGTACAACGTCCAGCGCATCAACGTCCCACCGACGCCCGAGCAGCGCAACGCGGCAGCGCCGTATCGCGCGAAGAGCTATGCGCGGCTCAATACCGTCGTCGAGATGGAGGCGTACCTGATGACGAACTGCTTCATCGCCGGCGTCATGGTGCACGAGCGGTTCATGGATGCACCCGGCGGTATCATCCCGATGCCCGAGCCGGGTTGCGAATTTCTCGGGGGCCACGCCATCTGCATCGTTGGCTTCGACCGGCGGAATCGCATCTTCAAGTTCGCCAACAGCTGGGGCACCCAGTGGGGCGACCGTGGCTTCGGTCACATCGGCTATGCGACGCTACAGGCCCTCCTGATGGATGCCTGGGGCATGGTCGACGCGCCCGAACGCGGCTAGCGTCTAAGGATCGTGGTAGACGCCGATGATGCCGGCCCGTCCAACCAACGCATAGACGCGGTCGGTCGTCGGGTCCACGGCCACGCTCTTCGCGATCGGACCGGTGCCCACCACGCCAAGCGGCTTCAGCGAAACCGTATCGATCACCGATAGATTCTTGCTCCCGCCATTCGCCGCGTACACATGATGGTTGTGTTTGTTGAAAGCGATCTGGTCAGTACCGAAACCGATGTCGACCACACCCAGACACTTGCCGATCAGGGTGTCGATAATGTTGAGCTCGCGATTGTTCCCCGGCCGGCTGGCCACGTATAGGCGCTGTTGATCGGGATCAAAGGCAACCCCGGTCGGGATCGCGATATCGCACCCCTTGAAGGTTGTCGTGATCTGACGTGACTTGACGTCGATGATGATGACCTCGTCCTTGTCATTGATGGCGAGGAAAACTCGTCCCTGTACCGGGTCGACATCCATCAACTCCGGGCTCCCGGGGAGCGCCATGGTGGCTACAACCAGGTAGGTGTGGGGATCGATCAGTTTCACGGTGTTGGTCGAGGCCAGCACGGCGACAACGAGGTCGTCGACCGGGTCATAACCGATGGCATCGGGCTGTGGTCCGACATCGATGAATTTGAGGACTTTTCGCTGCGCGACGTCGACGACGCCGACCATGCCATCACCAGGATCGGACGTAAAGACGATGTTGGGATCGGACGTCAGAGCAATCGCGTGAACCTTGCGAAGCCCGGTAACACTCTCGAGCACCGTATTGGTCTTCAGATCCACGATATCCACAGCGTCGTTGCTCGAGTGAGATATGTAGAGGCGACCAACGCGCGAGTCAAGCGTCAGCAGGTCGAATGACGGTAGTCCGGTGTCCCTGGGCAGTTGAATGTTGGTCAACGACGTGAGGGGCACGTGCGGTACGAGCGGGTCTCCACACGCGGCGAGCAGCAGCGCCGCTGCGAGGGCCAGGACCAGGCGGTGGCTTCGGATCAACCTATCTTAGCTGAGGGGTCGAGCTTCGAAATGGCCCGGCGCCATTATCACGTTATTTAACGCAACTGTTGACACCACTCAGCAATTCGGCGTACGCTTCAGTTAACGGGGCTTTACCGCACCGTTACAAGTCGTTCACGCTTAGTCCGCTGGGGAGAACTGGTCGCTGGAGGGAAACACACGTGGCCGACACAACTTTAGGTATTAGCGCGCCCACTTCAGATGATGGCGAGGTCCTCATATCACGGTCTACCTGGTCACTACGGCTCTCGGGCCTGCTTTTCGCTGGCCTCCTAGTCGTTGGTCGAGCCGCAAGCGGCGGCCAGATCGTCTGGCTTCCTGCTTATCATGCCAACCCAACACCACTGATCGTCATCATCAACAACTCAAAGCCGCCAGCGCCTCCCGCTATACCAAAGAACCTTCCTGATCCAGCGGCCGCCATCAGCAAGAAGAGCGCTGCCTCCGAAGTCATCACCTTCTCACCCGGTAAGAACAGCGGCAAGGGCGATGGCCTCGCTTTGCCCGACGCCAGTGATTCGGGCACGTCGGCCGCCGGAACGGTCTCCAATGAAACCGGCACATCGGACGTCCCGGGTTCGGCCGGCACTGTGGGCACGGCGGGCGCTGAGACGGGCATTTCCGATGTCCAGGGCTCGAGCGGGACCCAGGGCACGGGTGGCAACGAAACTGGAAACTCGGACGTCCAGGGCTCGAGTGGAACCCAGGGCACGGGCGGCCACGAATCTGGGAATTCTGATGTTCAGGGGTCCGGTGGCAGCCAGGGCACGGCCGCTGGTGAAAGCGGGCAGTCTGACATTCCGGGCTCGGCGGGCAGCCAGGGAACCGCGGGCAATGAAACCGGTCAATCGGATATTCAAGGATCGAGCGGCAGCCAGGGCACGGCCGGCCAGGAGACTGGTCAGTCCGATGTCCAGGGCTCGGGCGGAAGCGTCGGCACGGCCGGTGCCGAAACCGGCCACTCCGACGTGGCGGGCTCGACCGGAAGCGTGGGCACGGCCGGTGCGGAAACCGGCCAATCTGACGTCCAGGGCTCGGGCGGAAGCGTCGGCACGGCCGGTGCCGAAACCGGGCACTCTGATATCCAGGGCTCGACCGGGAGTATGGGCACGGCCGGTGCGGAAACCGGCCAATCTGACGTCCAGGGCTCAAGTGGCAGCACGGGCACGGCCGGTGCCGAAACCGGGCACTCGGATATTCAGGGCTCGACGGGGAGTCAAGGTACCGCCGGTAACGAGACCGGCATTTCGGATGTACAGGGTTCGACGGGGAGCCAGGGAACGGCCGGTAATGAGACCGGCGGTTCGGATGTCCAGGGCTCAACCGGCAGTGTCGGGACGGCCGGCAATGAGACCGGAGCCTCAGACGTGCCCGGCTCCGCCGGCAGTGTCGGGACGGCAGGCAATGAGACCGGAATCTCCGACGTCCAGGGGTCGTCTGGGAGCCAGGGGACGGCGGGCGCCGAGACCGGCATCTCCGACAATCAAGGCTCCAGCGGGAGTCAGGGGACGGCTGGTGCAGAAACCGGAATTTCTGATAACCAGGGATCGTCCGGCAGCCAGGGAACGGTTGGTAATGAGACCGGCGTCTCTGACAACCAGGGATCGTCGGGCAGTCAGGGAACCGTAGGCAACGAAACCGGGCAGTCGGATGTTATGGGTTCAGCCGGGAGCCAGGGTACGGCGGGCGCTGAGACCGGCATCTCCGACAACCAGGGATCTGCGGGGAGCACGGGGACCGCGGGCGCCGAGACGGGCAGCTCCGATGTCCAGGGATCGACCGGAAGCGTGGGCACGGTGGGCAACGAGACCGGCATCTCCGATGTCCAGGGATCGTCGGGTAGTCAGGGCACGGTCGGCAACGAGACCGGCATCTCGGATGTCCAGGGTTCGGGTGGCAGCACAGGGACGGCGGGCGCTGAAACCGGGCAATCGGATGTCCAGGGCTCAGCCGGCAGCATGGGCACGGCCGGCGCCGAGACCGGCATCTCCGACAACCAGGGATCCGCCGGGAGCATGGGCACCGCGGGCGCCGAGACGGGCAGCTCCGATGTTCAGGGCTCGACCGGTAGCGTCGGAACGGTTGGCAACGAGACCGGCATCTCGGATGTCCAGGGATCGTCGGGCAGCCAGGGAACGGTCGGCAACGAGACCGGCATCTCAGATGTTCAAGGCTCCAGCGGTAGCACAGGGACCGCCGGCGCTGAAACCGGCCAGTCTGATTTCCAGGGCTCGGCCGGCAGCGTCGGGACAGCGGGCGCCGAGACTGGCATCTCCGACAATCAGGGTTCGGCCGGCAGCCAGGGCACCGCGGGCGCCGAGACCGGAGTCTCCGACAATCAAGGATCGGCTGGCAGCATGGGTACTGCCGGCGCGGAGACCGGTATCTCCGACAACCAGGGCTCGAGCGGCAGCACGGGCACGGCGGGCGCCGAGAGCGGCGGCTCCGATGTTCAAGGCTCGAGTGGCAGCGTCGGGACCGCAGGTGGAGAATCTGGCGGTTCCGATGTGCAAGGCTCGAGTGGCAGCCAGGGGACCGCGGGTGAGGAATCGGGCAGCTCCGATGTGCAGGGCTCGAGTGGCAGTGAGGGCACAGCTGCAGGCGAAACCGGACAATCGGATGTCCAAGGCTCCACCGGCAGCACGGGCACAGCCGGCGCTGAGACGGGCGGCTCCGATGTTCAGGGCTCGAGCGGCAGCGTAGGGACTGTCGGCAATGAGACCGGCATCTCGGACGTTCAAGGATCGAGTGGCAGCACCGGCACGGTCGGCAATGAGACCGGCATCTCCGATGTCCAGGGTTCGAGCGGCAGCACCGGTACCGCGGGCGCCGAGACGGGTCAGTCGGATGTTCAGGGCTCCGCCGGCAGCGTCGGGACAGCCGGCGCCGAGACGGGCATTTCCGACGTCCAGGGTTCGAGCGGCAGCACGGGCACCGCGGGCGCCGAGACGGGCGGCTCCGATGTGCAGGGCTCGAGCGGTAGCGTCGGGACCGTCGCCAATGAGACCGGCATCTCCGATGTGCAGGGCTCGACCGGCAGCACAGGCACGGTCGGCAACGAGACCGGCATCTCGGATGTCCAGGGCTCCAGCGGCAGCACGGGTACCGCGGGCGCTGAGACAGGGCAGTCCGATTTCCAGGGCTCGGCTGGCAGTGTTGGGACGGCGGGCGCCGAGACCGGCATCTCGGACGTCCAGGGATCTAGCGGCAGCACGGGTACGGCGGGCGCCGAGACCGGCGGCTCCGATGTGCAGGGTTCGTCGGGCAGCGTCGGGACCGTCGGCAATGAGACTGGCATCTCCGATGTCCAGGGTTCGGGCGGTAGCACCGGTACCGCGGGCGCCGAGACCGGCATCTCCGATGTCCAGGGTTCGAGCGGGAGCACGGGTACGGTCGGTAACGAGACCGGCATCTCGGATGTGCAGGGCTCGAGCGGCAGCACGGGCACCGCGGGCGCCGAGACAGGCGGCTCTGATGTGCAGGGTTCGGCTGGCAGCGTCGGGACCGTCGGCAACGAGACGGGTATCTCGGATGTGCAGGGTTCCTCCGGAAGCGAAGGCACGGCCGCAGGTGAAACCGGACAATCGGATGTCCAGGGTTCATCCGGTAGCACCGGCACGGCAGGCGCCGAGACGGGAATCTCCGATGTTCAAGGGTCATCCGAAAGCACTGGTACGGCTGGCGCTGAAACGGGTCAGTCGGATGTCCAGGGTTCCGCTGGCAGCACGGGCACGGCAGGCGCCGAGACGGGTATCTCCGATGTTCAGGGGTCATCGGGAAGCACCGGTACGGCTGGCGCTGAGACCGGGCAGTCGGATGTTCAGGGTTCGGAAGGCAGCACAGGTACAGCGGGCGCCGAGACCGGTATCTCGGATGTCCAGGGCAGCAGCGGCTCGACCGGAACCGTCGGCAATGAGACCGGTATCTCGGACGTTCAGGGCAGCAGCGGCTCGACCGGAACGGTCGGCAATGAGACCGGCATCTCCGATGTCCAGGGCAGCAGCGGCTCGACCGGGACGGTCGGCAATGAGACCGGCATCTCCGATGTCCAGGGCAGCAGCGGAAGCATGGGGACCATCGGCAACGAAACCGGCATCTCTGACGTCCAGGGCAGCAGCGGCTCGACCGGGACCGTCGGCAACGAGACCGGGATCTCGGATGTCCAGGGTACCGGCGGCTCGACCGGAACGGTCGGTAATGAGACCGGGATCTCGGATGTGCAGGGTACCGGCGGCAGCATGGGAACGGTCGGCAACGAGACCGGCATCTCGGACGTGCAAGGCACCGGCGGGAGCATGGGTACGGTCGGCAACGAGACCGGCATCTCCGATGTCCAAGGCACCGGTGGGAGCATGGGCACAGTCGGTAACGAGACCGGCATCTCCGATGTCCAAGGGACCGGCGGGAGCATGGGTACCGTGGGCAATGAGACGGGCGTCTCGGACGTCCAGGGATCGGGTGTTTCCCAGGGTACGGCCGGGCAAGAAACGGGTACCTCCGGTGCCGCCGCTAGCTCAGGTGCCGCTGGTGCGGCCGGGGCGGGAGCCGGGGCGGGAGCTGGGGCGGGAGCCGGAGCTGGAACGCTGGCCAACACGGGTGGCGGTCCGGCGGCTGGCGGCGAAGGGCTGCTGGGAGCGCTCCTGGCGATGGTCGGACTCGCCCTGCTG
>Ga0070697_100002777_pt1 | contig 13479 bp, 13 predicted proteins | sample KBSK1501metaG_FD_65475 | JGI IMG/M metagenome (GOLD analysis project Ga0070697, IMG submission 65475) | Corn, switchgrass and miscanthus rhizosphere microbial communities from Kellogg Biological Station, Michigan, USA - KBS K1-50-1 metaG | ecosystem: Host-associated > Plants > Roots >... | reverse complement strand
CGCCGGAGCTGCGAGGTCGGCTCGGCGATGATCGGTATGCCCAGCCGCTGCAGCGCGGGGGCGAGCCGCTCGCCGGCGCGCATCTCACCCGCGACCACCAGCGGGCGCTGCGCCCGCTGTAGCGCCGAAGCGAGGGACGCCACCTGCGCCTGGTTGGGCAGGAGCCGGCCGCCCGTGATGGACTCGGCCGGCGCCGCCTCGGCGACGGGAATCTGTCCCGGCGGCGGCACCAGGGGCTCGCGAAATGGCAGGTTCAGGTGGACCGGCCCGTCCTCGGCCTCGGCCACCGCGCGCGCCGCCAGGCGCCGCCACACGCGCGCCGAGTTGGGCATCTCGACCGGAACACCCGGATCGAAGTACCACCGCGGCGCCGTCCCGAACAGGCGCTGCTGGTCGATGGCCTGGTTGGCGCCGGCGTCGATGAGCTCGGGCGGCCGGTCGGCGGTCAGCACGATGAGCGGCGTGCGCGAGTACGAGGCTTCGACCACCGCGGCGTGGAATTCCGCCGCCGCGGTGCCCGACGTCGACAGGACGACCGCCGGCTTGCCCGTGGCCTTGCCCAGCCCGACCGCAAAGAAAGACCCGCACCGCTCGTCGATATGGACGAGGACCTTGATGCGTGGATGCCTCTGCAGCGCCATGGCGATCGGCGCCGACCGCGAACCCGGCGAGACGCACGCGAACTCCACGCCCTGCGCCGCGAGCTCGTCGACGAACGTCGCGGCGAAGGCCTGGGTTACATCAGACATAGGATCGAGTCGTGATTCTGGAGCGTGAGGACGCCAGGCTGAGCTACTTTGTCGCCGGGGAGGGCTCGCCGGTCACCCTCCTCCATGGCTTCACCCAGAGCGGCCGCAGCTGGCGTGAGCTCATCTCGCGCATGGCCGCTGGCTGGCAGTGGATCGTGCCCGACCTGCGCGGCCACGGCGAGACCCAGACCAGGCAGAACGCCCCTTGCTCGATGGAGGCTTGCACCGCGGACCTCGAGGCTCTGTGGGACGAGCTGCATGTCGAGCGCACGCACCTGGTCGGCTATTCGATGGGCGGGCGGCTGGCGCTGCACGTCGCCGCGAAGCGCCCGGAGCGACTGCTCTCCCTGCTGACCATCGGCGCCCACGCCGGACTGGCGGAGGACGCGCGCGCGGGTCGACGTCTGGGGGACGAGGCGCTCGCGGAACGCATCGAGAAGGACGGACTCGAGTCGTTCGTCGACTACTGGGGGGCGCTGCCTCTGTTCGCCGGTCTCGAGCGCCGAGGACCCAATTACGTGGCCGAGGTCCGGGCCGAGCGCATGCGCAACCACGTCGCCGGCTTGGCCTGCTCGCTGCGCGGCATGGGCGCGGGCGCGATGGAGCCGGTGTGGGATGACCTCGCGCATGCGACGTTGCCCTGCACGTTCGTGGCGGGCCAGCTGGACCATGGCTACGTCGCCTCGGCGCGGAGGCTGGCGTCGACGGCGCCGAACGGCCGTTACGAGATCGTGCCGCGGGCGGGACATGCCGTCCACCAGGAGCGCCCGGACGCCTTCGCTCGCCTGCTCGCCGCTCACCTCGCCATGGCGAGAGCGGTAGGCGCTTCGGCCTCCAGCTCGACGGTCGACTGAACGCCTGCCGCGTAACGCGCGGCGCCAACCCGCTCCTGGTCGAGCATCCCGCCGTGATCGACCCGGGAGAGGACGAACCTGTTCTCCCCCGCGTGGATGAGAACCTCGACTTCTCGCGCGACGTCCTGTGGCTTGCGCGCGGTGATCCTCACACCAGCACCCCGAGCGTGAACAGCAGCGCGTATGCGAGCTGCGCGACCGCCATGCGCTTAAGCGCGCCGACCAGCGCATGGGGCGCGGTGCTTGCGAACGCGGTGCGGACAGGGACGGCGGCGATCGGGATGGCGAAGAGGACCAGCATGACGGTCACTGGAGCCAGGCCGGTCAGGAAGACCACGATGGGCACCGCGAACGCCGCGCACACGAGGACGAGCAGAAGGATCCTCGTGCGCACCCTGCCGACACGCGTCGTGAGCGTCCGCTTGCCGGCGGCCGCGTCGGTCTCGATGTCGCGCAGGTTGTTGAGGACCAGGATGGCGCACGCCAGGAATCCCATCGCGCATCCGAGCAGGACACTCAGGCCGGTGATGCGCCCGGTCTCGACGTACACGGTGCCCACGGTCGCCACCAGCCCGAAGAAGACGAACACGAAAACCTCGCCCAGGCCCAGGTAGCCGTACGGCCGCGGCCCGCCTGTGTAAAGCCAGCCCGCAAGCAGGCATGCGGCGCCGGCGACCAGCAGCCGCGCGTCGATGGCGAGGCTCAACGCAAGCCCGACCAGTCCAGCGACGCCGAAGGCCGCGATGGCCGCCCACCGCACCTGGTCGGGGCGAACGATTCCCGACGCCGCGGCGCGCACCGGGCCGACGCGGTTCGCGTCGGCGCCGCGTACGAAGTCCGAGTAGTCGTTGGCGAAGTTGACCCCGAGCTGGATGCCCAGGGCGACGACCAGAGCCGCCAGTCCCGCCGCGGGGCGCGCCCCGCCGCCGTGGATCGCGATCGCCGTTCCGGTCAGCACCGGAGCCACCGACGCGGCGAGCGTGGCCGGCCTCACCGCCGACCACCAGACGCGCGCGGCGCTCAGGCGCGGCGCGGCAGCCACTGCCATGTGGCTAGGGCCGCTTGGGGAACTTGGCGAAGTTGGGCTTTCGCTTCTGCACGTACGCGTCGCGGCCTTCCTGCGCCTCTTCGCTCAGGTAGTAGAGGAGCGTCGCATCGCCGGCGAGCTGCTGGATGCCGGCCAGGCCGTCGTCGGCGGCGTTGAAGCCCGCCTTTAGCAGGCGCAGGGCCAGGGGGCTCAGCTCCAGGATGCGCCGGCACCACGCGACCGTCTCCCTCTCCAGGTCGGCCAGGGGCACGACCTTGTTGACCAGGCCCATGTCCAGCGCCTGCTGGGCGTCGTACTGCTCGCAGAGAAACCAGATCTCACGCGCCTTCTTCTGGCCGACGATCCGCGCCAGCAACCCCGCGCCATAGCCGCCGTCGAAGCTGCCGACGCGCGGGCCCGTCTGGCCGAAGCGAGCGTTGTCGGCGGCGACGGTGAGGTCGCATACCACGTGCAGCACGTGGCCGCCGCCGATCGCGTAGCCGGCGACCATCGCGATCACTGGCTTGGGCAGGCGCCGGATCTGGATCTGGACGTCGAGGATGTTCAGACGGCCGATGCCCTTGGCGTCGACGTAGCCGTCGTCGCCTCGGATGCGCTGGTCGCCCCCCGAGCAGAACGCCTCGGTGCCCGCGCCGGTGAGGATGACGACGCCGACGGTCGGGTCGTCGCGCGCCGCCTCGAAGGCCTTGCCCATCTCAACCACCGTCAGCGGCCGGAAGGCGTTGCGGACCTCCGGCCGGTTGATCGTGATCTTGGCGATCCCCTCCGAGGTCTCGTACAGGATGTCCTGGTAGTCACCCGCGCGCACCCAGGCCGGGGCTTGATCCTTCAAGTCATCACTCCTAGAGCGATCACTAGCACCAATGCTACCGGGTAGCCGGGACATTCGGTTAGTCCGGACTGTCCGGCGTTTGGCTCAACCAGACCCTCGGATAGTCCGGACTATCCGAGGGTAGGGCGGCGGCCCGCCGGTCAGGCGTGCTGGCGAGGCTTCTTGCGGGGGAAGAGACGAACGATCTTGGCGTAGTCGTCCGGCGTATCGATGTCGTCCGGCCGCCCCGGCGCCGGCACCACGTCGAGCAGCTCCGGCCTGCCGGTCAGCACCTGCCGCGCGCCGGCGTCGCCCTTCAGCTTGGAGAGCTCGGGCCACAGCTCGCGCGACAGGATGACGGGCGGCGCCCAATCGCGGTCGCCCTGCGACGTCGCCACGGCGGGTCGCGAGCCCTCGCGCCGCCACGCGCGGAGCAGTGTGGCCACCGTGCGCGACCCGACCAGCGGCTGGTCGCCCAGCAGCACCATCGCGCCCTCGATCTCCGGCCGCATCGCCTTCAGCCCGACGTGCAGCGACGAGGCCATGCCGCTGCTCGCCTTGTTGTTGAAGACGAGCTCGGCCCGGCCGTCGATCGCGCGCCGCACGTCCTCCTCGGCATACACGACGACGGTCTGATGGCATCCGCCTTCGGACGCGGCCTCGAGCACGTGGCGGACCATCGGTACGCCATCGATGTCCAGCAGCAGCTTCTGGGAGCCCGGCATGCGCGAGCTGCGACCGGCGGCCAGCACGACGCCACCCACCGGCAGCAGCGCCGCGGCCAGCCGTTCGAACGGGGGCCGCGCGGAGCGGATCCACTCGACCTCGATGCCGGCGCGGATCGCAACCTCAGCGAACTGGCGGAGGCGACCGCTGTCCCCGTCGACCAGCAGCAGACGGCGGCCGAGCAGCGGCGTGATGTCAGGCACCTGCTCGGGCAGGCCGACCACGGCGACCGAGCGGCAATCGCTGCGTGAGGCCACGTGCTGGAGCGCCGCGTCGAGGTCCCGGCCGCGCACGACCATGGAGTGGGGCCCGTCGGGCTCGCGGTAGGTGCGTCCCCGAATGGCCAGGTCCAGGTCACCCATGACGAACACCGACATAGGCGTGTCAGCATGCCAGATGGGACCCGTCTTACTCTCTCCTGAATGCCCGTTCTTGGCGCTCACGTCGATTCTTCCGGTGGCCTCCACCTGGCGTTCGAGCGCGCCAAGGCGATGGGGGCGGATGCCATACAGATCCACCCTACTCCGCCCGGCTTCTGGGGGTCGCCCAAGCTGGACGAGAACCGGATCGCCACCTTCAAGGAGGCGGCCGCCAAGCACGGCCATCCGCCGTTCTACTTCCACGCCGTCTACCTGATCAACCTCGCGGGCGACGACCCGACTCTGCGCCAGCGCTCGGAGAGCACGCTGGCCGGATACCTGAAGGCCGCGGACGACCTCGGCGTCGACGGCGTGATCTTCCACACCGGCTCGCACAAGGGCGCGGGGTTCGAGACGCGCCTGCCCTCCATCACGGAGCACCTCCAGCACGTCCTCGAGCGCGCCAGCCCGAAGTCTGCGCGACTGCTCATCGAAAACAACGCCGGGCTGGGCGGCATGGTGGGCGCTAAGTTCGAGGAGATCCGCGCGATGCTCGACGCGCTGGACGGTGACCCTCGCGTGGCTGTGGCCTTCGACACGTGCCACGCATTCGCTTCCGGCTACGACGAGCGCACTGCGCCTGATGTCAAGAAGACGATCGACGAGCTGGACCGAGTGATCGGCATGGACCGCGTGCAGGTGATCCACGCCAACGATTCGGTGACGGGGCTCGGGTCCAACCGAGATCGCCACGCCAACATCGGCGACGGACAGATCGGCGAGGAAGGATTTCGCGCGCTGCTGCACGAACCGCGGCTGGCGCGGCTGCCCTTCATCCTCGAAGTGCCCGGCGCGGGCGGCGGGCCCGACGCGGAGCAGGTCGCGACGCTGCGGAGGCTTGCGGGTTCGGAAGTGCGCCGTTAAGCCGCCGGGTGCCGGCGCGGGGCGCGGCGAGCCGCCAGCCCGGCCAGCAGCCACGCCCGCTCGGCGACCGCACGGACCGCCGGCAGCAGCCTTAGGCCGTCGGCTCGCCGGTTCTCAGCCTCGAGCTGCATGTCCTTGAGCCTTGCCCACATCACGTCTTCGTTCATGAACGAGTTCACGCTGCCACCTCCTATAACCACTGATATCCTGTCGCTAGTTATTATAACCGATGTTGTCGGTTGTGTGGTTATGGGTAGACTGAAGACCTGATGTCAGAACGAGAGACGGCCACCGGCGACGTGGGCCTGATCCAGTCCTTCGTCAACACGCTCGACATGGAGCCTGGGACCGAGGCGCTCGAAGACCCCGGCGCCCTCCGGGACTGGCTGGTGGCGAAAGACCTCATGGACGCCGCGCAGCCCGCGGGCGAGGACGACCTGAAACACGCGATCGCGCTGCGCGAGGCCATGCGCTCGGTGATCGGGGGCAACTCCGGCTCGCGCGTCTACCCCGTCGACCTGGCCACCCTCAACGAGGCCGCCGCCGCCAGCCGGCTGCGCATGAGGTTCGGCGGCGACGGCAGGCCGCGACTCGAGCCGGAGTCGTCGGGCGCGGTGGGAGCGATGGGTCGGCTGGTCGCCGCGCTCTATGCGGCGATGCAGAGCGAGGAATGGGACCGCTTGAAGCTGTGCGGCTCAGGCACCTGCCGGTGGGCTTTTTACGACCGCTCGAAGAACCACTCGAGCCGGTGGTGCACGATGGCCAGCTGCGGCAACCGGGCGAAGGCCCGCCGCTTCAGACAGAAAGAAAAGGCTTCGTCTTCAAAAGCTCGAGGCTGAACGCCCGGGTCAGCTGGACCAGGCGGTCATAGGCGATCCGGCTGCGGAGCACGATCCTTCGCGAGCCTCCCTGCTGCGGCACGATCTTGATATGGCCGAAGCCGATGCCGAAGGATCCGGGACTCTTCAGCTCGATCTGCTTGATCTGCTCCTTCGCCACGTCGAAGTCCTTGACCTGGTCGAGCTCGGCGATGACTATCGCGTTTTGCGCCTCGGAGAGCTTCGGCATCAGCTCTCCCTCGATGTAGCCCGCCCTGGTGCCGGTGAGCTCTGAGCCGCCGTGGCTGCCGGGATCTACGCCGACCACGCGCGCCGTCGTGAAGTACAGCCCGTAGCCAACCTGGAAGCCGAGAAAGCCTCTCGCCAGGAAGCCACTCATGAAACCCCCGATGAAGGTCTCGCCGCTCACGCTCGGACCGCGCGCATCGACGCACCAGAACCCCCGAAGCGAACAGCGGTGATCTCCGCCAGGATGCCCAGCGCGGTCTCCTCCGCCCCGCGTCCGCCGAGGTCCAGGCCGATGGGCCCGTGGACGCGGGCGAGCTGCTCTTCGCTGAAGCCCTCGTTGCGCAGGACGTCGAAACGGTTCTGGTTCGTCTTGCGGCTGCCGATCGCGCCGATATAGCCCGCGTCCTTCTTCAAGACGGACCGCAGCGCGGGCAGGTCGAACTTCGGGTCGTGCGTGAGGATCACGACGTACGTGGAGTTGCCGACGACCAGCTTGCTCATCGCTTCATCCGGCCAGGCGACGATCAGCTCGTCGGCGTCGGGGAAGCGCTCCCGGGTCGCGAACTTGGCGCGCGCGTCGACCACGGTCACGCGATAGCCCATCAGCTTGGCGAGGCGGTGCAGCGGGATCGCGATGTGGATGGCGCCGATGATCACCAGGTGCGCCGGCCGCCGGAACGGCTCGATGAAAACGTCGCCTTCCCGATGCGCGAGCTCCGACCCAGAGGGCGTGCCTTCGATCAGCTCCGCCTCCCCGCTCTCGAGGTTGGTCCGCAGCGTCGCGGGCTGGTCGCGATCCAGCATGTCGATCAGCTGCCTGTGCACGCGACCGAGCGGCTGGATGAAGACCTCGATGTGCCCGCCGCATGCCAGCCCGACCTCGAAGGCCACGTCGTCGGCCACGCCGAAGGCGGCGACCTTCGGCGTCCCACTTTTCAGCACCTTCTGCGCCTCCTCGAACACGGCGCCTTCGATGCACCCGTTGGAGACCGAGCCCGCCATCTTGCCAGAGCGCGTAACGAGCATCTTCGAGCCCAGCGGTCGCGGGCTGGAGCCCCACGTCTCGACCACCGTGGCGATGGCGATCTCTTCGCCCTCGCGCGTCCACGCGTTGAGCTCCTCGAGGACTTCCCTCATCGCGCGCTCCTCGAGTCGAGACCTGCGAGCAGCCGGCCGAGATCGTCCAGCGCCTGCAGGTTGTGCGCAGCAAGGAAGTCGTCACAGAACGGCAGCGCGGCGGCCATGCCCCGGGTCAGCGGCTCGTAACCCTCAGAGCCGAGCAGCGGGTTGAGCCAGATGAGCCGGTGCGCCGAGCGGCGCAGGTGCACGAGCTCCGCGCTCAGCTGTGCCGGGTCACCGCGGTCCCAGCCGTCGCTGACGATGACCACGACGGCGCCGTGACCAAGCACGCGGCGCGCCCAGCGGCGGTTGAAGTCGGCGATCGCGTCGCCGATACGAGTGCCGCCGCTGAAGTCGTGGACGCTCTTGCTCACCGAGTCCAGCGCGCGATCGACGTCGCGGTGCCGCAGCAAGCGCGTGATCCGCGTCAGGCGTGTCGAAAAGACGAACGCCTCGAGGTCCTCGCGGCGCGCGATCGCGTGGGCGAAGATCATCAGCAGCCGCGAGTAGCGCTCCATCGAACCGCTGACGTCGCAGATCAGCACCAGGGGCCGCCGGCGCACGCGCGGGCGCCTGTGGAACAGCGTCATCAGCTCGCCGCTCGAGCGGATCGCGTGCCGCGCCGAGCGGCGCAGGTCGATGCGGCCAGTGCGCGCCGGGCGCAGGCGTCGCGTCTTCCGTTCCGCGACCCGCCAGGGCGCCTGCTCGAGCAGGCGACGCACCTGCTCGGTCTCGGCCCACGTCATCTCCTCGAAGTCCTTGTGTCGCAGCAGCTCCTGGGCGCTGTAGCCGCTCGAGCGCGCGACGAACTCGGAGTCCTGGCGCTCGCGATTCAGCTGCGAGGTATTCAGACCAAGCGCGTTGGCCCACGCCTGCGCGCGCTCGGGAGGCAGGGGCAGGCTGCGTCCCCGACCAGGCATGACGCCCGCGGCCGCGCGTGGATCGGGCGGCGCCCAGAAGATGTCGAAAGCGGCCTCGAAGGTCGGGATGTCCTCCTTGCGGCTGACGAACACGGTGCGGAGCGCGCTGCGAAAGTCGTCGTGCTTCTTCAGGTCGATGAACGCGAGCGCGCGCGTGGCGTCCGTGAGACGGCGCGGCCCAGCTTCGAGTCCGGCGTCATGCAGCAGGCGGGCGAATGCGCCCAGCCTCGGCAGGAGGTCGACGTCGGCCTGACGGGGTCCCCGCGAAATCAAGGCGTAGCCTCTGATTTCGCGGGGTAGGACGCACGCTGGGCTTTCTCGACGAGCGCGGGTACCTGCTCGCGCACGCGCTCCAGGTCTTCCTGGTACTTGAGCGCGGCGCCCATGGTCGCGCTGACCAGCGTGGGGTCGATGCGGGTGGCCCCGAGCGCGGCCAGCGAGCGGGCCCAGTCGAGCGTCTCGGCGACGCCCGGCACCTTGTACAGGTCCATGCCGCGAAGCCCCTGGACCAGGGCCGCGACCTCGCGGGCGAGGCCATCCGCTGCTTCGGGCGCACGGGCGCGGACGATCTCCACCTCTTTGTCCAGGTCCGGGTAATCGATCCAGTGATAGAGACAGCGCCGCTTCAGGGCGTCGTGCACCTCGCGCGTGCGGTTGGACGTGATGACCACGAACGGCACCTGACGCGCCTTGATGGTGCCGATCTCAGGAATTGAAACCTGGAAGTCGGACAGCAGCTCCAGGAGGAACGCTTCGAACTCTTCGTCGGAGCGGTCGATCTCGTCGATCAGGAGCACAGGCGGGATGGCGTCGTCGTTGTCGATCGCATCGAGCAGAGGCCGGCGCAGGAGAAACTCCGAGCTGAAGATCTCGCGCTCGGCAGTGCGCCGGTCTTCACTCTCCCCGAGCAGCCGGATGTGCAGCAGCTGCCGCGGGTAGTTCCACTCGTAGACGGCGTGCGCGAGGTCGATGCCCTCGTAGCACTGGAGGCGGATGAGGCGCGCGCCCAGGACCTCGGCCATCACCTTGGCCGCCTCCGTCTTGCCGACGCCCGCCTCGCCCTCGATGAAGAGGGGCTTCTCGAGCTTGAGGGAGAGAAAGATGGACGTGGCCAGCGAGCGGTCGCCGATGTAGCGCCGCTCGCGCAGGCGCCGCTCGACGTCCTCGATGCTCGCGGGGGCGGTCACGCTGTCAAAGAGTACGTGGGTGGCTCGGCGGGCCGAGCCACCCGATCAAACTCTTACTGCGCCTGCTGGATCGCCCGCTTGGTGAGCACGCGGGCGAGGTGCTTCTTGTACTCCGGGCTGGCGCGCAGGTCGCCTGACGGGTCGAGACCGTCCGACGCGTGCTGGGCCGCGTCTTCCGGCTTCGCTCCCGCTTTCAGCGCGTCCTCAACGGCGTGCGCGCGGATGGGAGTGGTGGCGACGTTGGTCAGGCCGATGCGCCAGTCGCCGTTCATCTTCTGGGCCGCCACACCGACGATCGCCCAGTCGAACAGCCGACGGCGGAACTTGACGTACTTGTGCGGCCCGTTGGCCACCGGGAATACGACCTCGGTGATGATCTCGTCCGGACCGAGCGCGGTCGTGAACAAGTCCTTGAAGAAGTCGCGCGCGGGGATCGTGCGCCGGTTGGTCACGATGTCGGCGTCGAGCATCAGCGCGAGCGTGGGGTAGTCGCCCGCCGAGTCGGCGTGCGCGACGACGCCGCCCATCGTCCCCATGTTGCGCACCTGGTTGTCGCCGACCTCGCCGGCGATCTCGGCCAGGAGCGGCAGCTTCTCCCTGACCACAGGCGAGCTCTGGATGGTGACGTGGCGCGTCAGCGCGCCCACGTGCAGCTTGCCTCCACTCTCCTTGATGTGGTCGAGCTCCTTGATGCCGTTGATGTCGACGAGGGCCGCGGGCTGGGCGAGGCGCAGCCGCATGAGCGGGATGAGGCTGTGCCCACCCGCCAGGACCTTGGCGTCCTCGCCGAACTTGTTGAGCAGCTTGGTCGCCTCGTCGACGGAGGAGGCCCGTGCGTATTCGAATGCGGCGGGGATCACTGGCGTGCCTCCTTTATCTGCTTCCACAGTCGGTCCGGGCTCGCCGGCATGTCGACGTGCGTGATGCCGAGCGGGCTGAGCGCGTCGACTATGGCGTTGATCACCGCCGCGCTGGCGGCGATGGTGCCTGCCTCACCGATGCCTTTGACCCCGAGCTCGTTGGTCGGGCTGGGCGTGATGGTCTTGTCGAGGATCATCTCCGGGATCTCGTTGGCGGTGGGCACCAGGTAGTCGGTCAGGGTGCCCGTCTTGAGGTTGCCGTCTTCGTCATAGACGACTTCCTCGTACAGCGCCTGCGCGATGCCCTGCACGATGCCGCCCACTATCTGGCCGTCGACGATCATGGGGTTGATCACGTTGCCGCAATCGTCGACCGCGACGTACTTGCGGAGGTCGACCGCTCCTGTCTCCGGATCGACCTCGACCACAGCGACGTGCGCGCCGAACGGCCACGTGAAGTTAGGCGGGTCGAAGTAGCTCACCGCCTCGAGGCCTTGCTCCATGCCCGCGGGCAGGTTGGCGCCGTAGCTGGCGAAGGCGATCTCGCCGATCGTCTTCGACTTGTCCGGGCTGCCCTTGACGTGGAACGTGCCCTGGTCGAAGACCACGTCTTCCTCGGCCGCTTCGAGGATATGTGCAGCGAGCTTTTTCGCCTTGTCGACGACCTTATGGCACGACACCCGGATCGACATCCCGCCCACCGCGAGGCTGCGGCTGCCGTACGTGCCGTAACCCATGGCGGGACCTTCGGCGGTGTCGCCGTGGCGCAGCTCCACCGAGTCGTACGGAACGCCGAGAGTGTCCGCGACGATCTGGGCAAAGGTCGTGTCGTGGCTCTGCCCGTGGGAGTGCGTGCCGACGTAGACAGACACGCCGCCGGTCGGGTGGATCCGCACCTGCGAAGACTCCACGAGCGCGACGCCCGCCGCCGGAGCGGTGGCGGCGCTGGGGCCGAGGCCGCAGATCTCGATCCATGTCGAAAGACCGATTCCGAGGTACCGGCCCTGCTTGCGCAGCGCCTCCTGCTCGCGGCGCAGGTCCGTGTAGTTGGCGATCTCCAGCGCCTTGTCCAGCGACTTGACGTAATCGCCAGAGTCGTAGCTGAGACCGAAGTTGTTGGTGAACGGAAAATCGGTGGCGAAGTTCTTGCGCCGGATCTCCGCCGCGTCCATCCCGATCTTCTGCGCGACCAGGTCGACCGCGCGCTCGACCAGGTGCGTCGCCTCGGGGCGTCCCGCACCCCGGTACGGGTCGGTCGAGGTCTTGTTGGTGAAGACGCCCACGGTCCTGGACGCGATGTGCTTCCACTTGTAGGCGCCCCCGGCGAGCAGGCACGCGACCGCCTGGAAGGCGCCGAACACGCCCTGGTAGGCGCCGATGTCGAGGTACTGCGTGACGTTGAGCGCGACCAGCGTGCCGTCCTTCTTGGCGCCGACCTCGATGTCGAAGATCTGGCCCCGGCCGTGCGTCGTGGCGACGAGGTTTTCGGATCTCGACTCGATCCACTTGACCGGCCGGCCCGAGAGCTTCGAGGCGACGACCGCGAGATACTCCTCGGGATAAGGGCGCAGCTTGCTGCCGAAACCGCCGCCGACGTCAGGCCCCGCGATGACGCGGACCTGGCTCTCGGCGAGGCCGCAGGCGGTGCCGACGAAGAGGCGGATGAAATGCGGGACCTGGCTCGACGTCCACAGAGTCAGCCGCTTGTCGAAGTTGTCGTATTCGGCGACCAGGCCGCGGCCTTCCATGGCGATCGGGAAGAGCCGCTGCTGGAGGATCCGCTCCTTGACCACGACGTCGGCTTCCTTGAACACGTCGGGGTTTTCGGGTGAGTACGTCAGCTCCCAGCCGATGTTGTCGGGAGCGCCTGTGTGCACTCTCGGGCTGTTCGGCTGCATCGCCTTCTCGATGTCCATGACAGCCTGCAGCGGGTCGTACTCGACCTGCACCAGCGCGGCGGCGTCGCTTGCCTCGTAGCGCCCCTCGGCGAGGACGACGGCCACGGGTTCGCCCTGGTACACGACCTCGTCGTGCGCGATGGGGAACTGGTTGGGGATCTGCTTTTTCTCGGCCACGAAGGAGGCGGATACCGGAATGCCGCCGGCGATGTGGTCCTTGAAATCGGCAAACGTATAGACGCCGACGACGCCGGGCGCCTTTTTCGCCTCGGTCAGGTCGATCGACTTGATCTTGCCGTGCGCGATCGGGCTGCGCACGACCGCCATGTGCACCATCGCGGGACGCACCATGTCGTCGACGTAGCGACCGTGACCGCTGACGAGTCTCGGGTCCTCGCGACGATGGATCTTGGCGCCGATCATGGTGGTGACGGCCATGGCTCAGCTCCTCCTGGCGCCGGCGCGCTCGGCGGGCTTGGCCTCTGCGCCGCCCATCGTCCTGGCCGCCGTCTGCACCGCCTTCACGATGTTCACGTAGCCCGTGCACCGGCACAGGTTGCCCTCGATGCCCTTGCGGATCTCATCCTCGGTCGGGTTCGGGTTCGTGGCGAGCAGGTAGGCCGCCGCCATGATGAAGCCCGGGGTGCAGTAGCCGCACTGGAGCCCGTGCTCGTCCCAGAACGCCTGCTGGATCGGGTGCAGCTGGCCGTCCCTGGCCATGCCTTCGATCGTGGTCAGGCTCTTGCCTTCCGCCTGGAGGGCGAACATGGTGCAGCTCTTCACCGCGTTGCCGTCGACCAGGATCGTGCAGGCGCCGCACTGACTGGTGTCGCAGCCGATGTGCGTGCCTGTGAGCCCCAGGTTGTCGCGCAGGTGATGCACGAGCAGGAGTCGGGGCTCGACCTCATGCTCGTGCCGGCGGCCGTTGACGGTTGTAGAGACCTTTTGTTTCATGCG
>Ga0070697_100002774_pt1 | contig 13487 bp, 12 predicted proteins | sample KBSK1501metaG_FD_65475 | JGI IMG/M metagenome (GOLD analysis project Ga0070697, IMG submission 65475) | Corn, switchgrass and miscanthus rhizosphere microbial communities from Kellogg Biological Station, Michigan, USA - KBS K1-50-1 metaG | ecosystem: Host-associated > Plants > Roots >... | reverse complement strand
CGACTTCGCCGCGTCCATCAGAGCCTTGAGCCGTTCCGGAGCGAACTTCTCGCCCTCAGTTCTCGCCGACGCGACCGCCTGATCCGAGGCCTTGAGCGCGGCCTCGGCCGGTGCTTTGGAACAGGTGGCCGCGAGCGCCGCCACTACCGCGAGGAGCGCGAACAAGGACTTCGATTTGGCCGCGGACGGACGACGTGTGCCGGTCATGACAACCCCTCCGTGATGATGATCCAAGCCTTCTGCCAACGAGTGGGACGGGAAGACGAGGGCCGGTGGCGGCACGCATCCCTCAGGCGTCGCGCCACGGCCCTCGTGCCCTGGCGTCGAGGATCGGGAATGAACGCCAGCCACCGGAATCCGTCCGGGGATGCGATCTCAGCGAAGAATGTCTCCAAGGGCGCGATCCGTGCACTCCAGGGGCCATCCAGTCCGGCGGGAGCCTGCCGGGTGGCGGCCTCGACCGACTTGAGCGCGAGCTCGGGGTCAGGCCGCGAGTTCCCTACCGTCTGGCGCCGGCCGCCGTTGGGTTTGGCCAGCGCCACCACGGCGGTCCAGCAGCCGGGCTGCGGACCTCTCCCATCCCGCGCAAGCACGCGCGTGGGGCAGCAGCGAATTCGGATGAGGGCTGGCAGCCCCTGGATCTGTTCTCCGTCCTTATGTCGGCTAGGAAACGCGAGCAGTCGGTTTGCTCGACGCCGCGTGCGCCCGTTCCCCGCCACAGAGCCCATCAGTACCGCTCCGCGCCGGATCCGAGCGCGGCACGGTCGGGCGCTCCCTTCTTCTGAGAGCCTACCTCGCGCAAGTCCTCCGCCGTGAGCAGCTCGGGCGCGTATAGCATGCGTCGGCAGTGAGGACACGTGTGGACCGATGGCGAGCGCCGGGCTTGAGACGCGACGATCGTGGGGAGCCGGAGGTGACACCCCGAGCACCTTGACCGCTCGATCGCGACGACCGCGGGGCGGCGGCCGGCGTCGAGGAGGCTCTCGTAGCGCTCGAGGAGCGCGCTCGCTAGTCGCCTTCGGCTGGCTTCGCGGCGGCTCCGGTGTATTTCGGACGGGGACACCTGCGTCGGCACGTCAAGCGCGGCGAGCTCGATGAGCGCGCGGATCTCGTGGACGGTCGCCTGGATGCTCATGAGCGGTTGCCCCTGGAGTCCTGGCCGCGCAGCGGCGTTGCCGTCGTTCCGCCGGGCCCGGCGAACCTCGCCCGCCCTGCTTCCCGATTCGGGGTTGGCGGCAACACACTCTTCGCGGCATCAGGCGCGAGGGCAGCCGACGTACCGGGCGACGCCGCCCTTTCCTTGGCGTCGAGGCTGGCCGCCCTGCTTGGCTCGAGCCAGCGACGGCGGCTGCACGCCGCTCTGACGGTTTCCGCGATGGACTCGGGATCCCGATACGCGGGGTTGCAGCAGCTCATGGTCCACGAGGACCCATCGGGAGCGACGACCGCGACGACGAGCGCGAGGCCTCGCGGGACTTCGAGGACCACGTCCCACTTGCCCGTGAGTCCTGCCAGCGCATTTCGAATCGCGGCCTCCAGCGCGAGGCGTTGTGGATGTTGCGGCGACAGGCGGTTCTGCAGGGCCACCTGCCCCGTCTCGCGCAGCGAGGACGTCTTGCTCGCGGTCATGCTCTCTCCTGCAAAGCTGGCTGAGCGACGGAACGGTCGCCGATTTCCGGTGTGCGACAGAGAAGCAGGTGCCCTTCAGGGGGGTTCGGAGACGACGTGCCGCGGCCGACGCCCTCAGACGCCGAGAGGGCGGGCTCGATCGGACGAAGGCGGGCGCACCCAACCCGGACGGTTTCGGCGATGTCCTCCGCCTGCGGGCCCTCGGGCACGGGAACGGCCAGGGACCACCGCGAACCTCCTGGCGCGAGAACGTCGATGTGGATCAAGATGCGCCCGACGGCATACATCGACACGTCCCAGGGTCCTGATAGGTCCCCAAGAGCGGCCCGAAGAGCACCTTCCAGGCCGAGCCGGTAGCGATGGCCCATTGACAGTCGGTTGTGGAGCGTTAATCCTGCGTCGGAAGCATCGCGTTCCGATAGGCGTGCAGCGCTGCTCAGGGGCTTCACGGTGCGCGGACTCCAGGTGACGAATGCACTCCGCCGCTCTCGACGGCCTGCCGCAAGGCTTCCGTCGATGCTGGCCAGGACAGAAACGCGGTCGCCCCGCTCTCGAAGGCGCGCTTGAGGTCAGGACTCGTAGGCGTCCTCGATACGACGACGATGCCTGTTTGCGGCGAAGCCTCGCGGATGCGCCGCAGGATGAGGAGATCGCTCGCTCCGAGCGGGCGCGCGACGACGAGAAGCGCCCGGACAGCAGCGTTCTCGAGGAGCGAAAACACCGCGTCGAGCTCCGCGCGGCGGTCGGTGGCGTAGCCCTCCCGAGTCAGGAAGAACTCTAGTTCCGGTGGCCAATCACGACCCTCCCCGACCAAGAGGACGACCTTCGGCGCGGCGTCGGCATCAGTTCCATCCGACCCCGCCAAACGCCTCTGGGACTTCATACGTTCGCATGAGTGCGAGGAGCGTGCCCGGGGCGTGCGGATTCTTCTATATATATGAGCAGTAATAGTTAATCGCCAACCGCTGCCGGCGAGGCGTAAGGCCCCAGAAGTCCTCAAAGTGCCGATTCAGCACTCGCAGTCGGGTCTCGGCCTGTGGCAGTGCCGTTCTGGCACTCGCATGCCTCGACGGGGCCCTCCAACGCGCCGAAATGGCGCGGGCTCTAGGAGCGCGGGCCGCGAAGGCCGTAGCGGCGGATCTTGCTGTGCAGCGTCCGAAGGCCGATCCCGAGGACGCGGGCGCTTTCCTTCACCGTGGGGTACGAGTCGAGCGTGCGCTGGATGATGTCTCGCTCGGCGTCGTCCAGCGTCGTGCCCACCGTGATGTGAACGGTGCTCTCCCCGACCTTGCGCACGTTCGCCGGTAAGTCTTCGATGGCGATCGTCGCCTTCGGGCCCATCAAGGCGACGTTCTCCATAACGTTGCGCAACTCACGCACGTTGCCGGGCCACTCGTAGCGCGCGAGCTGGGCCAGCGCCTCCGGCGTGAGGCGCCTGGCCGGGAGGTGCGCGTTGGCCGTCACCTCGTCGAGGAAGCGCTGGGCGAGTACCGGGATCGCTTCCTTGCGGTCCCGCAGTGGCGGCACCTCGAGGGTCAAGACCTTCAGGCGGTAATACAGGTCCGGCCGGAAGCGGCCGGCAGACACGCACTCCTCGAGGTTGACGTTGGAAGCCGCAGTAACGCGGAGGTTGACCTTGATCTTCCGCGTCCCGCCCACGCGCCGGAACTCGCGTCGCTCGATCGCGCGCAGCAGCTTGGCCTGGCAGCCCAGGCCCATCTCGTTGAGCTCGTCCAGGAACAGCGTCCCTCCGTCCGCGGTCTCCATCACACCGGGCTTCGGCCGGTCCGCGCTCGTGAAGGCGCCCCTCTCGTGGCCAAACAACTCGCTCTCCAGGATCTGGTCCGACAGCGTCGCACAGTTGATCGGGACGAAGGGACCCGATGCACGCGGTCCGAGGGTGTGGAGGGCGCGGGCGATCAGCTCCTTGCCGGTTCCGCTCTCGCCCAGGATGAGCACCGTGGAGTCGTGCGGCGCGACACGCTTCAGCGCGTCGAACAGCTCCTGCATCGCCCTCGATTTCCCCACGATCCCGAGCTTCTGCATCTCGGCGCTGGCCACGGAGGGCGGCGTGGAGACGGCACCGCTCGCGCCCGCCCGCTCGATGCATCGGTCGAGGATCGAGAACAAGTTGTCGACCTGGATCGGCTTGGTCAGGAAGTCCGACGCGCCCCGCTTCATCGCCTCGACGGCTGAGTCGATGGTGCCGAATCCGGTGACAACGATCGCGGGCAGCCCGGGAGCCTCGGCCAGCACCGCCTCGAGCACCGATAGGCCGTCCATGTCGGGGAGCTTCAGGTCCAGGATGAGCGCATGAAGGCGCTCCCGGCGGGCGACGGCGAGCGCGGCCCGACCGTTGGACGCCTGGTGGACGACCTCCCCCCGCTTCTCGAGGACATAGGTGAGGCTCGCTCGGCTCTCGGTGTGGTCCTCCACCAGCAGGATCGACCGGCCGCCGGCCACGGCTAGGACCCGTGGGGCGCGGGGAACACGAGCTTGACGGTGGTCCCCTCGCCCGGCGTGCTGGAGATCTCGACCGAACCCCCGTGCTGCTCGACGATGCGGCGGACCAGCGGCAGCCCGAGGCCTGTTCCTTCTTCGCGCGTCGTGAAGAAGGGCGTGAAGACCTTCTCCCGCGTCTCCGCACTCATGCCCTCGCCGTCGTCGCTGACGGCAACCACGAGGCGCCGCTTGTCCCCCGACGTGCGTATGACCACGTGCCCGCCCGTCGGCGTCGCCTGGAGGGCGTTCAGGACCAGGTTGAGGATCGCCTGCTTGAGCTGGAAACCGTCGACCCACGCCGTGTCGGGGCCGCGAAGATCGACGTCCAACGCCACCCCCTTCTTGGAGCACTCGGGTGTGATGAACGCGGCAAGGTCCGTGAGGAGGGGACGCACGGGCAGCCGCTCGACGTTCAGCTTCGGGGGGCGCGTGAACCTCAGGAACTCCGAGACGAAGTCGTCGAGCCGTTTGATCTCCGCGGCGATCTTCCGGAGGACCGCGAACACGTGGGCGTCGCGGTCGGGCAGCAACTCCAACAGCTCCTGTTCCAGGATGCCGACGTTGATCTGGAGCGAGTTCAGCGGGTTGCGCACCTCGTGCGCAACGCCTGCGGCGAGCGTCTCGATAAGGCCAGGCTCTTGCGGCGGCTCGGCTTCCATTGGCGATCCAATCTTAGTGGAGTCCGTGGCCCGGAAGGGCGAGGGCGTCCTCCAACTCCGCTCGAAGAGCAGCTTCTCCACCCGAGTGGGTCTGCTTGTCCCGCGTTATCTCAGGGCGTCGGCCGGCGCGAAGCCCGGTCGACACGCTCGATGAAGAGATAGAGGCTGAAGCAGGCGCCGAACAGGAGCGCGGAGAGTATGGCCGCGGGCAGCGCCGGCTCGCGGTGCCCGGCCAAGAAGGCCTCGAGAGTCGCGGTCAGCAGCCACATCTGTACGATCAGGAGCACCGCGATCAGCGCGATGGCTCCATCGATGGCGGTGACTCCACGATATGACGGCCGCCTCGGGACCGTCATGACTCCCCCGCGCGCGCCGCGACACCCACCGCCCACACCGTGCCGCCCCGTCGCTCCACAGCAACCCGCGGCAGCGGACGCGGCGGTGGGCCCTGCAATACGCGCCCGTCCTCGACCGAGAAGTAGCCTTCGTGGCAAGGGCACTCCAGGCGCTTGCCGTCGGTTGAGGGGTATACGGCACACGAGAGATGGGTGCATTTCTGGCTGTAGGCGACGTAGTCGTCCTCGGCGGTCCTGAGCAGCAGGCGTCGTTGGCTCCCGGGTAGCGGAAGAGCGTGACGCTTCCGACGGGAATCTCCGCTTCGCGGGCGATCACCTGGGGCGCAAGCGTCGGCGTCCGCCACCGGAGCGACCGGAGCAATACCCAAAGGTTGCCGACGAGCATCCCGAGGCTTGTAAGGACCAGGAACTTCCCGAACTGCCGGCGCGTGACGTATCGCTCCTCGGCCGTGTGGACGCTGAACTCCTCCCTCCAGAGCATCAGGCCTCCTGCTCCCACATGTAGTCCACGACGTCGACGGCGACGGCGTCTTGCTCCGCTGAGTCTCTCCGAGGAAGCCTCGGCGTCGGCCGGCGGCCGCGGGAGCGGACTCCCAGTTCTCCCGATGCATCAGCGGTCGATGCGTGCAGGTGTGATATGGATCACCATCGCTTCGACAGCACCGCCTCCCGCCCGCGCGTTTCGCGATTCCTGAGTATCCTTACTTAGTGGCTTCCCTCCATCACTTAGTGGCTTCCCTCCATCGCCGGAAAGGAGGTCGCGCATGGGTCACGTAAAGGTCGCTGCCCATCGCTCGGACAACGCTCGTCCGGCACACGACCTGCCTGTCTCGACCCTTCTCGACGCGCTTGATGAAGGCATTGTCGTCATGGGCGCGGACGGCATGATCGTCAACTGCAACCGGAGCGCGGAACGCATCCTCGGGCTCTCCGCTGACCAGATGGCCGGGCGAACGACCCATGACCCTCGCTGGCAGGCGATCCATGAGGACGGTTCACCCTTCCCCGGTGAAACGCATCCCGTGAGCGTGTCTCTCCGCACCGGGCAACCCGTTCACAACGTTGTCATGGGTGTCCGCAAGCCGAGCGGTGAACTCACCTGGATCTCCATCAACTCGCAGCCGCTCTTCCAGCCCGGTCAGTCCGGGCCTTCGGTGGTCGCATCCTTCACCGACATCACGGAACTGAAGCGCGTCGAGGCCACCCTGCGAGAGAGTGAGTCCAGGTTCCGCCTGCTCTTCGAATCCAACCCCCTCCCGATGTGGGTCTATGACCGGCAGACGCTCCGGTTTCTCGCCGTCAACGACGCCGCGATCCGGCACTATGGCTACTCGCGGGAAGAGTTCGAGCGCATGACGCTTGTGGATATTCGGCCACCTGCGGAGGTGCCGCGGTTGCTGGAACGCTCGCGTGACATCAGTTTCCGGCGTGGGGCTCTCAACCAGGGAGAGTGGAAGCACCGGATCAAGGATGGGCGCGACATCGATGTGGAGATCTTCGCGGATGAGCTCACCTTTGGCGGGCGTGCCGCCATGTTGGTGGTCGCCCATGACGTGACCGAACGAAAGAAGCTGGAGGCCCAGCTATTTCAGTCGCAGAAGATGGAGGCAGTGGGACGGCTGGCCGGCGGGGTGGCCCACGACTTCAACAACCTGCTGAGCGTCGTAGGTGGCTACGCGGACCTGCTGCTCAAGGAGATCGACGCGCACGACCCACGACGGCGCCGTCTGGAGCTGATCCGCAAGGCGATCGAGAGCGGGGCCGCCCTGACGAGACAACTCCTGATGTTCAGCCGTCGTCAGACTGTGGAGATGAGGGCTGTCGACCTCAATGCCGTCGTGAGCGGCATGGAACCGATGATCGCGCGCTTGATCGGTGAGGAGCACGAGCTGATTACGCATGTCGAGCCGGGCTCCTCGATAGTGAAGGCAGATCGCGGCCAGATGGAGCAGGTCGTCATGAATCTGGCGGTCAACGCCAGGGATGCGATGCCCAAAGGCGGGAAGCTGATCATCGAGACGAAACAGATGATCCTGGATGAGGCTTTCGCCCGCACCCACCTCACCGCCGCCCCTGGCCCCTACGTCAAGCTCTCGGTGAGTGACACCGGCTGCGGCATGGACGCGGAGACGCGGTCACGGATCTTCGAGCCCTTCTTCACGACCAAGGCGGAGGGGCAGGGCACGGGCCTGGGCCTGGCGACGGTCTACGGCATCGTGAAGCGGAGCGGCGGGTACATAGGCGTCTATAGCGAGGTGGGGCAGGGGACGACGTTCAACATCTACTTTCCGCTTGCCGAGCCGGTAGAGGCTGGGGTTCAGCCGGAAGAAGTCGTTGCCGAGCAAGCCCTCGCCGCTGGAAGCGGAACCGTTCTCCTGGTGGAGGACGGTGATTCACTGCGGACCATGATGCGCGAGTTGCTGGAAGGCTCCGGCTATTTGGTGCTGGAAGCAGACAGCCCGAACGCGGCGCTTGAGGTGGTAGGAAGCCACGATGACGCCATCGACCTGCTGCTGACGGATGTGGTGATGCCGGGGATGCGGGGACCGGAATTGGCTGAGCGGTTGCGCGAGCTCCGCCCGGGGCTCAAGGTACTCTTCATGTCCGGCTACACCGACGAGGCGCTCGCGGCACAAGGGCTCCTGCAGAAGGACGCGCGCTTCGTTCAAAAGCCCTTCAGCGGCACGACGCTGCTCACGGAAGTACAGGCGGCAATGGGGCGGCTCTCCTGAACCGCGGCTCCAACATCGGCTCGACGGCCGCCCACCAGCGCGCACTCGCAGCGAGTGTGAGCCAAGGCTCGACCCCGGGGCCGCGAGGGGATCTTCGCTTGGACGACGCCGCGCGCTGCGGCTGGGGGAGGACGCCCCTCAGCGGGCCCCGCGCGGCTGGGCATGACGCCTCAATCCAGGAGGTGGGCTCGCTGGAGCGCCGGCGTGACACGGGCGGTCACGGCCTGGGCGGTCTGCTCGGAAGAATCCCTGAAGAAGCCGGCCCAGCGGAACTGCGGGCCCTCGACCAGCACCATCCACCACTCGTTCTCTCGCGAGCACAGGATCTTCGCGCTCCACCGGCCACTGAGCCCGGTCAGCGCGGTGCGGAGCGCGGTTTCGGTGGCGAGTTTCTCGGGGTGCACCGCAGGGATCTCGCTCTCGAGGACGACTGAATCCGCCGGGAAGCCGGCCCGGCTCACGACAGCCACCGCAGGAAGTAGAAAGTCTCGGGACCGTCCAGCAGGCAGTCCTGCCTCGCAGAGCCGTCGAGCAACGCGGGCTGAGCGTGCGCCGTCAGCGCGACGAGACCGTCGCTCCTCAGGCGTCGGGCGTATTCGTCGAACTCGGTGTGAGAGACATTGTCTCCGACGGCGTGCCTCAGCTCCGCGATACGCACGTCCCGACCACCAGCGCCGGACCGAGCGACGCGGTCGATGGCTTCTCGCAACGCCCGTTGGAACTCCTCGCAGCTCACGTTTCACTCCGGCGTCCCGCGAGCCAGCACGGGGATGAGCGGCCGGCGCAAGTTCGGTGCGCCCGCCGAGACTGGCTCGGGCGCCGTCTCCCCGCCGCCAGGGCCGGAGTGTGCCTCCCGGATGCCCATGGCGACCAGAAGGCCGTTGAGGATCGCATGCGGCCGGGGCGGGCATCCGGGGACGTAGACGTCGACCGGCACGATGCGGTCCACGCCGCCGAGGGACGCGTAGGTCCCCTCGCCGAAGATCCCGCCGCTGCACCCGCAGGCCCCGACCGCCACGACGACTCGGGGCTCGGGCGTGGCCTCGTAGGTGCGGCGGAGTGCGATCTCCATGTTCCGCGTCACGGGGCCCGTGACGAGCAGGACGTCGGCATGCCGGGGGCTGGCCACGAAGTGGATGCCGAAGCGCTCGAGGTCGAAGACAGGGTTGGCCGTCGCGATGATCTCCAGCTCACAACCGTTGCAGCTCCCGGCGTCCACCTGGCGGACGTGGAGGGAGCGGCCGAGCCGCCCCTTGATCCGCTCCTTCAGCTTCGCGGCTGATTCCTCGAGGCTGGGCCCCGGCAGGGCCTCCATTCCCCGGAACGAGGCTCGACCCGTGCCGTCGACGTCGAAGGAGGCGCGTTGTGTGAGCTGCTCCCGCGAGTACGCCGCCACCTCGAGCTCGCGTCCCGGGTGGATCGCGCGCTCGGGGCAGGCCTCGACACACTCGCGGCACTGGATGCAGAGAGCGTAAGAAAGGGACAACGTCTTACGATCGGCCGCCGGGCGGTCGGTCTGTAGAGCCGCCGTTGGGCATACCGTGACGCAGTCGTCGCAGCCGGTGCAGGCCTTGAAGTCGATCACGGGGAACCCGAACGGTGGCCGCGAGGAGAACGGGTCCTTCTTCGTGACGATGCCGGTTTTGAGGCTCTTGGAGAGGATGCTGAACACGTCGCCTCCTTAGCGGTCGTTCCCTGAGTACGACAGGTTGAAGCTCTTGTTGATCACCGGGAAGTCGGGAAGGATGTTGCCGGGCACGGCCCGGCCCAGCGCCGGCCAGTTCTTGAAGCTCGGGTCGGTGACCTTGAGCCGGGCCACGCGGCCTTCCTCATCCGTCTGGATCCAGTGGAGACACTCTCCCCGCCAAGCCTCGGCCCAGCCCAGAGCCGACGACGAGGCGGGTAGCGCGTCGGGCAGCGGAGCCAACGCCTGTCCCTCCGGCAGATGCTGTAGCGCCTGCCGGAGGATGGACAAAGACTGCTCCACCTCCCGGGCCCGGACCATCAGGCGCGCGCGCACGTCGCCCCCCACCTCGACCGGGACCTGGAACCGCAAGGCGGCGTAGGCGTCGTGAGGCTGGTCGCGCCTCAGGTCGAGGTCGAGGCCGGAAGCGCGTCCCGCCATCCCGACGACGCCGAGGTCGCGGGCGGCCTGGTTGCTGAGGATGCCGGTGTCGTCGACGCGGTCGGTGAACGTGCCCGAATCGATCAACAGCTTGATCAGGTCGTCGAACTCGGGCTCGAGCCGATCGAGGTGCATGAGCAGCTCCTTCCGGCGTCCCAGCGTGAGCTCGCACTTCACTCCGCCGAGCGCGACCGTGCCCCGCAGGAGGCGCGACCCGAAGAGCCGTTCCTGGATGGTGACGAGGCCTTCTCGGAGCACCTGGGCCCGGCTCGCCGGGACCGTGAAGGCGACGTCCGTCGCGATGGCGCCGATGTCGGCGATGTGGTTGTACAGGCGCTCCAGCTCGAGGAGCACCGTCCTCAGGTAGCGGGCGCGTCGTGGGACCTCGATGCCCTGCAGCCTCTCGATGGCGTGCGCATAGGCCAGGGCGTGCCCGACCGCGGTGTCGCCGGAGATGGACTCGGCCAGGAACAGGCCGTGACGCCAAGGCAGCTTCTCGAAGCGCTTCTCGATGCCCTTGTGGACATAGAAGAGCCGGAGCTGCAGATACAACACCGGCTCGCCGGCCACGCCGAAGCGGAAATGCCCCGGCTCGATGATGCCGGCGTGCACGGGCCCCACCGGCACCTGGAACACTCCTTCGCCCGTGACCGGGCGGAACGGGTGCGGGTTGTTGCCCGGCACTCGAGGGACCGGCTGGTCGTCCGCGAACGCCTTCCGGAGTGCCCAGAACCCGTCGGGCCAGTCGTCGTGGAGGGCGACGCGGAAGGTATTGGGGTGGCCCTCGGGGACGAGCCCGAAGTAGTCCATCACTTCGCGCTCGAACCAGTTCGCGACCGGGTACCTCGCGGCGAGCGAGGGAAAGCGGGCCTGGTCGGCGGCGACGCGCGCCCAGATCCGCACGAACCCGGGCGGCTCGCGGGCGGCCCAGAGGTGATGGACGGCGAAGCCCTTCGTGGGCCCCTCGTCGGTGGCGAAGAGCGTCGCCAGGCGCAAACCCGCGCCCGCGGCCTGGTCGGCGAGCGCCGGAAGCTGCTTCAGATCCACCTCGGCGGCGAACTCGCCGGGCCGGAGCTCGGCGAGCCTATCGAGGCCGAGCCGTTCCCGCAGGACATCGCGGGCGGCCGTCACTGTCCGCCCTCCACGACTCGCACCGCCGCGTGAATCAGGTCCAGCAGCCCTGCGGGCAAATAGAACGCCGACCCGACCGCCAGCGCCCCGGCCGCGAGGGTGACCGCGCTACCGGCGTCGAGCCGTTCCGGATCGGGGGCCGGGTGCTGCCCCGTGGGCTGAGCGCCGAGCACGAGACGGCCGACCTGGTAGAAGAAGCCGCAGAAAAGGAGCACCAGGCACCCCAGGAACACGCTCGTGGCGACGGTGTGCGGACCCGCGAAGCCGGCCTTCAGGATCGTCATCTCGCTGAAGAAGATCCCGAAAGGCGGCGAGCCCGTGATGATGACGACCGCCAAGACGAAAAGGGAGCTCGCCACCGGCGCCCGGCCCAGCGTCCCGGGACCGATCTCGTCGAAGTCCGAAGACCGGTGGAGCTGGGCCAGCGTGCCGGCCGAGAAGAACGAGAGTGGCTTCGCCAGCGTGTGGTAGGTCATATGGAGGAGGGCGCCGAAGGTGGCGGCCTCGGCTCCCAGCCCGAAGCCCAATGCCATGATGCCCACGTGTTCCACGCTGGAGTAGGCCAGCAGCCGTTTGAGGTTCCACTGGATCAGGATGAAGGGCGTCGCGACGGCCACCGAGAGCAGGCCGAGGGCGAGCAGGAGCCCCCCCGAGAACTCCGGTCCCAGAGCGGCCTTCGCGATCAGGTGGACGCGGAGCAGGCAGTAGAGCGCGCCGTTCAACATGCCGACCGCCATGAGGACGCCGGCGGGGGACGGCGCCTCGCGGTACGCATCGGGCTTCCACGTATGCATGGGCGCGAGCCCGGCCTTCGTCCCGTATCCGACGAGGGCGAAGACGACACCGAGCTTGAGGGTGAACGGGTGCAGCTCGCGGGCCAGCGCGACGAGCCGCGTCCAGTGCAGACCCGCCATCCCCTCGCCCAGCACGCCCCGGCCGGAGGCGAAGAGGAGAACCGTCCCCAGAAGCGCGAAGGCGAGGCCGAGGCTCCCGAGGACGAGGAACTTCCACGCCGCCTCCAGGGATGTGTCGCGGTTGTGGAACGCGACCAGGAACACCGATACCAGGGTCGTGAGCTCGACCGCGATCCAGAGAATGCCGAGGTTGTTGGAGATGGAGACGAGGAGCATCGCGAAGACGTAGAGGGGCACGAGCGCATCGAACTCCCGGCGCCGCCACGGCGAGACGAGGCCCCGCGCGTCGTTCCGTCGCAGGTACCCGACGCTGTATGCGCCCGAGAGGAGCCCGACGAGGGCCGACAGCACGAGGACGAGGGCGGAGAGGCCGTCGACACGCAACGCATCGCCGAACGCCGAGGGGGTGGAGCCCGCGAGGAAGTCGCCCGCCGTGCCGATCGACAGGACGAAGGTGACCGCGAGGCCGCCGACGAGGGTGGCCTCCTTGATCCAGCGCGGCCCGGGGAGCACACCCAGGAGCGCGGTCACGACGGGAGCGAGAAGCGTCCAGAGCAGCAGCGTCACGGGCCGCCTAACCCTTCAGCTTCGAGAGCTGGCTGACGTCCATCGACTCGAAGCGGTCGACGATGCGGTGCACGAGGATGCCGAGGACAAGGACGGCCACGATCACGTCGAACGAGATTCCCAGCTCGACCACGAGCGGCATGCCGGACGTGGCGCCCAGGGCCACGAGGAAGACCGCGTTCTCGATGGTCAACAGCGCGAGGATCTGCGTCACGGCCTTGCGGCGGGTCACCATCAGGAAGAGGCCCATGAGGAGCATCGAGAGCGACACGCCGATCACGTGGTGGGTGGCGCCCGCGCCTCCCTCGGCGAGCCCCGTGCTCACCCGGTACCCCACGACGGTGAGGCCGAGGCAGATGAGCAGCGACGACGGCGTGTTCACGAAGGGCTCGATCTCCCGATGGATGCCGATCCGGTCGATCGTCCGCATGAGGAACCAGGGGATGAACACGCCCTTGAGGATGATGGTGAGCGCGGCGCTCTCGAGAAGGTGGGGCCGGTGGCCGGTGAAGGCCATCGCCACCGCCACGACGCCCAGGAGCAGCGACTGCAGGCCGTAGAGGCGGATGGTCACGAACAGGGACTTCTGCCCCACCATAAGGTAGGCGGTCACGAGCATGCCCGCCGCGCAGAGGATCACGAGGTCCTGGCTCATCGTGCGCGCCTCATAGGAAGCGGATGGCGAGGGCCAGGAAGCCCAAGCCGAGTGAGACGGCCATCAGCTCCGGGACCCGGAAGAAGCGCAGCTTCGCGTTGGTGCTCTCCACCAGCGTCACCGCGATCGCGAGGAGGAAGACCTTCCCCAGGTAGACGCCGGCCGAGACGGCGACGGCCGCCGGCTCGGCCGAAACGGCCAGCCCGAGCGGAACGAA
>Ga0070697_100002773_pt1 | contig 13489 bp, 8 predicted proteins | sample KBSK1501metaG_FD_65475 | JGI IMG/M metagenome (GOLD analysis project Ga0070697, IMG submission 65475) | Corn, switchgrass and miscanthus rhizosphere microbial communities from Kellogg Biological Station, Michigan, USA - KBS K1-50-1 metaG | ecosystem: Host-associated > Plants > Roots >... | reverse complement strand
AAGGCGACTCTGATAGTCCCTTCGGCTCCTTCGTGTCTTTGGTGAGTGCTTTCGCCGTCAGGCCATGGTCGCTGCGGGAGTGCGCTGCACGGATGGAACCGGGTCGACTTGTAGTTGCAATCCGTCGACGTTCCGGACCACTACCGTCTGCCCCGCGGACACGTTTGCTGAGGCGAGCGCATCCCAGAGTTCGCCGTGAACGAACACCTTCCCCTGCGGAGAAAGCGCCGTCTGTGCCTGGCCTATTTCGCCAACCAACCCTTGCGCACCCGTGACCACCTTATTGCGGCGCGCCTTCAGGGCAATGCTCATCAGGAAGGCCGTGATGAGCCCTAGCGGGACGCTGACCGCCAGCGCGGTTAGCAGGTGGACCCGCATTTCTGGGATCGGAGCGTCCACCAGGAGCAATCCGCCCAACACCATGGTGACGATTCCCCCGATAGTCAGCACTCCATGAGTGGCGAACTTGGCTTCCAGCGCGAACAGCACGAACGACGCCAGAATCAGCACCAGGGCAGCGAAGCGGACAGGCAACAAGTTCAATGCGAAGATCGCCAGCAAGATGAAGACAACTCCCACCGTTCCCGGCACCACCGCGCCGGGATGATTGAACTCGGCGTAGAGAGCAAGCGCGCCAATGGCGAGCAAAATGAACGCAACATTCGGGTCCATGATGTAGGCCAGAATGCGCTGCTTCAGAGTCATGCCGTAGTCGCGGATCGGCTGGCCCGCGAGATTCAAGGTCACCGTTTGGCCATTGAAACGCTTCACGGGTTTCCCCTGTATCTGCTTAAGCAGGTCTTGCTCGCTGGAGGCGACGTAGTCAATCAGCTTCTGCGACAGAGCCTCTTGATCGGTGAAAGACTTGGACTGCCGCACCGCGCTCTCTGCCACATCGACGTTACGGCCGCGCTTGGAAACCACGGAACGCATGAGGGCGGCAGAATCGTTCTCCAGCTTTTCCTTCATCACATCATCCAACTTGCCGCCGCCGATGGTCACGGGATGCGCGGCGCCAGTGTTGGTGCCGGGGGCCATCGCAGCCACGTCGGCGCTCTCCAGAATGAAGAACCCGGCGGACGCCGCCCGGCTGCCACTGGGCGTTACATAGACGATTATCGGGACCGGCGATGCCAGGATTTTCTCGATGATGTCGCGCGTGGATTCGAGCAGCCCACCGGGGGTGTTTATCTCGATCAACAGCGCCTGATCCTTATTGCGCTCGGCTTCCGCCAGGGCGCGGCCGATGTATTCATCGGTGATGGGGTGGATCGTGTCGTTAACTACGATCTTCAGCACTTCGGCGGAGGCAGGGGATGAGGGGACGCACAACAGCAGCCCGGCGAAGAAGCTGTAGAAAACACGCGAAACTGAGAACAATCTCATCGGTTTAGCAGCGGCTGCGCTTTCTGCGCGAACCCGGCTGCGGCGGCACGCTTCAGCGCCAGGCCAGGGGGCGGTTCCGGCGCGGCGCATAGTTTAGGTTCTCGGCGGCAACCTCAGTTCTATTGTCTCTCAAATCGAGCCGGACCGATACGGGAAGTGGTTGGGCGAAAGGGCGCAGGGGCAACGTCATTTGCCTCCGTAGCGCGCGCTGAAGTAGGCGGTTGACCTGGAGATCCCGCCGACCTAACATCGTGCATCGGACGCACGCGCATGGTGTTACAGACCATCTCGCATTACCGCGTTCTGGGCCGTCTGGGTGGCGGCGGAATGGGAGTGGTCTACGAAGCCGAGGACATCCGTCTGGGCCGAAGGGTGGCGCTCAAGTTCCTGCCGGAAGAAACTGAGAAAGATGCGCAGGCATTGGAGCGATTCCAGCGCGAAGCTCGCGCGGCGTCCGCCCTGAATCACCCCCATATCTGCACCATTTACGAGATTGATCAGTTCCAAGGACAGCACTTCATCGCCATGGAACTGCTCCAGGGCGGACCTCTCCATAACCTGATCGCTGGGCGGCCCCTGCCGCACGCAAGGCTTCTCGATATTGCCATCGACGTCGCCGACGCGCTCGACGCCGCGCACTGCAAAGGCGTCACTCATCGCGACATCAAACCGGCAAATATTTTCGTAACCGAGCGCGGTGAGGCCAAGATCCTGGACTTCGGACTGGCCAAGGTGGACCCGCTTGGGCACGCAGCCCCGGCGATGGGCGCGTCCGCCCTTCCAACAGCGACTATACCCGAGCATCTCACCAGTCCCGGTGTGGCGCTTGGAACCGTGGCTTACATGTCACCCGAGCAGGCTCGCGGAGAAGCTCTGGATACGCGCACGGACCTGTTTTCCTTCGGCGCAGTGCTCTACGAGATGGCGACGGGCGGCATGCCGTTCAAGGGCAATACCTCTGCTGTAGTCTTCGACTCGATCCTGAACCGCCCCCCCATGGCCCCTCTCCGGTTGAACCCCGAGCTTTCGCCGGAACTGGAGCGCATCATCACTAAAGCCCTGGAGAAAGACCGCGACCTCCGTTACCAGACCGCCTCCGAGCTCCGTGCTGACCTGAAGCGGCTGAAACGCGACAGCGATTCTGCGCGAATTTCTACCGCGCAGCTGCCCGCCGTGGCTTCCAAACGAAAACACACGTGGATGTACGCTGTTGCGGCCCTGCTGCTTGTGGCGGCCATTGGTACCAGCTTTTACTTCTGGCGCCAGCCGGTCGCGGTTTCGAGCGCAGACTGGGTACAGCTCACCGACTTTCCCGATTCTGCCACGCAGCCCGTCCTGTCGCCAGACGGACATATGCTCGCTTTCATTCGCGGCCCGGAAACCTTCCTCACTTCCGGGCAGGTGTATCTGAAGTTCTTGCCCGATGGCCAGCCCGTCCAACTCACTCACGATGAGCGTCTCAAGCTCGGTCTGGCATTCTCCCCTGACGGGTCGCGCATCGCCTACACAGGTTTGGAGAGCTTTAACTGGAACACTTACGAAGTCGCGGTGACCGGCGGTGAGCCCAAGCTGCTACTTCCCAATGCTTCCGGGCTGACCTGGCTTGACAGCCAGCACGTGCTTTTCAGCGAAATCAAGGCTGGCGTGCACATGGGGCTGGTGACGGCCCGCGAAACTCGCGCCGACGAGCACGATCTTTACCTCCCCGCCGAAGAACTCGGCATGGCACACTTCTCCTCCGCTTCACCGGACCGGAAATCAGTAGTGGCCGTGGAGATGACCTCGCCCGAGTGGCGGCGCTGCCGTCTGGTGCCGCTGGATGGCAGTTCTCAGGGACATCCGATCGGCCCCGAAGGCCACTGCACGTCGGCAGCCTGGTCGCCGGATGGGAAGTGGATCTATCTGGCGACAGATGCGGGTGGTTCGGGCTTCCACATCTGGCGCATGCGGTATCCCGACGGGCCTGCGCAACGTATCACCTCTGGACCGACAGAAGAGGGCGGCATCGCCATGGCACCAGATGGCAAGTCGCTGATCACTTCCGTGGGCCGCGCCCAAGGGACAGTCTGGATACACGATGAAAAGGGCGATCGACAGGTCTCTTCCGAAGGGTATGCGTTTTTTCCGGAGCTCTCCCGCGATGGAACTGTTTTGTACTATCTCCAGGCGAGCCGCAGAACGGCTAACTCGCTGCGCACCGAGGAGGCCCGGCCGGAGGAGACGGAATTGGTTCGAGCTGACTTGCGCACGGGAACCAGTGAGCAGCTCCTGTCTGGCGTAAGCATCGCGCATTTTCAGGTATCCGCCGACGGTAAGCAAGTGCTTTACGCAGCCAAAGGCAAGGACAATCACTCTCACATTTGGCTGGCCTCGCCCAATCGGCGATTTCCGCCCAAACAAATCACGTCAGCCGATGACGATGACGAAGCCTTCCTTCTCAACAGCGGTGACATTATCTTTCGACGGCTTGAAAACGGAGCGCACTACGTCTACGGCATGAAGCAGGACGGGAGCGAACTGCACAAACTCCTGCCAACATCCATCATCCGCCTTCCCGCAGTTTCACCTGATGGACAGTGGTTCATAGCCTGGGTGTCGCTGCCCAATGAGGAATCCGGCAGTGCGTTCCAGGCATACCGCGTCGCCGACGGCACTGCAGTGCGCATCTGTGATTTTTGCTGGCCGAAATGGTCACTCGACGGCCGGTACTTCTATGTGGCGTTCGATGTGATCGCGAAAGGCAATTCCGCTCAACGAGGTCACACCTATGTGTTTCCGCTCAAGCCTGGCGCGGCGCTGCCCGCTTTGCCGCTGGGTGGGACGCGATCGGAAGCCGACCTCGCCAAGTTGGGGGCGATCGTGGAGCCGGCCAGCAAAGCAGATGACTTTGCGCCTGGTCCTTCGTCGGCCATCTACGCTTTCAGTCAGCGGACGATCCAGCGCAATCTGTATCGCGTACCCCTGCCATGATCCCATTAGGCGCTCACCCGCTTTTCCACGGAGTGGGCCTGCTCTGACCGCAGTTCGGCCCAACTGGGCAACTGCGTATCGCCGGTGATCAGGCGTGCGCCGCGCTCGTAGGTAACATACGACCATGCCCACTGGATCAATACGATCAACCGGTTGCGGAATCCGATCAGGAAGAAGATGTGGATGAAAAGCCAGGCAAGCCAGGCGATGAAGCCGGAAATGTGAATCTTGCCAAACTGCGCCACCGCCGCGGCGCGCCCGATGGTGGCCAGACTGCCCTTGTCCACGTAATGAAAGTTTTGCTGCGGCTGACCTTGCAACTGACGGCCGATATTGTGCGCGGTTGCGGCGCCCTGCTGCATGGCGACCGGGGCCACGCCCGGCAGCATGTTGCCGTTCTCGTCTTTCAGAGCCGCCAGATCGCCGATGACGAAGACTTCGGGATGCCCGGGAATGCTCAAGTCGGGGTTGACCAGCACGCGCCCGGCGCGATCGACCGGTGCTCCCAATTTTTTCCCCAACGGTGATGCCGCAACCCCTGCGGCCCAGAGAATGACCGCCGCAGGTAGGCGCGTTTTGCCCATAAGCACGGCGGCGGGCTCGATGCCGGTGACCAGCGCTGAAGTTTGCACTTCCACTCCGAGGCGGCGGAGCTGCTCTTCGGCGCTGCGCGAGAGGTCTTCGGGATAGGTAGGCAGAATGCGCGGGCCGCCTTCCAGCAACAGGATGCGCGTACGTTTGGGATCGATGGAGCGGAATTCGTTGGCTAAAACGCGACGTGCGATTTCCGCCAGCGTGCCCGCCAGCTCTACTCCTGTTGGACCGCCGCCAACCACGACAAAATTCAATTGCACTTGCTCTTCACCGCGGGCAGCCTCGCGCTCTGCCAGTTCAAAGGCGAGCAGGACACGCCGCCGAATTTCCAGCGCGTCCTCGATCGTCTTCAGGCCGGGAGCGAGGGGCGCCCACTCGTCGTGGCCAAAGTAAGCGTGGCTCGCGCCTGCGGCCACGATCAGATAGTCGTAGTGAATTTCCGCATCGGGCAGCTTTACCACGCGCCGCGAGAGGTCGAAGTCTTTTGCTTCTCCGAGCAGCACTTGAACATTACGGCGGCCACGGAGAATCCAGCGAATTGGAGCGGCGATTTCTCCCGGAGACAGTCCGGCCGTGGCTACCTGATAGAGAAGAGGCTGAAATGTATGATGGTTCTTGCGGTCAATCATGGTCACGCGAACGGGATAGCGTGCCAGCTTGCGCGCCGCCACCAAGCCGCCAAATCCGGCCCCTACAATTACCACGCGCGGTATGTTCTTGCTGCCCATGTGCCCTACTTTATAAGATTCGGTTGTATGCTTGCGGCCTCGAAAAGTTTTTCTCAGCACGGCTCCGCCAACTCCTCGTATACATCGGCAGAGAAGGGAAGGCTTCTGCGTCAGGCAAGCTTCGCGATCTGGCTGCAGCTCGGAATGGCTTATGCCCTGCTGGAAGCGACGCTCTGGACGCCGGAGGGTCGGTTGCAGATTCTCTGGATGACCTTGACCACGATCTGCATCTTGCTGTTTACGCTGGGCGGTCGTTACTCCGCGCGGGAAATGGGCCTCGCGCGGCCATCGGCTGCTGCAAGTGTCTGGATCGTGGGCGGCGGGCTTGTTCTGGCCGACACCATCCCTGTGCTCGCAGCTTTGACGGGCGCCAATTCACTTCCGACTCATGCGCTGCCGATGCACACCGCATGGCAGTACGCGATCTGGACTTTCGTGCAGCAGTTCATCCTGCAATCGTTCTTTTATGTGCGGATGGAATCGCTTCTGGGCAGCCGGCGGGCGGTGTTTGCTACCGCTATTTTGTTTGCCACGGCCCACATCCCCAATCCGGTGTTGACCTTCACCACGCTGCTGGGAGGTCTGTTCTTCTGCGAGATGGTTCGCCGCTACCGCAACATCTTTCCCTTGGGCGTAGCACATGCAGTGCTGGGATTGACGGTTGCGGCCAGCTTCTCGGATGCGGTCCTCCATCATATGCGGGTCGGGATAGCGTACCTGCGCCTGCACTGATGCCGCGAAGGGTAGGGCCGCTTGACAAAATGAGCTCAGCGATTTACAAGTAAGTGTTCACTTACTTAGTGAACACTTACCGTGGCTACAGCCCAAGTTCGATTTTCAGCGGCCGACCGGCGGGAGCAGATTCTGGACGTCGCTACCCGTCTTTTTGCCCGGCAAGGGTTCCAAGGCACCACCACCAAGCAGATTTCCCAACACACGGGAGTGACCGAGGCCCTTATCTTCCGGCACTTCAGCAGCAAGGAAGACCTGTACTGGGCGGTCATCGAACGCAAGATCAACGCCGCTGGCCCTGCGGAACGCATGCGTGAGCGGCTGAATGCCGGCGGCACTGACCTGGAAGTGCTTTCTGGGATCGCGGCCGAGATCCTGGAACGACGCGCCAAAGACCAGACGCTCTCCCGCCTTTTGCTGTACAGCGCGCTGGAAAACCATCGCTTATCGCACCGCTTTTTCCGCACCTATGTGGCTGAGTACTATGACGTGCTGGCGGAGTACATTCGCCGGGGCATTGGGGAGGGGCGCTTCCGGGCTCTGGATCCGCTGCTCGCGGCGCGGGGCTTCCTTGGCATGGTGGTTTACCACTCATGGATCCAGGAATTGTATGGAGGCAAACGATATCAAAATTTTTCCGTCCAACAGGTAAGCACGACTTTGGCCGAAGTCTGGCTACAGGGTATGCTGTGCGGCCCGGAAATTGCGCCTTCCCGGCGCGCAGCAAAATCCAATAATGGCAACATTCACAGGAAGCGGGAAAATGCTGCTCGAAACCACACGAACTAACTTAGCGCGCAGTTGGGTGTTGCCGCTCGTGGCGGGCTGCGCCTTGTCGCTATTTAGTGCGTGCGCCGGTACCAAGGCGGCGCCACCCAGCAATCCAGTGGTGCCGGTTCTGGCCGCGGTGGTTGAGCAAAAGGACGTTCCCCTCCAGGTGCGGGCGATTGGCTCGGTAGAGGCCTACTCGAACGTTTCGGTTAAGACCCAGATCACCGGCGAATTGACCGGTGTGTTCTTCAAGGAAGGCCAGGACGTCAAGAAGGGTCAACTGCTGTTCACGCTCGACAAGCGTCCGTTTGAGGCGGCAGTAAAGCAGGCGGAAGGAATGCTGGCCAAGGATCAGGCCCAAGCCGCCAACGCTCAAGCCCAAGCCCGGCGCTACGGAGCCCTCTACAAGGCCGGCGTTGTCTCTAAGGAAGAGTACGACCAGATGCAATCCAACGCCGATGCGCTGGGAGCTGCCGTCGTGGCCGACAAGGCCGCGGTCGAGAACGCCCGCGTGCAGGTTGTGTACTGCTCCATCTACTCGCCCATCAACGGGCACACCGGACCCCTGTTGATTCACCGGGGCAACATGATCAAAGCCAATGACACTCCGTTCCTGGTGAGTATCAATCAGATTGAGCCGATCTACACGACTTTCACCGTGCCGGAGCAGTACCTCGCCGAGATCAAGAAATATGCTGCAAAAGGTAAGCTCGCCGTACAGGCTTTCATCCCCAATGACAATCGGGGGCCAGTCACCGGCCGGCTGAGCTTTATCGACAACACTGTGGACCAAGCAACGGGAACGATCAAACTGAAGGGAGAGTTTGCCAATACCGACCGGCGGCTGTGGCCCGGTCAGTTTGTAGATGTGGCGCTGACCTTAGCCGACCAGCCCAAGGCTATCGTGGTTCCCTCGCAGGCCATCCAGAACGGACAGCAGGGCCAATTTGTTTTCGTGATCAAGCCGGATATGACGGTAGAAGTCCGCCCCGTGGTTCTCGACCGGAGCAGCGACGGACAGGCAGTGATCAGCAAGGGGCTTGCGCCCGGAGAACGCGTGGTCACCGACGGACAACTGCGGCTCTTGCCGGGCAGTAAAGTGGAACTCAAGCAAGCGGCGGCAGGCCCGCCAACTTCAGGCAATGCTTCGGGCCAGACCTCGGCGCCGAAGGAAGGGAGCGCTCAAACGAACTCCCAGGGTCAGCGGGCCAGGGGAGAGTAGCCAGGGGAAAACAGAGATGAGCGTCGCGGAACTGTTCATTCGCCGGCCGGTGATGACCACGCTGGTCATGCTGGGTATTCTCATGTTCGGGATCATGGGCTACCACCTGCTCCCGGTAAGCGATCTGCCCAACGTGGACTTTCCCACCATCCTGGTTTCCGCGAGCCTCCCGGGCGCCACGCCGGACACCATGGCTTCGGCTGTGGCCATGCCGCTGGAAAAGCAGTTTTCCACTATCGCTGGCGTGGACTCGATGACCTCTTCGAGTGCCCAAGGCTCCACGCAGATCACGCTACAGTTCAACCTGAGCCGCAATCTGGACGCGGCCGCTCAGGACGTGCAATCCATGATCGCCAAGGCGGCACGCGATCTGCCGCAGAACCTGCCCAGCCCGCCTTCCTACCAGAAGGTGAATCCGGCGGACCAGCCGATTCTGTATCTCTCCCTGAGCTCACCAACCCTGCGGCTGTCGGACGTGGATGAGTACGCGGAAACGCTGATGGCGCAGCGCATTTCCATGGTTAGCGGTGTGGCCCAGGTGCAAGTCTTCGGCGCGCAGAAGTACGCGGTTCACGCCAAGCTTGATCCCAAGGCCCTGGCCAGCCGGCAGATCGGCATTGATGAAGTCTCGACCGCCATTCAGAACGGCAACGTGAATTTGCCCACCGGCATTCTCTACGGGGCACACCAGGCATTCACGGTACAGGCCAACGGTCAGCTCAATAAGGCGGTGGATTACGGCCCGCTCATCGTGGCTTACCGCAACGGCGCCCCGGTCCGGTTGAAGGATCTGGGCGAGATCGTGGACGGTGTGGAGAACGATAAGACCGCGAGCTGGTATTACGACTCGAAGGGCTTGCGGCGGGGCATCGTTTTGGCCATCCAGCGCCAGCCCGGCACCAACACGGTGGAAGTCGTGGATTCCATCAAACAATTGTTGCCTAAATTCCGAGAGGTGATGCCGCCGTCGGTGATGGTGGAGACTCTTTACGACCGTTCCGTTTCCATCCGCTCCTCCGTGGATGACGTGAAGTTCACGCTATTCCTGGCGCTGGTGCTGGTCATTCTGGTCATCTTCCTCTTCTTGCGTAATTTGTCGGCGACCGCCATTCCCAGCATGGCGCTGCCCATGTCGATCGTGGGCACGTTCGCCGTGATGTACCTGCTGGGCTATTCGCTCGACAACCTGTCGTTGATGGCGCTGACGCTCTCCGTCGGCTTCGTGGTGGACGACGCCATCGTGATGCTGGAAAACATCGTGCGTCACATAGAAATGGGCGAACCGCCGATGCGGGCGGCATTCAACGGGGCGCGGGAAATCGGTTTCACGATTGTGTCCATGACCTTGTCGCTGGCCGCGGTATTTATCCCGGTGCTGTTCATGAGCGGCATCCTGGGGCGGCTGTTGCACGAGTTTGCTGTGACTATCGGCGTGGCGATCCTGGTTTCCGGCGTGGTCTCGCTCAGTCTCACGCCCATGCTGTGCAGCCGTTTCCTGCGCGCGTCGAAGGAAACCCATCACGGGCGGCTTTGGTCTTTCTTCGAGCGCTTTTTCGACGGCATGCTGCGGCTCTATGACCGCACTTTGCAGGTAACGCTGCGACATCGCGTTGCGACCATGGCGGTCTCCGCCGCCGTGCTCGTGGCCACAGTCTATCTGTTCATCGTCATTCCCAAAGGCTTCCTGCCGGACGAAGACCAGGGACAAATCTTCATCTTTACGGAGGGGCCGCAAGGAATCTCCTTCGACGACATGGTCCAGCACCAGTTGGCTCTGAGTCGCATCGTGATGAAGCAGCCCTATGTGGACTCCTTCATGTCTACGGCCGCAGGGGGCAACGCCGGACGCATCTTCGCCCGTCTCAAGCCGCGGAGCCAACGCAAGTCGGTAATCCAACTGATTCAGGAACTGCGGCCACAGCTTGCGGCTGTGCCTGGGATCAACGCGTTCCCGCAGGTTCTGCCGCCGATTCGCATTGGCGGCCAGCTCACCAAGAGCCAGTACCAGTTCACGCTGCAGACGCCGGACACGACTGAGCTCTACCAGTACGCCCCTAAGCTGGAATCCAGGCTTCGAACCGATCCTCAGTTCCAGAAGCTGCTGCAGGATGTAACCAGCGATCTTCAGATCAAGAACCCACAGGTAAATGTGGAGATTGATCGTGACAAGGCGTCGGCTCTCGGCATCAACGCGAACCAAGTGGAAGACGCGCTTTATACGGCCTATGGCCAGCGCCAGATCTCGACTATCTATGCCCCCAATAATGCCTATCGCGTGATCACCGAGCTGGAGAATCAATACCAGCTCGACCCCTCGGCGCTTTCGATGCTCTATGTTCGTTCCACGAGTGGGCAGCTGGTTCCGCTGAACGCTGTGGCTAAGCTCACGCGCACGGTAGGACCGCTGACTATCAATCACCTGGGACAGTTGCCGGCAGTGACCATTTCGTTCAACCTGCGTCCCGGCGTCTCACTGGGCGACGCGGTCACGGTGGTGAACAAGGTGGCCAAGGAGATGTTGCCAGCCACGATCAGCACCAGCTTCCAGGGGACAGCGCAGGCCTTTGAGTCTTCCATCACTGGTCTTGGACTGCTGCTCTTCATGGCAATTCTAGTCATTTACCTTGTGCTGGGGATTCTGTACGAGAGCTTCATCCATCCGCTCACCATTCTTTCCGGGCTGCCCTCAGCCGGATTTGGCGCGTTGGTTACGCTCATGCTCTTTCACTACGACCTGAATCTCTACGCCTTCGTCGGGGTCATCATGCTGGTGGGTATCGTCAAGAAAAATGCCATCATGATGATCGACGTAGCGTTGGTGAAGCAGCGGGAGAGTAATGAGCCCGCGCAGGAAGCGATCTATCAAGGCGCCCTGCTCCGCTTCCGTCCCATCATGATGACCACTATGGCTGCCCTGATGGGTACCTTGCCGATTGCTTTGGGCTTCGGCGCCGGGGCGGAGTCGCGCCGCCCGCTGGGCCTGGCGGTGGTCGGCGGACTGCTCTTCTCCCAGCTTATGACTCTGTATATCACCCCTGTTTTCTATATTTACATGGAATCTTTCCAGAACTGGTTGAGGTCTCTGAAGAAGCGGAAGCCAGCGACAGAAACCGGCTTCGAGACAGAGCCAGTGTTCGCCGGAAAATCGGGCAAGTAGCCGCGGGATGTGGCGTCGGGGACCCGGAAAAAGGGGAGGGCACAGCTTTTAGCTGTGCCACAATGTCCTCGTTTGAAATTGCTGTTCCGAGCGGGCTCAGCCCGCGAGGACATGCTTTTGTTGGTGTAGCGAACTTGGGCCTGAAGTGCCCTCCCTCGCCCCAAATTCGGTTAACATGGCCCGCTTAGCAGCGGGCTTTCACTTTGAACCAAAATCCATCGCAAACCGCCGTGGAAGGTTGTGCCTCAGGCAGGGAAAAAACTCCCATTCCACCTCTTTGGTTTCGCTATTTCGTACCCTCAGTCACGGATCTTATCTTCATCGTTCTCTTCGGAGCAATGACCTGGGGCGCGCTGGCGCCGCGTCTGCTGGGCGACGCCGGGATCGGCTGGCACATCCGCAACGGGGAGCAGATGCTGCGCTCGCATTCGATCACACGCACCGATTCGTTCTCCTCCACCATGAGCGGGCGGCCCTGGTACGCGTGGGAGTGGCTGTATGACGTGGTGATCGCAGGCGTTCACGACCGGCTCGGGCTGAATGGCGTGGTGTTTTTCACGGCACTGGCGATCGCTGCCACTTTCGCATTGACGCTGCGCTTGGCCTTACGCCGTAGTGCGGTGTTGCCCGTGACGGTGATCTTGGTGGTGCTGTCGGTTGGCGCATCGACCATCCATTTCTTCGCCCGGCCGCACGTTCTCAGTTGGCTGTTTGCAGCGATGTGGTTTCACTTGCTGGATTCGTCGGAAATTTCGTCTAGCCGTGAAACTGACCGCCGATTGTTGTGGTTGCCGGTTCTTATGCTGCTCTGGGTGAATCTGCATGGCGGATTTCTGCTGGGTTTCGCGCTGCTCGGTTTGTACCTGATCGCCGGCTTAATCCGCTACTGCGGATCCCGTGAGGGGCAGAAGGACGCGACAAGGCAGCGCCTGAAGCACCTCGGCGCAGCAACACTACTTTCGCTGCTGGCGAGCCTGATCAATCCCTACGGCTACAAGCTGCACCTGCACGTTTACCAGTACCTCTCAAATCGCTGGCTCATGAATCATATCGACGAGTTCCTCTCGCCGAACTTTCACGGTGTGGCGCAGCAGTGCTTCGCGGCGCTGTTGCTGATTACCATTGTGGCCCTGGCCATCGCGCCGAAAAAGCCCCCGCTCTCCCACTTGTTCGTAATTATTTTCGCTGCCTACAGCGGTCTGTACGCTGCGCGCAATCTTCCGGTCTCGTCCATTCTTTTGACGTTGATCGTCGCTCCGCTGCTGTCACAGGCCATCGTGGGAGCGCACACAAACCCTCAACTTCCACCTCGGCTGCGAGCATTCTTCTCGCGCTGCGAATCGTTTACATCGCGCATGGGCGGCGGGGAATTGCGTTTCCGAGGCCATCTCTGGCCGGTGGCAGCGGGGATGCTCGGCCTGTTGGTTTGTCTGCAACACGGCAAACTAGGCTCCCGGCAATTGATGGACGCGCGCTTCGACGCCAAGCGCTTTCCCGTGCAAGCCGCCGAAGTAATCGTCCAGCGGGGCATCGACGAGCCCATTTTTACTCCTGACTCCTGGGGCGGATACCTGATCTACCGGCTTTACCCGCAGACCAAGGTTTTCGTGGATGACCGCCACGATCTCTATGGCGAGCAGTTCTTAAAGGATTACTTGAAGGTGATCCGAGTCGCGCCGGACTGGGACAAGGTGCTGAACGAAAAGCAAGTGGGCTGGGTGCTCGTGCCCGCGGGATCATCGCTGGCGAATATGCTCAGGGAAACGCCGCAGTGGAAGGTGATCCACGAAGATGGGACGGCGGTATTGTTTCAGCGAACAAAAGTACTTTAACGGCCGAGGCCGCAGAGAGGAGAGGGCCAAGAAGCGATTTTTTCAATCGACAATCAAAAATCAAAATTCAACAATCCTAGAATCTGTCGCTGGTATC
>Ga0070697_100002772_pt1 | contig 13491 bp, 12 predicted proteins | sample KBSK1501metaG_FD_65475 | JGI IMG/M metagenome (GOLD analysis project Ga0070697, IMG submission 65475) | Corn, switchgrass and miscanthus rhizosphere microbial communities from Kellogg Biological Station, Michigan, USA - KBS K1-50-1 metaG | ecosystem: Host-associated > Plants > Roots >... | reverse complement strand
TTGTCTCCAGTGCTTCGGAACCATCGTTTGAGACGCGGCAATTGTAGCCACCAGCGTTGAGCAGTTGGGCCAAGACCCTGCGGCTCATCGCGTCATCATCGACGACCAAAATCTCTGCATGTGAATTGTCGCCCATCTGTACTTCGGATTCGGATTACGCGCGGCGACGTATTGTATTTGTGCTGTTCTTTGTCAACAAATCCCCAGCAGCTCGAACAAAGCCTGATTTAATGATTGGCAACGAGTCGGAGTCCGGATACGATTAAAAAACTTTGATTATGAAATTTTCAATCCCGCTTGCTCTCCTCGCGGTTTTCTTTTTAGCCTCGTGCGCTGAGGAGCCGCCACCTCCGATGACGCAGCGCCACAGGGCGTCTACTTACGCTCCGACACAAGAATACCCTCCGCCGCAGCAACCATTCAACCCGAACGGGCCCGCCCAGCCCGTGGGTCCGCCCCCGCCGGTGGTCGCATCTTCACCTCCGCCCACAGCTGCGCCGCCCACAAAGGTGGCAAAGGGAGACTATCCGTATGGAATTCCTGTTCCCGGCAAACCGCACTTGGTCGAGAGCCCTTATTCGCCTGGCAAATACATCGATGTGGAAGGCTTCCCTCCCGGGACGGAAGTGAAGGATCCTTACACCGACAAGATTTTCCTTGTGCCGTAAGGCAGGCCCGCCCAGGAGTTTCACTGATGCGGGATATGAATGCCCCGGTTAGTGGCGGCACGGCCCCTTGAACCGACCATTCGGCATGAACAGCAAAGCGCTTAATTGATTCTATGGAATTGCGGGTAAAGCGGGCACCTCGAATCGATCTCGAAATCTCCGTCCCGGGGGATAAAAGCATTTCGCATCGCGCGGTGATCGTTGCCGCGCTTTCGAACGGCGTATGCACGCTCCGCGGATTCCTTCCCAGCGAAGATTGCATGTACACGGTGAACGCAATGCGCGCTCTGGGAATCAAAATCGAACAACCTGAGCCGACCAAGTTAATCATTCACGGAAAAAGGCGGCTCCTCACTGCACCGGCGCAGGAAATCAATTGCGGGAATTCGGGCACGACCATGCGGCTCCTCGCGGGTCTGCTGGCTGGACAAAAATTCGAGAGTCGGCTGGTGGGAGATCCTGGTTTGTCCAAACGCCCAATGGACCGAGTGATCGCGCCGCTTTGTGAGATGGGCGCGAGCGTTGTTGCCGAAGGTCCTGACGGAACGCCGCCGTTGCGCATCCACGGCGGGTCGCTTCGTGGAATTCAATACCGCCCGTCGGTCGCGAGCGCGCAGGTGAAAAGCGCGCTGCTGCTGGCCGGCCTCTTTGCGAAAGGCAAAACCACGGTTGAAGAAGCGATGCCGACGCGAAATCACATGGAGAAGATGCTCAATTATTTCCTGGTGCGCACGACAACGGAAGATGATGGCAGCGTTAGCGTTTTTGGCGAGCAGGTTCCCGAGTCGCGGGATTTCGATATTCCCGGCGACATCTCCTCGGCAGCCTTTTGGCTGGTTACCGCGGCGGCGCAGCCCCATGGACATCTGCTGATCCGCGACATTGGATTAAATGATACGCGAACGGCCATGCTGGGTGTGCTACTCCGCATGGGTGCGCACGTTCGAGAGGCCGTTGAGGATGTCGGGCACCTTGAACCGCGCGGAGTGGTGGAAGTGACCGGTGTACCGTTAAAAGCCACTGTGATTCAAGGGAAAGAAGTGCCACGGCTCATTGATGAGTTGCCGATTTTGTCCATCGCAGCCGTTCTGGCGAGTGGCAAAACGACCATCCGGCACGCAGAGGAACTGCGCGTTAAAGAAACCGATCGCATCGCGGCGATCGCACACAATCTGCGCATGATGGGCGCGCAAGTCGCCGAGCTGACTGACGGGCTTGAAATCTATGGACCAGCGCCGCTGCACGGAGCGCGTCTGCCGAGCTTTGGTGATCATCGCATTGCCATGGCGTTTGCCGTGGCGGGCCTATTTGCTGAAGGCGAGACGATTATTCAGGATGCCGAATGTATTCGTGAATCGTATCCGGGATTCGAAGCGGTTCTTGAAGAATTTACCAACCCGAAGCGAATGCAGGTCAGCACGCCGGTCATCGGTTCGCTCGCTCCTGTGCCGGCACAGGAAGGCTAATCACGTTTCGTTAGGCACAACCTCCGCATGGGATCATACGCTTCCCGCCACCGTGTGATCGCCATTGATGGTCCCGCTGCCTCGGGAAAAAGCAGCGTTGCGCGGAAGCTCGCGCGACGGCTCGGTTTTACCTATGTCAACTCGGGTGCAATTTATCGAGCGATCACCTGGCATCTCCTTCAAAACAGGATTCGGCCGGAGGAGAGCGAGCGCATCGCTGAGGCGCTCGATTCGGCAGCGCTTACATGCGTTGTTCGACGCGGTGAGGCGCGCATCGTTTTGGACGACGTCGATCCGGCCAAGCATTTGCGCGATGACCGTGTGAACGAGAGCGTCTCTCGTGTGAGCAAATTGCCGCGAGTTCGCGAAATCGTTTCACAGAGGCTTCATGACTGTGCTGAGGGGCGTGACGTGGTAATCGAAGGCCGGGACATAGGGTCGGTCGTTTTCCCCGACACCCCGTACAAATTCTATATCGATGCTTCTCCTGAGGTGCGTCTGCAACGTCGTGCCGCACAAGGGGAGCGAGACGAAATCACTATTCGCGATCGCGATGATGTCTCGCGGGCCGTCTCACCACTTGTGAAAGCGAAAGACGCGCATGTGATCGACACTTCGGATGTGACGGTCGAACAAGTGGTGACGGAGATACTCATGCGGCTCGAGCAAGCGGGCTTGCCGATTGGCGATGTTCAGATCACAAATCGCGCGCTCGGCGAATGAATTTCTATTATTGGGTTGGCTATCATTTCAGCCGGCTGGCTGGCCGTTTGTTGTTTCGGTTGCGCGTGATACATCGGGAGAGGATGATTCAAAGCGGGCCGGTGATTCTCGCGATGAATCACCAGAGCTATCTCGATCCGCCGCTGGCCGGGACTGCATGTGATAGACCGATTTATTTTCTCGCCCGGCGAACGCTTCTGGACGTTCCGCTGTTGGGCCGGATTTTGCCAAAGCTGAATGTGATCCCGGTAAATCAGGAAGGCGTTGATCGCAGCGCCATTAAAGCTGTGATCCGCGTGTTACAGGCTGGCAACGGCGTCCTGGTTTTCCCGGAAGGCTCGCGCACACTCGACGGCAAAATTCAAGCGGCGGAGCCGGGATTGGGTTTGGTGATTGCAAAAACGCTCGCGCCGGTCGTGCCGATGCGGATCTTCGGCGCTCGCGAAGCGCTGCCGCGCGGCGGCGGCCGCCGCCTACGGCTTGTGCCAATTACGATTGTGATTGGAGAACCGATCTTGTTCAGCGCAGCCGATCTTGAGCCATCAGGAAAGAATCTGTACGCCGCGCTGAGCGATCGCGTCATGAAGGCGATCTCAACGCTGCGCTTGGAATGATGCGCGCTTGCGCTCGCGATGTTCACTCGGATACTGGGAGGTGAATCTGCCAGACCAGAGGACTGAAGAATCTCAACCGCCCCGAGTCTCGAAAACCGCGGTTCTGCTAATGGCAGTGATTGTGATTTGTCTGGCGATGCTGGCGGTTTTTTCCAATGTGCAGCGCTCTCGGCGTGACGTCATCGAAGTGGTCGCAGTTAAATCGACAACTTCGCCTACGCCCCAAAAGCGTTAACTTTCGTTTGACCCTCGAAAACCTCTCCGATTTCTTCGTCCACCACCGAACAGCGCCTCATCCCCCGGTGACACGAAAACAACTTGCGGCCTGTCGTTGCTGATTCCTTTTTCGCTGGTTTGCTGGTGCCAAAAACAAGAAGTTGCTCGAATAGCTGCAGCCGAGCCTCAGCGGACTGTTCCTCCTGAGCTTAAGGGCCTGCTCGCGGATCGCTCGCAGCTAAGACTGAACCGGAACAACGAATGCCGGAGGACGTCGGCGAGAGGGAGCACAAAATGGAAGAGGCAAAAGAATGAGGGTCCGGCCTTATCAAGCAACCAGGCAACGCCTGCTACCACAGAACAAGCTGCGTCGCCGAGTCCGTGGCATACGCCGGAGTAATTCTGAGGCGCTAGGTAGGCCCTCTTTCCGAAGGGCTCGATGAATTTGTCGACTGCCTGGCAAGCTTGCGCGCGTACTGAAGGGTATCGATGGAATCGACGTTCTTGTCGCGTCGGATCGCCTTAATTCTTGGGAAACGCAGTGCGAGTCCGCTGGCGTGGCGATTGCTAGGCTGGATTGAATTGAAAGCCACTTCGAGCACGACATTGGGCTCCACTCTGCGGTAGCGGCCATGGTCGGCTATTGTGTTCTGTTTGAAGTGCTCCGTTAACTCCGCAATCTCTACATCGGTCAATCCGCTGTAGGCTTTGCCAATTGGCAAAAGTTCGCCGGTGATTTCATCCCGCACCGCGAACGTATAATCGCTTAACACATTGTTGCGTTTCCCGTGGCCAAGCTCCGCCGCGACAACAACCACATCCAGCGTCGCTAACTCGCGTTTGAGTTTGAACCAATGCATTCCGCGGGTGCCGGGCAGATAAAGGCTTTCGGGGTCTTTGACCATTAAACCTTCATTCAAACGCTGGCGCGCATGCTGGAAAATTTGCTCAATTTCGGTCGCAGAACGCGCTGGCGTTAAGTTCGCCCTCTGAAATTGCGGCGGTAATATGAGTGTACTGAGTTGTTCCCTTCGCTCGTGAAGGGGAGTTTTCAGCAGCGAGCGCCCGTTTATCCAGAGAAGATCAAAAATGACAAAGGCCACCGGCACCTCCGCTGCCGCTCCGGCAAAGAGATCAGCGTTGTCGTCCTTGCGCCCCAGCCGCTTCTGCAAATCGAAGAAGGTGAGTCGCCGCCCTTCGTCAAAAGCGATGATTTCGCCGTCAGCAATTAGCTTCTGGTCAAACCCCCTGGCCTGTTCGATCAGTTCCGGAAATTGACCGGTAATTCGTCGCAAATCGCGCGAGAAAATCTCGACCCTGTCGCTACTGCGGTGAAGCTGTGCACGAATGCCGTCGAATTTATCTTCAACGTACACTGTACCTGGGATCGAGAATTCAGACTGGCAGCGATGAATGCCGGCGGCTTCAATAAAGCGGTTCCAGATGGCGTCCGCGCTCGGTTCGGGAGTGGCGAGCATGCATTTAATAGGACGAAACATTGATAGCTCGGCACTCTGCAGCTCTTTTCGTGATGCCAAAAGCGCTGTCCGGCCGATGTCACCTACCAACATGTTGGCCTGTTTCACTTCTTCGAGCGAAACCTCAAATGCCCTGGCGATGGCCTCCTCCACCAGACCCTCGCGCAAGCCGATGCGCAGGTCGCCGGTCAAAATCTTGACCACGTACTCGCCTTCGCGCGCGGATAAAACCGAAAATCGCTCTCGCAGCAGCTTTGCCTTGGCGATCGGGCCGCGCACGCGGTAAAGATTTTGGAACAACCCGGCCGATTCGACAATGCTGAATGGCTGCGGTGCCGTTCGGCCATCGAGAACTTCGAGCGCACTCTTGCCAGCGTCGCCATGTTTGCTTGCGATTCGATGAAACTCGGTATCTCCGATTTTGGTCGCGTCCTGCAGCGCGCGGAAGATTACCGCCCATCCGACCTGCAATATGCGCGGATCGCTTTGGGCAAATGCTCTTCCGGTGAAATACGTAGTCGCAATCGGAAGTTGCTCACTTGTTAGGCCGCGCAGGTAATCGGACAGCAACCGAATCTTCTCCAGTTTTGCCGGAGTCGCAGCGATAGCTTCACCGATATTCGCGAAATCGAGAAATTCAGATTGCTTCGTCGACTCATAGAGAGGCGGCGCCGTAGCGGAATTTTTCGGCAGAGATTGCGGCGCTATCTCCGTGCCTCCAAAGTGCAGTTCTATCTGGTTTTCTTCAGTCAGTGCCCACGCCTCGAGGCCGCGCGCGCGGAGATCGGAGGCAAAAGCTGCGGCGAAACCGTGGAGCGTCAAGACTCGGCGCGGCCGCACCAATTCTACGTACCGAAGCAAATCGTCGTAATCCGCGTGATCCGATAGAGGAAATGCCGCATCGACCTGGTAGCGATACACCGCATCAGGATCGACGGCCCATCCACTGATTAGCGCTACACGTTTGCGCGGGATCTTTTCCAGCATCGGCGAGCGGTTCGCGCTGGGCGGACAGATCAGCACTTTGCCGGCAACGTCATTCCGATTGTATCGCACATATTTGCAAAACGATTGGCCGAACTGTTCATAGATGCGCGTCATTTGATAAACCGAGCCATGCAGCATGGGGGTTAAACCGGCGCCCTCGAGCGCACAGAGGATTTCCTGCGCCTTGCCTAACGAGTAGCCGAGCAGCACCGGCACCTGTCCTGCGTCAATCGTTTCGCCGCAGAACGCGACCATTTGGTCGACCACCTCTTTCGCGGGCGGGAACCGATAACGCGGCACGCCGAAAGTTGTTTCCATCACAAGGGTGTCAGCGTGACGCCACTCTGCTTGCTCCGCGGATCTCCCGGGACGCAGCTTGAAATCACCAGTGTAGAGCAGTGACTCCTCACCAGCGAAAACAAGGCACTGCGCTGAGCCAAAGATATGCCCGGCGGGTATCAACATCAGATCGACGCCGCGAATAGATCGCCTTTCCCTAAATGGCAGAGCATGCTCGATGCGCGAGCCCGGCAGGCGAACGTGCATCAGGCGCGCCGTGCGCTCGGAAACGATCACCTCCTGGTGTGGCGCGATGTGGTCGCTGTGCGCGTGCGAAATGAACGCGAAACATTTTGGGTCCCATGGATCCAGCCAGAAATCCTGTTGTGGCAAGTAAACGCCGCGCTCGTGGCGAACTTCAATCACGCAGAAAGTTACTTCCCAATCTGCGTGAGTTCCATAGCACCCGTGATATCGATGAGCACCGCGCGTTGCGCGTTGACACATGCTTCAGGGAGCGCCTTTATTATGGAAATGAGATTTGCCGCTGCAGTATTCGCCTTTTTTCTCGCTCTGTCTGCTTTTGGCAGGACCGCTCGCGAAGAACCGAAGGTCGTCGAAAAAGTAACAACGCTTCCCGTGGCGTTGGACAAAGACTTCGAGTTTCGGAAAACGAGACTCTTCTTTCTAAGTGAGAAAGGATTACAGCCCAAACAGAGGGCGCGCCAGGAGACGAGTAAGCTTGGCGGCTCGAAATCAAATCCGGACGAGAAAACTACTACGCTTCAAGATGCGCCTATCGTTTTTGAGAGGCAATACCGTCTTTTTGGCGCTGTGACCGGACTCGATCAACGGCAGCGCTTCGGTAATTACTTCGATTTCTTTTGGCGGACCAAACGCCCCTCGGATGTCACCGTGCGTCTGGAATATCGCCAGGAGAAATTGCATGAACACGTCCAGGCGCAGGAGATTACGTATAAGAACGTGCGCGGCACTCACAAGACCGAATTCAAGGTAATCGGAGACGATTACTTGGATGACGGCCGCGTGATTGCGTGGCGATGCCTCTTAATCGCGAACGGTCGAATCGTGGCGGAAAACCGCTCGTTTTTGTGGGAGTAAATGGCGGCAGGAGCGCGCCTCGTTATTTTTGTTCGCGCTCACGCCGTGCCTCGAAGGTTCGAAGCGATGCGGCTCATTAAGCGCTGCATTCCGAATCAGTTGATAAGAGATGTTCCCGTACGTCGTGAGGTTTGACAGCCTGCCTTTCAGGCTGGTATCGTTTAAAAGAGTAACTGTGGACTCATCTATTCAAGTTGGGGTAAGAGGGCCGACCGTATGGGTGAAAGTGGAGGGGAAAGGTAGTTTCCTCAATAGCGGCAACCTCAAGGAGTTCGCGCGCGAAATGTTGGACCGCGGCTACCGCGAATTTGTAGTGGACCTGGCGGATTGCGCAATGATGGATTCCACATTCATGGGAACGATGGCCAGCGTGGCGCTGCGGCTAAAGGAACTCGGTCACGGCCATCTTCACATTGTTCATTGCGGCAATCGCAGTCAGCAACTTCTTTCCGGGCTCGGATTGGATCAGATATTCTATATCCACAGTGATGGCGCCGGTGCACCTGAATGTGAAGCGCTTGAACAAGCCTCCAGAAGCCATACACTAGATTCCCAAAAAAAGGAGCAGGCAGAAACCATGCTCGAAGCGCACGAAGCGCTTTGCGAGGCGGCGCCCGAAAATATCTTTCGCTTTAAGGACGTTCTCGACTTCCTAAGACAAGACCTTCATCACGAGACGTCTTCGAAGTAAGCTGGCCTCGCGCAATGTGGCCGACTCTTCTCCTTGGACTGCTTGTCGCGTCTCTGGCTGGGTGGGGTGTTACTGCCTATCTTCAGACTCGGCGAATTCGCAGACTGGAGCGCTCGCATGAGGAAATTCAGGTCGAGGAGACCCTCGTCTTCGATTTCCTCCACGGGTTGGGCGAAGCGTTCCGGGGAACCATTCGACCTCAGGAATTGCATCGACTCATTGTCGAGGGGGCCGTGCGCATTCTTGACGCACACGGCGGCGCACTCTTTGTCACGGATCGGACAGGTGGCAAACTCATGCCCGCATTCATCTCGAAAGGCTGTCCGCCGATGGTAGATGTTCCGGAAAGTATTTTGCAACAAGCGGCTGCCAACCCTATTGCGCTTGAGACCTTCCTGCGGCTCCACGCGGTTGGCGCGAACGAGGGGCTGATTGGGCGCGTCTGGCAAACAGGTCAGGCTGTCTGTCTCAATGAATTCTCTGAAGCCCCGGAGTTGGCCAAATTGCGTGGAAGCGCGTTTGGCAGCGTGTCAGTCATGGCCACAGCGCTCGGGTATGGCGACCAAGACCTCGGCGTTCTGGCAGTGGCCAACGGTCCAATGGGTGCGCCTTTTTCGCAGGCTGATTTTGTCGTTTTTAAATCTATCGCTGAGCAATCGGCCTTTGCACTCTACAACGCGATCATTTATTCGATGGCAAACGAAAAGAAACGGCTGGATCACGACCTCGAAATCGCGAGAGACATTCAGCGCATTCTGCTCCCATCAGAAGCGCCGGCTATCAATGGCTTCCAGATCAGCGGAATTAATGTGCCAGCTCGCCAGGTAAGCGGCGACTATTTTGATTACATTCATGTCGATCAAGAGCGACTTGGCGTCGCAATCGCAGACGTTTCCGGCAAAGGCGTCCCTGCATCGCTGATCATGGCGATTTGTCGCAGCGTGTTGCGTGCAGAGGCAGCCGGGAACCCCTCTCCAGCTGATGTTTTGCGAAAAGTAAACCGGCAGCTTTATCCGGACATCAAAGAAGACATGTTCATCAGCATGGCCTACCTGGTCCTGGATCATCAGCACGATGGCGTCACGCTTGCGCGGGCCGGACACGACGCGCCGCTATGGTATCAGCGGCAGTCGCAAACTGTAACGCCAGTAAAGTCGCCGGGAATGGTGGTGGGAATTGACAGCGGAAGCGTGTTCGATAGGCTTACCGTCGATTTCGCGGTACCGCTCGAGCGCAACGATTGCCTCGTTCTCTACACCGACGGTGTCACTGAGGCGCTTAACTCCGACGGAGACGAGTATGGCGTTGATCGCATGATGCAGTTAGTTCGCGGCAGCGCGAACGATGGCGCGCAAGCGATCGTAAAGAGGGTTATCGAGGACGTGCGCGAGTTTACCGGTTCGGTCCCGCAAAACGACGACATAACCGTGATAGCCATCCGCAAAACATGAAAAAGATTCCTTCCCCTGAACGCCAAGAAGAAATGAATTCGTCAGCTCAGGCGAAGCAGCCCTCTTCTGCCGCTGCAGGCGACGCGGATTCCGAAGATGCAATGGCCGGCTTGCAAGCCGATCTCGACCGGTTCCGCGATCTCGCGCTACGCAGTCAGGCTGATTTCGAGAACTACAAAAAGCGCGCTGCTCGCGAAAAAGAAGATGCCGTGAAATACGCCAACAGCTCGTTGCTCCAGCGTTTGGTCTCAATTCTCGACAATTTCGAGCTCGGTCTGGCGGCCGCAAAAACAGAGACTGAGCAATCTCCGATCTATTCCGGAATGGTTCTCGTTCAAAAACAGCTGAACGATTTGCTTGAGGAAAACGGACTGCAAGCGATCGAAGCCGAAGGCAAAAAGTTTGATCCGAACCTGCACGAAGCGATTGCCCACGAGCCGAGCGACTCTCCCGAAGAAACAGTCATCCGCCAGGCCCGGCGAGGTTATCGGTTTAAGGATCGCCTGTTGCGACCCGCGCGCGTTGTTGTTTCTAGCGGCCCCGCGAAGTAGTGAGCATTCTTGCTTGCTTTGCGAATTAGTCAGATTGATCACGTAGGACTTTCGCTTTGATGGCTACTGAGAAACGCGATTACTACGAAGTGCTCGGTGTGGGTCGAACTGCGACCGATGAGGAAATCAAACGCGCCTATCGCAAGCTGGCCGTAAAGTTCCATCCCGACAAAAATCCGGACGATCCGCACGCCGAAGAAAAATTTAAAGAATTGGGCGAAGCGTACGACGTCCTGATGGATCCAGACAAACGCGCCGCCTATGATCGTTTCGGTCACGCCGCGTTCGCGCAGGGCGGTGCCGGTTTTGGTGGCGGTTTTCATGACCCGTTCGAAATCTTCCGCGAAGTGTTCGGCGGCGGCGGATTTGGTGGCGGAATTTTCGAGACGTTCTTTGGCGGTGGACCCGGGGCACGCTCCGACGATCGGCGTCGTGGGTCGGATCTGCGGTACGACATGGAAATCAAGTTGGAGGAGGCGGCATTCGGCGCGGAGAAGACGATTGAAATTGAGAAGCTTGATACCTGCGACAAATGCCATGGCAGCGGCGCGGAACCAGGCTCGCGCAAAACAAGTTGTCCAACGTGTGCTGGGCGCGGACAGGTGATCAGTTCGCGTGGGTTCTTTCACATCTCGCAAACATGTCCACGCTGCCACGGCGCTGGTGAGATCATCGAAAAGCCATGCCAGAAATGCCGCGGCGAAGGACGCGTTGAAAAGCTAAGCCGAATCAAGCTGAAGATTCCCGGGGGAATCCGGGAGGGCACTCGATTGCGTTCGCCGGGAAACGGCGAGGCCGGCGTCGGCGGCGGTGCAGCGGGTGACCTTTATGTAGTGGTCCACATCAAGGAGCACAATGTCTTTCACCGCGAAGCTGACGATTTGTATTGCGAAGTGCCTATCCCATTTTCAGTTGCGGCATTGGGCGGACAGGTCGACGTGCCTACGCTTGAAGGCAAGGCGCATGTTAAAGTCCCGGCAGGCACGCAAAGCGGACAAACGTTCAAGCTCCGTGGCAAAGGCATAACAAACGTGAACGGCCGCAGTCACGGCGATCTATTGGCGCGGCTGATCGTGGAGGTGCCTTCGCGCTTGAATCCAGAGCAACGCCGCAAGCTCGAAGAGTTCGCCGCGCTTTGCGGTGAGGAAAATACTCCAATGCGGAAAAGTTTCTTCGACCGCGCAAAGGAATTTTTTAGATAAGCGTCGCAATTCCGTGGTTCACAATGCCGTCACACTGATCGAATGCCCGCGCGACGCGTGGCAGGGCCTCAGCCGGCAAATTCCCACCGAGGTGAAAACCCGTTATCTGTGCGCCCTGATTGACGCGGGGTTCAAACACATCGATGCGGTTAGTTTTGTTTCTCGCAGGGCCATTCCGCAATTGGCCGACAGTGAAAAAGTGCTGGAACAAATCGAGGTACCTAACGATGTCGAGATCATCGGGATCGTGGTGAACGAAAAAGGCGCTGAGCGCGCTATTGCCACCCAAGCGGTTGCAACTCTGGGATTCCCTTGCTCTGTCTCTGAAACCTTTCTGCGCAAAAACCAGAATCAGACATTGGACGAAAGCTACAAAGTTTTGCAATCGATCAAAAGAAAAGCAGACAACGCGGCTCTGAGCACTGTGGTTTACGTTTCGATGGCGTTTGGAAACCCGTATGGCGATCCATGGGATGAGACGGAGGTTCGCGAGGCGCTCAATAAGCTTGTCGGTCTCGGTATACAATCCGTTTCGCTTGCTGACACCGTCGGCATGGCGGGTCCGGATTTGATTCGCACTGTGTTTGAATCAGTGACAAGTCAGTACCCCGACTCCGACATCGGCGTGCATCTTCACAGCGCGCCCGCGCAAGCTGAATCGAAAATACTCGCCGCGTACGATGCCGGCTGCCGCCGTTTTGATTCGGCCATCGGCGGCCTCGGTGGATGTCCATTCGCGCAGGATGCACTGGTTGGAAACGTTCCTACAGAATGCCTGCTCGCCGCTTTGAAACAGCGCGGTGTAGAGCTTTCGATCAGCAATGCGCTTCCAAACGTGGTGTCGCTAAACTCACTTATTGCCGCTGACTACTCGTAGGTCGGATCAACCAATCCGCCTCATGCATCGCTTCTACGTTGAACCGGAGAACTGGCACCCTCAGGAACTCGCGTTGCACGGTTCCGAGGCCCACCACGCGCGCAACGTCCTGCGCATGCAAGCCGGAGACAAGCTTGTCCTATTCAACGGAAAAGGCCGCGAACTCACCGCAGAAATTACGAATGTCGGCGACGACGAGATTCGACTGCAAAAATTACATGAGTCGGAAACGGCACCGTTGCGCTGCAGGATTGTTCTCGGACAGGCAATCCCAAAAGGGAGAAACATGGATCTCATTGTGCAGAAGGCCGTCGAGATTGGTGCAGCCGAAATTGCGCCGATCATTTCCGACCGCACCATTGTGCAGATCGATTCGGAAAATGCCTCGCAAAAACAGACAAAATGGCAGCAGATCGCTCTCGAAGCGGCCAAGCAATGCGGCCAAAATTGGCTACCGCGTGTTCACGGACCGAAAAAATTAGCAGAATTTTTTTCCGCTTCGGAGCAGGCATTCGACCTTCGCCTGATCGGATCACTCCAGCCCGATGCGCAGCACTTGAAAAGAATTCTGGAAACCTATTCGATCGAGCGGGGTGATCGTCCTCGGAGCGTGTTGATGCTTGTGGGGCCGGAAGGCGACTTTACGCCTGCGGAATTGGCGCTCGCGCGGCGTCACGGGTGCCAGCCAATCACGCTTGGCCCAATCATCCTGCGAGTGGAAACCGCCGCAATCTACTGCCTGAGTATTCTGTCGTACGAATTGCTGATTTAGACACCGCGTTTATTGCTCACGCCAAACGGTCTTATTTGGCGCCAACTGTTTCCGCAGCAGTTTCCGTTGCGGCCTTGGAAGCGGACGCTAACGCGTCGATTGACGCAGGCTGAATTGAGACAATCGTCAATTGCGCCCCGCCGTGCTCCGCATTCAGAGAAACGGTTTCGCCTACTTCATGACCGAGCAGGGCCTGGGCAATCGCGGTTTGGTACGAGATGATGTGACGATCAGGATCGCCGTCCCACGCGCCGAGGATTGTATAAGTCTCTTCGTTGTTTGTTCCAGCATTGCGCAAGATGACGATGGTGCCGATGGAAACACGCGACGTATCGGGATTTTCAAATGAAGTGCCGCGCGCGTTGTGAAGCATTTGTTCCAGCTCGGCTTTGCG
>Ga0070697_100002770_pt1 | contig 13494 bp, 10 predicted proteins | sample KBSK1501metaG_FD_65475 | JGI IMG/M metagenome (GOLD analysis project Ga0070697, IMG submission 65475) | Corn, switchgrass and miscanthus rhizosphere microbial communities from Kellogg Biological Station, Michigan, USA - KBS K1-50-1 metaG | ecosystem: Host-associated > Plants > Roots >... | reverse complement strand
CTGGACGCGACGGAGACGATCAACCGCATCATCGCGGTCTTCCCCCCGCACCAGCAGAAGCAGATCCGCCTGCAGCTCGGAGCGGTCTTGAAGGCGGTCATCTCGCTGCGCCTGATGCCGAGGGCCGACGGCCTCGGCCGGGTTCCCGCCGCCGAGATCCTGCTGCGGACCTCCTATGTCCGGGAGTGCATCGAGAACAAGGAAAAGACCAAGCTCATCAAGGACGCGATCGCGGCGGGCACCTCGCAGTATGGAATGCAGACCTTCGATCAGTCCCTCTACCAACTCTATAAGTCCGGCCTGATCACTCTGGAAGAGGCCCTTCGGCGCGCCACCAACCCCAACGAGTTCAAGCTCAAGATTCAGGGGATCCAGTCCACCTCCGACCTGGCACGCGAGGAAATGGATGCCGAGCTGGAGGCGCCGAGCGACTTCAACCCGATGGAGTCGGAAGAGTCGCCGTTTGATTTCTCGAGGCAGCCGCCGGGAACCCGGTGATTGGGCGCTGGGCGCTCGGCGCTGGGCGCTAGGCGGGAACGGCCACGCCTCGCAGAGTTTCCAGGACAGAGCATCCCGATTCTGCGGTGGCGGCCTACGACAGGGCGCTGCGTCTCCTGACGGTTCGCGCGCGCGGGCGCGCGGAGCTCGCCGCCGACCTCGAACGGCGCGGCTTTTCGAAAGCCTCGGTGCGGGAGGCGCTGGACCGCCTGGCGGGGCAAAGTCTCCTGGATGATCTCGCGGCGGCGAGGTCCCTGGTCCGCGTCAAAAGCGCGCGCTACGGTCGCGCCCGGATCGAGCGGGAGCTGTCCGCCCGGGGCTTCTCCGCGGAGACGATCGCTGCGGCGCTGGCGGAAGCCGACTCGTCGGGGGAAGAAAAGTCCCTCGAACGCGCGTTTGCGAAGCTCTGGGCCTCCAGCGCCGGAACCCCGCGGCAGCGGCGGCGGCAGCGGGTCTGGAGCGCGCTCGTGAGGCGGGGCTTCGCCGCCGCTCGAGTTTCTGAGATCATGAAAGGCTCTCATGACGACGATGAAATCGACCGAGGTCCGTGAGCGGTTCCTGAAGTTCTTCGAGGAGCGGGGGCATCGTCGCGTTCCTTCTTCGTCGCTCATCCCGGCACAAGACCCGACGCTGCTCTTCACCAACGCCGGGATGAACCAGTTCAAGGACGTCTTCACGGGACGCGAGAAGCGCGACTACGTGCGGGCCACTTCCTCGCAGAAGTGCGTCCGGGCGGGCGGGAAGCACAACGATCTGGACAACGTGGGTTACACGGGGCGCCACCACACGTTCTTCGAGATGCTCGGCAACTTCTCCTTCGGGGACTACTTCAAGGACGAAGCGATCCGGTTCGCGTGGGAGCTCGTGACGGATTCGAAGAAGGGCTACGGTCTCGATCGAGAGCGCCTCTGGGCCACGGTCTATACCGAGGACGACGAGGCAGCGCGCCTCTGGGAGCGGTACCTGCCCAAAGAACGGATTCTGCGATTCGGCGAGAAGGACAACTACTGGGCCATGGGGGAGACCGGGCCCTGCGGTCCCTGTTCGGAGCTCCACTATTACCAGGGCGCCGACCTCTCGGGAAACCGGCCGGAGCTTATCAACGGGGAAGGCGACGACACCCTGGAAATCTGGAATCTCGTCTTCATGCAATTCGAGCGCGACGCGTCGGGCAAAATGACGCCGCTCCCGAAGCCTTCGGTGGACACCGGGGCGGGGTTGGAAAGGATCACGGCCGTTCTCCAGGGAGCGAATAACAACTACGACACCGATCTCTTCCGGCCCATCCTTGGGAAGATCGAAGAGATCTCCGGCCGGACGTACCGCGGAGGCATGGCGGTCGAGGACGCGCCATTTCGCGTCGTTGCGGACCACGCGCGCGCGGTCACGATGCTGATGGCCGATGGGGCGCTTCCTTCCAACGAGGGGCGGGGCTATGTCCTGCGCCGGATCATCCGGCGCGCTCTGCGCTACGCGCGCCAGCTGGGCGTCGACGAGCCGATCCTGCACCGGCTCGCGCCCGAGGTGCTCGACCTCTTCGACGGAGTGCACCTGCGCAAGCTCGCGCCGGGCCGCTACGAAAACGGATCGGGCAATGCGATCGACGCGGCCTCCCTCTTCGGCTCCACGCTGCGGATGGAAGAGGAGCGTTTCGTCAGGACGCTCTCGATCGGCATCGACCGGATCGGGGAGGAGATCGAGAAACTGCGGCGGTCCGGGGAGCGGGTCATTCCGGGCGAGACGCTCTTTCGCCTGTACGACACCCACGGCATTCCGGTGGACGTCATCGAGGAGATCGCCGGGGACGAGGGGCTCTCGGTCGACCGCGTCGCCTTCGAGACCGCGATGGGGCGGCAGCGGGAGCGGTCCCGCGCCTCGGCCAAATTCGAGGCGGCGGACGGCTCCGCCTTCGAGCGGCTCGAGTTGCCGGCCGAGCACTCGGAATTTCGGGGCTATCCGGAGCTCGACTTTGTCCGCCTCGCGGGCGCGAAGGTCGTCGGAATCTTGAAAGGAGACGTCCGCGCGAGCGAGCTCTCGCAAGGAGAGACGGGACAGGTCGTGACCGACCGCACCGTCTTCTATCCCGAAGGAGGTGGCCAGGTCGCCGACACTGGAACGTGGAGATGGCCCGGCGGAGAGGCATCCGTGACGGACACGCAGAAGCCGCTGCCCCGCACGATCGCCCATCGCGTCACCGTGACGACGGGCACACTGCGAGACGGCACCCTGGTCGACATGGAAGTCCCGGAGTGGACGCGCCGGCGCACGCAGGCCAACCACACGGGCACGCATCTGCTTCACGCAGCCCTGCGGCAGGTCCTCGGGGAGTCGGCGCGGCAGATGGGATCTCTCGTCGCCCCCGACCGGCTGCGCTTCGATTACGCGGCGAGCACTCCTTTGACGCCCGCGCAGATCGCGGAGATCGAGCGGCTCGTCAACGAAGAGATCCTTCGCGACCGGGAAGTGGCGAAGGAATACATGTCCATGGACGAGTCCAAAGAGCGCGGGGCGATCGCCTTTTTCGGCGAGAAGTACGGTGAGCGCGTGCGCGTCGTGTCCGTGCCGGGCTTCTCGACCGAGCTGTGCGGAGGATGTCATGTCCCTCGCACGGGGGAGATCGGCTCCTTGAAGATCGTCTCCGACAAGGGGCTCGCGGCGGGAGTCCGGCGAATCGAGGCCGTGACATCTCTTGGGACGGTGGACCTGCTGCGGCAGGACGAAGAGGTCCTCTCCAGCCTGACCGGCGCCGCTCAGTCTCCGCGCGAGGCGCTGCTGACGCGGTGGCAGGAGCGCGAAGAGAAGCTGCGCGCGCTCGAGCGGGAGGTCGCGCAGTTGAAGCTGAAGCTCGCCTCGGGCGACGCCGGCGGAGGCGGGGAGACCGTCGACGTGGATGGGATTCGTCTGGTCACCCGCATCGCTGCCGGGCTCTCGATTCCGGAGTTGCGCAGTCTGTCGGACTCGCTGCGCTCGCGTTTGAAGAGCGGTGTCGTCATCGTCGGGACGGCGGGCGAGGGCAAGACCTCGGTCGTCGCGGCGGTCACCGCGGACCTGACGTCGCGCCTGCCGGCGTCCCGGATCGCCTCGCGGATCGGCAAGGCGCTGGGAGGCAGCGGGGGAGGCAAGGCGGACCTGGCCCAGGCCGGAGGCAAGAACGAGAGCCTCCTGCCCGCCGCCATGAAGGAAGGGGAGGCCGCCGTGAGGGAGATGCTGGGCTCGGGGTGAGCCGCGTGCAGGACTTAGGACTTGGGACGTAGGACGAAGGGAAACACCACCCTACCGCCCACCGCCTCCATCCCACCTATGGCCTAACGCCCTACCACCTACGTCCTACCACCTACGTCCTCTCCCAGCCGGACAAGCTGCTATAATTCCTTCCCTTCGGCACCCATTTAATGAAGATCAGGATCGGCGTCGCTTTTCTGGTGGCCCTCGCGTGCTCTCTGGCCGCGGGGGCGGTCGTGCGCATTCAGGTGCGCGACGGCAAGACCATCGTTTACAACGACGGCATCGGAGAAGCCTCCCACGCGGCTCTGGCCGAGAGCGACTCCTGGCTCGCCTCCCGGATCCGCATTCCCTCGCTCTATGACGGGTTGATCGACAAGGCCGCCGAGGCCAACGCGATCGATCCGAAGCTGGTCAAGTCCGTGATGCTGATCGAGTCGGCTTTCAATCCGGTTGCCCGCTCGCGCAAGGGCGCGCGGGGGCTGATGCAGCTCATGCCGGAGACGGCCGTCCGCTACGGCGTCAGCGACATCGTCGATCCCGCGCAGAACATCTCTGGAGGGGCGCGCTACCTTCGCGACTTGCTCGACATCTTCGGCGGGGACCTGGTCAAGTCTCTCGCGGCGTACAACGCGGGAGAGAATGTCGTGCTTCGCTACGGGGGAGTCCCTCCCTATCAGGAGACACAGCTTTACGTTCACAAGGGATTGATCGCGTACTACGGCAAGTCCACGCTCGGAGGGGGTTTCGGCCTGCCGAGCTCGCGAACCTGGGCCGCGCCGGGGCGGCGTGTGCGCGTCACGCGCGACAAGAACAATCGCCCGGTCATCACGACCGAGCTCGCCTCGCGCGGGACGCGGCGTAGTTAAGCCCGCGCCAACGCAGCGACCGTCATGTCGCGAGCTCCGGGAAGCCTTCCTCCTCTGGACCGGGGGATTTTTTTCGTCCACATCTCCCGCGCGCGCAAGCATCTGGCCGAGGAACGGTTTGATCTGGCGCGAAAGGAGCTGGAGCTCGCGGATCTGGCAAAGCCCAACGACGAAGAGGTCTTGAACCTCCTCTCGGTCGTCGAGTTCAAGCGGGGCTATTACAACGAGGCCGCGCAAGCCGCCCGGCAGCTGCTCGCCGCCAACACCCACTCGGCGGTGCTCCACTGCAATCTGGGGTTGATCCTGTTCAAGGCCGGTGTGCTCGGCGAGGCGGAGCAGGAGCTGCGCCGGGCGATCGAGTTGAAGCCCGATCACGCCCGAAGCCACCTCTACCTCGGTTTGCTCTATCGGATGCGCGGAAAGCTGGGGCTCGCTGTCGAGCATCTGAAATTCGCCGGAGCCCAGCGCGTGGTCGGCGAGATCGAAGAGAGCCTGCGGCGCTCGCCTCGAGAGTACCCCGGTCGAGCTCAAGCGACCGCGCCCACGTCTCCGCGCCCCGTCGCTCCCCGTCCTGTTCCTGTTCCCGTTCCCGTGGAGCCCGCACCCGCCGTCGCGGAACCTCCGGTCGCCGTTGCTCCGCCCGCCGAACCGGAAAAATCGGCTGTGATCACCGCTCCCCAGCCTGTTGCGGATGCCGAGGAAACGAATCCCAGCTTCCGCCCGGGAGGGGCGCCGGCGCCATCGGCCCCGGAGGAAACCACGGAGCGGATCCATGTCTCGCCCCTGCCATCCCCGCCCGTCCCCGTCGTGTCTCCTGTGACGGAGCCGAGCTTGTCTCCTGGATCGCCTCTCGACGCCACTCTCTCGCGCGAAACGGCGCCCGACCCGCGGCCCGGAGCCTCGCCCCGGGATACGGGGGGCCGTCCTCTCTTCCACGTCCGGCCCGACGGAGGTCTCGAGGTGGCGTCGCGCGGGGTCGTCTTCGTGCGCAAGGGCTCGGTCGTCTGGTACAGCGGAAAGATACGCTTCTCCGCCGAGCCCTCCTTCCGCGGAACCCGCCTGGAAAAGATCCTGCGAGCCGACGGCCGGGGGTACCTGTTCGTCAACGATCCCGGTCGCGCGGCCTTTCGCCGCGATCTCGCCGGGCAGTCTCTGTACCTGGAGGGGAGCCGTCTGCTCGCGCTCGATCACGGGCTCTCCTTCCGGCTGGAGCCGATTCATGACTTCCGAATGAATCGTCGGGTGGACATCCTGAAGATCCAGGGGCGCGGCAGCGTGGTCCTCTCCGTCGGAGGTCCGCTGCTCGCCCACGAGGTGACGGCGGAGTTTCCACTGAACGTGTCCTCGCGCGATCTGGTTGCCTGGACAGGAGACGTCGTTCCATCGGTGCTCGAGGATCGTTTCTTGGAAGAGGTCATGATGCCCGACGTGGGCTCGGCCCCGAAGATCCGATTCGAGGGAATCGGAACCGTCTTAACCGAGCCCCCGCGTCCGCGCCGGCGGGCGAGCGATCTGGCGAGGCCGTCGGACGCGGACCGGCGAGCCTAGTTGCCAGTAAACAGTTCTCAGTTCTCAGTTCTCAGTTCAAAACTGACAACTGAAAACTGATAACTGAAAACTTCTCACTTACATCTCCGTTCGCGGTCGAGCGCCGCTTCGCGCAGCGAAATCGGTCAGCCGCTGGACTGCCGTGTCCAGAATCTTCTCGACCAACCGCGCGTCCTCGTGCTCGCAGTAGATGCGAATCAGCGGCTCGGTGCCGGAGAGACGGTGGAGGAGCCAGCCGCGCGGGCCGAAGAGATACTTCACGCCGTCGGTGTCGCGCACGCCGGTGACCGTTTCCCCAGCGACCGAAGAGGGGACGTCCTTGCGGACTTGTTCGAGAAAACCGCGCACCAGCTCGACGGAAAGATAAGCGTCGCGCCGGGCATAGGCAAACTCGCCAAACTCCGCGGCGAGCTCGGCGAGAGCCGCTTCGAGATTCCTCCCCTCCATCGCCAGGCTCTCGATCAGGAGCAAGGCGTTGAAGACCCCATCGCGCTCCGGCAGGTGAAAGGCAAAGGCGTATCCGCCGCTCTCTTCTCCTCCGGCGACGGCGGCCCCTGAATTCATGAGCTCGGCGACGTACTTGAAGCCGATCGGCGTTTCCACGACGGGCGCTCCGAGCTTCTGCGCCACGCGGTCGATCAAGAGCGACGTCGAAAAGGTCTTCGCGATGCCCCCGGAGAGCCCGCGGCGGCGAAACGTATGGAGGAGCAGGAGCGCCAGGATGCGATGGGGCGAGACGAACCGCCCGCTCCCGTCGAGAACGCCCAGCCGGTCGGCGTCACCGTCCCAGGCCACGCCCAGGTCGCACCGTTCTTCGCGGATTCGCGCCGAAGCAGCAGAGAGATTCGCAGCGATCGGCTCGGGATGGACGCCTCCGAAGAGGACGTCTCTCTCGGCGCGAAAAGGAACGACCCGGGTACCTCCCGTGTCGAGAATGTCTCCCAGCAGCGAGCCGGCGGCGCCGTGCATCGCATCGGCGAGCACGGTCAGGCTGGCCGCCCGGATCGCCCCGAGGTCGACGAGTGCGGCGAGGCCTTCCCGATACGGGCGCAGGAGATCGACGGTCTCGACAACGGCGCGGCCCTGGGCGATGCGACGGTCGTCCCGGCTGGCTTTTTCTACTTGGGCGTAGAGCTCGTGCGGAGCGCTTCCGCCGAAATGCGCCTTGATCTTGAAACCGTTGTACGGGGCCGGGTTGTGACTGGCGGTGATCGCGATTCCGCCGGCCAACCCGCCGCGGTGCACGTGGAACGACACGGCGGGAGTCGGCACCGGGCGGTCCGTCAGGAGGACGTCGATACCGGCGGCCGCGAGCTCGTCGGCAGCGGAGCGGGCGAATTCCGGCGAGAGGAAGCGCGTGTCGTGCCCGACAACGGTGCGCGACACGTCTCCGGCGTTCCAGCTCGGGTAGAGGTGGCCGACGGCGGCGGCGAGGCGCCGGATCGCCGGAAATGTGCAACCCTCGGCGATAACGCCGCGCCAGCCGTCGGTGCCCAGGGGGAATCGGTTCATCAGTTCATCGGTCCATCGGTTCACTTGTCTGCCCCGAGACTCTGCCGGGGCACTTGAACCGATGAACCGATGGGCCGATGATCCGATTGCCACTTCAACGACGCTGATTGGTCGAGAAGACGGCCAGGCGCTCAGACGTCAGACCTTCCCTCTCCAGAAACTCCGAGGCTTTGACGAGACGGAAGCCGTGTCCGAGGAGGCCGTCGAGAAGCTCCGGTACGTGGAGTGCGACGGGGTCTTCTCGGTCGCTGCCCAGATGAAGCAGCACGATTCCGCCGTTCTCCGCGTTTCCAATCAGGCGGGCGACCAGGCGTTCCGAGGAGCGAAACATTCGCGAAGCCGGATCGGAAACCCAATCCATCCCGTCCAGGCCGGCGCGTCCCCCGGTCCAGCCGACATGCCAGTACCCGGCCTCGGCCGCCCACGTCCGGATCTCCGCGTTCTGCTCTCCATAGGGCGCTCGCCAGATCGGGGACATGTCCCGTCCCGTCGCCTCGCGGTAGAGGTGCGCCGCGCGCGCGAGCTCCGCCGCCAGGTAGGAGCGGTCGACGCCAGAGCGGGTCGCTTGCCTGCCGTCCGAGGCATAGGTGGTCAGGTGAGGGTGGGTGTCAGTGTGGTTGCCGACCTCGTGGCCGTCCGCGGCGATCTGGCGCGCGAGGTCGGGATAACGGCGGATGAACTCGCCCGTCAGGAAAACCGTCGTCCGGACTCCCCGGATTCGCAGCGCGTTCAGGATGTCCCGGGCGCCGCGGCTGGAAGACCCCGCATCGAAGGAGACCAGGATCTCTCGGCGGTCTGCAGGACCGCGGGTCAGATCGGGGATGCGCAGAAACGGCGTCCCTCGCAGAGGCGCGGCGCTCATCGGAGCGCCCTTGCCCGCGTCCGACTCGCCGCTGGCAGTCGTGGAATCGCGAGCCGAAGACCCTGCCTCGGAAGGCGCCGTTCTCTCGGAGAGCAGGGACAGATCGGCTGGCCCCGAGGTTCCCGGCGAGGAGGAGAGGGAAAGGGCGCCGACTCGATAGGGTCCTGGCGCGCGGACGCCATCGAAACGGAAGCGCCCGTTCTCGACAAAGGCCGTCGCCGCGAGGCGCCCCTGCGCAAAGAGGAAAACGGCGTTGCCCGGGGCGGCGGTTCCCTCGATCCGAACCCCTCCGGCCGGATCGGCGCCGACAGACTCGATGCGAGCGCTGGCCGCGGCTCGGGGCCGGGCGAAAGGAGCGGGCGCGTTCAGGCGATCGAGCTGCGAAACAACCCGCAGAGCAAACAGCGTGGGGGCTCCGAGTGCGACCAGCACCAGAACGACCGCCAGCCGGGAAGAGACCGGCCGCGAGAGCCGCTTTCGAGCCTCGTTTCTCCAAGCCATCCGGCCGGCCTCCCGCGCGCATCGGGTGGAGCAATAGAGATGGCCCCTCATCCGAACCTCGCAGAGCCGGCAGATCGGGCGCCGGCAGTGATGGCAGCCGCGGTGCGCGCGCCGGCTGCCATGGACCGGACAGGGGACGTTCATGTGGGTATTATGAAGAGTCGACAGTCGACAGTCGACAGCCGACAGTCGGAGAATCGCACTCAGCGTGATCGAACTGCAAGAAACTGTAGACTGTTGACTGTAGGCTGTCGACTTCCTTGAACCTCAACCTTCCCAACGGCCTCACGCTGCTGCGCATCTTTCTCGTCCCATTTCTGGTCGTCGTCCTCCTGACCAAGTTCGACGGGCGAGAGATCGTGGGGCTGATCATTTTCCTGACCGCTACCGCCACGGACTTCTTCGACGGGTGGCTTGCCCGGCGGCGCGGGCAGATCACGACGCTCGGGACCCTCCTCGATCCGATCGCCGACAAGCTGTTGATTTCGGCGGCGTTCATTTCCTTGGTCGAGCTGGGCCTGGCGCCGGCGTGGATGGTCGTGGTAGTGGTGGGGCGGGAGTTCGCGGTCTCCGGCCTTCGATCGATCGCGTCGGGTTACGGCCTCGTGATCCCCGCCTCGAGCTGGGGCAAGGCGAAGATGTTCACCCAGATCCTCGCGGTGTCTCTCCTGATTCTGGCAATCCGGCATCGGGCGGTTCCCCTGCCAGTGATCGGCATCTCGCTCGAGGATCTCGCGCAAGCCGCGCTTTGGATCGTCGTGGCGGTCGCTCTCATTTCGGGAACACAGTATTTCGCGCGATTCCTCCAGCGGGTGGTGTCGTTTACCGGAACGCCGCCGACGCCGGAATAGGACTGGGGGACTGGGGGACGGGGAGACGGGGGGAGGAGAATCGAACGATCCCCCCGTCCCCCAGTCACCCCGTCCCCCCGTCAGTCGCTCAAACTCCCAAGAGGACCTATCGGTTCGGCCGTGGCTTGTTTGCGAAAAAGGAACCTCCAGATCGTCCGCCCCTCTTCTCGATACTTGATTTCGTAGTTCGTGGGCGGAGGCGCAGGCGCTGTTTCCCACTCGAGCGGCTCGAGCAATGGAACGGTTGCCGCAAGCGGGGCGAGCGCGGAGCCGTAATCACCATGGTCCGTCGCGATGCGCAGCAAGCCCCCCGCTTCGAGACGCGAAGCCAGGGTCTCGAGCATCACGCCGTCCAAGAGCCGGCGCTTCTTCTGCCTCTTCTTTGGCCACGGATCGGGAAAGTAGATATGGAAGGCGCGAACCGATCCGGGCGAGAGCGCCTCGACGAAGAGGCGCCCATCCGCGCGCAGGATCCGCGCGTTGGAGAGCCCGGCTCGGGCGAGCCGATCCCGGCAGACCCGGTAGTACGCGAGCGCTCGCTCCAGGCCGAGAAAATCATGGTCCGGATTGGCGCGGGCGGCGGCGATCAGAAAGCGCGCCTTGCCGCTCCCGATCTCGATCTCGAGGGACCGGCGCCGATGGAAGAGCTGAGCTTGATCGAATGAGCGCTCGGTAAAGAGGCCTTCGTCCTCGGTCAACGATCGACCGGATGAGAAAGTAGTGACGAGTGACGAGTGACGAGTGACGAGCATTCCGAAGTCTTCCTTCTTGTCACTTGTCACTCGTCACTCGAGTCTGTCCGCCACCGCCCGTGTAAACGCCTTCGTGCCGGAGGTGCCGCCGAGGTCGGAGGTCTTGATTCCCGCGGCCAGAGTCGCTATCAGGGCCTTTTCGATCCGGTCGGCGTCCTGCGGCATTTCCATGTGACGCAACATCAGAATCGCCGAGAGGAGAAGAGCGGTCGGATTGGCCTTTTCCTGTCCGGCAATGTCCGGAGCCGTTCCGTGGACCGCTTCGAAGATAGCCATGGTCTTTCCCAGATTGGCTCCGGGAACCACACCCAGGCCGCCGACCAGACCGGCGGCGAGGTCGGAGACAATGTCGCCGTACAGGTTCTCCATCAGCAGCATGTCGAAGATCTCCGGGTTCATCACGAGCCGCATGCACGTCGCGTCCACGATCCGATCGTCGGCTGCGATGTCGGGGTAGTCCTGCGCGACCTTCCGAAAGCAGTCGAGGAAGAGGCCGTCGGAGAGCTTCATGATGTTGGCCTTGTGAACGGCCGTCACACGCCGGCGGCCGTTGGCCGTCGCATAGTCGAACGCGAACCGCGCGATCCGGGTCGAGGCGGCTTCGGTGATGATCTTCAAGGACTCGACGACTCCGGGCACGACGATGTGCTCGAGTCCGCTGTAGAGGTCCTCGGTGTTCTCCCGGACGACAACAATGTCTACATTGTGAAACCGGCTCTCCACGCCGGGCAGGTTCCTCACGGGCCGGAGGTTGGCATACAGGTCGAGGGTCTTGCGCAGCCGCACGTTGATCGAGGCGAAGCCCTTGCCGATCGGCGTGCCCACGGGTCCCTTCAGGGCGACCTTGTTCCTGCGGATCGACTCGAGCACACGGAGGGGCAGGGGATCGCCTTCGCTCTCCTCGGCCGCACGGCCGACGACCTGATCCTCGAAGGCGAGCGGCGCTCCCGAGGCCTCGAGGATCGAGACCACGGCATCCGAGACTTCCGGGCCGATGCCGTCGCCGCGGATGAGCGTGACAGTCCGTTTTTCCAGGATCACTCCTCCCGCAGCTCGATTCTTGCGCTCGAGAAGCAAGCTATCAGCTTTCAGCTATCAGCTCTCAGCCAGACGGTCGATCCGTAACTGCTCCGCTGAAAGCTGTAAGCTGAAAGCTGAAAGCTATTTCTTCTCCGGCAGAATCATCAACACCTTCTGGATCGCCGTCGGCGTAGCCTCCTCCACAACAAAGTCCGCCCGCCGGCCGCGCCACCGTTCGCCTTTGCGGGGGATTCGGCCGAACCGCATCAGGAGATGACCCGCGATCGTCTCCGCCTCCTCGCGGGGCAGCGAAATCCCGAACTGCTCCTCGAGGTCGTCCAATCGCAGGGTGCCGTCGAGGAGGAAGCGGCGCTCGCCGGCCGGCTGGAAACCGGGGCCCTCCTCCTCGTCGTACTCGTCTTCGATCGGACCGAGCAGCTCCTCGATCGCGTCTTCGATCGTGACGAGGCCGGCCGTTCCGCCGAACTCGTCGACGACGACGGCCATATGAGTGCGCCGCCGCCGCATTTCGCTCAAGAGCGCTTCGGCTCTCTGGGATTCCGGCACGAGATAGGGAGGATCGACCCACTGGGCCAGCCGGAACGCCGCTTCCTCCGCGTCGTTGAGCGCAAAGAGGTCCTTGGCATGCAGGATTCCGATGATGTTGTCGGGAGTCTCCCGGTAGACCGGCAGGCGCGACAGCTTGTGCTCCCGCAGAATTCGGCCGACCTCCGCGAACGAAGCGGTGTCCGGCAGCGCAATGATCTTCGTGCGCGGCAGCATGATGTCCCGAACGGTCCGGTCGCCGAATTCGAGCACCTTGTGGAGCAGGCGCCGCTCCTCGCCGTGGATGATCCCTTCGTCGGCGCCGAGATTGATGACACTCTTCATCTCCTCTTCGGTCAGGGACGGCTCCCGCTGCTTGATCCCAATCAGGCGGAGCGCCCGGGTCGTCACCTTGACACAGAGCGTCGCGATCGGAGAGAGCACTTTCATTACCAGCGCCATGGGCCGCGCCACCGCGCGCGAGATCGCGACGGGGGAAGCCGCGCCGATCGCTTTGGGTGTCATCTCGGCGAAGACGAAGAGCGCGATCGTCGAGAAGAGGATCGCGGCCGGAACGCCATACGTCTCGCCCAGCCAATCGGTCGCCAGCACCGTCGCGAGCGCCGAGGCCGCGCTCAGAAAGAGATTCTGGCCGATCAGGATCGTCGCGAGCAGCCGGGGAGTCTGCGCTTTCAGGTTGCGGATGATCGCGGCGCGAGGGTCGCCGCTCTCCCGGAGCCGGGCCAGGTCGATGCGCCCGAGCGAAACGAGAGCGGTCTCCGAGCCCGCGAAGAACGCGGAAAGCAGCAGCGAAAGGAAGAGGAGGAACAGATAGAGAACGTTCTGAGCGTACATGGAAGAAGTCTATCCGCTCGGGTTGACTGAGGACTGCGGACTGCGGACTGAAGACTGCGGACCGAGGACTCGAGTGGCTCGACAGGAGATGCAGCCTGGCGCCGGCCGCTTGAGTCCCCCGTCCTCAGTCCTCAGTCCTCAGTCGGCGTCGCCATCCGCTCCAGCGCCCATTGAGCAGCGTCCGCCAATCCGCGGTCGCTCGTCCCCGCCGCCTGCCGGAGCAAGGTCTCGCACGAAGAATCTCCGACCGCCCCGGCCGACGCCGCCGCGTTTCTCTGGAGCCCGCGTCTCCCGGCTCGGTTGAGAGCGGTCGCGCCCCAGCCGCGCTTCCATTCCCCACGGCCCATCTCGAGCCACTCGCCGCGGGTCGGAGCCGATCTCTGCGGGGAGCGCCGTCGCGCTTCTCCGAACGGGAGAGGCTTGTTCCAGGGGCAGACTTCCTGGCAGATGTCGCAGCC
>Ga0070697_100002768_pt1 | contig 13496 bp, 24 predicted proteins | sample KBSK1501metaG_FD_65475 | JGI IMG/M metagenome (GOLD analysis project Ga0070697, IMG submission 65475) | Corn, switchgrass and miscanthus rhizosphere microbial communities from Kellogg Biological Station, Michigan, USA - KBS K1-50-1 metaG | ecosystem: Host-associated > Plants > Roots >... | reverse complement strand
CGCTGTTTATGGCGCGGGTTTTTGCAGATCACGCGCACCACGTTCTTGCGCTTCACGATCTTGCAACTGGCACAAAGTCTTTTTACTGATGGTCGTACTTTCATAATCCGCGAAATGGAAAACGCGGAGATACGTCCGCGTCGTCACTTTTGGCGAAACGTAATTCGCCCCTTCGACAAATCGTAGGGTGAAATCTCTAGCATAACTTTGTCTCCTGGCAAGATGCGAATGAAGTGCAGGCGCATTTTTCCTGAAATATGGGCCAGGACACGGTGGCCATTGGCCAGTTCAACCCGAAACATCGTATTGGGCAGCAGCTCGACGACCTTGCCTTCTACTTCAATTGCGTCTTTGCGCGCCATGTAAGGATTTCAGGCTCGTCTTTGGTAATCAGGACAGTGTGCTCAAAATGCGCCGAAGGCATCCCATCCGCCGTCCGCACCGTCCAGCCGTCGTCGAGTAATCGGACGGCAGCGACGCCCAAATTAATCATTGGCTCGATTGCGAGCGTCATTCCGGCCTTTAATTTTGGCCCACTCCCGCGTTTGCCGTAATTGGGGATTTGAGGTTCTTCGTGCAGCTTGCGGCCCACACCGTGACCGACAAACTCACGTACCACTGAAAAGTGGTTGCGCCTCGCTTCGTCCTCAATCTCAGCACAGATATCGCCGAGGCGAGTGCCTTCGCGTGCTATCCGGATGGCCCGCTCCAGCGCAGTCTCAGTCACGCGCAACAGTTGGTCGATCCGTTCTTCAACCATCCCGACCGGCACTGTCGTTGCAGTGTCCCCCACCCAGCCGTCCTCGATTACTCCGATATCGAGCTTCACGATATCGCCGTATTGAATCCGGCGTTGGCTCGCGATGCCATGCACAACTTCGTCATTGAGTGAAATGCAAATGTTCCCAGGGAAGACGCGGTGACCGAGCCGATAACCCAGGAACGCGCTTTTCACGTTCGCCTCTTGCATGAAATCGGCCGCCGCTTCATCCACTTCCTTTGTCGTAATTCCAGGACGGACAAGCTCGCTGACACGATCGAGAATGTCGCTCGCCGTGCGGCAGGCTTGCCGCATCTTTTCGATTTCTCTCGAGCTTTTGATCGGAATCATGCGGCTGCTTTCTTGTCCTCGATCAGTCGCGAAATATCGGCAAAGACCGCTTCACGATCGCGATTGCCGTCTATCCGGTGCAAGATCGACAACTTCCCATAAAAAGAGGCAAGGGGTTGGGTCTTGGTTTCAAATTCGGCTAATCGCGTTTGTAACACAGTCACGTCATCATCATTTCGGCGCACCAATGGCCCGTCGCAATAGGGGCAAACCGGCCGCTCCGCGAATTTGGCGCTCTTGACACTGGTGGTGAAGCCGCAGGCGCCGCATTGGAGACGGCCCGAAATGCGGTCGCGAACGGTCTGTTCCGAGACTTCGAGCCAAATCGCCAAATCGAGAGCTGTGCGCAACCGCGTCAAGATCGATGTTAAACTCTCTGCCTGGGGCACGGTCCGTGGAAACCCATCAAACACGAATCCATGGCCGCCGTGCAAACGCAACCAATCCTCAATCAGTTCAACGATAATTTTGTCCGAAACCAGACCGCCGTGCTGGATGACTTCAGCGGTCTCTTCTCCCAAAGGCGTCCCGAGGTCTTTCTCGCGCCGCAAAATCGCGCCCGGCGAAGTTACGGGAATACCGAATTGGCGCGTAATCATTTCCGCCTGGGTCCCTTTTCCGGAACCGGGCGCACCCAGGAGAACGAGTCGTCTTTTCACCTATCGACCGTAAAGGAAAATGGCGACCCCGGCGATAACAAGCGCCGCGATGCCGACGTAGAGCCACATGAGCGTGCCGCCCGCCGCCGCTTCTCCGCGGCTATAGGAAGCACGATCGAACGATCGCCCGCGGATGCGACCCTTGCGTAAAAACCCGTCGTAATGTCGCTGAATTAAATGCGTTTCCACCTGTCGCATGGTGTCGAGCATGACGCCGACGATGATCAACAAGCTCGTGCCGCCGAAAAATTGCGCGGTGATCGTTGGAACGTTCAGTCCCTGGCTCATAAGGCTGGGCAGAACCGCGATCAAAGTAAGAAAAATCGCGCCCGCGAACGTGAGCCGCGTCATGGTAAAATCAAGAAAGTCGGCAGTCGGTTTCCCGGGTCGGACGCCGGGAATGTAACCCCCGTATTTCTTCAAATCGTCGGCGATTTGCGCGGGTTGAAACTGGGTCGCGACCCAAAAATAACTGAAAAAGAAAATCATCCCTGCGAGAACGACGTAATGCGGCCAGCCGTTGGAAAGCGCGCTGGCAATCTTCGCAGCGGTCGGACTGTTCTTAAATGCAAAGCCAACGATCGTGGTCGGAAAGAGTAGTAGCGCCCAGGCGAAGATGATCGGCATGACGCCCGCGTAATTCACTTTCAAGGGCATGTACTGGGTCTGTCCCCCGTACATTTTGCGGCCGACCACGCGCTTGGCGTACTGCACTGTGATCTTGCGCACGCCTTGGGTGATCGCGATCACCGCCGCAATGACAATAAACAAGAACGCCACCATGACCACGAGAATGGCTGGATTGACCTGGCTGGTTCCGGTCTGCGCTGATGGCACAAAGGTCTTCCACGCCTGCGCTAATGCAGCCGGCAGACGCGCAACGATGCCGATGGTGATGATGAGCGAAATTCCGTTGCCGATCCCACGCTCGGTAATTTGGTCGCCAAGCCACATCAAAAAGAGTGTGCCGGTCGTTAGGGAGATCACCGTTACGATTCGAAATGTCCAGCCAAGATCGTCGACTAATGGAATCCCGAGGCTCCTGATTGTGTCAGTGATTCCCGGCAGCATCGTGTGGTACGATTCCGGATGCTGGAATGACAGCGCCAGCAGATAACCCTGGAAAATGCAGAGAAACACCGTGGTGTAGCGCGTCAACTGCATGATCTTTTGCCGCCCACCATCTTCGCGCGCCATCCTGCCGAGCTGCGGAATGACGGCGGTAAGCAACTGCATCATGATCGACGCACTGATGTAAGGCATAATACCCAGAGAAAAAATCGCGCAATTTTCCAGCGCGCCGCCGCTGAAAAGATTGAAAAGCGCGGCGACGCCGCCTCCAGTTTTATCAGATGCAGTACGGAACCATTCCTGCAATACCGCTTGATTAACTCCTGGCGTCGTGATCGCCGCGCCTAAACGCACAATCACAATCACAGCCAGCGTAAATAAAATACGCCGGCGCAGTTCCGGTATCTTGACCGTGTTTAGAAACGCCGAAACCATTCGCTAAATCTGGAGAAAGTTCTGCGAGCGGCTAGCTCTCCCGCGACGTTTTCTTTGTTGCCCGCGGCTTGGATCTAGCCGCTTTTGCCTTCGATGCTTTACTTGCACTCGGTTTCTCCCGCGCTTCAGTCGATGTTAGATCGACATCGTCCACCGAGGCCGATTCATTTTGGACTTGGCGATCGTCCCGCAGTCGCGGGGTGATTTTTCCGCCTGCCTTCTCGATTTTTTCTCGTGCGGCCGCACTGACTTTATCGGCTTCCACCGTCAGGCCATGCTTTAATTCGCCGCTCCCCAAAATCTTTATGCCGACAAAGTGGCCGCGGACGAGTTTTGATTCGCGCAGCAGTTGTTCGCTTACAATTGTGCCGGCCTTGAACTCGTTGAGATCAGCGAGATTCACGATGGCATAATTCTTGTGGAACGCGGCGTTGTTAAATCCGCGCTTTGGCAGTCGCCGGATCAGCGGCATCTGTCCGCCTTCAAACCCGAGACGAATGCTCCCGCCGGAGCGCGCTTTTTGTCCTTTATGACCTTTACCGCTCGTCTTTCCGTGTCCTGAGCTCTCACCGCAGCCGAGACGCTTAACGCGATGACGCGAACCCGGACGTGGCCGCAAGTTATGAAGATGCATCATGACTGCTCACCCTTTCCGTCGCCGGCCCGAATCCCGCGCACTTTGAAAATTTCGTCACGCCGACGTAAACCCCGGAGCGCTTCAATCGTGGCTTTGACCACGTTTGCGTGATTGCTTGAGCCAAGCGATTTCGCGAGCACGTCGCGAATTCCAGCTGCTTCGACCACCGCGCGCACTCCGCCGCCAGCAATCACACCTGTACCAGGCGAAGCGGGTCGCAACAAAACGCGACCGCCGCCGTACTCGCCGATCGTCTCGTGCGGAATCGTATTTTCGCGCAACGAAACCTTCTCCATCGATTTGCGCGCCGCCTCAGAAGCTTTGCGTATCGCTTCGGAGACTTCGTTCGCCTTGCCAAATCCGCAGCCGACTTTTCCATCGTGATCGCCGGCCACGATTAAAGCGCTGAAACTAAACCGTCGGCCGCCTTTTACGACTTTCGCGCAGCGATTGATGAAAACGACTTTCTCAGTCGTGTCGCCCCTTGCTGCGGGAGTTCTGTCGAGATTACGCGAGTCTGGTCGCCTGCCTGAAGATGTTTGTGCCATGAATTAGAACTTTAAACCGCCCGCTCGCGCTGCATCCGCCAAAGCTTTCACTTTTCCATGATAAAGAAACCCGCCTCGATCAAAAACGACTCGATCGACTTTCTTCGCCAGTAAACGCTCGGCAATTACCTTCCCGATTTGTTCTGCAGCGCCGCGATTGGCCGCGGATTTATTCTTTTCGGTTGAGGCATCCGCGGCCGTCGACGCTGCAGCCAGCGTGCGACCAGCGTCATCGTCGATCGCCTGCGCGTAAACATGTTTGCCGGAAAAATGAACCGCGAGCCGGGGCCGTTCCGCTGTGCCGGTGACTCTCTTTCTGATCCGCTGATGGACGCGCTGACGCGCGAGCTTACGAGTCGTCACCATATTACTGGACGGTTTTGCCTTCCTTGCGACGTACCTGCTCGCCCGCGTAACGGACACCTTTGCCCTTGTAAGGTTCCGGTGGATAGAAACGGCGTATGTCCGCCGCCACCTGGCCAACTAATTTCTTGTCGATGCCTTGGATGTTGATCTTAGTGTTGTCTGTAACGGTAATTTTAATTTCCTTCGGAATCGAAAATGGAATCGGGTGCGAAAACCCGAGGCTCAAATTGAGTGTGGAGCCTTGCACCGCGGCCTTAAATCCGACTCCTTCGATCTCAAGCTGTTTGGAGAACCCTTCGCTGACGCCCTGCACCATGTTGTGCACGAGACTCCGCGAAAGTCCGTGCAATGCCTTCACGCTGCGCGTCTCTGCTTCGCGCACGACTGAAACGCGATTATCCTTCACGCTCGCCTTGATCTCGCGCGGCAGTCTCCAGCTCAGCTTCCCTTTTGGTCCTTCCACTGAGACCGCTCCGTCGTTGTCGATGTTGACTTTGACTTTTTCGGGAATCTCGACCGCTTTATTTCCGATTCGTGACATAAAATTACCAAACGTAGGCGAGCAATTCGCCGCCAACTTTTTGTTTTCTCGCCTCGCGGCCCGATAAAACGCCGCGCGACGTGGACAGAATGGCCAATCCCATTCCACCGAGTACCCGTGGGATTTCATCCGCGCCAACATAGCGGCGCAATCCCGACCGGCTCACTCGTCGTAGGCCCGCAATGGCGCTCGTCCGGTTGGCCAATTTGTTGGTGATTTTAATGCGGGGATGCGCGGCGCTCGTGTCGATCGAATACTCGGAAATGTAGCCTTCATCCTTTAAGATTCGGGCAATCTCCGCCTTGATCTTCGAGTACGGAACAAACATCTCGGTCTTTTGCGCACGCGTGCCGTTGCGGACACGCGCCAAAAAATCGGCGATAGGATCAGTTACAGTGCTCATGTGAGTCAGGCAGCTTGCGCGGCGGGCTTTCGCGCCCGGTCGCTGAACGGCATACCCATTTCGCTCAAGAGCGATTTGGCTTCTTCATCCGTTCGTGCCGTGGTGACAATTGTAACATCAAATCCGATGTTGCGCTTGATTTTATCGAGCTCGACTTCAGGAAAAATCGATTGATCAGAAATGCCGAGGGTGTAGTTGCCGTGCTTGTCAAAACAGCGGGGCGACACACCGCGAAAATCGCGAATGCGCGGCAGCGCAGCTTTAATGAAACGCTCGAGAAATTCATACATACGCTCACCACGCAATGTTACTTTCGCGCCGATCGCCTGCGATTTTCGCAGTTTGAAATTGGAAATGCTTTTCTTGGCAAGCGTCTCAACCGGGCGCTGGCCTGTGATCAAGGCCAGTTCCGCCTTGGCTTCCTCCAGCGCCTGCTTCACGTCCGACTGCGAGCCGACCGAAGTGTTAATCACTACTTTCTCGACCTTCGGAACTTGATGAACGTTCTTATAGCCGTGGTGCTTTTGCAGCGCCGGCATTACCCGCTCTCTGTAATCGCGATAAAATTCGTTATTCATTTCTCGGTCGACCGGCTTTTCTTCTTCTCTTTTTTCACTTTCGATTCGGCGCCTTTCACCGGCTTTCCATCCCGCTCGATCAATTTGACGTTGGAAATGTGGATCGGACCTTCTCGCTCCGCGATCTTACCACTCGGATTGTCCTGCGATTTCCGGAGGTGTTTCTTGATAATCCGCACTCCTTCCACCAGCACACGCTGTTTCTGCGGAATCACCCCCAGGATCTTCCCCGAGGAACCTCGGAAATTTCCCGAGATCACTTCGACGTGGTCGCCTTTCTTTACGTGACACTTGATCCGGTTCATAAAACCTCCGGCGCAAGCGAGACAATTTTCATGAAGTTGCGCTCACGCAATTCGCGCGCCACCGGCCCAAAAATGCGCGTTCCACGCGGATTTAGATCTTTGTCGATAATCACAATCGCATTATTGTCGAAGCGCAGGAGAGAGCCGTCCTCGCGCCGGATCGGTTGCTTCGTGCGAACCAGAACAGCACGCACCACCTCGCCTTTTTTTACTGTCCCGGTCGCGCTCGCTTCTTTTACGTTCGCCGTGATCACGTCGCCGATTCGAGCGTAAAGCGTAGATTTGCCGATCACCCCGATCATCGTCGCCATCCGGGCACCGCTGTTGTCGGCCACATCAAGTCTGGATCGAATTTGCACCATAAGATCGAAAGTTTACTCGCGAATCATTTTCGGAGTTACTTTTGGACAACTTCCACCAATCGCCAGCGCTTCAGCTTGCTCAGCGGCCGCGTCTCCATAATGCGAACCATGTCGCCCGTTTTCGCCTTGTTCTCCTCGTCATGCGCGTAAAACTTTCTCATCTGGTTGACGATTTTGCCGAATTTCGGGTGCGGCACACGCGTCACCGTTCTCACGACGATCGTCTTGTTCATGCTGCTTGAAATCACTTCGCCGGTGCGCGTCTTCCGCGAACCGCGTGTCACGGACGCCGGCAGCGGTGGTGGTTTGGGAAGCGATTGCTCGTCTTGTTCGGCCATAAATTTACTTTTTCTCACTCTGTTTCGCGCGCTGCGAGAGGGCTGTTTCGATCCGTGCGACATCGCGCCGCAGCAAGCGCAACCGGCTTGGCTGCTCGAGCTGGCCGCTCTGCTGTTGCAAACGCAGATGCAGACTCTCCTGGCGGAGATCGCGCCGCTTGGTTAGCAACTCGTCCGTGCTCAGCTCGATAATTTCCTTTATTTTCATATTTGCTAGGCGGCGGCAACATGGTGCCGGCTCAAAAACTTCGTGCGCACTGGTAGCTTGTCCGCCGCCAGCCGAAGCGATTCACGCGCGACCGACTCGGGCACCCCGTCCAACTCAAACAAAATGTTGCCCGGCCGCACGGTAGCAACCCAGTATTCCGGTTGACCCTTGCCCTTGCCCATACGCGTTTCCGGCGGGCGCGAGGTCACCGATTTATCGGGGAAAATACGGATCCACAATTTGCCTTTGCGCTTCATGTTGCGAGTGAGAGCCACCCGCGCTGCTTCCAACTGCGTGTTTGTGATCCAAGCGCGCTCGAGCGTCTGTAAACCGAACTCACCGAAATCGATTCTGAGATTGCGCGAGGCTGTCCCCTTGCGACTTCCTCGCTGGGACTTGCGATACTTCACACGTTTCGGCATCAATGGCATGGCAATTTCTCCTTAAACTTGCTCAGGGACTGGCAACGGCGGCGGTGGCGGCGCTGATGCCGGCGGTTGCGCTGGCGCTTCTTCCTTTTTACACATCCAACATTTCACTCCGATCTTGCCGTAGACCGTATTGGCTTCGGCGAATCCGTAATCGATTCCCGTTCGCAGCGTGTGGAGAGGAACCTTGCCTTCTCGATACCATTCCGAGCGCGAGATCTCCGCGCCATTAAGACGTCCCGAGCAACGCAGGCGGATCCCTTCTGCGCCAAAATCCATTGCGGTTTGCACCGCTTTCTTCATCGCTCGGCGATAGGCGATGCGGCGCTCAATTTGTAAGGCAACATTTTCCGCGACCAGCTGCGCGTCGAGCTCCGGCGATTTAATCTCCTGGATGTCGATCTTGATTTGTTTGCCTTGCGCCATCTTCGAAATCTCTTCCGTCATCTTCTCAATCTCCGCGCCTTTGCGTCCGATGACGATGCCAGGACGCGCCGTGAAAATTGTAACGCGAATACTGTTCCACGCGCGTTCGATCACAATTTTCGATACCGCGGCGAACTGCAGCTTCTTCTTCACATAACTGCGAATCTCCAGATCGCTATGCAAAAACGCCGGCAACTCCTGAGGCGAGGCGTACCAGCGCGAGCGCCAGTCGCGGTTCACACCGAGCCGAAATCCAATTGGATTAACTTTTTGTCCCATAAATTAGTTCTTCTCTTTCTTTCCCGTTGCCTTTTTTGCCTTCGGCGTCTCTTCCGCCACGGTAGCCGATTTTTCGGCGGGTTCGCCGGCTTTTGCGTGTTTTCGCGACTCTTTCTTCTCTTGCTCTCGTTTCTTCTTCCTGGTTTTCCGCGTTTCAACTTCGATCTCATCGCTTAGCACGATCCGAATATGACTGGTACGCTTTAAAATGCGGCTTCCGCTTCCCCGGGCGCGTGCCATCATTCGCTTCATAGTCGGGCCTTCGCCGACAATCGCTTCCTTCACTACAAGTCCATCAGGTTTCAGGTTCGCGTTGTTCTCCGCATTGGCCACCGCACTCTTCAGCGTTTTGCCAATGAGAAAAGCCGCCTTCTTCGGAGTGAAAGCGAGCAGGTCCAGAGCCGCCGAAACCGGCAGACCCTGGATCTCACGCGTGACTTCGCGCACTTTAAACGGCGAAATCCGCGCATATTTATATATCGATCTAACTTCCATTTATTTTAAAGTCACATTGGATTGCGCATCCACCTGGAGGCGATCACCCACTCTTATTTTTTCCTTTTCCGAATTCATTTCCTGAATCACGGCGCCGCAAATCTTCTGCCGCACATCCACTACTCGCAGAGTTGCAATCTTCCGATCATCACGCATCACGCGCATCGGCATTCCAATCTTCACACCCTGTTTTTCGCCAAGATTGCCTACTACGAACGACCACTCGTCCTTCACGCTGATCACGCTCCCATCCATCAAGCTCGGTTGCGGCAAATCCGGCGCGTTTGTCGATCTTGTCACCAGCTGGTTCGTGCTGCGCAATTGCGTTTCCACGTCCATCCGCGCTTGCGCATCGTCACCCTGCGACGTTTTTAAGTAACGCAATATCGCCTCGTTCAGCCGCAACATCTGGTCGCGATATTCATCGCGTTCCTTCTGAGCAAGCTGGAGATCGCTCACCGCCGCGAGCAACCGTTGTTCCAGCTTCGCGCGATCTTTGTCCGCCGAAGCCAGACCCAGCGCTTCCATTCGCAATTCCAAATCGGAATACTTGCGGCGAAACAACTCCGCCTCCGCATTCGATTCCGCCAGGCTGCTCGTCAACGCCTTGACCGATTCCTGTTCGATCGACAATTGCTTTCGCAGGTCTTCATTCTGCGCAAGCAACGTCTCAGAGGTCGCCGCGTGTTCCGCGTTTTCAATTTTGGATTCTGACAAAGAACTATTCCCCTCTGCCGCCAGGCCTCGCGCCAGCGTTACGCAGCCCAAAACTACAAAAAGTTTTTTCAACTACTTGGTTACCTTCGCCGTGTGCGAACCGTGTTTCTTAAACACGCGTGTCGCTGAAAATTCACCGAGCTTGTGACCGACCATGTTCTCGGTAATAAAAACGGAATTAAAACTCTTTCCGTTGTGCACCAAAAACGTGTGCCCGACAAAATCCGGCGTCACCATCGAGCGCCGGGACCAGGTTTTAATCGGTTTTTTAGCGCCCGCACTGTTCATCTTGTCGATCTTCTCCAAAAGATACGACTCGACGAAGGGTCCTTTCTTCAATGATCTTGCCATAAAAATCAAATTACTTTTTGGGCCGGCGCTCGAGAATGAAACGATCGCTCGGCTTGTGTTTGCTGCGCGTCTTAAAACCTTTGGCGAGTTGTCCCCATGGACTGACCGGATGATGCCTGCCACCGCCACCTTTTGATTTTCCCTGACCGCCACCCATCGGATGATCGATCGGGTTCATCGCCATGCCGCGGACATGCGGACGCCGCCCACGCCAGCGGGTGCGCCCGGCTTTGCCACTCGACACATTCATGTGATCGACGTTGCCGACCTGACCGACGGTCGCGTAGGCATTCTCGTGAATTCGTCGGATTTCACCAGAAGGCAATTTCACGAGCGCATAACCGCTTTCCCGGTTGTTTAACGTGGCTTGTTGGCCGGCGCTGCGGGCAATCTGACCCCCGCGTCCAGGCGTCAGTTCGATATTGTGAATGTTCGTGCCCAGCGGAATCGCACGAAGCGGCAACGCATTTCCCAGATCTGGAGCGACATCCTCCCCGGCGGCGACTGTCGATCCAACACCCAATCCATCGGGGGCGAGAATGTAACTCAGCTCCCCGTCGGCATATTTAATCAGAGCAATTCGGGCGGAGCGGTTCGGGTCGTACTCAATCCCGATTACTTCCGCGGTAGCGCCGCGTTTGCGCCGTTTGAAATCGACCTTGCGATACTTTTGTTTGTGGCCGCCGCCGATATGGCGCGACGTGAGTCGTCCAAAGTTATTGCGGCCGCCGGTTTTCTTTTTCGGTGCGACGAGACGCTTTGCCGGCCTCCACTTCGTGATTTCGTCGAAACCAGGCAGCGATTTGAACCGAAGCGTCGGTGTAAGCGGGCGAAAATTTTTCAGGGCCATAACAAATCCTTGTTCACACCAGATCGATCTTCTCGCCCTCTGCCAGCGTCACGATCGCCTTTTTCCAATGTGGACGGCGTCCCAGCGGTCCACGCACCCGTTTCTCTTTCCCGACGTAATTACAGGTGTTCACGTCGACCACCTTTTTCCGGAACAAACGTTCGATCGCGGTCTTGATCTGAATTTTGTTCGCCCGCGGACTGACGCGGAAAACATATTTGTTCTGCTTCTCGCTCAGCAATGTCGATTTTTCCGTCAACGAAGCGGTTTGAATGATGTCGTAAGGTTCGTTCATCTGGTCCTTTCCGCGAGGCGATCGAGCGCCTTGTGGGTGACGAGAATTTTTTCGAAGGCGAGCAATTGCTCGGTATTCACATCAGAGGCACTCGTGAGCTTCACCGGTTTGACGTTGCGGGCCGACTTGACGGTCGTTTGATCGAATGTGTCGGAGATCAGTAAAACCTTGCGTGCGTCGGTTTGTTTTTTCAGTAAGGTGAGAAAGGACTTCGTTTTCATTTCCGGCACTTCGAACTTGTCGATTGTCAAAACATCGCCGGCGCTGATCCGTTCGCTCAGCGCCTTTTGAAAAGCGAGACGTCGCACCGATTTTGAAGTCTTCTTCGAGTAATCGCGCGGCTTTGGACCGAAAGCGACTCCACCTCCACGCCAGATCGGCGATGATTTGTAACCGGCCCGTGCGCGGCCGGTTCCCTTTTGCCGCCACGGCTTTGCGCCAGACAGATCCACTTCGGCCTTCGTTTTTGCGTTGGCAGAACCGGAACGGCGCGCGGCCCGCATCGCGACGACCGCGTCGTGGACAGCTTGTGTGCCCCGTCCATCTTCAATGACGTCGATCTTCGCTTCTTTCGCGGCAGTTTTGGTTAGAACTTTCGCGCTCATTTTCTGGCTACCACTGGTTTTTTGATCGCCGGGCGCACGACCACATAACTACCGTTCGCTCCGGGAACCGCACCGCTGATCAAAATCACTTTTTCGTTTTCGCGCACCTGCATGATCTGAAGATTCTGCACGGTCACACGCTCGTCGCCGAGATGTCCCGGCATCCCCATGTTTTTCCAGATCCGGCCAGGCGTAGATCGATTGCCGATTGCGCCACTGCGTCGGTGCGTTTTTGAACCATGTGATGCGCCCTGGCCGTGGAAGTTGTGTTTTTTCATCACGCCCTGAAAGCCTTTGCCTTTCGATCGCCCGATAACATCGACATAGTCGCCTGCCTGAAATTGCGTGACGCTCAAATTGATCTCACCCTCCGGCGCATCAGCATCCAGCCGAAACTCACGGACAAATCTTTTCGGCTCGGCACCGGCCTTTTTGAATTCGCCAAGAAGCTGTTTGGTCACACGCGACTCCTTCTGTGCCCCGAAGCCTACTTGTACCGCTGAATAGCCCTCGTTTTCCCCCGTCAATCGGCGCAGCAAAACGTTATCGCCCGCCGCGATTACGGTAACAGGATGCAGCCGCCCATTGGCATCGTAGACGCTGGTCATACCGATTTTTTGTCCAAGTAACCCGATGCTCATGATGGCGATGTCGTGGAATTCTCAAGCGGCTAGATCTTAATCGTAATATCAACGCCCGCAGGTAAATTCAGTTTCTTCAATTCATCCACGGTCTTGGAGGTCGGCTCAATAATGTCGAGCAGACGTTTGTGCGTGCGAATTTCAAATTGGTCCATCGATTTTTTATCGACATGCGGGGAGCGATTCACTGTGAATTTCTCGATCAAAGTCGGCAGCGGAATTGGCCCGGCGACGCGCGCGCCCGTGCGCTTGGCAGTCTCGACAATGTCGACCGCGGATTGATCGAGCATGCGATGATCAAACGCCTTCAAACGAATCCGGATACGCTGGCCGTTGCTCATTTCGTCTCCTTTTGATCGAGAATTCCGGCGACCAGATTCTGCGGCACTGGCTCGAAGTGCGAAGGTTCCATCGAGTAGCTCGAGCGGCCCTTGGAAAGAGAACGGATTGCGGTGGCGTAACCGAACAGCTCGGCAAGCGGAACTTCCGCGTGAATGATCGTCAGATTGCCGCGTGTCTCGATGCTGCTGATGCTGCCGCGGCGGCGGCTTAGGTCGCCGCAAATGTCGCCCTGAAATTCTTCCGGCGTGATGTTTTCGACCTTCATGATCGGCTCAAGCAAAATGGGTTTACCCTGCTTAAAGCCATCTTTCATGGCGAAAATCGCTGCCAGTTTGAAAGCGAGCTCGCTGGAATCGACTTCGTGAAAGCTGCCGTAAACGATATCGACTTCAACATCGACAACTGGATAACCGCCAAGAACGCCGTTCAGCACAGCTTCGTCGATGCCTTTTTTAACCGCGGGAATGTATTCGCGCGGAATAATGCCGCCGACGATCTTGTTTTC